>Ga0126381_100000033_pt1 | contig 168807 bp, 145 predicted proteins | sample PanSoiMetPlot_28_FD_96465 | JGI IMG/M metagenome (GOLD analysis project Ga0126381, IMG submission 96465) | Tropical forest soil microbial communities from Panama - MetaG Plot_28 | ecosystem: Environmental > Terrestrial > Soil > Tropical forest > Bulk soil | place: Panama | collected 2016-02-17
AACGCCCTTCGGGCTGGGAAAACTTCGTAGGATTCTTATCTCACTTGCAGGCGTTTCCGGGCCGGGCTTGCGCTGTAACGCCCTTCGGGCTGGGAAAACTTCGTAGGATTCTTATCTCACTTGTAGGCATTTCCGGGCCGGGCTTGCGCTGTAATGCCCTTCGGGCTGGGAAAACTTCGTGGGATTCTTATCTCACTTCCCGGCCCTTCCGGCCCGGGCTTGCGTTGTAACGCCCTTCGGGCTGATTGCCGAGCACGAGGAGGATCTCGGCCTAATTCGCCATATCTAAGGCTGTGAGGTTGACAATCAAGAATCCGAAGAACCCGGGAAGGGCCGGGTGGTGAAATGGGAAACATTCAAATCGCAGCCGAAAGGCGAGACAATACAAGCCCGGCCCGGAAGGGCTGGGTACCTGAGTGTAAGATTGAAGCCCCGCAGGGGCGGCAAATGAGTTAATCGCTCGGTTTCTCCGCCTCCAGATAGCTGAGAAACGCGCGCGTTAGCTCGCGCTTAAGCGCCGGGTCGTCCTTGGGCAGGAAGCGCTTCCAGAATTCGACATCAAGCGGCATCACCACCCATTCATAGAGCATGCTGGAAATGAACATAATCCCAAGAGTGATTGCGGTCCGCGGATCAGGGTGCTTGACCTCCTTGCGGTGGGCGAGAAAGAGTTCGATCACACGGTCAAACGACCGGGCCTCAAGTCTGCTGATCTTCCTGTGGAACGCGGTTTGTTGGCGGCTCTGCGCAAACATACGCATGCCGCGCAACAGCGCCGCGTTCGCGCGATACGAGATCACCATGCCGCCAATCACCTGCTCGGCAAACAGCGGCAGCGGAATCTGCGCCGCCTTCTCCGGCGTGATTCCGGTTTTCATGCGCTCCTCCTGACGCTGCAGGATCCCGAGGATCACCTCTTCCAGCAACGCTTCCTTGTCGTGAAAGCGGCGATAGACGGCGCCCGGCGTAAGCCCGGCGTGCTGGGCGATCCGCGGAATCGTGGTCCCTTCCACGCCGTGTTGTCCCAAAACTTCCGCTGCCGCCTTCAATAGCTTTCGCAGCGACTCACGGCTGCGTTCCTGTTGCGGAGCCAGCCCTTTCTTCCCCGCTTTCTTCTCTTTTTTCATGGTTCCCAAAATACTACTTGACAATTATGTAAATGTAAATTTACATTTACATCTTGTAATTCCAGAGGAGGCTACGGCCATGCCGACACCGCAAAATGAATTCCCGGCCAGGCTCTATGCCGGACTTTACCTGGGAACAGGGCTGCAAAGGCGCTTCTGGGGCTGGACCAGCCATGGATGGGAAAAGTTCACGAGCCCTGCAGTATCGCGTCCCGTGCAAACCCTGGCGGAGTGGCTACGGCAAGCCCATGCCCAGCTTGACGGCTCGAACTCCGTCGAAGCCTGCATGCCGCACCCGCCGGAGCCAGATGCTCACCAATTGTCGCGCAACCATCCCAGACTGCAGTTTGTTTGCAACCGGCAGATGATCGGACTGCTGATCCGCTGAAGAAAGAGGCACTTTTGTGGCCGCAGCTATTCAACCCACTCCTCCCGTCCCTGCTTCTCCTGCGCATCCATTGCGCGAGCGCAACTACCGTTTGCTGTGGATGGGAAACAGCATCTCCTGGATGGGCGACCAGTTTTATGTAGTCGCCATGCCGTGGCTCGTTCTCCAGCTGACGGGCTCGGCCGTTGCTCTGGGCGCCATCCTGATGACGGCGGCCATCCCGCGCGCTGTTCTGATGCTGATTGGCGGCGCGATGACAGACCGCATTTCCGCGCGCCGCATCATGATTGCTACTGCCTGGCTGCGGACCTTGCTGGTCGCCGCGCTCGCCGCACTGGTCTGGTTCCACCTGCTTCACCTTTGGCACATCTATGTGCTGGCTTTCGCCTTCGGATCGGCCGACGCGTTCTATTCTCCCGCCGCGCAGGCTTTTCTGCCGTCCCTGTTGAAACCGGAGCAGCTTCCGGCGGCGAACTCGGTTTCGCAATCCACTTTGCAGATCACCACGCTGGTCGGCCCCGCGCCGGCCGCCATGGTGGTAAAAGCGCTGGGAACAGCGTGGGCGTTCATCATCGATGCGATCAGCTTCCTGTTCATCATCGGCGCGCTGTGGCAGCTACCGGACCCGCCGCTGCGGCAGTCAGTGCGGAAAAGCATGTGGAACTCGATTGCCGAGGGACTCCGCTACGTCGGCAATGACGCAGCGCTTCGCTCCCTGCTGCTGGTGATCGCGATGATTAACTTCTGCGTCACCGGACCCATGGGCGTGAGCCTGGCCTGGATCGCGAAACAGAGGTTTGGTTCGCCGCTTGCTTTTGCGGTGCTCACGTCTTCGCTGGCGGGAGGTTCTTTGCTGGGCATGATCCTCGCCGGTCTCAAACGGCAACAACGAAATCGTGGATGGCTGTTGCTTGGTGTCAGCAGCTTCACCGGCCTGAGCGTCGGCGTCTTGGGCATCCTGCACTACCTGTGGCTCATGGCTGCGGTGCTGCTGTTGATGGCAATGGCTGTGGGGTTCCTCAACATTCAGCTCATTTCCTGGTTCCAGCAGCGGGTCGACCGCGCCGTTCTGGGCCGCGTAATGAGCGTTCTGATGTTCGCTGCCATCGGGCTGATGCCGGTCTCGCTGGCAGCAGCCGGTCTGGCGTTGAAATGGAGTCTGCCGGGGATGTTTGCAGTTGCCGGCGCCCTGGTGCTTCTGGTCACCGCGCTTGCGACCGCACACCGGCCGGTGCGCGAGATACAGTGACCGCTGCCCCGGCTCTCCCGGCCGCATCCAACGCATCCAACGACTATACTGTTTGTTTTGGAGCCGCCCATGAGTCCAAAGCCTGAGAAGCTGGAGAAGACCGAGCAGACTGCCCATATCGACTATCGCCACACCGCTGTTTCCGATTCCCCAACCTGCTGGCCCGCGCTGCCTCCCGATGCATGGCAGGAGACGCGCGACACGCTGCACATGTGGACACAGATTGTGGGCAAGGTGCGACTGGCTCTCACGCCCAAAGTGAATCACTGGTGGAACGTCGCATTGCATGTAACGGCGCGTGGCCTCACTACTTCAACCATTCCCTACGGCGAACGCGTCTTCGAAATTGAATTTGATTTTCTCGAGCACCAACTGGTGATCAAGACCTGCGATCCTGCCAGGAAAACTATTCCTCTGGAGCCGCGTTCCGTCGCCGACTTCTACCAGGAACTGATGTCGGCGCTGCACGCCCTCAATATCGATGTAAAAATCTGGAAGATGCCGGTTGAAGTCGCTAACCCAATTCCCTTCGACCAGGACCGCACGCACGAGTCCTACGATAAGGAGTACGCACGCAATTTCTGGCGGGCCCTGGTTTCGGTTGATGACGTCTTCAACGTTTTTCGCTCGCGTTTCGTCGGCAAATCGAGCCCCGTACATTTCTTCTGGGGCAGCTTCGATCTGGCGGTCACCCGCTTCTCCGGACGGCTGGCGCCGCCGCGCACTGATCCCGATCCTGTCCTGCGCAAGATCATGCAGGAGGCATACTCCCATGAGGTGATCAGCGCCGGCTGGTGGCCGGGCGGAGGCGGCCTGCAAGATGCCGCATTCTATTGCTACGCTGCGCCGGAGCCGCCGGGATTCGCTAAACAAAAAGTCCGCCCGGATGCCGCATCGTATAACCAGCAACTGGGTGAATTTGTGCTGATGCATGAGCAAGTCCGCACCGCGGCTTCACCCACGCAGACACTGCTGGATTTCCTGCAAAGCACGTATGAAGCCGGTGCGACGCTGGGTAAGTGGGATCGTAAGGCACTGGAGCGTCCGCTGGAACCGGCCGCCGGAGCGGCGTAAGGAGAAACCATGGCTGAAGGCTGCACGCACGTAAAGCAGATCAAGATCACGAAAACCGACAAGCACGTGTGCGAAGAGTGCATCAAGACCGGCGATATCTGGGTCCATCTGCGGCTCTGCCTGGAGTGCGGCCACGTCGGCTGCTGCGATTCGTCGAAGAACAAGCATGCGACAAAACACTACCACCACTCCAAACATCCGTTGATCCGCTCGATTGAACCCGGCGAAGCGTGGATTTGGTGCTACGTGGACGAATTCTCGCCCGGCGAACTGGCGGCGTAGGGAGACTCTCACTACAAATGAAACGTCATCCCGAGCTCCGTATATGAGGACGCGCAGTCATCAGCGTCCGAATAGGAGCGAGGGACCTTGTGCCATTTTTCACAAGAGACGGTACTAAACGCAAGGTCCCTCAGGGCTACTCGCGTGCTGATCTGCCCATCCACGCCAAAGACGGGCGTGAATAGGGCCCTGAAAAGGGCACGCTCGCTCACGCCCTTCGGGATGACGAATCGCAAAAAAGAAAAAAAGGATATGTCTCTGGAGATTACCGCCCGTTCCACCACACAAAAAGCCAGTGAATGGCCGTGAGCCACAGCGCCAGCATCATCAGGTTCAAGCCGATCATCATGGCAATGACCATCAGCATGAGCCCGGCGGCCAGGGTCAGCAGCGGAACAATAATCAGGTAAAGCACGGCCATGAAGATTTTCACTCCCCAGCCCATGTGCCTTGCCGGCGCGATCAGGTGCGCCCCCATGCGCGCGAGCCTCTTGGCCCGTTTTTTGAGCGGAGGATGAAACGAAACATAGCTCTGGATCAACAGGCCTGACTGTCCGCGCCGCGAACTGCTCTGCCGATCGTGAATCTGGCGCAGGGCCTGGAGACGCACCATGGCAGCACGATCTCCCTTTTGTGCCGCGATGAGGTCCGCCGGGTTCGGCATGGCGTGCAGATCCAGTGCCGGAGCTCCGCCCATGATCTGTGCCATGGCCTGCATGCGAGCAATCGCTTGCTGATCCCCTCGGGCGAACGCAAGCCCGGTGGCCATCATCTCCCGGCGCATCGCCGAATAATCCTGAGGAACGGTAGCGCCTGCGCCTGCGCCGGAAAGATGCGCCGTCGCCGCCCAGGCTTCCATCGCCTTGCGTCTCTGCTCTTCACTGGGCTGCTCGCCGCGGAGAGTCCGGTCGCCGGTCGGATTCACCACAAACAGATGCGTCGCCCATTCCCCTCCGGCCAGCCCTGTGGTGTCTTCACTGAGCCGCTGCAGGGCGCGCGCCAGCGCGTCGGGGTTGCGCGTAAGCTCCACCGAGCTTGCATCGGCCAGGTAGCGGCGCGAACGCCACAGCAGCGCCATGCACGGACCGAGCAGCACATTCAGGAAAAACCAGAGAGTGATCTCCACCGCCAGGTTGGTAAAGAGAAAAGGAAAGAAGATGATGCGAAACAGCTTGCGAATCAGTCCCGGATTTGCCGCGTTGAAGTAGCGATCAATGTCGGTGTTGCTGCCATCGAGCGACCCGGCCAGCGACGCGGCAATCGCCGCGGCTTCAGCCGCTTTCTGTTCCGGGGAGCGGCGGGAAAAAATGTAGCTCAGCACACGCCAGATGCGGCTGCGTGATTCCCGGCCAAACGGAGCGTTGATCAGGTTCACCAGCAGACCGCAGGTTTCAAACACGCTGGTCACGGTGAATGCGATTCTGAGATCGCCGTTGCCGATGGAGCCGACCAGGTGTGCCAGGATCGCCTGCAGCTGCTCGCGGTCAAGATCATCAAGCAGGCGGCGCGAGATCACAATGCGCGCATCCGCGGCGCACGTCCCGATGGCTGCCGCATTGGCGCCGGAAGAGTCCACCAGCATCAGTTTGGGCGCAGGCAGCCCGGCGGCGATGGCCATTTCCTGCGCGGCGTCTGCCAGCTGCAGCTCTTTCAGGTCAGATGGGTTGGGCTCACGCGCGTTCAGGCTGGCCAGCGCTCCGCCCACTCCGCCGCGACGGAAGAGAATCAGCATGCCGACCCAGAGCGCGAACGCCGCCACCATGCCCGGCAGCAGCACCAGCGCCAGTCCAGCCGCAAGCTCCTGCGGATCGAGCGTGCCTTTCTGGTTGAGAACGTAGTCGGCGACGCGTACGCCAAACTTCGCCAGGTCATTGGCGTTTTGCCAGAACTCCGGCGGCAGCGGAGAAAAATGATTGATGATCTCTGCTACGGCCATCGTCAGGGCATAGAGCAGCGGCGTGAGCACCAGGGTCAGCGGTATCCCCATGACGAACGCCGCAAAGGCGCACAAAGCAGACATGCGCCACGTCGCCCGGCGGTTGCGTTTTTGCGCGCGAAAGAAAGTTTCCGGATTCCGCGGAGCAAAGTTCCGTGACGCAAATGCCTGTGAAGCTGGATTCCCCGCTGCCGGATCAACGCTGCTCATGTCGGCTGACTTTAGCATCAGGCTTTAAGCGGGGCAAGCGTCGGTTTGGCCCTGAGTATTGCGGCCCCGACTGAGCTGGATTTCTCCGGATGAAAACGGGCCGAAGTAGAAGCTGGGGGCTCGATCAAGTTAGCTTCTCTGCCGGGCGTGAAATCAGCTCCCATTCTGTGCTTTGGGTTTACATTGGTATAAGGGCCATTTTCGTTGTTGGTGGACTTTTACCGATGCGTATCTTATTGCTTGCTTTTCTCACGACGATGATCGGGCTGGCTGCAGCACAACAACCCACGCCCACGCCTTCACCCGCAATCACACCGGTTCCAGGATCTCTGGCAAATCCAACGCCGAGCCCCGCAGCCACTGCAACCCCTTTTGCAACCCCGACACCAATGTTCAGCCCCACGCCGACTCCAACGGCGACTCCTACCCCAACCCCGACTCCGTTTGAAAGCCCGACTGCGACTCCGACCCCGATCGGTGCTCCCAGCCCTTCGCCAACGCCGTCGATGAGCGAAGGTGTTCAGCTGCGCATGATCTCTCAATCCACCGAGCCTTCCGCGCAACCGTCACAAGAAGGCCAGCGCCCCAGCCTCAATCGCACGCCTACGCAGCCTCCAGCGGTTCCGCCAACTTCCGCTCCAGTTCCTTCTGCGCAGCCGTCGCCTACGACGGAGCCCGCGCGTCCTGGCTCAACGGGTCTTGAAAACGCTACCCCATCCTACCCTGATCTTCTGCCGCACTTCGACTACGACAGCAAAACCGGACTGGAGCAGCGTGAAATCAACATAGAGAAGCGCGGCAACATCATGTTTATCGAGGTCAACTATGCCGGCGCCAACGGTGACCGTGTGCCCGCGTATATCGCCATCCCGCACGGCAAAGGACCGTTTCCCGCGATCATCTGGGGACACTGGCTCAAACAGGGTTCGCCGCTGGCCAACAAGGATGAGTTCGTCGACGAAGCTCTCGTCCTCGCCCGCGCCGGCGTGCTCTCTCTGCTGATCGACGCGCCTCAGGCCCGCCACGATTTTGCCGCCGAGGAAAAAGATCCGCTCGACGCCGCCCGGCAGCAGAGTGACGCCGCTGTGCACCAGGTCATCGACCTGCGCCGCGCCGTTGACCTCCTTCTTCTTCGCGCCGACGTCGATCGCAAACGCATCGCTTACGTCGGCCATAGCTGGGACGCGCATGTGGGCGCAATCCTGGCCGGCGTTGATTCCCGCATCTGCTGTTTCGTCCTCATGGCCAGCGGCTATTCTGACGAAGCGGACACATTTGCCAGCACTGATCCGCAGACCACCGCGCACATTAAACAAGTGGGCGCGGACCGCGTGCGCGAATACTTCCACGACTACGCCTATGACGATCCCATCTATTTTCTCGGCCACACCACCAATGAGAGTATCTTCCTGCAGTTTGCTTCAGGCGATCACGTCACCCGCGAACGCGCCCAGAAGTATCTCGACAGCTTCAGTTCCCGGGACAAGCAGATGGCCATCTATGATGCGCCTCACGCTCTCAACGCCGCGGCCCGTTTGGACCGCGTCCGCTGGCTGCAAAAGCGTCTGGGATTTAAGAAGGTGGATGAACAGGAGCTGAACGCAATCCCGCAGTTGAAATGACCATTCGGGTGATTGGAACATCGGGTGATCGCGCGTGATCGGGTGTATCCTTGGCGCATGTGGAGCTCTGGTTTACGCATCGCGCATAAGGTCCAGGTGAGGACTCCAACCTGAGCGACTTGTTTGATATCGAGATCACCAACAAAGTACCAGCAACAAAACAGGGCGTGATTGATATTTCGCCTTTTTTCCGAGGCTGTACAGGCGGACATGAGATCGAGATTCAGCAAGAAAAGAAATAAAGGGCGTTCCAGGGGCTAAAGCCCAAATTATTTTGAGCCTTGTTGGCTCGACTGAAGTCGTGCCCTGACACTTGTCTCGTGAATTGGCGCTACGATTCCCTGTTTAAAAATTTAAAGGCCGTTGCTTTGCTCTTAGAGTTTTCTCTTGCCTATTCGCTCTTTATTTGCTACTATGTATTGCGAGTAGTTGCCGGGAGCGGCGCCGGCGTTTCGTAAAACGGCCAGCAACTTCGTCACGGTCCGCGAGAGGGGTAGAGTTCCCTGGGTCGCCTGCCGGGGCCAACTTCTGCCAATATAAGTGTGCCTGGGCGACCTGCCGTCGCCAGCAGTCAGCGTTCGTCATTTGGGGGAGACGCCCGCAGGCGAGGGCGCCTGGGCTCCACAATTACAAATCCATCCCGGAGCCACCGAATGGTGGCTTTTTCTATTTGCGAGAAAAGTCATGTCGAAAGAAGAAATCCTCAAGGCAATCCGTTCGTGTGCGCGGAAGCTAAAACGCAATCCCAGCCGGCGCGAACTGCGTGCGCTGCGCGTTTCTGAAGAAGCGCTGCTCAAACATTTTGGCGGCCTGCAAGGCGCGCTGGAACAGGCTGGCCTGCAGCCGAGCGGCCCGGGATTCGGACAGCGTGACTCGACGGTGCTGCTGGACTGGGCGGGAGTCGCCCGCAAGCTGGGTAAGCTGCCCTCGGTGCACGAGTATGAGAGCGCCGGGCGCTTCAGCCACGCGCCGTTCGAGAGCCGCTATCGCCAATGGACGCGAGTTCCCGAGGCGTTCAGCAAATTCGTAACGCAGTCAAAGATGCAGTTCGAGTGGAAAGATGTATTGGCGATGATCGAAGCACGCAGGAACAAGAACAGCGGGCAGAAGATTCGCGCCTCTCATCAACGCTCACGCAAGAAAGACGTGTTTCAAGACCGTCCGGTGTATGGTCCGCTGATGAACCTGGCGGAGATGGTCCATGAGCCACTCAGTGAACAAGGAGTGGTGTTTGCGTTTGGGCTGGTCGCACGGCGGCTGGGTTTTAGCGTGCTGCGGTTTCAGCAGGGATTTCCGGACTGCGAAGCGTTACGCGAGATAGTTAAGGGTCAGTTGCAAAGGGTACGGATTGAGTTTGAATTTGAGAGCAGGAATTTCCTGCGGCATCGGCATAACCCCAACGGTTGTGACGCGATTGTGTGCTGGACGCACAATTGGAAAGAGTGTCCGGTGGAGGTGATAGAGCTGAGGAAGGAGCTGAGGAAATCGGGCGATCGCACGTGATCTGGAGATCGGGTGATCGGGAAATCCGAGGGGGTTGCGATGTCATTTGTGCCGCCCCTTAAAAGGGGCTCTGTTGTTATGGGAACGTCTACCCACCCTTCCGGCAGCCGTCCGCGCTTCGCGCTCCGGCTGCCTCCAGAGGTGGGCTAACCTCTCGACGGGCCTTTGGCCCTGGGTCTCGCTGTGCTCACCGAATCGAGGCCTTAAGAGTATTTTAAGAGTTAGGAGCACTGAAGAGTTTTATGGCGCCTACAGCCTACCGGCGTCGACATGCTCTCTGAAAGAGCTTGAAGGATCTTTTCTACCACGCCTCGACTCAATGATCTCCTGGGTCTTCCTTTTTACCATGCGCGTGCGCAGGATGCGGTCGTGGGCGTTCCGCATCACTCTGTGGGAGCGCTCAAGGCATTCCACAATCCTGTTTTCGGAGAGGCGGGACACATGAATCGGCTTGGATTTCTTCACAGCCACGAATTATTTGATGCGAGCTGCAGCTCTTTTACCCCTGCGCACAAAGGTTTTTTTGCAGGCAACTCCGGGCATGAATCCTGATATCGCGAATTTGTTGTAGTCATGAGTCGGTCTTACCCATGCCTCCCGATCTCGTTGGTCCGTATCCGCTGCCACTTTCCTGGTTCCATCTCCCGCAGCGCCTCGCCATCCGGATACTCTGTCTGCCGGACGCGAAGATCGCGAAGCCGTGCGCTTCGCACAGCGCCGGAGTGCCGCCCCTTGAAAGGGGCTCTGCATTTTATGGGAGCTCTTTTCGGGCGGCTGAAACGCCGCCCTCTTCTACGGTAGCGCAAGCCGTATTGGGGTCCTTTTCTTTGTCCTCTCCGCGCCTCCGTGGTGACAGTTCAGCCTTTCCGATCACGGCGATCACGCGCGATGTCGGCGATCTACAAGACTTCTGGCTAACAGAATCGTGATGATACGGTTCCCTCGCTTCGCTCGGGATTAAGAACGCAGTTCCACCACCGTCGCCCCGGCCCCGCCCTCGTTCTGCTGCGGTTCGGAGACGGTCTCCACGTGCGGATGCTTTTGCAGATACTGGCGCAGGGCTTTGCGCAGAATGCCCATGCCGCTTCCGTGGACGATCCGCACCCGCGTCAGCCCCGCCAGGAATGCCCGGTCGAGAAACTTTTCCACCTCGCTGGTGGCCTGGTCCACGGTCTGGCCGATTACATTGATCTCCATCGGAGTATTGGAATCTTCCTTCAGCGAAACGGAGATGCCTTTGGCCCGCGCCGCCGCTACCGGATTCACCGCAGCGCGCTGGCTGCCGGAGCCGACGGAAAAGACCTCAGCCACGTCATGCCGCGGGATCTTCATCTTCATGGCGCCCATCTCGACCTCGAAGGTGTTCTCATCGATCTTGCGTTTCACCAAAGCGGTCCGGCCCAGCGACTTGAGTTTCACCGTATCGCCCTCAGAGATGTGCTTGACCTCATGCGGGCGCGCGTTGGGATCGTCGCGATCGGCCCCGGTCTTGTGCGCGACCACGCCGGCATCAAACTGCTCTTTGAACTCGCGACGCAGCCGGGCAATCCGCTGCTCTGCCTGCTTGGAAAGCTTCTGCGCCGCGGCGCGGTCCTGGATGGCGCTCACGGCCTCGCGCACCTGGTATTCAAAGTCCTTGAGCAGCGATTCCATCTTGCGTTCGTAATCGCGCGTCTTCTGCCGCTGCTCCTGCTGGCCCTCGGCCTCCAGGCGCTTGAGCTCGCGGCCCAGGTCTGCTTCACGCTTTTGCGCTGCCTGCCGTTCAGTTTCAAGCTCCCGCAGTTCCGAATGCAGACGGTCAAGAAACTTGCTGACGTCCTGCGTCTGCGTGGTAAGGCGTTGCCGAGCCGCGTCAATGATCTGCCGATTGAGGCCGAGCCGCTGCGCAATGTTGATGCCCGCCGAAGCCCCGGGGACGCCGACGCGCAGCTCATACGTCGGCTGCAGCGTGTGCTCGTCAAAACCCACGGCGGCGTTGAGCACTCCGGCAGTGTTGGCCGCGTAGACTTTCAACGACGTATGGTGCGTGGAGATCACGCTTAGGGCGCCGTTCTCCAGAAAATGTGAGGCGATGGCCACGGCCAAGGCCGCACCCTCTTCCGGATCCGTGGCCGAACCCAGTTCATCGAGCAGCACCAGCGAGTGCGCTGTTGCCGTGCGCGAGATGAAATCAATGTTGGTCACGTGCGCGGAGAACGTTGAAAGGTTCTGCTCAATCGACTGGTAATCGCCGATATCGGCCAGCACCGCGTCAAACACCGGCAGCCGCGCCGTATTGGCCGGCACAGGAATGCCTGCCTGCGCCATGAGCGCCAGCAGCCCCACGGTCTTGAGGCCCACGGTTTTGCCGCCCGTGTTGGGTCCGCTGATGATGAGCTGGCGATGACCGCTATCCATCTCGAGCGTGAGCGGCACAACTTTACCGCCTTTCAGTTTGAGGTTGCGCTCCAGGAGCGGATGCCGCGCTGCGCGCAGCTCAAGAAAGGCGTTGGTCAAGTCAGAACCCGTCAACTCCGGACGCACGCAGTCATAGTCCAGGGCAAAACGGGCTTTGCCGATCTGCAGCTCCACTTCGGCCATCACCTCGGCGGCCACCACGATCTCATTGGCACGCTCGCCCAGGCGCTCGGTCATCTCCTGCAGAATGCGCCGGACTTCTGCCTGCTCCTCTTCCAGCAGTCGCACCAAGTCGTTGTTCTGCTCAATCGTCTCCAATGGCTCGATGAAGACGGTCTGCCCGCTGGAACTGGCGCCGTGCACCACACCGTTCACACGCTTGCGCTGCTCGGTCTTTACCGGGATCACGAAACGCTCGCCGCGAATGGTGACCAACTCATCCTGGACCGCGCCGCCTTCGGCCAGCCGCCGCAGATAGCCGCGCAGCGACTCCTGGATGAGCCTCTTCTGTTTCTCCACGTCGCGCCGGATGCGGCTCAACTCCGGCGAAGCGCGGTCGTCGAGTGTGCCGTCGGGCTGGATCTTATTACGAAAATGGCGGAGCAGAAGCGTGAAGTCTGCGATCTGGCTGGCCAGCTCCAGCATGCCGCGCCAATGCTCTCGAACGGCGTCGGCCGGATGCAGCGCCATTTCCCGCCACTCGGCGGCTTTATCGACCAGTAGAAGCAGATCGCGAATCTGCTCGATCTCGAGCGTTGCTCCGGGAATCTTAGCCTTCGAAAGCAGCGTCTGTGCGTCGAACAGCCCGGAAAAGTCAAATCTTCCGCCGGCAAAGTAGAAGCGCCGCGCCTCGTCGGCCAGCTGTTGCTGCCGGGTGATCCAGGCACGGTCTGCCGAAGGCTCCAATTGCGCCACGCGGGCCTTGCCCAGCGGCGAGCTGACGTAGACGCCCAGAAAGTCACGAAAATGGTCGAATTCCAGGACGCGCGAAGATGAATGCTGGAGCGGTTTCGGAACCATGCACTACTGATGGTATCGCAAGAAAGGATTGCCGGTGGGCGGGTATGGCAGGCGGCCGGCGGAGAAGCCTTCGGGTCCGCACATATGCGGGGAAGGATTCCAGGTCGCTGCCGCCTATGCTTTCGCTAGCACTGCAGTTCTCGAGTGCGTCCCACGCAGTGAAGCACCTACTATGGTATCACCTAAAGCAAGCGTATAGGTGGCATCTATACATTGGATTGCACAATCTTGCACTATGAATGATAGGAATGTACCTGGCTGAATTGCATGAATTGTCTGTTACCGGTTCGAAGCCTGCCACGGAATAGGCAGCCGAGTCTTTGAATTTCCATCCGCTGCCATTGGTTCTATTTACTCCGAAATACGTTAAACTTTGTGCAATGCCCTTTCCTGTTACCCGACTTCGCCGGATGCGCCAGACGGATTCGCTGCGGTCACTGGTGCGTGAGACCCGTCTCACGCCCACGGGCTTCATTTACCCGCTTTTCGTCTGTCCGGGCCAGGGCGTGCGCAAAGAAATCGGCTCCATGCCGGGCGTCTTCAACCTGTCGGTGGACGAAGCGGTCAAAGAAGCGCGCGAAGCCAAGTCGCTGGGCGTAGGCGGCATCATCTTGTTCGGCCTACCGGAGAAAAAGGACGAAGTCGCCACCGGCGCCTGGATTGATGACGGTATCGTGCAACGGGCCACGCGCGCCATCAAGAGCGAGGTGCGCGAGCTGGTGGTGATCGGCGATGTCTGCCTGTGCGAATATATGTCGCACGGCCATTGCGGCATTGTGCAGAAGAAGAGTTCGGCACCGCCTGGAGCTGCGCGCCGCGGCGGCAACGGGGGGCGCGGCAGCGGTAATTGCGGGCGCAGCGCCGTCGCGACACAGACGGCAACTCAAGTCGAATACGAAATCCTGAACGATGAGACGCTCGAAGTTTTGGCCAAGACTGCCGTTTCACAGGCCCGCGCCGGAATGGACATCATTGCCCCGAGCGATATGATGGACGGCCGCGTCGGCGCCATTCGCAAGGCTCTGGACCAGGCGGGCTTCCTCAATACTCCAATCCTCTCGTATGCAGCCAAATTCGCCTCTGGATTTTACGGTCCGTTCCGCGAAGCCGCCGATTCCGCTCCGCAGTTCGGCGACCGCCGTTCTTACCAGATGGATGGCGCCAATCTGCGCGAAGCCATGCGCGAGATTTCGCTCGACATTAAAGAGGGCGCGGACATGATCATGGTGAAGCCCGCCATGCCCTATCTTGACGTGATCAGCGAGGCGCGCCGCCGTTTTGATCTACCCATTGCCGCCTACCAGGTGTCCGGCGAGTACTCCATGCTGCAGGCAGCCATTCGCAATGGCTGGCTGGATCGCGACCGGGTCATCCTGGAATCGCTTACCTCCATTCGTCGCGCGGGCGCACAGTTGATACTGACTTATTTCGCCAAAGACGCGGCACGATTGTTGGGCTGATTCTAATCCCCGATTGGATAACCGTTTTGATGCGTGAACTGAGACGACTTTCGATTTTTCTCGGCTTCGCCGTTGCCCTTCTGGCCGCAAGTTCTTTCGCGCGCGAGCATCCTTGGACCTTGCGTGCTCCCGCCACTGTCCACGGCTTTGTCGGGGGCGAGTCGCACGACACCTACGTGGTCCACGCCGTCGCCGGCCAAACACTATCGATCTCCATTTCCTGGAAGCCTGAGCACGACCCTGATCTCGGTGACAATCACGCCGAGTTCTGGGTGGGAACGTTGCCTGATTTTAACGCTGACGGCCTGGTGAAGTTCGGTCAAGAATCAAATGATGGCAAGAACTGGACCGCCACGATTCCTAAGACCAGCAACTATTTCGTCTACGTAGTGGCCCATCCCACGGCGCATTACACGCTCAGATTCAGAAACAAATAAGCTTCGTACTACTCGCGCGCCCGAATCTCCTTGGGCTTCCACTTCAGCCACGGGCGGACAAACCAGACCAAGGCGAGTGCTCCCAGAGCCGCAAAGAGGATGGAGGGCTGTAAGCTGGCATCGACTAAAACGTACATCCCCGGAGTTGCAACGCAGTTGTATGGATGAACTACAAAACGTACGAAGCAACCGCCGGCCCATGCGCCGATGATTCCCAGGATGATGTCAGCCGCAGGGCCAAAACCTGTGCGCGGTCTGATCCTGTTCGCCAGCCAGCCGGCCGTTACGCCGATAACGTTCCACCAGAGAAGAGCGGCAATCATTCATGCTCCTCGTGGTCTGCCTCCGAATCCTTCTCGTCCGTCTCGTCTTCCTCGACGGGATTCTCCGCGGTCTGCTTCAGATGGCTAACGCTTTTGATCGCATGAAATGCCAGCCAGATTACGCCTATCAGCAGCACTCCTGCCAGTGGATACGGCAGCCACAGCCAGCGCAACCCATTTTCCGCCTCTCGTAATTCCTCCTGTGCCTGACGATGCGCATTCTCCGCGGTAATCTCAAAGTTGATCACCTGCAGGTCCTGGCCGGTGCTGCGATACTTTGCCAAAAAGTCTTCCGGCAATCCCTGTCCCGCCGTCAGCTTTTGCCGCTCTGCGATCATCGGCTGCACGGTCTGCGTGTACCATTTCTGCTCGGCCGAGACTACGTTTTGCAAAAGTTGATCATGCTGCGCCTCGCCATCCTGCTGCGCGATCTGCTCGATTCTCTGTTTATCGGATTGCAGCAAACCTAGATTCGCTGAGTTGCCGTCGAGCAGGTAGCGATTGAACGCTGCCTCCATGTTGCTCAGGCGATGAATGGCCTCGGTTCTAACGTGGAATTGTTCAGCGGCACCTTGATATGCCGTGAGCGCCGCATCGAGCCGCTTCAATTCATACCCATAGAACGCCAGCGCCACAGCGCCTGCCATGGCCAGGAGCCACAGGCCAACAATGCGCATCCATGCTCTGCGGGCCAGCTTGGCTGGAGGTATGGGAATCATCAGCAAAGAAGACATGGCCAGCCCAAGGCTAGCACATTCCCTGGTCACCAAGTCTCATAAAACACGAACGTTAGGGCCATTGGCAGACGACCCTAACGTTGCGTGTCTAGCGAAAGTTGCGAAATTGACTCTAAAACGTGTTACTTGCCTCCTTATGCGGCTTTGCGGATTCCTCCACTGCCGCTCGTTCGATGGCCCGTTATCAGACGGAAAAGGAAAGTCAAGACGATAGCGCCTCCTATCGCCACCAGGATGGTATAAATCATTCCTCCCTGGCCGGTTCCGCCCAGCGCTCGCATGATCCAGCCACCCACAATCGCGCCGCAAATGCCCAGAACGATGTCCCAAATTGTTCCATAGCCTGAGCCTTTCATAATCTTGCCGGTAACCCAACCAGCAATAAGACCAACAATAATCCACCACAAGAGATGCATATTTCCCCCTTGGAAGGTCCCTGGCTGGGTCCTTCCTCGTCCATAGGAATTAGATAGAGGTTCCTCCTTGCTGTGTTTGCCTCGTTCCAGCAGGAATTCGAGCGTTGCCGGCGCAAGTAGCTGACGGCGGAAAACCGTGCCGTCCTGAACTCTTGAATAGCAATCAACTGCGCGTTCAACCATTTACACGCATGCAATTGCCGCCGTTTCTCCAGGTGCGAATCCTTGCCGCTGCCCTTCTCGTCTAATGGGATGGAAAATAACCAGCTGTAATACAATCAATTGTTTGCCTACACGCTGACTTTCCATTCAGAGGGAGCACTACTTTGCCAGATACGATTTACGATGTTGCCATTATCGGCGGCGGCCCCGGCGGATACACCGCTGCCTTCCGCGCCGGACAGCTTGGACTGAAAACCTGCCTCATCGAAAAAGAGGACAAGCTCGGCGGCACCTGCCTTCATGTTGGCTGCATCCCCACCAAAGCCCTGCTCTTTAACGCCGAAGTCTATGACCACCTCAAAGCCGCCGAAGAATATGGCATTGACGGCCTGGGCGCAGGCAAGCTGAACTGGAAGAACATCCAGGACCGCAAGAACAAGATCGTGGCCAAGCACACCAAGGGGCTCGATTTCCTCGTTCGCAAGAACAAAGTCGACCGCGTACTCGGCTTCGCCCGCCTCACTGGTCCAGCCAAAAGCGGCATACATAGCGTTCAGGTGGAGAGCAGCAAAGGCTCCAGCGAAATCAAAGCCAAGAACCTAGTCCTGGCCACCGGATCGTTCGCGCGCATGCTCCCTGGCCTCAAAGCCGACGATCGCATTCTCACCAACATTGAAGTGCTCTCTCTGGCTGCTCTCCCCAAGTCGATGGTCATCATCGGCTCCGGCGCCGTCGGCGTGGAATTTGCCTCGATCTATCGCTCCTTCGGCGCGGAAGTCACCGTTATTGAAATGTTGCCGCGCCTGGTTCCCGTGGAGGACGAAGACGTCAGCAAAGAGCTTCTGCGTTCGTTCAAGAAGAAAGGCATCAACTGCTTTGTCAATACCAAGGTTGAAAAAGTTGAGCGCACCAAATCCGGCGTTTCGGTAACGTTCACCCCGCAGGGCGAAGCAGCGCAGAAGATCGAAGCCGAGACCGTTCTGGTGGCTGTCGGCCGCGGGCCGAACACCGAAGGCATCGGCCTGGAGAAAACGCCAAACATCAAAGTCGAGCGCGGATTCATCCACACTAATGAATGGATGGAAACCGGCGAGAAAGGCATCTACGCCATCGGCGATATCGTTGCCGGCCTGCCGCAGCTCGCGCACGCGGGCGCCATGGAAGGAATCGTTGCCGTCACGCGCATCGCCGGCAAGCCTGCCAAGCCCGTAAACAAAAACCGCGTTCCTGGCTGCACCTACTGCGAGCCGCAGATCGGCAGCGTGGGCCTGACGGAAGCCAAAGCCAAAGAAGCCGGACATCAGGTGAAAGTCGGCAAGTTTCCCTTCACCGCCAACTCCAAGGCCACGATCATTAACAACCATGAAGGCTTCATCAAGGTCGTTTCAGACGCCAAATTCGGCGAGATCCTGGGCGTGCACATCATTGGTCCAGTGGCCACAGAGCTGATCGCCGAAGCCGTAACTGCTCTCGAACTCGAAGCGACAGTGGAAGATATGATGTTCACGATTCACGCGCACCCAACAGTGTCAGAAGGCCTGTTGGATGCGTTCAGCGCGGTGGAAGGCAAGGCGATTAACGCGTAGGCTTGCTCCCGAGCGAAGCGAGGGATCCCTATAGCGACGGAATTACTATCGCCAGGAGTTGTTGATTCAGACATAGGTATTTGTTGAAACCACTATAATTAGACCGTGCCGGGAGTGAATGCTGGTGAAAATCCAGCCGCCAATCTGAACGACTTGATTGAACCGTCGTCTAACTCTTAAGACATCCCGGTTAATTTCCGCTAGGAACACAACCTGTTGGACCATTACACAAAAATCCTCACAAAATAGAAATCCTCAAAAAAATTCCAGCGCCGTAGGCGCGGCATAAGTTAGCCCAGCACGTCACCGAGGCTCATCGCATGCGCTGAGGTGTAAGTGCTGGGTAAGATGACGGCAAGAATTCTTCCTTGCGCCGCAGGCTGGCGCGCAGCGGAAGCGGAGCGCCCTAAAAAACCAGCTCTCGCCTCCAAGAAATCCTCACGGCTATTCCCGGAATCAATGTAAGCAGGAGGAAACCCATGCCCATCGATCCCGTGTGCAAAATAGAAGTCAGCATAGCCAATGCGGCCGCAAGCCACGACTATCACTCTGAAACGGTCTATTTCTGCTCACTCGACTGCCTGCACAAATTCGAACGCGATCCAGCTTTCTACATGGACAATATGAGTGACGAAGAGCAGATCGCGAGCTAAGCCGTCGCCGTCTCGAGCAGAGCAGAAGATCACGGTATTCACCCGGGGAATGCCCGCACATGGGATCGTCACCCGCAGCGTGTTACGCATAGTGAAATCATGCATTTACACGACTCTGCAACTATCTTCACACACACGCTGATTGCAGGTTGATAATGGCCAATTACTGCTTTTCTTAGTGACTAAGGTGACGGTCCTTGGCAGCAAATCTCTAGATAGCAGGTTTTTGCCCGGCCTATGATGTCCCTATGCCGATCCGCCGCGAAAAACGCGTCACCGTTCCCATTTCGGTCCGGCTCTGGGGACTCGACCGCGAAGGCAAAGTCTTCTCGCAGAATGCGAAAACGCTGAACATCGCCACCAGCGGAGCACGGCTTTTTGGCGTGACCGCAAACCTTGAACGTGGTTTCATTGTCGGTTTGCAATGCGGCAACATGCGGGCGCGATTCATGGTGATGTGGGTGGGGGAAAAAGGCGGCCCGCGCGAAGGCCAGATCGGCTTACGTGCCGCTGAGAACGGCATCTGGAGCGTTGCTCTGCCTCGCGCTTCCGATGAAGACTACTCCGCCTGGCTGGCTGAAAACTATCTCGAGCCCGAACCTGCGATCTGATTCGCCCTCGCTCATTCGCCATCACCGCACCGCTGCTAAACTAATAGGTGGCGAGGCCGGCTTGCGCGCCGAGCCACGTGCAACAAGCGCTGAAGGAGTTCGCGACGAGATTACCTCTTCGGCGGTTTGGAGCGAAGCGACAGATGCAAAGAGTCATCAACGTCCTCTTCCTTGGCCGCGTGGATTATTCCATCGCCACGGAGCTGCAGCAAACTCTGGTCCGCCTGCTCAAAGAGGGCCGCATCAGCCACACGCTACTGCTGCTGGAGCATCCGCCGGTAATTACGCTGGGACGCAACGCGGGCGAGCAGAACATCGTCGCTTCGCGGGAATTTCTCGCGGCCAACGGCGTAGCGCTGCACGAAACCGACCGCGGCGGCGACGTAACATTCCACGGACCAGGCCAGCTTGTCGGCTATCCGATCTTTGATCTGCGCGGTTTCTCGCCGCGTGTTGGCGCCGTTGAGTTCGTCCGCAAACTGGAAGAAGCGCTGATCCGCACCTGCGGCGATCTCGGCGTGGTCACGGAACGCATTCCCGGCCTCACCGGCGTGTGGACGCAGGATGAACCGCCGGGAAAAATTGCTGCGATCGGCGTCCACATCTCTCGCGCTGTCACCTCGCACGGTTTCGCCCTGAACGTGACCACCAATCTCGACTATTTCAAACTGATCGTTCCCTGCGGCATCTCAGACAAGCCCGTCGCCTCGCTGGAGCAGGAGATGGCCAAGAGCTTTCTCAGCCGTGACCGCAAGGTGCCGTCGCTCGAAGATCTTTCCCAACAGGTGGCGCGCAACTTCGGCCGCGTCTTTGAAGCCCAAACCTTGTGGCTCGAGTCGCTCGACGCCCTGCTTTCATCGGCAACGCCCGCCACGGCTTCGGAAGCTGCAACTGAGGATTCACCTGCCAATCAGGACACTCCTGCCCACGTCCCTCGCGAACTTCGCAAGCTGGCCGGGGAAGAAGATATCTATCTGGCGTGATCCTTAAATCCCGATCGAGAGTGACGCCCCTGGTCGCGCTGCCGCTTTCATTCGTGCGCTTAGAAACTTAGTGCGCAGAACGTGTGTTTTGCTAGAAACTTAGTGCACAGAAGCTAACGCGCTCCTTTGGGAAACGAAGTGTCAGGGTGAGATGACCTCGTATGTAACCATGCCTGAGCGCCGTGGGCGCGGAATGAGTTAGCCCAGGCCGTTAGGCCTGGGGTAGGAATGAAGAATAATCAAGCCCCGTAGGGGCGACACAATCATCAGTAACGCCATCATCACCAAACTCCAGCTCCGCTTTCTCCATCTAAACAACTGTGGAACGCACGCCGAACCCGCAGAAAAGCGCCCTTCCGAGCGAGAAAAAGCCGCCGTCGCACTTTGCCCAGGCTCGCCGCCAGGTCGCCCGGAGCAACACCACCGGCCTCTGGTTCAGCCGCTTTGCCAGCCGCACGGCACAACTCGTCGGCCATCCTTATATGTTCATGCTGGCTGTCGCGGTGCTGGTTCTGTGGGCCGTAAGCGGCTTTTTCTTCCATTTCTCTGATACATGGCAGCTCATCATCAACACCGGCACCACCATCGTCACGTTTCTGGTCGTTTTTCTGATCCAGAACACACAAAACCGCGACGCCAAGGCGCTCCATCTCAAGCTGGATGAGTTGATCCGTTCCCACAGCCCCGCGCACAATGACATGATCGACATCGAAAAACTCTCTGACGAAGAGCTCGCCGAGCTGGAAAAGCGTTACGCCGCAATCGTCAAAGAGAATAGCGCGCGTAAAAAACGAAATCAGTCAGTCGACGACGAGCCCGAACACAAACCCGCGGCCTGAGCACAACCCGAGACTCTCGTCCGACAGCGAACACGTCATCCGCAAAGCCTCAAAACGTAACGATAATTCACTGTTCCAGCCCCCTTTGCGCCCTTTGCGTCCATTGCGGTTAATTCCTTGACCGAATGCTGATCGCTGATTGCTGTTTGCCGAGTGCTAAACTAATAGCGTCGTATGCCCACGAAATCCAAATCTCAAAAAGCTTCCGGCACAAAATCCGCGGCCCCTAAATCATTGGCGAAGATATCCGCCAACGGCGCTCGCAACGGCCGTCCTTCCGCCAAATCGGCAGGTGTCCGCACCAACGAATACGGCATCCCCGACTGGCGTCTGGAGCAGCCGGAATTCGAAATCGTCGAGATCAGCAGCGGTCCCGAGGTGCATTACGAGATCAAGGGTAAGCTCTCCGCGCCGGTTCCACCCATCCGTGAATCGAAGTACCTGAACAGAAACCAGCATCTTGAACTCTATCGCTGGATGCTGATGAACCGTCGCATGGAAGTCGCCCTGGAGAATCTCTACAAGCAGAGCAAGGTGGTCGGCGGCGTCTACTTCGGCCTGGGACAGGAGGCCTGCTCCTGCGCTTCCGCCTGCGCGCTTGGCCCCGAAGACTGGTTTGCCCCCATGATCCGCAACCAGGGCGCTCAGCTCGTCCGCGGCTTCCACGCCCGCGACATCATGATGCAATACATGGCGAAAGCCGACTCGCCCACCAAGGGCAAGGATGGCACCTCGCACTATGGCGATATCGAAAAGCGCCAGATGGTCTCGCCCATCTCCATGCTTGGCGACCTTCTGCCCGTGATGGCCGGCGTCTCGCTCGGCGCGCGCCTCCAGGGCAAAGAACTCGCCTGTCTCACCTGGATCGGCGATGGCGGCCAGTCCACTGGCGTCAGCTATGAAGGCATCAATTTTGCCGCCGTGCGCAAGCTGGGTCTGGTGCTGATCATCGAGAGCAATCTCTGGGCCTATTCCACGCCTACCGAATATCAGGTTGCGGTCAAGGATCTGGCCAATCGCGCCATCGGCTACGGAATTCCCGGCGTGATCATCGACGGCACCGACGCCTGCCAGGTTTACGACGCAACCTATGAAGCCGTGGAGCGCGCACATCGCGGTGAAGGCCCAACCCTGATTGAAGCCAAGCTGATGCGCATGAAAGGCCACGCCATCCACGACGCCGCGGCCTATGTCCCCAAAGAGATGCATGAGTACTGGCGCAAGCGTGACTGCATTGACCGCTTCCGCAAATATCTATTCGACAAAAAATGGCTCACGCAGGCCGAAGATGAAAGGCTCTCAGCCGAAGTCGATAAAGAAATCGACGCTGAGCGCGCCGTTGCCGAAGCCTCTCCGATGCCCGAGCCCCACACCGCCGCAGAAGGCGTTTACTGCGAAGACGGCTGCCATGAAGTCAGGCCCAAGTACGGCATCCGGCAGAAGGCGCGTCGAAGCGAAGGCAAGCTGAAGGAAACGGAAGCGGCGATACATTTTAAGTAGCTTTTTCCGAGTCTCGAGCGAAGCGAGCGTAAATCAGCGGCAAAGGGTTTTTATGCCCCAAGCAACATACCTCGAAGCAATCCGTCAGGGACTCTGGGAAGAGATGGAGTCCGACCCCACCGTCTTCTGTATCGGTGAAGACATCGGCGTTTACGGTGGCGCGTTCAAAGTCACCGACGGTTTCGTCCACCACTTTGGTCCGCAGCGCGTCATCGATACGCCCATTGCCGAATCGGCCATCGTCGGCGCCGCGTTTGGTGCGGCCCTTACCGGGATGCGTCCCGTCGCCGAATTTCAGTTCATGGACTTCATCGGCTGCGCCTTCAACCAGATCGTGAACATGGTGGCCAAATCGCATTATCGCTGGGGCGCGCCTGCTCCACTGGTTCTGCGCGGTCCTTGCGGCGGCGGTGTCCACGGCGGTCCGTTCCACTCGCAGAATCCCGAGATGCACTTTGTTCACACCCCGGGAATGAAAGTAGTCGCGCCGGCCACGCCCAGTGACGCCAAGGGGCTCATCAAATCAGCCATTCGCGACAACAACCCGGTTCTCTTCCTCGAACACAAATTCCTCTATCGCCGCATTAAAGAAGAGGTGCCGGAGAATGGCTACGCCGTCCCCATCGGCAAGGCCCGCGTGCATCGCCAGGGTCGCAATCTCAGCATCATTACATATGCCGCCATGGTCCACACCGCGCAGGAGGCCGCCGACGCGCTGGCCAAAGAAGGAATTGAAGTTGAGATTCTCGACCTGCGCACGCTCTTTCCGCTCGATCGCGAAGCCATCACCCAAACCGTGAAGAAGACCAACAAGGTCATCCTCCTTCATGAAGACACGCGGACCGGCGGCTTGGCCGGCGAACTCGCCGCCATCATCAATGAAGAAGCCTTCGACGATCTCGACGGCCCCATCGTACGCATCACCGCGCTCGATACGCCGGTTCCCTTCTCACCGCCGCTGGAGCATTTCTTTTTGCCAAAAGTGGAAGACGTAGTGCGGGAAGCGAAGAAGCTGCACGCGTATTGAGCAGTTAGCAATTGGCAGGTAGCAACTAGCCAGCAGAATCAAACGCATAGAAACTCGACGAACTCAATCGGCAACGATTTCACACGAGGTAGAGACGTAGCATGCTACGTCTCTACAGCAAGGGTTTACTCACCTCGTAAGCCCTACGTTGTTCTGGTTTACCACTCACTGTCCACTCACCACCGGCAACTCTACATAACTTTCCTGTCCTGGCGCATGATAAACACGCTGCGTCGCTTTTTTGTAATCCCCCGGCTTGGCCCAGAAGATATTGGGCACAAACGTCTGTGGATTGCGATCGTACAGCGGGAACCAGCTTGACTGCACCTGCACCATGATGCGATGCCCGGGCAGAAAAACGTGATTCGTCGTCGGCAGCTCAAAACGATAAGCCAGTGGTTTGTCCGGTGTAAGCGGCTTGCCGGTTTCCAGGCTTTCCCGGTAGCGCCCGCGGAAGATATCCATCGCCACCGCCAGCTGATAGCCGCCCATATTCGGCTGCCCGGCGACCTCATCCGGATAAACATCAATCAGCTTCACCACCCAGTCCGAATCGGTGCCGCTGGTGGAAGCGATCAGATTGGCGATCGGTTGCCCGCTGATCTTCACCGGCTGCGTAAGAACGTCCGTTGTGTAGGCCAGAACATCGGGACGCCCGGAAGCTTCGCGTTGATCGTCCACCAGCCATAGCGGCCAAGTGAGACCTTTGTCGATGTCATAACCCACCGGACGCACCGGCCGCGAACGGAACGGCACCGGCTTTGCCGGATCGGAGACATATTCGTCATACGCCGCGTCGCTCTTTTTGGGCGCGGAGAAGCTGAGCTTTAGGCCCGCGTTCAAATAGATCGGCGTGGATTTGGGCGCGCACCCGCCGGCGCAGCCGGAAGGCCACGAATTCAGCTTTCGCCACGTATTGGTTCCGGTCTCGAAAGCCGACACCGGCGGCACATCAGGCTTTCCGCTTCCATCGCCTTTCAGGTAGTGGTCAAGAAACGGACGCAGTATTTCGCGGCGAAAATAAAGCCCGGTATCACTGTTGAACCTGAGCGGCCCCAGTGTGCTGCCGTCGTCGATCTCCTGCCCGTGATGCCAGGGCCCAATCACCAGAAAGACTTTGTCATTGTCCTTGTCCTTGGGCTTGATCGCCTTGTAAACAGCCATCGCGCCGTAAATGTCTTCCTGGTCCCACAGGCTATCCACCAACATGACTGGGACTTTCAGGGGCTGCGCGGCCAGGATCTTGTCCACGGCCTGATCTCGCCAAAAGGCGTCATAGCTCGGATGCTCCAGCACTTTGCGCCAGAATCCCACCTGCTCCAGGCCATGCAGCCGTCCCAATTCGCCGGCCGAGCCGGACTGCATATAGACGTCGTAGTCATCAAAGTGGTCGGTCCACCACTTGGCGTCATTCTTGCGCGTCGCCACCTGCTCATAGATATAAGGCAGGTTCTGCTCGCGAAAAGCGCCGTTGTGGAACCAGTCATCGCCGCGCCAGCCGTCCACCATCGGATTCATCGGCACTGAAACCTTCAGCGCCGGATGCGGGTTCACCAGCGCCATCAGCGGCAAGAAGCCGTCATAGGAGATTCCCAGGATGCCGACTTTGCCGTTCGATTCCGGCACGTTCTTCACCAGCCAGTCAATCGTGTCATAGGTATCGGTTGAGTGGTCCACCGGCGTGGGGTTCTGCGGTCCGTGCAGCGGACGATTCATCACATAGTCGCCTTCCGATCCGTACTTGCCGCGCACATCCTGCACCACGCGAATGTATCCGCCCTCGACAACTACTTCGGTCGCGTTGTCATATCCCCACAGTGACGGCCCCAGGTGCGAACTGTTCGCATGCGTGGTGAGGTCATTGGCGTTGTACGGTGTGCGCGTCAGCAGGATCGGCGCAGGCTTGGCGTTGGTCGCGCTGCGCGGCACCAGGATCACCGTGTGCAACTTCACACCGTCGCGCATCGGGATCATCACTTCCCGCCGCTCGTAGTCGAAGGTGGCGGTCGCCGGCTTGAGCTGGTCCGGCGTCTCGCTGGGATAGTTCGGATATTTGGGTGTGCTTTGTTCCTTTGTTTGGGCAAGTGACGAGGGAACGAGGGGCAGGCACAAAAACGCGATCAAGAACAAGGTCCAGGTCTTTACGCTGTGAGTGAATGTCATCGTGCCCGCGATTATAGACGGTTCTGCGGCAACCTGGCTTCAGGGATCAATTCACCTTCGCAGAATTTCTCCGCGTCTCTGCGTCTCCGCGGTGAAATAGTGAAATAATGTTGCCGTCATGTTCTACCTGCTCAAAACCGAACCCTCCGTTTACGGCTTTGCCGATCTGCAAAAAGAACAGTCCACCATCTGGGATGGCGTAACCAACCCGGTTGCGGTGAAAAACCTGCGCAACATGCAGAAGGGCGACAAGCTTGTGATCTATCACACCGGCGACGAGAAGCGCGCTGCAGGCACGGCGACCGTCGAGTCAGTTGACGCCAGCGATCCCAAGGTCCCCAGGGTGCGGATCAAAGCCGGCAAACTGATCTCGCATCCGGTCACGCTGGCCGAGATCAAAACCAGCGAGCTCTTTGAAGACTCGCCGCTGGTCCGTCAAGGACGCCTCTCCGTGGTGCCATTGAACAAAGAACAATTTGAATGGCTCACTGAAAGATAGTCCAACTCAACCTTCGAAACGGGTCGACCAATTCAGCGCGCCGGGAATACGAACGCTAATCGACTGATTGGCGTCATCTCCATGCATCAGAACTGGTATCCTTTTGCCGAGGAACTAGCCGCTTATGCGCCGACTCCTGACTTTTCTCGCAGTATTCACCCTTATGGCAACCGCACAGAAAACTCCAGCTCCGCCTACATTTCCTGACGCCGCCGAACTCAACCGTATGGCCGCGCGATTCGCGCCCGTGCCTTTGCAGGTTGATCTCTCCGGGCTCCCCGCCGGTGACAAAAAGGCCCTGGCCAAGCTGGTGGAAGCCAGCCGCATCGTGAATTACATCTTCATGGAACAGCTCTGGAGCGGCAATCTGGCGCTCTACCACAAGCTGCAACAGGACACGTCACCGCTGGGCAAGGCGCGCCTGAATTATTTCTGGATCAACAAGAGCCCATGGTCGGAGATCGATGAGCACAAGGCTTTCCTGCCCGGCGTCCCCGCGACAAAACCCCCCGGCGCCAACTTCTACCCGAAAGACATGACCAAGGAGGAATTTGAAGCCTGGGTAAAGACCCTGCCCGAAGACCAGAAAGAGCAGGCGCTGGGCTTCTTTACTGTAGTACGGCGTGGCAGCGACAAAAAGCTCAAGCTGATCCCTTACAGCGTGGAGTACAAAGCCAATCTCACACGCGCCGCTTCGCTCCTGAATGAGGCCGCGGCTCTTACGGACAACGCGTCGCTCAAGAAGTTTCTCACCACTCGTGCCGCCGCCTTTAGCTCCAATGACTATTTCGAAAGCGATATGGCGTGGATGGACCTGGATGCCCCGGTCGACGTGACCATCGGTCCCTACGAAACGTACAACGACGAATTGTTCGGTTACAAAGCAGCGTTTGAAGCCTACATCAACGTGCGCGATGAGAAAGAATCGGCGCGCCTGGCTTTCCTTGGCCAGCATCTGCAGGAAATTGAAAACAATTTGCCCGAAGACCCGCAATATCGCGTGGCCAAGCTGGGCGCCGCGTCGCCCATCCGTGTCGTCAATGAGGTCTTTTCCGCTGGAGACGGCGCGCACGGCGTCCAGACCGCGGCTTACAACCTGCCCAATGACGATAAGGTCGTCCAGCAGAAGGGCAGCAAGCGCGTGATGCTCAAAAATATTCAGGAAGCCAAGTTCAAGTCCACGCTGGTGCCGATCTCCAGGGTCGTGCTGCAGCCGGCGGCGCAGAAGGATCTAAGCTTTGAGCTGTTCTTCACTCACATCGTGGCGCACGAACTAACACACGGCCTGGGCCCTCACCAGATTAAGATCAGCGGCCGCGAGACCAATCCACGCCTGGAGTTGAAAGAGCTCTACAGCGCCGTGGAGGAGGCCAAAGCCGATGTGACTGGCCTTTTCGCTTTGCAATACCTGATGACCCAGGCCGACAAAGGCGCTCTGCAGATCCCCCTGCCGCACGGACCTGATGCCGAACGCCAGCTTTACACCACGTATCTTGCATCGTCGTTCCGTACACTCCGCTTCGGACTACAGGATTCACATGCCAAGGGAATGGCGGTGCAGTTCAATTATTTCCTGGATAAAGGCGCTTTCGTCGCGAACTCTGACGGCACCTTCACCGTGGACCTGAACAAGATCAAGGAGGCTGTAGCTGGGCTGGACCGCGTTCTGCTCACGCTGGAAGCCACCGGCGATTACGCGGGCACAAAGAAACTGATGAGCGAGATGATGGTAGTGCGTCCCGAGGTGCAGAAGGCGCTGGAGCGGCTGAAGTCGGTGCCAACGGACATTGCGCCGAAGTTTGTCACCGCGGACGAGCTCACAAGTAGCAGCACACCGGGTAAGAGCACCAGCAAGTAGACAAAGTTCGACTCGGCAAAAACACAGCGAGGACAAGAACATGGGTTTGCTATACCTGACTCTGATGGTTGTTGTCGTCGTCACCAGCATTTCCGGGGCGATCGTTGCCGTGCGAATGCGACGGCGGATGAAGAAGTCGCTGGGAAGACGCGCCAGCAGTCTTGATCTGGTGTCATTCAGGACGTGGAACGAGGTGGAGAAGGTGGAAAAGGAAGACGCGGAGAACCGACCGCTTCATCCGCGATGAAGCAGGACTGGCCGAGCCCTAAGATGAGACCCGACGATGAAGAAAACCAGGATCATGTATATCGAAGACAAGTCTGAGGGCATTACCGGCCCTGCACGGATCGGACGCGTTACGTTCTCTAAAACGGGTAAGTCAATTTACTATCAGGGCCGATTGTTCCACAGCCTGAAAGGCGCTGGCTTTAAGGCCAATTACTACGAGGCGGGAACCGGCGCTGAGTTCTGGATCTCCGGCTGCAAGAAAGACGGCAGCGATCAACTCTATGGCGGCACTACCGAGATTGATGATGACGTCCGCGACGAATATTGGATGACTATTCGAAAGCTGCCCGAGATGGTCGATCAAAAATCAATTCGTGACCCTGGAAAATATAGACGGTAGACAGTCTTTTTGCATCATAACTTTGGAGCCGATATGGAGCCACTCGTTGCCAGCACGGAAGACTGGAACAGCGTACTCGATCTCATACTTGACAAGGGAATCCTCTTCGAAGCGTGGGTTCGAGTTTCTCTCCACGGAATGCAGCTTGTGTGCGTCGATGCCAGGGTACGCGGCGCGGATTTTGCCCTGGAAGCAGCCGCCGTCTACACTGGCTACGCTGATCTTGGGCGTTGGATCGAGTTGGATAAATCTACAAACCTCTTTCCTTACTGGCGGCGCGATCTGTGGACAAACTAAGCGCGTATACAATTTCAAAACCCTGCTTCACAACTCTTTAAAATCGGGTTCTGTTGACTTTCCAGTAAAGAGGCGCTATTCTGCGCTTACACGGGAAAGGAGGGCGATCCAAAATCTATGAAGAATTCTGACAGTTGTGGTAAACGTGAGGTGGCTGAGGCTTAAGGCGTGAGTCTTTAAGTCCTAGCGAGTTGTGGTTCGCACAAGGCCTCCGCGCCTTCAGCCAATCCCAACAGACTACCGATAACCCCGCACGCAAGTGCGGGGTTATTTATTGCTGCGCAAGAGCTCGCACAGCTTTCTTTTAAGTTGAGGCTTGTGAAATTGGACCGCTATCGTCTGGCGCGGCCATTGCGGTAGATGATCCAGAGGGCAATCACCAGCTGAAAGAAGATCGCCCCGGCGGTGTCGAGCAGAACGTCATGGAAACTGCTGGTGCGCGACGGAACAAAGCTCTGGTGGAACTCGTCGAGGCTGCCGGCGGCAAAGGCCGTAAGCACGCCCAATGCTGCCCAGCGAAGGCTCCATCGTTGCGCCGAAGGCCAGGTAGCCCGCCAGGAAAAGAAAGCCAGGGCGCTCAGCAATCCGTAGCTGAAAAAATGGGCTCCTTTTCGAATCAGGAAGTGGATCTGTTCGAATCGTTCATGGGAGACCGCTCCAAACAGCGCATGCAGGATCTTTCCCAAAATCGTGCCGGTGTGCTCGGCGGAAAACGTGTCGGTGGAAAAGTAAGCCAGCACGCATAACCACAGCAAAGTGGGAAGCCACGCTCGCAGCTTGCGCGGTGATGAAGTGGAAACAGGTCCTGGAAGCACGGTGGATGACAATTCGCCGTTACTCCAGCCTGTAATTTGGCGCTTCGCGCGTGATGATCACATCATGCACGTGGCTTTCACGCAATCCGGCGCCGCTGATGCGGATGAAACGCGCTTTCTGTTGCAACTCGGGGATGCTGCGCGTGCCGCAATATCCCATGCCGGAACGAAGACCGCCGACCAGTTGATAAGCCATCTCCGCCAGCGTCCCGCGATATGGCACACGGCCCTCAATCCCCTCCGGCACCAGCTTGTCCACCCGATTGCTGCCGCGATCGCCGTCGCGCATGGCCATGTTGTCAGTAGAAGAGTTCTCCAGGCTCTGAGCGTAGCGTTCGCTCGATCCCGCCGACATCGCCGCCAACGAGCCCATGCCGCGATACGACTTGAAGGAACGCCCCTGATATAGGATCGTCTCGCCGGGACTCTCCTCCGTTCCGGCAAACAGCGAACCGATCATCACCACGTTGGCGCCTGCGGCAATGGCCTTGCTGACATCGCCGGAGAACTTGATGCCGCCGTCCGCAATCACCGGAATCTGGGCGTCACGGCAGGCGCGTGCTGCTTCTGCGATCGCCGTGATCTGCGGCACGCCCGCGCCGGTAACGATGCGCGTCGTGCAGATTGATCCTGGGCCGATACCCACTTTAATCGCGTCTGCACCGGCTTTGGCCAATGCGCATGCGCCTTCATGCGTACCGACGTTGCCGGCCAGCAGATCCACCTCAGGCAGCTTCGCTTTGATCACCTTGATGGCCTCCAGCACCCGGCTGGTGTGGCCATGCGCGCTGTCAATCGCCAGCACGTCAACCTTGGCCTTTACCATCTCCTGCGCGCGTTCCAGAAAATCACCCGTCGCGCCGATCGCCGCGCCCACGCGCAGCCGCCCGTGCTGGTCCTTGGCGGCGCTGGGATACTTGAGTTTTTTCTGGATGTCCTTGACCGTGATCAACCCCTTCAGGTTGTACTTGTCATCCACCACCAGCAGCTTTTCTACGCGGTGCTCATGCAGGATCTTCTCCGCGTCTTCCAGCGTAGTGCCCACGGGAACTGTAATCAGGTTTTCCTTGGTCATGACCTTGCTGATGGGAATGTCAGCGCGGGTTTCGAAACGAAGGTCGCGGTTGGTGAGAATGCCGACCAGTTTCTTGTTTTTTGTGACCGGGACGCCGGAAATTTTGTAGCGGCGCATCAGGTCCAGGGCATCGGCAATCTTGTGATCGGGAGAAAGCGTGATCGGATCCATAATCATCCCGCTTTCCGACCGTTTTACCTTGTCCACTTCATCGGCCTGCTGCTCAATCGAGAGATTGCGATGAATAATCCCCAGCCCGCCCTGCTGGGCTATCGCAATAGCCAGGCGCGATTCGGTAACCGTGTCCATCGCCGCGCTGATGATGGGGATGTTCAGGCGAATGTTACGCGAAAGCTGCGTCTGCGTATTGACCTCCGCCGGCACCACATCTGATTGGGCGGGCAAAAGCAGCACATCGTCAAAGGTCAGGGCCTCAGGTACGGGAAAATGAATCATGTTCGTTGTCTCTAAGGAGGGACTAAGAAACTATTGTAAATGGTTTCGTTGGAACACGCCGGAAAACGTAACCGGGAGAGGAACTTCGCTTCATTTCCGGCGCACGAAAGTAATATTGACCAATTAGGCGACCACCGCGATACTCAAAAGGTCATGGAACCAAAGAAGGGTCTCCCTATCTCTGCGCCTGGCGCAGCTCCCTCAGCGACAGCAGCGGCTGTCGAAAAGCGGCACGAACAAAGATTACACATTGCGGTCCCGGTCAAGGTGTTCCCTGACGTTGCCAGCAGTGACTCCCATAATTGCTGCACCTATGAGATCTCCACCCACGGAGCGCGCCTGGTAGCGCCTCCGGGAATCAAGGCCGTAGGCCAGACCGTGTGGGTGCAGCGGCAGAACCGGCGCGCTCGCTACAAAGTCATGTGGATCGGCGAGCCTGGAACCTCGCTCTCCGGTCAGGTCGGCGTAGAAAGCCTTGAGCCCTCCAACGTGATCTGGGAGCAGGAAATCAAGACCCGCATTTCGCGTTCGTAAGCCGCTCCGGACCGCCAATTTTTCTCTTTGGTTTCCACCTTCTGTCGCGTTGCGTCCGCACCTATTCCCCCGCGATTGCGTAGGCACGAATCCTTCTGTCACGCAGTTACCTTCTTGAGGCGATAGGCCAAAAATCCATCCACCCTAAGCGGTGCACCTTAGTGCAGTCTTGCGCGAATCGCTCAAGAATGGGGTGATTCCCCCAAATGTATCTGCGCCATGGCCGAAAACTATCCTTATATTGTCCGCTGCAATGATTGCGATTTCGTCAGCCAGGTTTATCTCGACGAACAGGAAGCCATGAACGAGCGCGACTTCCACTCCTTTGAACACCTGCACTCCGTCTCCATATGGCGCTACGCCTGGGAGCAGTGGACGCTGGTGACCGAGCTCATGGGCGTCGAGCTGCATTAGCTGGTTCGTGCGCCGCTTCAAGCTTCATTCCGGCGATTTGGCATACTGCGCCGGCGACCGAGACCAGGGAAAACACCACATACAACCAGAGATTGATGGCGTTGGCGGAATCGGCCGAAGCGTGAACCTGTTTTTCCCTGGCATCCAGCCGGCCCTGCAGCAACTCAAGCCGTTTCTGCGTGACCGCCATTTGGTCGCTAAAGTTCTCAGTCGATGAGTAGACATTGGGGGCGGCGGGAATTCCCTTTTTCTCTTCGTTCGAAAGCACGTCTTCAATGGCTCTCAAGCCGAGCTCATAGTTATAGACTTGGAAGCGCCGCACATTGTCGGCAAGCTGCGGCTTATCTTGCATGCCTTCGTGGATCGCATTGAAAACTGCATTGTGCGATTGATAGGTCTGGTAAACGTTGCGTGCTGACTCCACCTTCCTTAAGTCGTCGGCGCGCTGTTCCACGCTTGTCTGCTGATACAACCATAAGCCAAGCAGCGCGACCGTCCCCACGACCGGCAATATCCCTCCCAGGATGTTGAATGTGGCGATCTTCTTCTTGTTCTTGTCCGCCATGGATTGCGCCTCTCTTTCCCATGTTGCAAAGCAGAGCCCATTGGCCGGCGAAATCATGTCACAAATCGGACCTGGCCGCCAGGCATCGCATGGCTGACATTGCTGCGTTTCGCTTTCGCATGGTAATTTGTAGGATTCAAGCCTATGCTCCGCTCTTATCAGGGAATCGCTCCGCGCATTCACGACTCGTGCTATATCGACGAGTCCGCGCAGATCATTGGCGACGTCGAGATCGGCGAAAACTCGAGCGTCTGGATGAACGCCGTGATCCGCGGCGACGTGTTTGCCATCCGCATCGGCAGAAACTCCAACGTGCAGGATTGCAGCGTGCTCCACGGCATGCGGCACAAATACGGCGTCACCCTGGGAGATTGGGTGACCGTGGGGCACTCAGTCACCCTGCATGGCTGCACCATCGGCCATCGCTGTTTGATCGGCATGGGCTGCGTGATTCTGAACAACGCCAGGATCGGCGAAGGCTCGATCATTGCTGCGGGAACCGTCATTCCCGAAGGAACAATAGTTGAGCCGTATTCGCTGTGGATGGGCGTACCAGGCAAATTCAAGAAAAGAATTGACGACGAAGAGACGCAAAAAACCATCATGATGTATGGCAAGAATTATTTTGACTACACGCAGATGTATCGTAAGGAGTTTCTAGGCAAGTAATGGCTGGTTCGATTAAAGCCGTTCGCGGCACCCGCGACCTTCTTCCGCCCGATACCGAGACCTGGAACCTCGTGGAGTCGGCGGTGCGCGACGTCTTTCGCGTGTACAACTTCCAGGAGATTCGCACACCCATTTTGGAGGACCTGCAGCTCTTTCAGCGCTCCGTGGGTGAAGAGACTGACATTGTCTCCAAAGAGATGTTTGCCTGGGAGGATCGCGCGCGCGCGCAAAGCGAGAAGGGCCAGTGGCTGGCTCTGCGTCCTGAGAATACCGCCGGCGTAGTCCGCGCTTACATCGAGCACAAATTGTGGGAGCACCCCGGCCTGCAGCGCTTCTACTACATTGGCCCGCAGTTCCGCCGCGAGCGTCCGCAGAAAGGACGCTATCGCCAGTTCTACCAGATCGGCGCTGAGGTAATTGGCCCAAGCGCCGCCGGGAGCGAATCGCCCTCCGTTGACGCCGAAGTCCTGGAGATGCTGGCCACGCTGCTTGACCGCCTTGGCATCAAGGGCTGGACGCTCAAGCTGAACTCCGTGGGCTGCGCCAATGATCGGCCCGTGTACCTGCAGGCACTTCGCGATGCGCTGAAGGACGTCGTACACACCATGTGTGCCGATTGCCAGCGCCGCGCGCAAACGAACCCGTTGCGCGTGCTCGACTGCAAAGTCCCCGAAGATCAGCCGATCATCGAAAAGCTGCCGCGCATGAGCGACTATCTCGACGAAAGCTGCCGCGCTCATTTTGCCGAGGTACAGAAGATTCTCACCGGCGTCGGCGTGCCGTTTGAAATCGATCATCGCCTGGTCCGCGGCCTGGACTATTACACGCGGACCGCCTTTGAATTTACGCACGGCTCGCTCGGGGCGCAGAACGCGATCCTCGGCGGCGGCCGTTATGACGGCCTTTCGGAGTCGCTCGGCGGTCCCCCGGCTCCCGGCATTGGCTTTGCCATCGGCGAAGATCGCCTGGTGATGACCTTGCAGGAATCTGCCGGCGTGGCCGCGAAGCCTGCCGATGTCTACATTGCTCCGCTCGGCGCTGGCATGAACGTCCACGCAGCGAAGCTGGCAAGGAGACTTCGCCTCCAGGGTGTCGTTGTCATCGTGGGTGATGAAAGCTTCAAGCTGAAAAAGTCGCTCGAGACCGCCAGCAAGGTTGCGCGCTTTGCCCTGATCATAGGGGAAAACGAGGTCAATTCCGGGCAATTCGCCCTCAAAAACCTAAGCACGGGCGAACAGGCGGGGGTTGAACAAAATCAGATTGCCAACATAGTGAAGCCGACAAAATAATTTTCTTCTGCAACCTCGCGACGGCCTGCACCGTTGCACGGAAGATTAGACCTTTCCATTTTCGGGACTAATAATTCTCTTATTCCAATTTGATATTTGCGGAAGGACAATTCATCGCGATTTCACCGTGAGAAGGCGCGCCCTGACTATCATGCACTTGTTCTTGCGCGGTTCCATGCTCAAGAACTGAAAGATCAGGAGTCTGAAATGAAAAAGAAAGTGCTTCTTGTATTCGCAGGATGTGTCCTGGCTTATTTCGGCTGGACAACGCTTCAAGCGCAAGCCTCGCTGCCCAATGGTCTCCCGGGCAACGCTTATCTCACCACCATTACTGACGCCACCACCGGAGCGTTTTCATCGCGATCCGTGATTACGTTGCACGCCGACCACTCTATGACTGCAATTGATTCAGGTCAGGGTGGACCGGGCGTCCAGTTCAGCAGCCAGATGGGAGCATGGCGCACTAGCCCAGGCGCCGGCGTTGTTGCCCGAACACTGGACTTTTCCTTTCCTAACGCCGGCATTGCCCGCGTAGATTACAACTTCACCACCCTCACGAATGACCAGGCGGCGGGAACCATCACCCTCACGGTCTTTCCCATCGATGCTGATCCTCAAGGAAGCGGTGGGACCGTGGTAGGCACTTTCAATTTCACCGGCCAGCACATCACCGTACCCTAAATCTGATCCTCTAGAGCGAAGGCCGCTTTCACTGGAGCGGCCTTCCGCGTAAATTCACGCGTACCCTTTATAATCAAGGTTTTACCTTTAGCTCAGAAAGGGTACGTCTTTGCCGCTCGACTTTTTAGGGGAACTTCGTCGCACCCACCGGTGCGGAGAGCTGCGCGCGGAAAACGCAGGGCAGCAGGTTGTGTTGATGGGCTGGGTCAATCGCCGGCGTGACCTGGGCAACGTCATCTTTGTCGACGTGCGCGACCGCACCGGCCTCACGCAGCTGGTCTTCGATAAAAGCGACAACACGGCCCTGCATGCCAAGGCCAGCGAACTGCGCTCGGAGTACGTGATTGCCGCCATCGGCAAAGTGCGCAAGCGCGACGAAAAGACCGTGAATCGCAACGTGCCCACGGGCGAGATTGAAGTTGTGGTCACCGAGCTGAAGCTGCTGAATGAATCCAGGCAGCCGCCATTCCTGCCCGGCGATCCCGTGCTGGCCAACGAAGAGGTGCGCCTCAAATACCGCTATCTCGACCTGCGGCGCGAGCCCATGCAGTACAACATCGAGCTGCGGCACAAGGTGGCGCTGGCGATCCGGCAGTACCTGGCCGGCCAGGGCTTTTTCGAAATTGAGACGCCCTTCATGACGCGCTCCACGCCGGAGGGCGCGCGCGATTACCTTGTTCCGAGCCGCGTCTACCCCGGTGAGTTCTACGCGCTGCCGCAATCGCCGCAGCTGTTCAAGCAGATCCTGATGATCTCCGGGTTCGACAAGTATTTCCAGATCGTGCGCTGCTTCCGCGACGAAGACCTGCGCGCTGACCGCCAGCCGGAATTCACGCAGATCGACCTGGAGATGACCTTCCCCCAACCCGACCGGGTGTTTGAAGTGGTGGAGGGATTTTTGCAGGCGGCGTTCAAGGTTGCGGGCTTCGAACTGAAATTGCCTTTCCCGCGCATGACCTATGACGAAGCCATCCGCAACTATGGCATCGACAAGCCTGATTTGCGCCTGCCCAAGCTGACCGATGTGCGAACTGCGTTCGCTCCCGAACAGTTGCAAACGCTGCAGTTCAACCCGGAACTGCCGGTCGTGGCGATTCGCATACCCAGGATCGGCGAGCTCTCGCGCAAGGAACGTGACGATAACCGTCCGTTGTTCGGCGAGCGCAAGGAAGGGCGGCTGATCGACGATATCAAGCGTCTGGAAAAATCTTTCCCGGATGCCGTAGCCAAACTGCGCGAGATGTCGGGCGCACAGGCTGATGATCTGCTGGTTCTTGTCGGCGGACCGCTGCAGGTGGAAAAAGCCGGATTGCGTCCGGACTATGGTGTGCTGATGGCGGCGGGCGCTTTTCGTGTCGAACTGGCGCGCAAGTACGCCGAACGCCACATGGCTTTCCGCCAGGGCGGATTCCACTTCAGCTGGATCACGGACTTCCCCATGTTCGAATATGACGATGGCGAGAAGCGCTGGAACGCAGCGCACCATCCGTTCACCTCGCCGCATGAGCACGATATGGACAAGCTGGAGTCCAATCCAGGCGCTGTGCGCGCCCTGGCCTATGACGTGGTCTTGAACGGCACCGAGTTGGGATCGGGCTCGATCCGTATCCATCGCCAGGACATTCAGAAGAAGATCTTTCATGCCCTGGGCATGACCGATGAAGAAGCTAAGTCGCGCTTCGGCTTCTTCCTGGATGCTCTCGAATATGGCACGCCTCCGCACGGCGGCATTGCGTTGGGACTCGACCGAATCGTCATGATCCTGGCTGGCGCTGAAAGCCTGCGTGAGGTGATTCCATTCCCCAAGACCGCCAAGGCTGTCGACCTGATGGTGGATGCGCCGACCCCGGTGAGCGAGGCTCAGTTAAGGGATTTGGGGATCAAGCTCAGAGGGTAGTTTTAACCACAGAGGGCACAGAGAAGCACAGAGGGGAAGCCTCATTTCCTCTGTGTTCCTTTGTGTCCTCTGTGGTTTCGTAATTTTCAGGCTTGCGGTTTGAGCACGTCCTTCTCAATCGTCTTCGATCCGGCCCACAGCACCAGCGCCAACAGGAATGACAGAACCGGGATCGCCAGCAGCGCCTGCTGCACGCCGATAGCCTTGGCTGCCTCGTTGATCTTGTTGAGTCCGGCGAGATGCGCCGCGCGCAACGCAAAGAAGTCACTGAACCCGCCGATGATCACGGTGCCCCACGAAGCGCCGCCGAGGTACATCACCAGAAAGTAGAAAGCCATGCTGGTGCCGCGCAACCGGGGAGGCACAATGTCCTGGATTGAAGCATAGACCAGCCCGTAATACATGTTGAGCAGGCCATAGGCGGCGGTCAGCAGCGGCAGAGCAAGGGAGATCGCTCCGTATCCCTGGCGAATACCGAAATACGACATTGGAACAGCGAGCAATGCAGCGATGGCCGCGATTCTCATGCGTCCGCCGCCGCTGCCGCGCACCACGCGATCGCCCAGCCAGCCGGCGATCCATCCGCCGAGCACGCCGCCGATGGCGTAGATGATGCCCATAGTTCTTCCCGCCTGGGCCACGTTCATGTGATGAATACGGCCGAACAAGGCAGGGAAAAACAGCGCGATTCCATAAAGGTTGAAGTTGACCAGCGCGCCCGAGAGAGCGATCCACAAAAAGGTGCGATTGGTCAGCAGCTCTCCAAGCACCTGCCAGAGGGAACTGGCCCGGGCGGGTTCAGCAACGCGTTTTTCAGAGGCGCCACGCTCCGGCTCTTTGAGCAGCAGCAACAGCGGGATCAGCACCAACGCCGGCGCCGCGGCCACCACCATGGCGGCGCGCCAGCCCAGTCTCTGGGCGATTGCGCCGCTGAAAAAATAACTGAGCGCTCCGCCTACGGGAACTCCGAGCATGAAGAGCGCCAGCGGACGGGCCCGGCGCTGGGGCGGATAAAGGTCGCCTATCCAGCTGGTGGCCGTCGGCGCGGCCGTGGCTTCGCCCACTCCCACCCCTAATCGCGTAAACACCAGCAACGGATAGCTTTGCACCCAACGCGTGGCTGCAGTAAGCATCGCCCAGACAGCTATGCCCAGCGCAAGCAGCTTCTTGCGGCTTACGCGGTCGGCCAGGCGGCCGAGCGGTAGCCCGACGAATCCATAAAGAACGGTGAAGGCCGTGTTGAGCCACCCGAGTTGCGTGTCGGAAAGAAGGAACTCCTTGCGGATCGGCTCTACGACCGCCGCAGCCACGTGGCGATCGTAAAAATTCAGCACATTGACCGCGATCAGCACCGCGAGCGGCCACCACGCCCTTGCATGGCGATCACTTGCCTGCTCTGCCGGTATCTGTGCTTGCAGCTTCCGTTCTTGCACGGCCATCGGCGGCAATAGTATCAGATGCAGCGTGCCGCGCGCCGTCCAAAGCGCAGTTCGAAAACGGGCTTCGCAAGATAATCACAGCGAATCAATCGCTATTCGCGCGGGTTATTTTCTTGCCACGCTGCCGCGGAGCATGACCATGCCCGAAGGTGCTTCGGGCCTGGCGCTCTCTTCGCCGGTCACAAAGATGTCGAAGTCCTTGTACGGCGTTGTCGCCTTCAGACTGCCTTCCAGATCGCTGTTCACCTTGAGCGCTCCCAGCAGCTCAGGATCTTTGCCGCGTGGCTGGACCCAAACCAGGTAATCCTGTTTGGCCGGCGTGAGCGACTGCGGCGTAGCCATATGTTTTACGCTGACTTCAACATTGGTATTGCCGTTGTGATCGGTATCGGTAGTGACCTTGCCTTCGGCCGCCGGCGCAACGCCGGTGTTGGTCAGGCGGTCTTCCCGTCCCCAGGCCACGGACGCGAGCGCAAGTGCAAGTGCAAGCAGAGCAAAAAGGGTGAGATTACGGTGGCGCATAGTGTGTCTCCCAAAAACCAACTTTGTTCACTAGGATGAGCCACAAGGCAGAGACGTTGTTAACAATCGCGGAGCTCCGTTCTATCTCGGGAAAAGAGGAGCGGGTCAAACGCGCGGGCAGTTGTCAGCGTTTGCGTTCACTCTCCAGGCGGGCGCGAGCGCTTTGCGCCGGGGCAAACGCGGGGTCTTGATCGCACGCCTTCACCATCAAAGCCAGCGCTTCTTCAGCCCGGCCGAGGCCAGCTGCGCAGAGGCCCAGGTTGTAACTGGTGGCGGCGGAGCGGCCGAGCGTCTGCTCGGAAATTTCGAACACCTGCATGGCTTCGGTAAAGAAACGCAGCTCAAGCAGAATCACGCCGCAGTAAAACGCCAGCTCGTTATCGCGACGGCTGACCGGGAAGCGATTTGCCATCACCCTGAAGACGGCCTCACGCAGATCCATGCGCTCAGCGACGACACTGCGCAGTTGAGGAGCCATGACGGGAAAAAGCCGCATGAGCGCGGTCGGGTCCCAACGCGTCAGGCGCAGAATGGCCAGCGCCTGGGCCGCGGAAACCTCGTGCAGATGGGCGTCAAGCCAACCCATAAGGGTGAAAAGATCGTCCGGCCCAAAGCCATCCACTGCCTCGCGGTAGGCTTTGCGGGTGGCCGGAAAATCATCTGTTCCGGACCGTTCAAGAAACGCGCAAATATTCAGGCTGCTCATATGTTTTTGCGGAAGCAAGGCTTCTCCACCCTTGCGCGCATAGTACCTGGAGATCGCATCAAAGTTCACGATCTGGGAAAAACAATGGCTTCCGGCATGGAACTCTACTGTTGGCGGTCCTTGCAGAAGCTCCAGGTCCTCTATATGGGCAAAGCCCTTGTCTGCCGCCAGCACCAGCATTCTTCCATCGCTCCGGCTGCTGAGCCGCTGCAGCAGCGCGAGGGCCGCAGTCGGGAAGTAAACCGTCGCGGCCGTCAAACGGCTGCGATACTCTTCAAGAATCGCATTCCATGATTTCTCCCGGTAGCGGTCCGGGGGCGCAGCAACCGTGTTGAAAGAGAGTTGCAGCCCGCTTAACGACGCACCTCCGCCGGCCGCAGAAGTAGTTACCGTTGACTCGGAGATCTTCCCTTTGCTGATAATGAAGGCATCCTGCGCCAGGCTGTCAAAAACATAATTCGCAATGACGACAAGAGGCCCCCGGCCCCAATCTGCCGGCACGGCGGCCTCCGCGCCGATCTGCAGCTGCTTGAACTCGAGAATCCCGTTTTCTACGAACTCTTTCAGGCCCGGGCTGCTCCGCCACGCCGCAATCAGAGCTTCAGAACAGTCGGTCATGCAGTAACGCACTGTTTCTGTCGACAACTGCCTGGCCCGCAACAAAGCCGTGAGCTTGCTCAATAAGAGATAGGAGAACTTTCCTGTTCCGGCGCCCAGCTCCACAACACGGAGCGGATACTCGGGCGAAAGAATTCTCTCTTCCCGCCGCGAAGGGCCCGTGCAGTCCTCCAGAAAACCTGCCATGACCTCGGCATAAATCTCAGCGATCAATGGGTTATTCGTGATGTAGCTGGGGACCATGTCCTCGGTCCAGGCCTTGAGACCGCGTTGGACGTAGTAATCCTGCTGGAGCCGCCAGATCACGGACTGTGACAGAGACACGTCGGTTTCCATGGTCTGCGGCGGCTGGTGTGCAGTCAGGTCGCGAACGGCAATCGGATTCGGTGACGCTTGGTCCTGCTCTGCCATTTTTCAATAGTAGCGCAAGTAAAAAAGGCTTCAGAGTCCAGCGAACCCTGAAGCCTCTTGGAGAGGGTTAGAAACCTTCGAGCGTTACGAACGCGGGGGGAAGATTCCCTGCAACGCGATGCAGAAGTTGAGCGTTAGGAAAGGCATCATGTTGTTGTGAGGAAGGCTGCCGCCCGTGACCGAGGTGCCCAAGGGATTCATGTTGACGTTATTGTTATCGCTGCCCGAGTAGACAGACGGGCCGGTCTTCAACCCTGAGGACCAAACGTTGTTGACCGGGGTGCCCAGCGGAGTGTCGATGGGAACAGCGAACGCGCCATGCGCGTGCGCCGGCATCTCTGTTTGCAACAGGGTGACGGCCTGTTCTCCGCCGACTTCACCCAGGTCGCGCAGGGTCAGGCCGGGGCCCTGGCCCTGTTGCATAGGTGTGTTGCCCTGCATGTTGGGCAGCGCGAAGTTGCTTTTGCCGTCGCCGCCATAGGTGGTGCCAAGAAGAGAGAACAGAGCCGTGTTCTGGCTGATCGGCAGCAACTGGCCATCGCAGAACGCCCAGCCCTTAGGAGGGAAATTGAATGGGAAAATCCGGATTTCAGCTACAAACTGGTCTGACATGGCTGTTCCTCTCCTTTAGTTCTGCGAGGGGAATATCCCCTGCAACGCGATGATGAAGTTGAGCACCAGGTAAGGCGACAGGTTCAGGTGCGGCTGGTTGCCGCCGGCCGCGCTAATGCAAGCCGGGTTCATGCTGCTATTGGAAGTCGCCTTGTACTGGCCCTGGTCAACTCCCCAGAGGTTTCCCTGGGCGCTGGCCCTGGTGGCAGGGTTGGTGCTGTTGCCCGTGGGCGTGTGCGCGTGCGCCGGCAGCTCAGAGATGTTGAGCGTGTGCACGGTCTCGCCGCCTTGTTCACCCAGTGTAAAACCGTCGCCTATGTGGTTGGCAATGCGTCCTTGCAGGTTGGGCAGAGCAAAGTTCACCCGTCCATCGCCGCCATAAGTGGTGCCCAGCAGCGAGAACAGGGCTTGGTTCTGGTTAATGGGCAGCAACTGGCCGTTGCAGAGCGCCCACCCTTTGGGCGGGAAATTGAAGCTTACGATCTTGATCTCCGACAAGAATGGTGTAGACATTTTCTCTCCTTGATGTTTCCGGGCCACGAACAGGAGCTGCGTGTCCCTTTCAAGCGGACTGCAGAGCAACCAGGTTTCGGCTGCCGTTTATGTTTGGCTCGGGAACACTCCGAACAAGGAAATGATGAAATTAATGCAAAGAAACGGAACCATGTTGTCATGTGGCTGCGAGCCGCCCGCCGACTGGATAGCCGCAGGGTCCATCTGCAGTGTTGGCGGCGTTGTAGCCGAGTAAGGAGCGTTCTGCGTCTGCTGCGCCCAGACACCACCCGCCGGGCTGGCCTGGTCACCATCACCGTTGAAGCAGAGCGGCACGTGGCTGTGCGCGGGGATTTGCTGCGTGGTCAACGTGATCGACTCTGCTCCGGCGGCTTCGCCAATTTGATAAGTTGACCCGCCACCGGTGCCCATGTGGACCGGGACGCGGCTCGCGAGGTTGGGAAGGTTGAAGGTGGTTTGTCCGTCGCCTCCGTACGTTGTGCCGATCAAGGTAAACAAGGTTTCGTTTTCCGAGATAGGAAGGGTCTGCCCCTGGCAAAGCGCCCAACCTGCGGGCGCAAAGTTGCCAGCGAACATCCTGATTTCACCTACATATGGTGTTCCCATGCTGGTTGTCTCCTCCGTTCAAAGTGGTACAACTTACTGCACGGTTAAACTGACTTGCGTGGTTGCCTGCACGGTCGCGGTGGCCGCCGTGACAGTGATTGAGAAATTACCCTTTGGCGTGGTGAGGCGATTCGATCCGCCGCACCCAGCTAGCATGAGCAGCGACACCATACCCACAAAGACAAGCGCCAGGCGCAGTCTGCGCTTGCTGCTCTTCCGTCCGCCGAAAGCCAATGCTACTAATCCAAAGACCGGGAAGCCGAGCATGGCATAGAGCCGTGGCTTCGGACCATCCAGCAGCTGGCTGGTAATTACGTTGTTGGCGCTGCCGGAGGTGGTCAGCGTCATGGTTATCTGCGACTGCGTCTGGTTCGTTGCCGGTGGATTGAAGATACAAGATGTTCCCACCGGCAGACCAGTGCAGCCAAAAGCAGCCATACCCTGATTGTCGTTCTCCACGTTAAACACAAACGTCGCCGAGGCGCCGGCTTGGACGCTGGAGCTGGCGGTGGACTGCGGCGTGATCACGAGGGGCGGTCCAAGGCTTACCGGATCGCTGGCCGTGTTGTTATTGGGGTTCACATCACCACCGCCGGAAACCGTGGCGGTGTTCGTGAAGTTGTTGGTTATATCCTGGGGAATGTTTACGGTCATCGTGATAACCGGATAGCTGCTGCCGGAAGCCAACGCGTCAGACCGTGTGCAGGTCAGCGTGGCCAGCGTGCAGCTCCAGCCGGTGCCGCTCAAATCGGTGGGCACGATGTTATGTGGATTGCCGATGACCGGCAGAGTATCGACTACTGTCACGGTGCCGACGGTCGGCCCGAAGCCTACGTTGCTGACCGTGATGAGGTATTGTGCGCCGGTCTGCCCACGATGGAACTGTCCAACATGAGTCTTGGCAATCGTCGGATCCGGAGCCTCAACATCAATCGTAGCCGTGGCCTGGTTGCCCGAACCGGCGTTGCTTGAGGTCACGGTTCCCGTGGTGTTGACCTTGTGTCCGCCCGTCGTACCCACAACATTCACAGAGAATGTGCAGGAACCGCCGGCCGCGATCGTCCCGCCGGAAAGATTGACCACTGAGAATCCGGAAATGGTTCCGGTGGTAATCGTGCCGGCGCCACAGGAGCCGGTAAGGCCGTTCGGGTTGGCAACCGCAAGCCCGGCCGGCAGCGTATCACCGAAGCCGACGCCCGTCAGCCCGACGGTGGCGTTGGGATTGGTGATCGTGAAGGTCAGGGTCGTGGTTGCGTTCAGATTGATGCTGGCAGCGCCGAACGCCTTGGCGATCGACGGAGGTCCGATGATCGTAATCGTCGCGGTGTTGCTGGTATTGCCCGCACCGCTTTCATTCGACGAGATTGCGCCAGTGGTGTTGTTGTCTACACCCGCCGCAATTCCGGTCACGTTCAGGCTGATGCTGCATGAAGCATTCGCCGCCAGCGTCCCACCCGTCAAGCTGATGGACCCGGAGCCTGCTGCTGCGGTTGCCGTTCCGCCGCAGTTGCTGGTGAGACCGCTTGGCGAAGCGACTTGCAAGCCCGCCGGCAGATTGTCAGTGAAGGCGATTCCGGTAAGCGCCAGCGACGTGTTCGGGTTGCTGATGTTGAAGGTCAGCGAGGTGCTGGCATGCAACAGAATGCTGGCGGCGCCGAAGGCTTTGGTGATTGTCGGCGGCGTCGCGACCGTCAGATTCGCCGTAGCCGTGTTGCCCGTTCCACCATTGGTCGAGCTCACAGCGCCCGTGGTGTTGGTGTACTGCCCCGCGGCCGCGCCGGTGACCGTCACGCTGAACTGGCACTGGCTGTTGACGGCGATGGTTGCCCCGGAGAGCGCAATGCCTGTTGGTGCCGTCGTCGTCAGTGTTCCACCGCAGACCGTCGCGGTAGCGTTGGCGACCGTGAGGCCCGTGGGCAAAATATCAGCAAATGCAACGCCGTTGAGAGCAACCGCATTGGCCGCCGGGTTGGTAATCGTAAACGTCAACGACGTCGTGGCATTCAACGCGATGTTGCTCGGATTGAAGACCTTCGCAATCGATGGCGGCGCCACCACGTTGATGCTGGCCGAGGCCGTTCCACCGGTGCCGCCTTCCGTTGAAGTTATGTTGCCCGTCGTATTGTTTTGTTGACCGGCTGCAATCCCTGTCACATTCACAGAGAACGTGCAGCTCGCGCTGGCTGCCAGGATCGCGCCAGACAGGCTGATCACCTTCGTGCCCTGCGTCGCAGTGATGGTTCCGCCGCCGCAGGAGCCCGTGAGACCGTTCGGCGTGGAGATAACCAGGCCTGCCGGCAGAGTGTCATTAAAGGCGATCCCGCTCTGCGAAGCCGTGCTGTTGTTTTGAACGTTGAAGCTCAGCGAAGTTGAGCCGTTCAAAGGAATGCTGGCTGCACCGAACGACTTGATAAGGATCGGCGGTCCAACAACCGTGATAGAGGCGTTGGACGTATTGCCTGTCCCGCCCTCAGTCGAGGTCACCTGCACGCTGTTGTTCTTCACGCCTGCAGTTGTTCCCTGCACGTTGATGGAGACCGTGCAGCTTGCGCTCGTCGCCAGCGTACCTGCGCTCAAGCTCACGGAGCCTGAACCCGCACTCGCTGTCGCCGTGCCGCCGCACGTGTTGTTCAGAGCGTTCGGTGTTGCTACCACCAGCCCTGCCGGCAGGTTATCGGTGAAGGCAATGCCGGTGAGCGCAACGTTGGTATTCGGGTTGGTGATGTTAAGCGTGAGTGAGGTGGTTCCGTTCAGCGGAATGCTGGCTGCGCCGAACGCTTTGGCAATCGTCGGCGGTGAAGCTACCGTCAGGTTCGCAGTAGCCGTATTGCCCGTTCCGCCGTTCGTCGAGGTCACGTTGCCCGTGGTGTTGGTGTACTGGCCGGAGGCCGCGCCGGTTACCGTCACGCTGAACTGGCACTGGCCGCCCACTGCGATCGTAGCACCTGTAAGCGCGATTCCCGTCGGAGCCGTTGTTGTCAGCGTTCCACCGCAAACCGTGGCCGTAGCGTTGGCCACCGTCAGCCCGGTCGGCAGCGTGTCTGTAAATGCTACGCCGGCCAGCGGATCAACGTTCGCTGCGGGATTGGTAATCGTGAACTGCAGCGAGGTTGTCGCGTTCAGCGCGATCGTCGAAGGATTGAACTGCTTGGCAATCGACGGAGGCGCTTGCACGTCAACACTGGCCGTGGCCGTGTTGCCCGTGCCGCCTTCAGCCGAAGTTACAGCGCTGGTTGTATTGTTCTGCTTTCCGGCCGCGGTACCCGTCACGTTCACCGAGAATGTGCAGGAGGAATTGGCCGCCAGGATTTGCAGTTGCAGAGAGACCAAGTTCGTCCCTGGCGTTGCTTGAATCGAGCCGGTGCATGTACCCGTCAGTCCGCTGGGACTGGAGACAACTAAGCCAGCCGGCAGGGTATCGCTGAAACTGATGAAGTTCAAGGTAGTGGCGGTGTTGGGGTTCGTAATCGTGAAGCTGAGCGAAGTGGAACCATTCAGCGGAATGCTGGCTGCGCCGAATGCTTTCGCGATCGTCGGCGGTCCAACCACCGTAATCGAAGCGTTCGCAGTATTGCCCGTACCGCCTTCCGTTGAAGTCACCGTCACGCTGTTGTTCTTTACGCCTGCCGTCGTGCCTTGCACGTTGATGGAAACCGTGCAGCTTCCGCTCGCCGCCAGCGTACCTGCGCTCAAGCTCACAGAGCCTGAACCCGCAGTCGCCGTCGCTGTCCCGCCGCAGGTGTTGTTCAGCGTGTTCGGCGTCGCAACCACCAATCCAGCCGGCAGATTGTCAGTAAATGCAACTCCACTCAACGCAATACCAGTGTTGGGATTCGTGATGGTCAAGGTCAGCGAAGTGGTTCCATTCAACGGAATGCTGGCCTTACCGAACGCTTTGGCGATCGAGGGCGGCGAAGCCACCGTCAGGTTTGCCGTCGCCGTATTGCCCGTTCCGCCGTTGGTCGAAGTCACATTGCCCGTGGTGTTGGTGTACTGGCCTGAAGCTGCGCCCGTCACCGTGACGCTGAACTGGCACTGGCCGCCCACCGCGATCGTGGCGCCGGTAAGCGAAATTCCCGTCGGAGCTGTCGTCGTCACCGTACCGCCGCAAACCGCAGCGGTAGCGTTGGCCACCGTAAGGCCGGTCGGCAGCGTATCCGTGAACGCAACGCCGGTGAGCGGATCAACATTCGCTGCCGGATTAGTGATGATGAACGTCAGTGAAGTCGTCGCGTTCACCGCGATCGTCGAGGGATTGAACTGTTTGGCAATCGACGGCGGCGCTACCACGTCAACGCTGGCCGTGGCCGTGTTGCCCGTGCCGCCCTCGGTCGAAGTCACAGCGCTGGTCGTGTTCGTCTGTTTTCCAGCTGTGGTGCCCGTCACGTTCACTGAGAACGTGCAGCTGCTGCTGGCGGCAATCGTTCCGCCGCTCAGGGTGATTGAGTTCGAGCCTGCCGTGGCGGTAATCGTGCCGGCGCCGCAGCTTCCCGTCAGGCCGTTCGGTGTGGAGACCACCAGGCCTGCCGGCAGTGTGTCACTGAACGCAACGCCGGTGAGGGCGACTGCATTGGGGTTCGTGATGGTGAAGCTCAGCGAAGTGGAGCCATTCAGCGGAATGCTGGCTGCGCCGAATGCTTTCGCGATCGTCGGCGGCGCCACCACGGTGATGGAAGCATTCGAAGTATTGCCCGTGCCCGCCACCGTATCAGAGACCGTTACGCTGTTGTTTTTCACTCCAGCCGTCGTGCCCGCGACGTTGACTGTCACGGTGCACGATGTACCCGGAGCCAGCGACGCGCCGGAAAGACTGACCGACGATGACCCGGCAGTTGCCGTGGCCGTGCCGCTGCAGGTGGTGCTCAAACCGGGCGGAGTCGCTACTACCAGGCCTGCCGGCAGCGAATCATTAAAGCTGATGCCGTTGAGCGACAGGTTCACGTTGCTGCTCGAGATGGTGAAGGTCAGGCTGGTGGTGCCGTTCAGCGGAATGGTCGCCGCGCCAAATTGCTTGGTAATGCTCGGCGGGTTGATGACCGTGAGGTTCGCCGACGATGTATTGCCGTTTCCGGCATCCGTGGAGAGAATCTGGACACTGTTGGTGTAGTTGTTGTCCACCGTTCCGGTAATCGTCACCGAAATCGTGCAGGTCCCTACCGCGGTCTGGTTATTGGTGAAGCTGATGGTGCTGGCCGAGGCCGCTGCCGTGACCGTTCCGCCGCAGTTGTTGGTAACCGTGGGTACTGCCGCTACCTGCAATCCCGTGGGCAGCGTATCAGTAAAGCTCGTATTGATGGCTACCACGTTCGGGTTATTGATGCTGAAATTCACCGTGGTCGTGCCGTTCACCGGGATCAGCGCAGCGCCAAAACTCTTGGCAATCGTCGGCGGCTCCAGGATCACGATGCCCACGTTGGCTGTTCCGCCGCTGGAAGCGCCGAGACCCGTGGTGGGATTCGTGTAAGTAAATTGAACCGGCTGGTTCGCGCCATTTGGAACAACGCCTGTAATGATGAACGTTCCGTTGTAGCCGCCTACGCCGACACCGGAAATTACCACCGTGTCGCCCGTGTTGAAGCCGTGCCCGCCCACCGTGGTAATCGTGGCGGTGCTTCCCGCCTCAGTCGCGGCTGAAATCAAGCTGTCATTGGACAGGGCTGTTCCCTGGTCGACGGTAGCAGTTGGATTCGCGCGCCCCGAAGTGCCGCCGGCATTGAAGGTCGCCGTGGCCTGCGCGCTCGCGTTCAGCGTCTGCGAGAGCTGCCCAGCCGGAATGGTCCCGAGGGGTCCGGAAGCAAAAGTGATCGGTAAGCCAACAATTTGATCCAGGTGGCCAGCCAGGGCAGTGCCGCTGCCGTGGTTGTCCCTGCTCATATCGCCGGTCAGCGTGCTGGTTCCGTTGATCTTGATCTTGGATGGTGTGCCGTGGTTCGTCAGCACGATAAACGGATCGAAGCAGACCGCGTTGGTGGACGGCGGGGCGGCCGGGCAGCTGCTCGTCGCCGGCGATCCGGCCTGCGAAATGGTGGTGGCCGGCTGGTTTGTACCCCACCAGTTATTGTCGCCGATGATCTGGTTACCCACTGTGCCGCCCGCCGGAGGCGGGTTCACCGACGTCAACTGGAAGACGTTGCTGCTGCCCGGTGTGTGCGTGGAGCTGTTTCCTGCAAAACGGCTGAAATGGATCGTTACCTCGTTGCTGCCGCTGCCGTCACCGGTGTAGAGGCCGCCGCCATCGCCGGAAGTCGTGTTGCCGGTAACCGTAACATTACCCAGTGAGAGCCCGTCCAGCGCATCATTGCGGATGCCGCCGCCGCCCGCGTTGTTCGCGTTGTTCCCCGCGGTGTTGTTGCTGATGACGGTCCCGCCGTCGATCAGCAGCGTGGCCAGGTTGTTCATGCCGCCGCCGATGCCCGCCGCGGTATTGCCGGATATAGAGCCGCCGGAGATATGGCTCTGCGGCTGCGTGTGCTGGCCGGAGAAGAATAGCCCGCCGCCCGATGCTTTGGTCGGCCCAGGCCCGCCCGTGTGCGTGGCGTTGTTCAGCACCTGCACGTTGTTCATCACGATCTTCGAGCGCGCGTCGATCACGCCGCCGCCGCCGTCGCCGGCCACGCCGTTCGCGTTGGGCGTCGCATTATTGTTCTGCACGGTTACGTTCGTCAGCGTGGCGAAGCCCGCCCCGTTGAGCGTATTGAACATGGTGAAGCCGCCGCCCTGCCCGTCCAGCACCTCGTTGTTCTGGATGATGACGTCGGTCATCGTCAGCGTCGCCGTCCCCGGGCTGCCGGTATCGAAGTCGAACGCGCCGCCGAAGCCGTCCTGCGCGCCTCCCGCGGTGCCGCGGTTATGGCCATTCTGGATCGTCACGCCGCTCACGCTGACCGTGGCGTTGGTGAACGAATCGATGTCCTGGTTGAACGAGATCACCTTGTCCACGCTCGTGGTCAGATCCGTTCCGCCCTGGATGATCGTCGTGGCAGACCCGGCGCCAGTAATGGTTAACGAATCCTGTACTTCCAGCGTGCCGGTCTTGGAAGTGTGGTGGTCGGCCGCGTTTCTTGGAATCGTCAGCGTATAGGTGCCTGCAGGAAGAATGATGGTGTCTGCGCCTGCAGTGGCGTTGGCTTCAATGATTGCCTCGCGCAAGCTGCACTGTCCGGCGACCGCGTTGAGACAGGCGTTCGGGTTTGCCGAGACCAAATCAGCGGTGGTGTTGACCGTGAAGGTAGGGTCCGGCAGCGGCTGCAGCACCGAAGGCGCGCTCTCGTTAGTGTGGATCGCCACGATGCCGGCGCGTCCGTCCACGTTGGTGCGCACCGGGATCGCCATCAGCGGATTGCCTGAATAAGGACGTGTCGATAGCACCGCCGGAGCAAAGGTCGTCGCGCCCGGAGCTACGTTGGGATGCTGCACTACCGTCAACAGCCCGCTTGCGCCGCTGATCACCATGATGTCATCCATGTTGTGATCGGAAAGGCGCGTGCGGAACATCACCGGCGCCTGTCCAGCCGGGAACGTTGCCGCTGCGGGGATGTCTTCGATGACCTTCCATCCATTTACCGGGAAGCTCCGCACCGGCACCAGCGGGTTGGCCTCCGTGAGCAGTCTGCCTGATTGCCGGATCGCCGCCAGCTCATCCGTGGTATAGGCCCGCGGATCAAACTCGTTGTGCACCGCAATGTGGATCGCCCCATCGGAGGTCAGCAGCGCCATCTGCAGCCCCGGCGCGCGGTCCAGCACAAACGTGCCCAGCGTCAGCGCGCTGGCCGAAATCGGCAGCGAAACCTGGCGCAGCGTCATCTTGTCGCCACGCAGGATCTGCACCTTGCCGCCGGCCAGAAAAGCCAGATCGGTGCCGCCATCCCCAAAATCGCCGAAATTCAGATTGGTGGCCGGCGCGCTCAACGGAAATGCCGCCACCGGATTCAAACCGTCCCGGCTCCCGCTGAAAACCGCCAGCTCCGGCCCCGAGGGACCATTGATTCCAACAATCACTTTGTTGAAGCCCAGCGCGTGGCCCAGATCGCCGCCCGCCATCACCGAGATCGGGCCCGGCAGAGCCACCGACTGTGGCGCCGCAAAGTTGCCCCTTCCATCGCCCGAAAATACAAAGAGCGTCGAGCTTCCTTTGGCTCCGATCACCAGGTCATTGTGGCCGCTCGCCGTGAAATGGCCCACGGCCATAAAATCCGGCTTCACCGGCGTGCTCAGCACCGCCTGCTGCGCCAGAAACGGCGCCGGAAACTGTCCGTGCGCGATCGCCTGGAATGACGCATCGCTCTGCGGCGCAAACGCATCCAGGTTGCCGCGCTGTATGCCTACGTAACCGTTGTACCCCACCAGCAAGTCGGGAATGCCGTCTTCATCCACATCAGCCGTCAACAGTGAGAGCGGCTGTGCGGCCGCGCTGGCAAAGGCGCCCTTCGCCGGCGCGCCTCCTTGCATGGGCAACTGCTGTCGCTCACCCAGCCAGATTTTCGGTCCTTGCGTTGAAGATTGCTGCAATGCGCCTAGATGACTTGCCGCTCCGCCCAGTACGAGCAGGAAAACCAGGATGATTGTGAATTGAATTTTTGCAGTAATTCGATCGCAGAGAGACCGGCGGCTTCTAGTCACGGCTAGTGAACTCCTTAAACACACATCTAGTTGGGTGGGGTCCGGAAGCTTACACGCCTGGGGAAAAGGCGCAAATGAGCAGAGCCCGCCTTCCGGAAATCTGGCGGAACAGCGCTCACATTGAATTCACGTTGTTGGCCTAGGGGGTGTTTAGGATGAACCCAAGGTACTCTGCTTCGAACAGAGCTGCTTTGTCAAGAAAAAAGGCGATTTTTGCTGAGTGAAAACAAGGTCACACAAAATGACTAAAAACATCAACTATTTCAAAAATGGGAAAATTCTTAGATTTCCATCGCGAGAACCCAGCGTCCGTTCGCACTCCGATAGCTCCCCGGCAAAGGATGCTGGTTACCAGAGTTTTCTCTCGGAAGTAGAATTATTCTGTTGCATTGCCGACGATCACGAGTACTATTGTTAAACTGCACTTAAGTTCTACTCCCCCAGGATCGGGTTCCGGGAACCGTACGAAATAGCTCCCCTTAAATATTTTCCTAAAACGGGAATACCGTGCTAGATATTTTTTATTGAGGTGCCTTGTGGCAGTTTCTCGACGGGGATTTTTGCACAATGGAGTTCTGGCCGCGTTTGCCTGCGCCGCCAGTCCGCTCATGGCTCTGGGATCCAGACGCACGATTGACGGCAATGGGGACGCCAATGACGATAACAATGCGTCCTTCAGGAAGCCACCTGCCGATTCGAACCGTTGGCAGGACCATACAGCAGCGCTCATGAACATGACTCGGGAACAGTTCGCCGGCGCTGTAGGCACCAATTTCAAGGTCACACTTGGGGAAATCGCCGCCCCGGTTTGGGTCACGCTCCTGACGGTCGAAGACCTGCCCACGCTTGCTCCCGTGAATCCCGCGAGCTTTGCCATTGCCGGCCCACAATCTTCTACCGCAGCCGAAACAACCGGCTTCTCGTTGAACTTCGGTAGCTCTGCGACACTGCAGGAGGGATCCTATCTGTTCGAGCACGACAAGCTCGGCAAGTTCGCCTTGTTCGTAGTCCCGGATGGATCGCAGGCCTACCTCGCGGTGATCAACCGTTTGAGCGCGCCAACCATCATTGCCGTACCATTCCGGGCGAATACCGGCCCGGGAAGCACCGTGAAGATCATTGCTCCCAACGGTGTGGTTACGGCTTCGCCGGCCACGTCATTAGCACCAGAAAATCTTTCTCCTGAGCCTTCTCGAATCCCAGGCGCGCGAAGAGGCGCATTGAGGGATTGAAGGTCTCCACATAGATGGTGACCGCTTTGCCGCTTTGGCCGGCTTCTTCAAGAAGCCGGCGCAGCAGCGCGCCGCCGATTCCCTGATTTCGATATGGCGGTGACACCGTGATGTCCAGAATGTGAAAGACCTCCGCGCCGCGATCCAGATAAATCCTGCCGACCGCCGCCTCGTTCACGCAGATCACATCATGGCTTGCCTGCGGGTAATTTGCCGCGTAATGCTGTTTCTGCGCAGCGAACTGCATTTGCACGAAAGCCTGCTTTTGCTCCGTGGTCCACGGTACTCGCTGCATCTCCTCGGCGCGAGTGCTGGCATAAAGCGACAGGATGAAATCATCATCCGCCGGGACGGCTGTACGCAACCTGATCTCCTCTGCATGGCCCGTCATGACTGTTTGCGGAAACGATGAAAGATGGCTTCGTAGACCGTGCCTTGGCCGTCAGCGCTGATCGGAGTAAAGAAAATCTCGAAAGTCCCCAGCCGCTCGTGCTCCAGACGATGAGTTTGCTGCGCCAGCAGGGGATGGACCGGACCACGAAAATGCAGGCTGAAGAATTCTATTTTGGGGGAATCGTTGCCCTCGGTCACCTCAATCAGTTCCAACTGCATGGGCTGAGATTCGGTATGGACTGTGAATTGGGTGTGCAGTTCGTCGCGAAAAACCTTGCCATTGAGATCGCCCAGAGGTGTAAGCATGCGGAAGCGACAGCCTATGCAACTCATAGCGCAGTGTCAAGTTGAGCGGTTTTGCGGGCGCGAGCGAGGCGCAAGCCGAGCAGGAGTCCGCCACGCGCGATGTTCGCGTCGCGGGGGGGTAGAATGATTGCCGCTCCCAGCGATCGCCTCTACTCAGCTTACGGTCAAGCGTAGACAGCAAGCCGGCAAGGATCAATCATGAACGGTGACAACAACCAGACGCTCCGGGGACTCGCGGGGCAGACTGCCACTTCCATCACGGAAGTCGAGGGCATCCTCCAGGCAATAGATGATGCCCTGCCCAGCAACGACGGTCTGAAATGGTTTGTGAAGCTCTACACCATGGTGACCACCGGCGTAAAAGACAACCCCGCAACCACCGCCTTCAAAGATCCGGACTGGACAAGCCGGCTCGACGTGGTCTTTGCCAACTTCTTCTTCGCGGCTCTGGCGGCATTTCTGAAAGGATCACCGGTTCCCAGTTCGTGGCAGGCGTTGTTTGAGGCTCGCTACCGCACCGGGATCGATCGCATACAGTTTGCGCTGGCGGGGATGAATGCTCACATCAACCATGACCTGGCGCTAGCTCTCCTCGAAACCGACCAGGAGCGGCAAATCAATCCCAACACGCAAAGCCCGCAGCATCTGGACTTTGAAAGCGTGAACGGTATCATTGCCACGGCGCTGCCGGACGCGCTGCATGTTTTGGCGACTGACATTCTTGGCCAACTCGCCCAGGATACGGGAAAAATCGGTGCCCTCCTGGCGACCTGGGACGTGCGCACCGCGCGGGACCTTGCCTGGGACTTTGCCGGCCACCTGCGCGATCTCCAGGGAGCTGCGCGCCAGATTGCTCTGAACGTTCAGGACAAAATCACGGGTGCGCTTGGCCGGAGTTTGCTGATGCCGATTGCCTGACCGCGGACAGACGAAGCCGCTTTTCGCCCATATCGCTCCTATCGCAATCCCCTGCCGCCAACAGGCTTGTTCTATGGAAAAGCCATATGGCTGTCAACGAATTGCACGTGCCGGCCGGAAGTTGGTTAGGAAGAAACCGGTAGTCGTTGACCGCCATCCCTCGTGCGAACTAGAATCGCGGCCATCCGGAGAAGCCGGCCCATGTGGCTGGTCCACAAACGCCCAGCGAGGTTGATCCTTATGACTCATAAGAAAATTACCCCCCTCTTCCTGCTCTGCTTCGTGCTTTCGTTCGTCTCCGCTCTGGCAACTCTGCCGGCGTTCGGTGGGGATTCGCATGCGGCCGCTTCGCCCATAGCGGCGCCCCCAAAGACCGCGGTGAACGAAGTGAAAGAGATGGTCCAGGGGACCGAGATCGTGGATCCGTATCGCTGGCTGGAAGACCAGAGCAGTCCCGAGACGCGCGCCTGGATTGATGCCCAGAACGCTTATACCGACTCCCTGCTCTCGAAGATCCCCGGGCGTGACGCGCTGCGGCAGCAGGTAAGCGCGCTGATCAAGATTGACACCATGACCTCGCCCCAGGTGCACAACAATCGTTATTTCTTCAGCAAGCGCAGCGCAGACCAGGACCAGAGTTCTCTCTACATGCGCAAGGGCCTGGACGGCCAGGATGAATTACTGATCGATCCCTTGCCCCTGAGCCCCAACCACACGGTGACCGTGGGGCTTAGCTCGGTCACGAAAGACGGCAAGTTGATGGCCTATTTTGTCCGCCAGGGCGGAGCCGACGAAACTACTCCGCACCTGTTTGACGTGGACGCGCATAAAGAGCTCGCCGACGTCTTTCCCAAAGCGCTCTACTCCGGATTCGCTGTGCTCAATGACAAAAGCGGCGTTTACTTCACACGCGATACCCCCGAAGGTCCGCGGGTTTACTTCCACAAGATCGGCAGTGACAGCGCGAACGATACCGAGCTCTTTGGTAAAGGCTACGGGCCGGAAATATTCATTCGCTCCTCGATCACAGACGACAACCACTATCTCCAGATCACCGTGTCGCACGGATCGTCGGACACGCAGAACGAAATCTACTTCAAGGATCTGGCCGCCAATGGTCCGCTGGTGACCCTAGTCAAGGATGTGCAGGCGGCTTTCAACGGGCAGATCGCCGGCACGCATATGTACGTGCGCACCAACTGGAAAGCTCCCAAATGGCGGATCATGGAAGTTGATCTTAAAAATCCTTCCATCGACAAATGGCGCGAAGCCGTACCTGAAGGCAAAAATGCGCTGGAAGGCTTTTCTCTGGTGGGCGGCAAGCTGGCGCTGCGCACCAGCGTCGACGTGGTCCCGCACCTTAGGCTGGTGGATCTCAACGGCAAGCTCCTGCGCGAGGTTCCGGTGCCGACTCTGGGCTCCATCTCCGGTCTGACCGGACATTGGGATTCGAATGAAGCCTTCTTTTCTTTCAATTCCTACCATATGCCCTCCACGATCTACCGCTACGACGTAGCTACGGGAAAACAGTCGATTTGGTTTGCCTCAAAAGTTCCAATCGAGAGCGCCAAATACGAGGTAAAACAGGTCTGGTACACCTCTAAAGACGGAACAAAGATTCCTATGTTCCTTGCCCACGCCAAAGGACTCAAGCTGGATGGCTCCAATCCGGTGTTCCTCACCGGCTACGGCGGCTTCAACGTCAGCGAGACGCCCGGTTTCTCCCCTTTCAGCGCCGCCTGGATGGCAAACGGAGGAGTCTACGCCGTGGCCAACCTGCGTGGCGGCGGTGAGTTTGGCGAAGCATGGCATCACGCCGGCATGCTGGATAGGAAGCAGAACGTATTTGACGATTTCATCGCCGCCGCCGAGTGGCTCATCCACGACAAGTACACCACGCCCGCCCGGCTGGCCATCAGCGGCGGAAGCAATGGCGGTCTTCTGGTGGGCGCGGCCCTTACGCAGCGTCCCGATTTGTTCGGTGCTGTGATTTGCAGTTATCCGCTGCTCGACATGGTGCGGTATCAGAACTTCCTGGTAGCAAAATATTGGGTCCCGGAGTACGGTTCGTCTGACAACGCCGAGCAGTTCAAGTACATCTACGCCTACTCGCCTTATCACCACGTCAAGACCGGAACACAATATCCCTCCGTGCTCTTTATTTCGGGAGACTCGGATACGCGTGTGGCTCCGCTGCATGCCCGGAAGATGACTGCGCTGATGCAAGCTGCGACCGCAGGTTCAAACCGTCCCATCATGCTTCACTATGACACTGCCGCTGGGCACTCGGGCGGCGCTCCTGCCAGCAAGCAGATCGATAACATGGTCGATGAACTTAGTTACCTGCTCTGGCAGTTAGGTGTGAATGTCCCAGCCAAGACCGAGGCCGCAGCAAAATGAAAGTGCCTTTCGCAGAAAATCTAAAGGCCCTTACCGGACCTGCGCTCTTGGCAACGCTGCTGCTCGGCTCCGCCGCACTCTGTCAGACCGCGCCCAGGAAAAGCGCTGTAGGGACAAAGCCCCATCCCGCGGCAGCTTCCCAGAATTTCCTCGCCGGCCCGCTGCCCAGCGGAGATGGCCTGCCTCCACTCTTCGTTGGCCATAGCGCCCCCGCGATTTACGATGCGGCCCTTCGGGTCGCCAGGAAATACGCCAAGTCCCAGTTCGAGACCCAGGATCAGCACTACGCGCGGCTACTGGGCAGTTCGGCGGACCCGCTCACCGAACGCCTGCACCTCGGCGATCGTCTGGCATTTACGGTCTCTGCGTCCAAACTGAACGTTAAATATGACGCTGAGACACAACAGCTGAAACTCAAGTTTGACGGCGAACGCGACGAGGGCGCACTTGCAATGAGCTCCTCGGAAAAGCTGCTGCGCTCCTATCCAGGAAGCAATGCATTTGGCGTGACCCGTACCATCAGAGAGTTTAGCGATGTAAAGTACGTGGTTCTCTTCGAGCGCCCGGTTTATCTCCCGCGAGACCCTTTCGAATTACATGTGGAGCACTCTTTCCCTGTTCCGCCTGATGTCGCCCAAAAGTACATGAGCTCCCTCGCTGTAGCCGTTGTCGGTCCACTGGAGTTCCCGTTTGCCGACGAAACCAAAGAAGAGCACACACCCACCATCGACGTTCCAGACGAAATTCACACGCAATCCCGCAACTTGCACCTCCACGTGCAGGAAATCCTGTTGTATGACCGGATCACCGGACGTGCGCTCTCTGCCATTACGGAAGATGATTTCAGGAAGGCCCATCCCCTGCGCGTCGAAGTGCACGGTTCGCCGCTGGAGTGTTATGTCGATTCAGTAAAGCGTGAGCGCTCCATACCTCCTGTAGGGAACCGGTGGGAGCGCACCCTGGCCGGCAAGGATGAGGTTCGAATGGTCTTCTTCGAACAGGCTGAATGTGCCAAGACTCGCCTTCTGGTCAACGAAAAGCCGTTTGCGCCGCAGTGTGAAGCCTTTAAGGACGGATATTCAACCCACTACCAGATCACCGTCCGCAGCGACCAGATCGTGGATAAATGAACGTCTATCAACACAAAATTGGACTCGAGCTGGCTTTACGCTTTTAGCTGCCTCCCATAAAATAGAGGAACACCCTCGGGCCGACGTAGCTCAGTTGGTAGAGCAGTCGATTCGTAATCGACAGGTCATCGGTTCAAGTCCGATCGTCGGCTCCATTATTTTCTGTCGCCTTCGCTCCACACCGCTCTGGTCCTCTCCCGACCTGGAAAATGTCCTCCGCCCAATGCAGTGGGCTCGGCGCGGGCTCGGCCTCGCCTCATTTCTGAGAGGTTATAGTTACTAACGGGGTGAGTTTTCCACAATTTAGAAGCGGTTGGCCCTTGCTATTTCGGACCTGAGTTTCGCATAATGTTCTGTACCTGTAAGCGAGACCGTACTTCCAAAGGCCACGAGTGGAACGATACGATCGATCGGACGTCCTGCGGATCCTTCGCATCACGGCACGGCAACTGGCGGGCTGGGAAAAAGCCGGGTTGTTGCCTGCGGCGGAATCCTATTCCTTCTTTGATCTCCTGCAAATCAAGAAGCTGCGTGACCTGCGCGCTAAACGCGTGCGTTCGGCCGTGATCCGCGAATCATTGCAGGCCATGCGCCAGGCTGCGGGCATGGAAAATCCCTTGATGGAAGCCGGGACCTTTGCCAGCCAGTCGCGCGTAGTCTTCCGCCATCGGGGTGCGGCGGTAGAGCCGCTGGCCGGACAGTTTGTGATGGATTTCACCGATCGCAACGTGATCGAATCACGCAAGATCCACGCCATGCGCACCGCCGAAACAGCGGGGGAATTCTTTGCCCGCGGTGTGGCTCTGGAAGAAGATCCCGGTACCCAGGTTGAGGCAATCGACAATTACAAGAAGTGCGTGGAGCTCGATCCCACGCATGCAGCCGCCTTTATCAACCTGGGAACGCTCTACTACAACCGGCATGACTACGTGCTGGCCGAGCGCTACTATCGCAAGGCGATCGAGGTTGATGCGCGTTATGCCCTGGCTTACTTCGACCTCGGCAACGTGCTCGACGAAACCGGCCGCCTGCCTGACGCGGTCAAGGCCTATCAGGCCGCAATCTCTCTGGCTCCGACCTACGCCGACGCCCATTACAATCTTGCGCTGGCACTGGAAAAAGCCCGCCAGCCCCGCAAAGCACTGCAACACTGGGAAGCGTACACTCGCCTCGATACCACCGGTCCCTGGTCAATCCACGCCAAAAATCAGATCAGAAAGATTCTGGCTTCAGACCAGTTGAAAGTCGTTCCGAAGAAAAAGTAGCTTTTCCCGCAATCCCAGGCTGAGCCAGCGATCACTATCGTTACGTGAGCACTCGAGCGAGGACGTGTCTCTCCCCCAACGATCCTGACATTCACGCCCCGTTCGTTGCAAAATGGATCTCATGCCCAATTCCAATGTATCCCGCCTCCAACGGTGTGAAACCCAGCTTCAGGATTTTCTCGGCGAAGCCTTGCGCGGAGTCTCGCCGGACGCGCTCACGCATCGAGCTGTACCGGATAAGTGGTCGGCGCTCGAAAACCTGGCCCACCTGGCTCGCTATCACCAGGTTTTTCTTGAGCGCGTGGAGCGAATCCTCGCTGACCATACGCCTTCATTTCCCAGATACCGCGCGGAAGACGATCCGGAGTGGCCGCGCTGGAATACCATGCCGCCTCAGCAATTGCTGGCTACCCTGTCTGGTCTCCGTACCAAGCTGATGGCCCGGTTGCGGTCGTTGAATGAAGAAGATTTCTCTCGCACCGGGGTTCACTCCAGATTCGGCGAGATGACCCTTGCGCTATGGCTGGAATTTTTTCTGGTGCATGAAGGCCATCATTTGAATGTGGTGCTGAGCCAGAGAAATATCTGGCAGGCCCGCAGCTAGGTATTAAAGAACTAGTACGCCATCAAAATCCTCAGATCGCGCACATTGTTCCCCGTCGGCCCGGTCTGAATCGCGTCGCCCAATTTTTCAAACAGCGGGAAAGAATTGAAATCCGCCAGCTGCGTCTTCAGATCCAACCCTGCTTCCTGTGCGCGCTGCAACGTGCTTCCGTCGGCAACAGCGCCCGCGGCCGTGCTGTTGCCATCAATCCCGTCTGTTCCGGCGCTCAGAACCATAATGTTCTCGCCGGCGATTTTTTGCGCGCAGTACAGCGCAAAATGCTGGTTGCGCCCGCCTGTGCCTCCATGGGCTGGAACTTTCACGGTGACCTCGCCGCCGGAAATAATCGAAGCCTTGCTTGCACCGCGTTTCAACCCGCGCAGACGTTCCAGCAGGTAATCCGCCGCCTTCGCGTAATCCCAGTCATCGCAGCTATGGTCGATTTCCACGGCAAAGCCCTGTTTGGCGGCTGCCTCGGCCGCGGCCTTCTCGGCCGTTTCGTTCGAGAGAATCTTCCACCAGCGTGAGCGTGCGAATGCCGGATCATCTTTCTTTGGCGTTTCTTCCAGAGCACGCCGTTCGAACAACTCGCGCACGGAAGGCGGAAGGTCCGGCAGCATGTTGTGTTCATGCACAATGCGATAACAGTCTTCCACTGTGCTGGAATCAGGCATGGTGGGACCGGACGAAAGCGAGTCCAGCTTTCCTTCCGGCACGTCAGACACCATGATCGAGACCTGCTGGGCACCTTGAGCGGCCCTGGCCAGGCGTCCACCTTTTACCGCCGAAAGATGCTTGCGCACCGCGTTGATCTGCGCAATCGGCGCCCCTGAAAGCACCAGGGTCTTGTATGTGGCGATCAAATCCGGCAGTGAGATTTCCGCATCCACCGGTTTCTCCAGAGCGGCTGAGCCGCCGCCGCTGATCAGGTAGATCACCAGCGCCTGCGGATTGAGCGCGCCGAGAGACTTCAGCACCGCCTCGGCCCCACGCACAGATTCCGCGTTCGGCTGCGGATGTCCACCGGCGAAGTAGCGGTATCCCTGAAGCTGGTGAGTATTAGGTGTGGGATCAACGATAATCCCCTCGATCCTGGTTCCCACCTGGCGGGCCAGGATTTCCGCCATGTGATGGCCTGCCTTGCCGAAGGCGATGCACTGCACGCGCGGGTGCGCATTCAAATCGTAAAGGTCTTCGCAGATCCGCAACACGCCGCGCTGGTAGTCCACGTGGCGGTCAAACGCCTTCTCCATGCTCGCTTCTGCCAGAGCGTGGAGAAAAATCTCCCGTGCCATCGACCGCATGCCTGTCGACATTAGCTCGTTTCCTCAGGCCTGGCTGGTTTGAACAGCTTTATGATCCACTCGCGAATGGCCGCCTGCATTTCCGGCAGGTGTCCTTCAAAAAAATGATCGGCAGCCGGCACAATGACCAACTCTCTGGGTTCGGCCGCCAGCTCCACTACCTTTCTTACATTCTCTTCCGGTCCGAACTGGTCGCGGGCGCCGCTGATGAACAATTTTGGCGTGCTGCAGCTTTCCAGATAGTGATAAGTGTATAAGCGGCCTTCCGCGCTGATCGGCGTGCCCAGAGAGATCAGGCCAACCACGCGCCTGTCTCCGCAGACCACGCGCAGGCCCGTAGCTGTGCCGAACGAGAATCCGCAGAAGATGATGGGCAGCTTGTACTCCGCTTCAAGCCACTCGAGTCCGGCGCGAACATCGCTTTGCTCCCCCTGTCCCCGGTCGTGCTCACCCTCGCTCAGGCCGGCGCCGCGAAAGTTGAAACGTAATACCGGAAAGCCAAAAGCGCTCAGCGTCTTCATGGCGTGGTACACGACCTTGTTGTGCATGGTGCCGCCATACAAGGGATGCGGATGGCAGACCAGCGCGGCATGTGTTGCGTCAGCCGGCCCTGCGTTGAGCAACGCCTCCAGGTTGCCCGCCGGGCCCTTGAGGAAGAATGACTTGATTCCGTTGGCCACCAACCATTTTTACCACAGAGGACACAGAGAACACGGAGGCTTCCATTTCGGTTTCCAATCTGGCCCCCGACTCTGTGCCCCTCTGTGTCCTCCGTGGTAGAGCATGATTTATCCTGTTCATGAGTCGCATGGATCCCATCAGGCTAACCCGCAGGCTCGTCGATATTGAATCCATTACCGGCAATGAAGGCGCCGTCGGAGCGGAGCTTTACGAAGAGCTGGTGCGCCTGGGCTACACCACTCACAAGATGCCGGTTGCGCATGAGCGCTTCAACGTGGTGGCCACGCTCGACGATGTCCCTCCGCAGGTCGTTTTCTCCACGCACATGGATACGGTCCCGCCTTTCATTCCTTCGTCGGAGGACCATGACAGCATCTACGGCCGCGGTTCGTGCGATGCCAAGGGAATCATCGCCGCGCAGATCGCAGCCTGCCAGCGACTGCGCAAGGAGGGCGCTGCTGTCGGAATGCTGTTCCTGGTCGGCGAGGAGCGCGATGCCATTGGCGCGAAGATGGCCAACCAGAATCCACTCGCTTGCCGTTTCCTGATCAATGGAGAGCCCACGGAGAACAAGATCGCCGTCGCTTCTAAGGGTTCCCTTCGCGTGCTGCTCACTGCCCGCGGCAGGATGGCGCACTCGGCCTATCCGGAGCTGGGTGAATCGGCGATCGAGAAGCTGCTCGTTGCGCTGGAGCGCGTGCGCGCGATCGAGTTGCCGCACAATCCTGAGATTGGTCCGTGCACGCTCAATATCGGAATCATCGAAGGCGGCCGCGCTGCCAACGTGATTCCCGACCACGCCCGCGCCGAGCTGTTTTACCGGCTCGTGGGACCGTCAGAGACCTTGCGGTCACAGATCATGCAACAGGTGGAAGGCCTGGCCGAAGCGGAGTTTGCGCCGGAAACGCGCTTTATGAAATTGCGCACGGTTCCTGGAATTGAAGCCATGGTCGCCAAGTTCACCACCGATGTTCCCTGGCTCACCAACTGGGGAACGCCGGTGCTGATCGGTCCCGGCTCGATTCACGTGGCCCACACCGAACGGGAACACATCGCAAAAAAGCAACTTCATGAGGCGGTGGATTTGTATTGCTCCATCGCGCGCCAGTTGTTGGGCAGTTAGAACTAGCCCAACCGCAAGGGCCGCTCCGTCCACTGCACGTCCCAATAGCGGCCGAACTTGAAGCCCACCTGGCTGAAAACGCCGACGTTCTTGAAACCAAACTCTTCATGCAGCTTGGCGGAGCCGGGGTTCGGGAGCGTGTATCCGCCAACAATGCGGTTGATGTTTTCGCCCGCGATCGCCTCAAACAATGCCGCGTACAGCTTCCGGCCGACCCCTCTGCCCACCATTTCCGCGCTGGCGTAGATCGTTGTCTCGACCGTGGTGTCATAAGCCGGCTTTACGCGAAAGCGCGTGGTTCCGGCATAGCCTTCAACCTGCCCAGACTCCTCGGCCACCATCAACCGGTAGCGTCCCGTCGGCGCGAACTGCTCGAACCAGGCCGCGCGGCGCTCCACCGTGTATGGTTCCAGGTCAAAAGTGACTGGCGTATGGATCACGTAGTGGTTGTAGATCTCGGTGAGCCGCGGCAGATCGCTGCGGCGCGCGGGACGAACATAGACACCCATGACCGGGGACTCCTCTCGCGAAACCTCAAACCATCTTAAGCCGGGCCGGCCATCGATGCCCGCTCGGCCTCTTCTCTCTGTTTGCGCACTAGCCCTTCACGTCCGTCATAACGCACGAATGCTGGAAACGCCAGAGCCAGAGCAGCCGTGCCCAGCACACACAACACGCCGCCCGAAACTACAGACGTGCGAATGGTAAACAGGCTGGCTACGATCCCTGCTTCCGCATTGCCCAACATCGGCCCGGACATGTAGCTGACCATCTCAATGCCGGCAAGCCTTCCCCGCAGATGGTCCGGGATGGTTTGGTTCCAGATGGTCATGCGAAACAGTCCGCTGACCATATCGGCAGCGCCGGCTGCGGCCAGGCACAGCAAGGCCAGCCATAGCTGATTGGCGAATCCAAACGCAACAATTGCCACGCCCCAGATTCCAGCAGCCAGGGTCACAGCCAGGCCATGACGATGGAAGTGCTTGGACCACCCTGAAGCCAGCGACGCCACGAATGCTCCCGCCGACGGCGCAGCATAAAGCAAGCCCACTGAAGCGCCGCCAAATCTTGTCGCGATCGCGGGAAACAGCGCCATCGGCATGCCGAAGAACATGGCGTTGATGTCGATCAGGTAGGTTCCCATCAATTCCGGGCGGCTGCGCGCGTAACGCAGCCCTTCGCCCAGCGAGCGCAGGCTGGGACGATCGGCATTCAAGGGCGGCGGCGTGGCCCGCATCATCCACAGGGTCGCAAGTGAAAATGCAAAAGTACAGAAAGTGATGGAGTATGCCCGCGCCGGGCCAACCGACGTCGCCAGCAAACCGCCGAGCGCCGGTCCCAAGACGCCTCCCATCGTGCTGCCTACGGCGCGCAGCGCCGCCACCGACGGTATCAGTTCCGGCGGCACCAGCTTGGGCGTAATCGCTTCCAGCGACGGCCGCTGCAGACCGTTGGTGCCCGCAAATGCCGTTGCGCAAAGAAAGAGCACCCACGCCCGCGGGTGTGACGAGAGAGAATTCGCAATCAACACGGCGCTGCTCATCGCCATCAGCAGCTCTGTGGTCAGCACCATGCGGCGCCGGTCAACATAGTCCGCCAGGGCGCCGCCGACGAAGGCCATGGTGATGGTAGGAACAAATTCCGCCACTCCCAGCATTCCCACGATGAACGACGAGTGCGTAAGCTGGAACATCTGCCACGGCAGCACCACAAAGCTCATCATCGAACCAAAAAATGAAATGGATTGGCTGGCAAAAAGCAGGCGGTAATCGCGCGAAACCTTAAGAGGCGTGAGGTCGACCACAAAACCGCGCAAACGGCCCGGTTCGCTTCCGCTTGAGGGCTCCGGCACGGGATCGGGCGTAAGGTGGGCTGGATTGTGCGGTTGTGAATCCACCTGCCCACTATAACGTAGACGGCCAACCGCGATTTGAAACTGCGGCCCAGCCGCAGAGCTATCCGGCTGATTTACGCGCGTCTTAGTTCGGCTTCGTGCGGCTGATTGTTGCTGGCGATCATCGGCAGCCTGGCGGCGCCAAGCAGGCCGGCGTCGCTGCCCAGCAGAGCGCGCGTAATGATGGTGGTGCGCCGCGCCGGCAACACGTCATCGGGCACCTTGTTTCCCCGCACTCCCGGCGTGCTTTCTGCCGGCGTTGTCGTCAGGTACACGTAGGAATTCTGGCGCAGGCGGTCGAACATTGTCGGCGCGAAGGCATCCCATGCACTCGATGCGCCGCCTCCGATCACGTACATGGGCAAATTGAAAATGTTGATCAGGTCGGCCAGCACAACACCCAGCGCGTCTCCCACACGACGAAAGATCTCGCGCGCCGGCTCATCGCCCTGCATGGCCATCTGGTGCACAACCTTGGAACTGAACTCCGGATCTTCATTCATGGCGCGCGCCAGCTCCGGTGCCCTGCCCGTGGCGATGGCTTCCACGGCCATGCGTTTTACCGCAGTTGCAGACGCCAACTGCTCCAGGCAACCGCGGCTGCCGCAGTTACACGGCGGCCCCTCGGGATCCACATTCACATGCCCGATTTCCCCCGCCATGCCGGTCATGCCATGCCAGACCTGTCCGTTGAGCACCAGCCCTCCGCCCACGCCGGTCCCGAGCGTCAGCATGCACATGTCTTCCACCGCGGCAGCTGCGCCCATCCACTTCTCGCCCAGAGCGGCGGCATTGGCATCATTTTCCAGGACCACGGCGGTTTGCAGGCGGCGCTCGATCTCATCGCGCACGGGAAAGTTCGCCCACCCAGGCAGATTCGGCGATTCACGCACCATACCCGCCTGCAGTTCGATGATCCCAGGAACGCCGATGCCGATTCCCGCCAGTTCGCCGGCGCCGCGAAATTTCGTCGCTACCTGCTGGATCGCAGCGCACATCTCGTCGATCACATGGTCGCGGCCGCGCGCGACCGCAGTGCTGGTCGTGGTCTTTTCCAGAACTTTGCCGTTGCTGTCCACTGCGGCAATCCGCAGGTTCGTTCCTCCCAAATCAACGCCAATCGCAAACGTAGTCATTTCAGTTTTGACTCCCGGACCAACAGGAATGATGCCTGTCTAGATTAATACCGGGCACGGTTCCTTGCTTTTCCGATTTGAACAATCCTGCTGCGGAGACTATCTTTATCCTCCATGCAGATCCAGGGCAAGGTCGTGATCGTCACGGGCGGCGCGAATGGCATTGGCCGCGCGCTCTGCCGGCGTTTTGCCAATGAGGGCGCACAGGCCGTGATCGTCGCAGACATCGATACTCAAGGCATTACCCGGGTCGCCGATGAGATTGCGGGCGTTCCCTCCCGGTGTGATGTGAGCAAAGAATCCGAGGTTCAGGCCCTGGTGACATTGGTGACGGAAAAATTTGGCCGCGTTGATATCTTCTGCTCCAACGCAGGCATTGGCGCCACCGGCGGACCTGAAGCTCCTGATCGCGAATGGGAGCGCAGCTGGGATATCAACGTGATGGCGCATGTCTATGCCGCCCGCGCCGTTTTGCCACAGATGCTGTCCCGCAAAGAAGGCTACCTCGTGCAGACGGTATCGGCGGCTGGCCTGCTCACGCAAATCGGCTCAGCGCCTTACTCCGTCACCAAGCATGCGGCGCTGGGTTTCGCCGAATGGCTCGCCATCACTTATGGCGATGAGGGCATTCGGGTATCCGCGCTCTGCCCCCAGGGCGTAAAGACTGACATGCTGCTCAAAGCCCAGTTTGCCGGCGGCGCATTCCTGCTGGAAGGCGCTTTGGAACCGGAACAGGTAGCCGGCGACGTGGTAAAAGCCATGGCGGAAGAAAAATTTCTGATCCTGCCTCATCCTGAAGCGGCAAAATACTTTCAAAACAAGGCCAACGACTATGAGCGCTGGATTCGCGGCATGCGTAAGCTGATGCGGAATTCCACGCCGCTGAAGACGCAGTAGTCAGCTATCAGCTATCAGCTAAAGAGACGTTGACCGCAAAGGACGCGACGGGCGCAAAGGAATGACGTTGTGCATCCGCTCTGATGCGCATAACCAGGAAAATAGTTCGAGTTCGCCAATTAGCGTTAAATGATGACAGAACCGGTATTTAAACTTTGCGTCCTTCGCGTCCTTTGCGGTAACCCAGTTTGGCTGAGTGCTGATGGCTGATTGCTGACTGCTACTTCTGGCACTTCGGACAATAGTGCGTCCCTCGTCCTGCCACAACGATCTTCTTGATCGGCGTCTTGCATTTCAGGCAGGGCTTCCCTTCGCGACCGTAAGCGCGATGCTGTATCTGGAAGAAACCGGCCTCGCCGTCTGCGTCAACGTAGTCGGAAATCGACGATCCCCCGGCGGCGATGGCGGCTTTCAAGACTTTTTGCAGCCCTGCATGCAGCTTGTTCAGCTCCACCCGCGTCAGCGAATTCGCGCGCCGGCGCGGCCTCACTCCAGCGCGAATCAATGCTTCATCGGCATAAATGTTTCCCACGCCATGCAACAGCTTCTGGTTGAGGAGCGCGGCCTTGATAGGCGCTTTGCTGCGGTGAAACAGCTGGGCAAACTCATCCGCCGAAATCTGCAACGGCTCAGCTCCGGGACCGCTGAAGCTACCCTGACGAACCTCGAGGCGCCCAAAACGCCGCGGATCAACGAAGCGCAATTCCCTGCCGGATTCCAGCTTCGCCACCAGGTGCGTGTGCGGCGCCAGTTCGGTTTCCGGATTTACCACCAGCATTTTTCCCGTCATGCCCAGATGAACGATCCACTGGCTGCCTTCAGGGTGCTGAGCTGAGTGCAGATCGAAGACGATATGTTTGCCCACGCGCCGAACCCGCGTCATCTGCGCGCCTTCCAGGGTGCTGGAAATCGCTTGCGCCGGAGACTTGAGCGGCTCGGGCTTGCTGCCGAGCCAGACCGATTCGATGCGGTCGCCGGCCACGCGCTTGTCTAAGCCGCTCGCGATGGTCTCAACTTCAGGTAATTCTGGCATTCTCTATAGACTACCGTTAGCCTGCCAAGGATTCTCAGGCGACGGGAACAGGGCAGCATTAGTCGTGATTGCTGGTAAACCATTATCCTATTTCAGACGGCGCTTCACGTAAGGTAAGCTTGGAGTCTGGTTTCCCTTGGCAGCGTGTTGCGGCCTGGAGAGCTTTGAAATTTTTCGACAAAAAAACGGCGCAAGCGCTGGCCACCGCGCTGCTGTTTGCGCTGGTCCTCTTATTCCTCTACTCGGCCTGGCGCGCGATCATCTGCTTCCTCTTTGCCATTTTCTTTGCCTACCTGCTGGAGGCGCCGGTTACGCGATTGCAGGGGTTGCTGAAGGGTTCGCGCCCCGCCGCAATTGGCGTGGTGTATCTGATCCTGATCGTTGGTACAGGCGTGGCATTTGCCCTGGTCGGCGAGCAGGTACTGCAGCAAGGCCAAAAGCTGATGGAAGCAGGCCCAGCCTGGGCGGAAAGAATAAGATCAGGAAGCCTGCTGACGCAGCTCGGGACGCAACACGGCTGGAACAGCGCTACCATCGAATGGGTCAAGGACTACCTGCAGAAGCACCAGGGCGAGTTGCTGACTGCCACCCAGGACCTGGTCTTCAAAGCGGTCAAGACCTTGCAAAGCATGTGGTGGCTTCCGCTCGTGCCCATCCTGGCTATTTTCTTCCTGAAAGACGGCCAACAACTGGGCCAGCGCCTGATCAATTCCGTGGAGAATCCACGCACTCGCAGCCTGGTCGCCGAAACCCTGGGACGGATGAACCTGATGGTCGGACAGTATATTCGTTCGCAGATTATTCTGGCCGGCGTCGCCATCGTGGTGGTGACATTTGTTCTTTGGGTGATGCGAGTGCCTTACGCCTTTGCGCTCGGCCCCGCCGCCGGCGCACTGGAATTCATACCGGTTGTGGGCCCCGCAATCGGCGGGCTGATTGTGCTGGCCGTGGCACTGCTTGCCGGGTATAACCACCTTTTCTGGCTGCTGATCTTTCTGCTCATATGGCGCGGCGTTCAGGATTATGTAACTTCTCCGCGCATCATGGGCACCACCCTTGAACTTCATCCGCTTATGGTGCTGTTCGGCGTGCTGGCCGGCGGCGAGGTCGCAGGCGTGATCGGCGTGTTTCTCTCCATCCCGGTGCTGGCTACTCTGCGCATCCTGTGGCACGCCTGGCTGCTGCAGCGCAAAGCTGCTTCCAAGAAGCTCACGGTGGTCGAGGGATCAGGCAGCGGCTGAGTCGGGGGCAAGGTCGCCACTTGGTCCTAGAGAAACTAGTCAACCCAACAAGGCGGCGCTCCTCGAGTTTTTTCCGGGCTTTCACCTTCGCTGTATAATCGAACGTTCTTTACTCCAAGCCGAGGCTTTCTGTTATGGCGCCATCAGCGATTGCAGGCATACCCGCACTGCGGGAAGTGTATACACAACTCAAAGGCCGCATGGACAAGGCAGTCGAGGACTTCCGCATCAATCTGGCTGCTGCCCGCACCGGGCGTGCGACGGTCAACATGCTGGAACCGGTCCGCGTGGCGGCTTACGGCTCAGAGATGCCGATTAACCAGTTGGCTACGATCCACGCCGCGGAATCACAAATGCTCACGGTACAGCCTTACGATCCCAGCCTCATGGCGGAGATCGAAAAAGCGATTCGCGCCGCCGGCCTGGGTCTCAATCCTCAGAATGACGGCAAGATGATCCGCATTCCCGTACCTCCGCTCACCGAGGAGCGCCGCCGCGACATGGTAAAGCACCTCAACAAGATCCTTGAAGACCATCGCACCGCGGTGCGCAACGTCCGGCGTGACGGCAACGATGCCATCAAAAAAGCTATGAAGGACAAAAAGATCACTGAGGATGAAGAGCGCCGCTCTCTGGAAGACATCCAGAAGCTTACCGATGATGAGATCAAAAAGATGGAAGAGCTCTGCAAAGCCAAGGAAAAAGAACTGATGACGTTCTAGACATTGACGGCAAAAGAAAAGCCTGGCTCGCGCCAGGCTTTTTCTTTTCGTATAAAGGGTTATCCGCGAGGGAGAAATAGAGCGGAGAGATCCAGGCAGCTTTCGTAGCAGTCGGCCGATGGCTTTTGAGCAGCGGGCGCTGGGTTTGGTTTCTGGTGAACCTGAAGTTCACGAACCGCCTCCCGGCGATCGCTCACGGCCGTCTGTTTAGTGCTTTGAATTTCCTGTTCTTCAACTACCGTCTTCAAACTCTACCTCCCTTCTCTGCCCGCGGCAGTTTTCATCACTCGAATGGTCCCCTCGTTAGTGCATGGCATTGACCTTGGCTAGAACCTTTGCCACCAGTTGTTTGGGCAATGGCGAATAGCCTTCCTGCACGGCGATGTTCTGCCCGTCGCCATAGGCCCAGTTGAGCAGCCCAACCAGCGCTGACGTGCGCCGCTGGTCGCGTGCGCTCGGCCGGACATAAAGCCAGGTAAAGCTCGATACCGGATAGGAATCTGCTCCCGGAGCGTCGACCAGGGAAGCAGCCAGTTTGTCCCAGGCCGGCGCTTCCACAGCTGCGCAAGCAGCGGTTATGCTTTCCGCTGTCGCTTTCACGAATTTGCCTGCGGGATTCATCACGCTCGCGTGCGCAATCCCGTTATCGTCTGCATATTGAAGTTCCACGTATCCCAGCGTTCCCGGTGTGCTCTTCACCTTGTCGGCCATATCGGAGCTGCGCTCTGCCGCCTGTCCGATGGGCCATTTAGGCGAGGAGGTGCGTCCAATCTGCTCGCGAAATCTGGCGCTCGCCCGGGATAGAAATTCCGTGAAGATGTAGTTGCTGCCCTTCCCGCCCGGACGATAGACCACGTTGATGGACATGTTGGGCAGGTTGACTCCCGGATTCAGCTTCTTGATCGCAGGATCGTTCCAGTACTTGATATGGCCGAGATAAATGTCTGCCAGCACTTCACCGTCAAAGCGAATTTGCGGATTTCCGGGCAGGTTGTAAATCGGAACAATGCCGACAATGACGACAGGCAATTCAGTCAGATTGCCCATGCGTCGCTCCTCGGCGGAAAGCGGCACTTCTCCGGCGCCAAAATCGCTGACGCCGTGCGCGATCTGAGCGATGCCTTCAACACTCCCCATCGCCACATATTGCAGTTGAACATTCCTGTTGCTCTGGTTGTAGAGGTCCGCCCACCTGCGATAGAGCGGCAGCGGAACGCTCGAACCCGCTCCAACCAGAACTACGCCTTGCGGCTCGGAAGCGAAGAGCGCCGAGCACAAAGTTGTCATGAGAATGATGAAGAGTCCTATACGTCCCAGTCGAATACCGTTCCGTCGCGGTACGCTGGCGTTCCCCAGTCGCGCATCTTCGCGCGCTGACTTGCGCAATACGCCTTGCATGTAAATCCATCTCCTTCTTTTCTTGCAGGAGTGCCATTGCTTCTGGGCTTGGCACTCTGTTGGAGAAAGAATGAATCCGTTCATCCTTCTCCCGGTTACATAACTCTAGGCCACTGAGTGCCCAGGTTGAGTAGTTACTCTGGTAACCAGGGGTTACGTTTGGGGTGCCAATCCGGCGTTCTGCGCTGTGCAACCATTTACATAGTGCTGGACTGATGCCAGAATGTCCCCGCCAGCCCACTGAAACCTATGCCCGAAGCCACTTCTCCTCAAAATCCAGGCGGAAATTCAGAGTTTTCTAATCCGGCGAACGATTCTGGGTTCCCTTCGCAGCAGCCGGTGCGGAAGAACTGGCGACGCGGCTTCTGGGCGTTGATTCTGGTCCAATTCCAAGGCGCGTTCAGCCTTAACGTTCTGCGTTACCTGCTCACATTCATGGTGATGGGGGGGACAATTTCAGAGGCCCGCGGCGACACCCTTGTCTCACTGATCTCATTTCTGTTTTTTCTGCCTCTGGTGCTTTTCAGCATGGCCGGAGGATTTCTTGCCGATCGCTTCAGCAAACGGCAGGTCACCCTGGCGACCAAGGTGATTGAGATTGGCGCCATGGTGCTGGCAATCTTTGCCCTGTCCTCAACGCAGCAACAATACCTGGGAGAAGTTGTTGACCTGTGGCAGCGGCCAGGATTGCTGCTCACGCATTTTCCGCTTCCGCTGATTGTCCTCTTTGTTGCGGCCACACAGGCGGCGTTGTTCGGCCCGTCAAAATATGGATTGCTGCCTGAACTTCTGCCGGAGAAATGGCTCTCCTGGGGCAATGGCGTGATCGAACTTGGGACCTTCTTGGCCATCATCTCCGGCGCCATGGCAGCGGGATGGCTGTCACAGAATTTTCTCGGCCGGGAATGGAAAGTAGCAGTGCTGCTCGCCGGCTTTTCCGGACTTGGGTTGCTCTGCGGATTTCTGATCGTCAAGGTACCGGCTGCAGCTCCGCAGGCCAGATTCCGGCCGAACTTTGTTGCCGGTCTGTGGGAGCAAATCCAACTCATGCGGCCAGACCGCACGCTCTGGCTCTCTGTCATCGGTAACACCTATTTCTGGTTTCTCGGCACACTGTTCTTCCAGACGGTGGTTGTTTATGGCAAGAAGACGCTTCATCTTGACCCCTCCAACATTGCTTTGCTCGATGCAGCGCTCGCGCTCGGTATCGGCGTCGGCAGTCTATGGGCAGGTTATCTCTCCGGCAACAAGATCGAATACGGCCTGATGCCTCTGGGCGCCTTCGGTATGACGATCATGGCAGCGGTTGTCGGCATTGTGCCGCATTCGTTCCTGCCGGCTGCCTTGGCTCTGGGCGGGCTGGGAATTTTTGGCGGCTTCTTCGCTGTGCCCGTGAACGCCTTGATCCAGCATCGTCCGCCGGCCGATAAGAAGGGCGGCGTGATCGCTGCTGCCAACCTGCTCTCATTTGTCGCAGGCGTTGGCGCGTCGGGCGCGTACTTCGTTTTCACCCGCTTCGGCCATCTGGATCCGCACGGCGTCTTCCTGGCGGGCGCCGTCATTACGCTGGCGGGAACCATCTACGTCCTCTATTTACTGCCGGACTGGTTCCTGCGCCTGCTTCTCTTGTTCCTTACCCACACGATTTACCGCATCAAGATTTTGGGCCGCGACAACATTCCCGAAAAAGGCGGGGCTCTTTTCGTTTCCAACCACATGTCGTTTGTCGACGTGCTGTTGCTGCTCGCTTCCACTGACCGGCCTATCCGCTTCCTGATGTATCAGGGAATCTATGAGAGACCGGTCATCAAGCCGTTCGCGAGGATGATGAAGGCCATTCCAATCTCCTCCGAATTGCGGCCGCGTGACATGATTCGCTCTCTCCGCGCCGCCAGCGACGCCATTCGTGACGGTGAGATCGTCTGCATCTTTGCCGAAGGCCAGATCACGCGCACCGGCCAGCTGCTCCCTTTCCGCCGCGGCATGGAGCGCATCATCAAAGGCATTGACGCCCCGGTTGTACCGGTCAACCTGCATGGTGTGTGGGGCAGCATTTTCAGCTTTGAGCGCAACCGGTTCTTGTGGAAGGTCCCGCGGCGCGTGCCCTATCCGGTAACGGTGAGCTTCGGCGCATGGCTTCCTTCCACCTGTGGGCCCATGGAAGTCCGCCAGGCCGTTCAGGATTTGCAGAGCGCGGCCTTTGCTGAAGACCGAAATCCAAAACATACGCTGGACCGCGCTTTCGTCCGCAGCTCGCGACGCTACTTCTGGCGCTTCGCCATGGCCGATGCGCGTGTTCCCAAACTAGGCTTTGGGGGCGCACTGGTAAAAACCATTTTTGTGGCCCGGCGCCTGAAACCGTTGTGGAAAGACCAGGAGATGGTTGGAATTCTGCTGCCGCCATCCGTTGGCGGAGCGCTCGTGAACTATGGCGCGATGTTGCTGGGCCATGTTCCCGTCAACCTCAATTACACCGCCAACAATGAGGTGATTGCTTCCTGCGGCCAGCAATGCAATCTCGAGACCACGGTTACCTCAAAAGCATTCCTGGAGCGTTTCCCCAAGATTGAAATTCCCGGACGCACCTTGCTGCTGGAAGATATCCTCGAGAAACCACGGCTGGGAGAGAAGCTGCTGGCGTTGCTCTTCGCTTGGACGCTGCCCTACCGTCTGCTCAAGTTCGCCCTGGGAGCAAAACCTGGCCGTGATGAAGATCTGGGCACGGTGATTTTTTCCAGTGGCAGCACCGGCGATCCCAAGGGCGTGATGCTCACGCACCACAACATTCTCGCCAATATCCGCCAGGTCACCCAGGTATTCATGCTCGGCGGAAATGACAAGGTGCTCGGCATTCTTCCCTTCTTCCATTCTTTTGGTTTCACCGTAGGTTTGTGGCTTCCGGCCGTGCATGGGATCGGCGTCGTATTCCATCCCAACCCGCTCGATGCCACTTCCATCAGTGATCTGGTCTCCAAATACAGCGTGACCTTCCTGATCGCGACGCCCACATTTCTTCAGGCTTATATGCGGCGCTGTTCCCCCGAGCACTTTGGCAGTCTGCAATACGTACTGGTAGGAGCCGAGAAGCTTCCCGAGCGGACCGCACTTCAATTTGAGGATATTTTCGGTATTCGTCCGCTTGAAGGCTATGGCTGCACTGAATGTGCGCCGGTTGTCGCCGTGAACGGACGCGACTTTCGCGCACCCGGATTCCGCCAGGTGGCGGCTCGACGTGGCACTATCGGTCATCCCTTGCCTGGCGTGAGCGTTCGCATTGTCGATCCGGACACCCAGGAAATCCTGCCGTTGAAAAAACCGGGAATGCTGCTGGTAAAAGGCCCCAATGTAATGAAAGGCTATCTTGGCCGTCCGGAAAAAACCGCAGAGGTGCTCAAGGACGGCTGGTATACGACAGGCGACATCGCCACCATGGAGGAAGACGGCTTTCTCACCATCACCGACCGCCTCAGCCGCTTCAGCAAGATTGGAGGCGAGATGGTCCCCCACATCAAGATTGAAGAAAAGCTGAATGAACTGGCCGGCACTACGGAGCAGGCGTTTTCTGTTTCGTCCGTCCCGGATGAAAAGAAGGGCGAGCGGATCGTCGTCTTGCACACGCTATCGGAAGAAGATCTCGCGCCCGTCCTGGCCAAACTGGCCGAATCCGATCTCCCGGCGCTATGGAAACCCCGGAAAGATCAATTCTTTCATGTGGATGCCCTGCCTTATTTAGGCACGGGAAAATTGGATTTGCGAACCTTAAAAACGATGGCTGCTGAGCTATCATCTTAAAATCAAACGATATGTAAATACCGAAATAGGAACTTATGATTCAATATCTAGACGGTATTTATGATTAAATATTCATTTTTCCTTAACAATCTTCTGTATGTCTGTTGCCGTGTGCACTAGAATCCTCGACAACCCCCCAGAGAACCACAAAAACCCCCAGTGAACGGGGAGCCGGGCACTTTTTAAAGGCTCTAGAAGACCATTTCCAATTCAAGGAGATAGCCAATTGAGAGTCTTACCCAAACTATGTTTTCTGGTGCTGGCGGGCGGCGTGGCGCTGGCACAGTCAGGTGGGAGCGGAGTCGGGCAAGCATCTACTTCGTCCATCTCTGACGAGCTGAAAGCCCTGCACGAAGCCGTTACGGCCCAACAGCAACAAATCGCTCAGCAGCAACAGCAGATCCAGAATCTGCAACAGCAGTTGCAGGTGAAAACCTCCGGCACTCCCCACGTAGCCGATGCTGCTCTACACACGTCACCGGCTCCCGCTGCAGCAACCACGGTGCAGGAGACGGAAAAACCCAAGGAATCGCCGCTCTCCTTCCGCATCGGCGGCACCGAATTTACTCCCGGCGGATTCGTGGATTTTGAGAACGTGTTCCGCTCCACGAACACCGCCAACAACATCGCCACCAACTTTGGCCTTATTCCGTTCAGCAATACGGTCCAGGGACATCTGACAGAATATCGCGCTACCGGCCAGTATTCGCGTTTCAACCTGAAGATTGCGGGCAAGTACGGCGCCAACAACGTGACCGGCTACATTGAAGGCGACTTCAACGGCAACGACGCCGCCAATGTCTTCGTTACGTCGAACCCGCATACCACCCGCCTGCGTTTGTACTGGCTGAACCTGCGGCGCGGCAACTGGGAATTCCTGGCCGGACAGAGCTGGGGCATGCAGACACCCAATCGTACTGGGCTGTCGCCGGCGCCGTCCGACTTGGCAGTCACTCTCAATGAGGACGCCAACATCAATGTTGGCATTCCTTATACGCGCGCGGGGTTATTCCGGACGGTCTACCATTTCAGCGATCACTTCCAGTGGGGCGCCGAGATACAGAATCCTGACCAGTTTGTCGCCGCTGGAGCGGTGATTTTCCCGTTTGCGTTTAATGCACAGCTGGGAACGCAGTTTGACGCGGCCAATCAAACCGGCGCGCCGAATGCCTTCCCTGACGTGCATACGAAATTCGCCTGGGATGGCGACTCGGGCGGGAAGCACTACCATTGGGAAGCTGGCGGATTCCTGACGTCGGCCAAAATCACCGTTTTGCCGACCGTTTTGGGAGCAAATTTTGACCACAACACCAAGATCGGAGGGACCTTCCACAGCGCGTTTAATTTCGAACTCGCCAAAGGCTTCCGCATTCTAGCCAACGGCATGTGGGGCACCGGCGCTGGACGCTACATGATTGGTCTCGGGCCGCAGGCAGTTGTGGGTCTTGCTAATGCCAGCGGGGCTACTTGTACGGGGGGAACCGGTTGCACCGCCACGGTATCCATGGTCCACTCCGGTGCACTCACTATCGGATCGGAAATCCAGGCCGGCAAGAAGAGCCAGTTCGGCTTCTATTACGGCGGGAATTATTTCCAGCGAAACGCGTTTCTTGACATAACCAACCCGGTTCCCGGACGCATGGCCGGCTTCGGCGGCCTGAACTCACCCAACAGCGCCAACCGTGCGATCCAGGAAGGAACAATCGACTGGACCCAGACCTTCTGGAGAAACCCGCAGTACGGCGCTGTTCTGCTGGTCACCCAGGGTTCCTACGTAACGCGTTCGCCGTGGTTCGTTCCGCCAGGGGCACCCAAGAACGCTCACCTCACCATGGTTTTCGTCAGCTTGAGATACGCGTTGCCGTAAAGCGCCTCAGCTAACTTCAACAAAAGCGCCGGGCCCGCCTGGCGCTTTTTTCTCATACTCGGGCTTCACACCACCCGAGTACTCCGCTTGTGGCCACAACGTCATAGGCCTGATGCTGCTCCGGCCCGGTCACGCGATCCACGACGTAAAATGAGTTGTGGCCCCAACATCCCTGCTTCGCGCTGCGTGTCTTCTATTTTGGCTGACGCCAGTCGGCATGGCAGTGGCCCAGAAACCGCCATCCCAGCATGCTCGTGTTGAGCTGCTTGCAGCGCAGGAATCAGTCAAACCAGGTTCCGTCTTGATGGTGGGAGTTCACTTTGTTCTGGAACCAGGCTGGCATATTTACTGGATTAACCCGGGCGATTCCGGACAGCCTCCGGTCATCCAGTGGCAGCTTCCGCCGGGTTTTAGCGCCGGTGAAATTCAGTGGCCACGCCCGCAACGAATGCAGCCCACGCCGGAGTTGGCTGATTTCGGATACCACGATGCAATTCTGCTGCCGGTAGAACTTCACGTACCGGCATCGGCCAGGATGGGCGACTCGATCGCTGTGGCTGCCGATGCAAAGTGGCTGGTGTGCCGCGAAGTCTGCATTCCCGAACGCGGCCAACTCCGCCTCGCTGTGCCGGTGGCCGCTACGGCAAAAGAAAATCCTCAGTCGGCGCTACTCTTTGTCCGGACCAGAAAGCTTTTGCCCCGGCCGATGCCGCGCAGCTGGAAAGTGAGCGCAAGGTCCGAAAAGGATGATTTCGTGCTGTCAGTGCAAGCCGGCAAGCAAATCAGCAAAGCGGAATTCTTTCCTATCGAGCCAGATCAGATCGACAATCCCGCGCCGCAGAAAGTTCAACCGCTGGCCACCGGGGCGAGGATCACGCTCAAGAAATCTGACCTGCTGACAAAGCCGATTCCCGTACTCCGCGGCGTACTGGCTCTCTCGGGCGGTCCGGCTTACAAGATTGAAGCGCCCGTCCACCAGCCGATACAATGATGCCGGGAGAAAAGCATTAAGGAGGCGTGATGAAGAGCCTGCGTCGTTCTATTTTGCGACTCGTTGTTCTGGCAGCACTGGTGGTATCGGCGTTTGCCGTCAAAATCGGAGATCCCGCCCCGGGATTTACTGCCGTGGATAGCAATGGCAAGCAACAGAGCCTGGCTAACTACAAAGGTAAGTTCGTCGTCCTGGAATGGCACAACCAGGGGTGTCCTTACACCCGTAAGCATTATGAAAGCGGCAACATGCAGCGCCTGCAAAAAGAGTGGACCGCCAAGGGTGTGATCTGGCTCACGGTGATTTCTTCCGCTCCGGGCACGCAGGGCTTTGTTACTCCGTCGCAGGAAAATGAATATCTGAAGACCATGAAGGCGGAGCCAACAGCCGTCCTCATGGATCCGGGCGGATCTCTGGGGCATCTTTACAGCGCCAAGACCACGCCGCACATGTTCATCATCGATCCCAGCGGGACTTTGATTTACAACGGCGCTATTGACGATCATCCGACCAGCGACCAGGGTGATATTCCGAACTCGAAGAACTATGTCTCGCTTGCTCTGACCGAGGCGATGAGCGGCAAACCCGTGGCTGATCCTGCCACGCGTCCTTACGGCTGCTCCGTCAAGTACAAGGACTGAGGCCGCGCGACTTCAATGCGTTTGCCCCCATATCTGGCCGAAGCTGTTCAAGCGGAAATCGGCCTGGTTGAGGGCCGTCGGCTGGCCCAGGCTGCCGCGCAGATTTCCCAGCGCTATCAGGCCGGAGAGTTTTCTTCTCCAGTCATCACCAATGACGTGCAGCGTGCCGCATACCTGGCTGTACGCCTGCCTGCTACTTACGCCGTGAACGAACGTGTATTCTCTGAAATCCATTCGCGCTCTCCGGAAGCTGTGATCACCAGCATGCTCGATCTCGGCGCAGGGCCGGGCACCGCGCTCTTTGCGGCCGGTGAAAGCTTCCCGGCTCTCCAACGCTCCACACTGCTTGAGGCCGACGACGGCTGGCTTTCTCTGGGAAAGAAACTGGCTGCCGGAAGTCCGCTTGCGTCCGTGCGGCAGGCGCATTGGCTCAAGCGGGATCTCCGCTCCGGCTTTTCTTGCGATACGCATGATCTGGTCGTGCTTTCTTATGTCCTGGGTGAACTTAATCAAGCTGCGGCGGAAGCTGTTGTCCGTAAGGCATGGTCATGTGCGGGGAAATTTCTTGTTCTGATCGAGCCTGGTACTCCACGCGCATTTGCTGGAATCAATGCCGCGCGCTCCGTTCTGATCGCCGGTGGCGCCGAGATCCTGGCGCCGTGCCCGCACAAAAATATCTGTCCCATGTCCGCCGCCGGCGACTGGTGCCACTTCGCTCAGCGCATTGAGCGCACCTCGCAGCATCGGCAACTTAAGGGTGGCGCCTTGGGCCATGAGGACGAGAAGTTTTCTTACATCATCGCCGGCCCTGAACTCCCGGCGTCGACTTTTGCGCGCATCCTTCGCCATCCCGGCAAACGAAGCGGGCATGTCCAGCTCGAACTGTGTACCCCCGAAGGACGCAAAGAACAGGCAACGATTACGCGTTCGCAAAAGCAGGCTTACCGGCTGGCCCGCAAGGCGGCATGGGGCGGTACGTGGAACGATGGCGCAGGAAATGATTCCGATTAAAAAGAAATTGGCAATTTCTTTCCCCGCAATTCCCTTCCTGACATCATAATTTCCGGGTCGTCGACACCCATGCCTAGCGCTATCATCTCCATCTTCGCCAAGCCGCCGGAGCCGGGAGAGGCCAATCCTGGCTTGATTCCTCAACTTGGTCCTGAGCGAGCGGCGCAACTGGCCGAGGCATTTCTGGAAGACACGGTAGCAACGGTGCGCACGCTGGCGTGGGCCGAATGCATCATCGCAGCAGCCACACGCTTTGAGCGGCCGTACTTCAAGCCGGCTGAGGTTTGGTTGCAGTCTGAAGGTGACCTGGGCGAGCGCCTGGAAAAGATACTCCGGCTGGCACTGAAGCGCCGTGAAATTGTCCTGGCCATCGGCGACGATACGCCCAATCTTCCCGCCGCATACCTTGATAACGCACGCAAAGCCCTCGACACCGCGGATGCAGTGCTTGGTCCTTCACTCGAGGGCGGCTTTTACCTGATCGGGCTGAAAGATTGCCCCGTCGGACTGCTCGCCGAGATCCAATGGAGCCACTCCACAACGCTCGCTGCCACCACAGCCAAGCTGGATCAGTTCGGCATGAAGACTGTTCTGATCAACCCATGGTATGACGTAAACGGCCATGATGATCTCGAGCGTCTTCGCCGCCAGTTGGTGGGCGATCCTGCGGCTGCGCCGAAAACAGCGGCATTACTACAGCGGTTTTCGGCAGAGAGCAATCGCCCCGAGTGATTGCAAATTTACGATTTTCAGTTTTTGGCGATTCTGGCGGTGTCGGCGATACCGCGCCGCGTCGTCAAGTACGTGGCGAAGCTACCCAGCCAATGTCCACCTTCATAGTGCTCCCCGGTTACAGCAGCGAGCCCGGCGGTGCGGTGGTCGGCGGCGCATCTTGTCAGCGCAGCAAGCCTGGAATCACTCTGCGGAAGCCCGGATGCAATTCCTTCCAGCATCCACGCCCGGCTCAGATTCAGACCGTCTATGTGCGCGAGCTTGGGATCGGATGGATCGGCGGACTTCTCCGGTCGCAACCAGTCGCCTGACCCGGTGTTGGAGATTTGGGGCAGAGACTTTTTGAGCCACGCAGCAAACTCCTGTGGCGGAAGCACCCGGCGCATCACATCCGCTTCGGCCAGACACGGAGAGAGAAAATCTTCGCCTGACGGTTCATAGGCAAGCGGACATCCCTTGTCGGCCGAGTAAAAGTCGCGCGCCTTTCCCAGCATGAGATCCAGGAACGGCTGGTTCCCGGTGCTTCGCGCATAATCGATTGCCAGCCCCAGGGCAAAGGCTGTTTGGCTGTGCTCTCCGGAACGCACCGGATGAGAAAGCTTCGGCAGCCAGGTTTGCAACCGGTCGACAGCCGCTAGTTCCAAGGGCTGCAGGTTTGCCGCCAACTCTCCTGCCATCGGGTCAGTCTTTTTCCATTCACGCAGCTCGGCCACGAGTTGGAGAAGCCACGCCAACCCGTAGGGCCGCTCAAAGCTTGTGCGGCCCTCGGCTCGAATATAGGCGGCTTCCTGCAACAGATTCTCTTTGCTTAGGCTCTGTTGCAGCGCCGCGCGCGCCTCCGGCGTGAACCTGGCATCGGGAAAGGTCCGGGCGAGCCGGGCCAGCAGCCAGTGTCCATGCACTGACGAGTGCCAGTCATAGCAGCCGTAGAAAGCCGGCGTAAGCTTGCGCGGCGGGGCAACGTCCGCATCGCTGTTCAGCGAGTGCGTCAGCTTGTTGGGATATTCCTTGTGCACGCAGGCCAGCGCCAGCCGGCCGAAACGCTCGCCAGCTTCTATGTCGAGAGCGGGTGATTGCCGCGTCGATGGCTTGGATGGCAGCTTGGGAGCCTGGCCGCTAAGACAGGTCGAAGCAATCGATAGTACGAGCGTTAAAGACAGGACCGGTTTTTGCATGACCGCACAATGTAGCACGGACCAATGCGTGAAACGGTCTCAATCAGACAGAGTCTTCAACCCGAGCAGAGGGATGATGGCCCACGCATGCCGTACATGGGCCCTATAAGCCGATTGAAAACCTCTAGTGTTGCACGACGCAGCTTCCTGGATCTTTAATGTCCTCCGGATGGTCTTGCCATTCCTGGCTTCCACATATCCGGGTTGGACGCGGCCTGGGCGTAATCGAACTTTGCAAGGCCGATGCATTCCCTTCGGCTGGTTCTGCCAGGAAGCTGTGAATCTGCCCAGCGTCATCGAGATAACGACCCACGATCATTCCTCTTTCATTGATCTTGGAAGGAGCAGTCACAAGGGCACCCGGAAAATCCACGGTAAGGAAATTTCCTTTGGTCCGGAGAAATCCGTGCTGAACAAAGTTATCATCCAAAGCCGACCCAATCAGGTCGCCATGATTGTTGAGTCCGGTCGCGCCGGTCTGCTGCTCGCCCGGGACGTCAACCTGCTGCAAGACCCCATCGCGAAAAATGAAGCCATGCAGATTGAAATCGACGTCGGAAAACTCGCCTACTGCCTGGCTGCGGTTGTTGATACCGAACGCCTGCGTTGTCGGAACAAATGGCGCCGGGCTGAAGTCAAGGCTGGTAAAACCATCCCGGGTGAAAATATATCCGTGGATTGCCGGATCGGACGTGTTATAGATACCTGCTATTTCTCCGCGATCATTGATATCGGCCGCAAAGTTAAAGGTTACATTGGAACCAGGAAAATCAATCGTCGTAAAGTTGCCGTCGCTAAATAGGAACCCATGCCGTTTTCTATTTGCGTCTGCGTAACTGCCCACGATGTCACCGCGATTGTTGATTCCCTCCCCCAGCGTGGCCGTTGCGCCGGGGAAATCAACTGCGAGAAATGTGCCGTCGGCGCTGAGAATATACGCGTGTTGCGCACCCGCAGCGTCACGAAACGCGCCTACCGTATCTCCGGCATCATTGATGCCGCCGACGATGGTTTGTGTTTGGCCGGCCAGGTCGATATTCCTGTAACTAAGCGATGCCGGCGTGGGAATCTGGCCCATCGCAAATAAAGGTATTGACAAGCAGACAACAGCCAGTAGGCAAACCCAGGTTATTCTGGACATAGAAGTAATCCTTTCTTCATCCAATAGCTAGACATAGCTTGGGGTAGTAAATTCCAGAAAAGTATATAGACAGATTGAATGTGTTGTAATTTGTTTTGTTTAGATAGGTATAGTTTGATAGCAAACCAACTTTAGGCTGAGTTGAGCCAAAAGCTGACGGGGCTAGGCACAGTTTTTACGCAGGGTTGTTACGAAGAATCAGCCGCAGCGGCCATGCGGAGCCGTTGGGGGCCTTGGAAAGACCTCTGTCCGCGCATCCAAAAAATTCGCAAAGGAATCGACAACCCTTAAGCGACTCACCTGCAAGGCTGTCGATCCTTTGCGCGATAACTACTTCCTTACTTCCAGTCTTCTTTTTAGTTTGCTGCACCCACGATTTCAACGCTGATTGTCTTGATCCTGGTCATGGTCGCGGTCGAAATTGAACATATCGAACAGGTCGCCGATGGCCGGCATATTGCGCGGCACATAGGTATGATCCCCGTCCATTTTCGGATTAGGCAGATTATCGCGGCTGCGGTCGCTGAGCGTTGTATGAAGCATCCAGTTCCGTTCAACGAATTTCACGAAAGAGGAGTGCTCGTTATAGGTGTGGCTGATATGTCCGCCGGTGGAAAAGGGCGAAACCGCGACGATAGGAATGCGCGGACCGGTTCCGAAGAAATCCACCCACTGGATGAAACCGGAGTCGTAGAAGCCGCCGCCTTCGTCCACGGTGACGAAGATCGCTGTCTCGGCCCATTGCTCCTTGTTGCTCTTCGCGAGTTCAATGATGTTCCTCGTGAAAGCTTCAAAGAGGCCCCATTTGGAGGAGGCCGGATGGCCATCCAGCAGACCGTCAGGTTTCACATAAGAGACGGCGGGAAGCGTGCCGTTGGTGAGATCGGTGAAAAGATCAGTCACATCCCGCATGTGATCTGCGACCATGCTGGGATAGCTGGCTTCATATTCAAACGGATTGCAGATATTGCAAAAGGCATCGAGCGGCGTGCCTGTTCCCGACGCATTAAACCCGTTGCCGTAATACTTCCATGGGATGTTGTGAGCGCTGAGCACGTCGCCGATGCTCCGCTGCGTGGTCGGCGGGACGATGAGGCCGCCCTGAGGCAATCCTTTTGGCGTAAAGGCAGGGTTGACGTTGACCGCCTGCCAGAACTGTCCCGGTCCGCACTTGGGATCCAGTGCGTAGGGCAACTTGCTCAGATAATCCCTGATTGCAGCGATGCCCGGCTGGCTTGGATCGGAGCAGTTGAACCACTGCGCCCGCAGCGTGTATTGGTTGAGAGTTCCAGCCTTGGGATCGGGATTGTAGATGCGGTTTGCAGGCGGGGTCGCGGGGTTGCCGTTGCCATCGCTGAAGAACACCTGATCGGCGAAGCCCAGCGGCTGGCTGTCCGGACCCGTGCCGCCCATGACCGGCTGGTGATAGTTGTCGCTGATCGTGTACTGGTCGGCGAGCGACTTGAATAAAGGAGCATCGCCGTTCTGCATGTTGAAGAATTCCATGGTCTGGCTGGTGTCACGGGGTGTGCCGCCCGGAGGCGTGTTGTACGTGGTGTCAATCGCAGACTGCAGATCGTGCAGACAGCCGGTTGGGTTGTTTCTCGAGACGTGCTCCGCGTCAATCGCGCAATCCACCTGCTGAGTCATCTGGAAATATTGATGAACGGTGTCGCCGGCATAGGCGTCAAAGGGCATGGTTGGGCCGGTCAACTGGAATGGACCCGGCGGTAGATTGTTGAAATTGGTAATCCGCGTATCCGGACCCAGCGTGACGCTCAAGCCCGTGCCGCCCGTACCCAGCAGGAATTCATCCGCGGGCGCCAAGCCAGGATCCACTACGCCTGCGTTAGGCGGGTTGTGAACTCCCTCCAGATCAGGCGCCGGCAGCACAGTGTAGAGCTGCTTTTGTGCCAGATCGGCACTCATGAAGAATTTGCCGCCATTCGGTGGCGCAACGAGCTGGAATTGGTGGGCCTTGGCGAAGTTCGGGCCCGGCGTACCGTCAGCATTAATAATGCGCTCGGAAAGAAGGTTCAACACTCTCTCATCCCTGTTTCTTGGCTCGTAGGTGGCGAAGAGATGATCGAAGCTGCGATTTTCGCCCACGATGATGATCACGTGCTTGATGGGCGAAGCGGTGGGGATTCTGTCGACGGCTTTGTCCGGATCGGTTTGCGCCTGGGCTACCGCCCCAGAACCAACAACCAAGGTGACAAACATCGATGCGCAAAACAACATTCTTGTTAAGTATTTGCTTGTAACACTGCGATGCATGCATCCTCCTAAGCTGAACCAACCTGTGAAGTCTAGTTAGGGCCATTGCAGCTTTCGTTGCGAGATCATCAAGATTGAATGAAAGTTTGATTACGTCTGTGGATAAATGGACGGCCCTGCCGTAATGAATTCCCCGGCTTGAATTTCTACGCGAAGTATTTATCTCCGCCGCGGCCTTGCGAAGATGAGCCCGTGTAGGATTCGAACTTGAGGCGTCCTGGCGGCGTTTGAGCCGCCAGCCGAAATCCCGAGCGTAGCGAGGGACCCCCACCCTCAAACGCACTAATCTCTTTCGGGTGGGCCCGTGTAGGATTCGAGCCTACGGCCAACAGATTACGAGTCTGAAACGCGCTGTCATTGTCGGGGCGTAGGCGATGAAGAAGTGAACGTAAAATTCACCCCTCTCGGGGCATGTTGATTCTCGATTTCTCCTGCCGTAAGCTGTTTGCCTGAATATGACTCCGGGAGACCTGAAAATCCTAGAAGAACGCGTTCAAGATACCGTTCGGATTGTCTCGTTTTCCGGCAGGCTGATCCAGGGAGAAGGTGCTCAGCTGTTTTCGAAGCGCATGCACGAACTCCTCACTAATGCTTCTGGTTTGTCCAAGCTGGTGCTGGACTTGCAGAATGTTCAGACATTCGATAGTGATGGGGTTGGCGAAATGCTTTCCGTTTTTTCATACGGCCGCAAACTTGGCGTGGTCGTGGTGCTACTAACAAAACCTGATTCAAAGCTCGTGGGGATTCTGGATTTCACTAAGCTCTACAATGTGTTTCCAGTGGCATACAGCCTTGAATCTGCCTTGGCGATATGACTACGCGACACACATGCCCTAAATTGAATTCAGTGGTGGGCCCAACGCCACTAATCTCTTCTGGTGGGCCCGGTAGGATTCGAACTTGAGGCGCCTTGGCGGCGTTTGAGCCGCCAGCCGAAATCCCGAGCGAAGCGAGGGACCCCTACCCTCAACGCCACTAATCTCTTCTGGTGGGCCCGGTAGGATTCGAACCTACAACCAACAGATTATGAGTCTGCTGCTCTAACCGTTGAGCTACAGGCCCCGCGTTCCAGTGTCGCACAGCCGTTGCGGCGTTGCCAATTCTTGTATTGTCTTCAGAGGGCTCGAGATGAGGTTTGGCCATTGCTAACTACTAATGGCTAATTGCCTTTTCACTTCCGCATCTCCTTCAGATCGATCCCCAGTTGCTGGCACTTCTTGTACAGATGGCTGCGTTCCAGGCCCAGCGCCTTGGCCGTATTGGTGACGTTTTGATGGTGGCGCTTGAACTCTTCCTGGATCATCTGCCGCTCCAGTTGTTCCACTCGTTCTGCCAGGGTGCCCATGCCCGGGACCAAAGCTCCCGCTTCCCCGCCAGAAGACGCGGGCAGGGCCGCCTGCACCGTCGATGCGGATACGCGGTTGTCTTCTGCGAACAACAAAAGACGTTCTACAACGTTGCGCAGCTCGCGGATATTCCCCGGCCAGGAGTGTCGTTCGAGAGCGGCGATCGCATCCGGTTCAAAGATAGTCGCTTTCCAGCCATTCTGTTTGGCGATCTGTGCGGCAAAATGCTCCACCAGCGCCGGTATGTCTTGGGTCCGCTCCCGCAGCGGCGGCAGCGAAATGGGAAATACAAAGATGCGATGAAAGAGGTCCTGGCGGAACGAACCCTGCTTTACCTGCTCCTCCAGCTTGCGATGCGTTGCCACCACCACGCGGACGTTGACTTTGATCGGCTTGTCACCGCCGATGCGCTCCACCTCGCCCTGCTCCAGCACGCGCAGCAGCTTGGCCTGCATCGCCAGCGGCATGTCGCCGATCTCGTCAAGAAACAGCGTGCCGTCATTCGCCTGTTCGAATTTTCCGGTGTGCCGTGACGCCGCACCCGTGAACGAGCCTTTCTCATGGCCAAACAATTCCGATTCAATCAACTCCGCCGGCACGGCAGCGCAATTCAGCGTCACGTACGGGCCATCGTGGCGGCTGCTCTTTTCATGGATCGCTCGCGCAATCAACTCCTTGCCTGTACCGGTCTCGCCCAGGATGCAGACGCGGGTTTCGCTGGCAGCCACGCGCTCCACCTGCGCCAGGAGCTTGCGCATTTTCTCGCCGGTAAAGATGATCTCCCCTCCGCCAAGCCGCTCACGAAGCTGCCGGTTCTCCTGCTTGAGCCGGTCGGTTTGCAGGGCGTTGCGCACGGTAAGCAGCAGCTTGTCGGTGGACAGAGGCTTTTCCAGAAAGTCGAGCGCTCCCAGCCGGGTGGCCTTTACCGCCATTTCGATGTGCGCCTGGCCTGACATCATCACCACCGGAGTAGTCACGCCCGCGGTCTTGATCTGTTCCAGCAGCGTGAGCCCGTTCATCTGCGGCATGACCACGTCAGAAAAGATCAGATCAAACGGTTCGTTCTTGGCGATCTCCAGCGCCTTGAGCGGATTGTCGCAAACCGTGGCTTCGTGTCCTGCCAGGCGGAAGGCGCGCGCCAGCGAGGCCAGCGTGTTGGCATCGTCGTCGATAATCAGGAGATGTGCTTTCATAAAGAAGCAACTAGCAAATGGCAATTAGCAACTGCTAAAAGATTTGGCTAGTTGCCAATTGCTAGTTGCTAATCGCTTTTTAAATCGTTGTGAATTTCGGACCATCGTTCCCGTTCCCAGATTCTACAGCGGTTACAGCGGAATACACCGGCAGCTCCACATGGAACGTTGTCCCCTGATCTTTCCTGCTGCTGACGCTGATGTGGCCGTGATGGTCGCTCACCACGGATTGCGCGATCGCCAACCCCAGTCCGGTGCCGTGCTGTTTGGTCGTGTAATAAGGCGTGAACAGACGATCGCACTCCTCCGGCGTCAGTCCTGCTCCGGTATCCGTGAGTTCAAACACGGCGAACTTCTCGTTCATGTAAGTCCGAAACGTAAGCGTGCCGCCTTGGGGCATGGCATCAATGGCATTGAGGACAAGATTTTCCACCACGCGGCGCAGAAGCACCGGATCGCCGCTTACCTGGGGAACATCGCCGAGCTGCAACTCTGTACCGATGCGCGCGGGGTCACGGTTCAGCTGCCCCTGAAAGAGCTGGGCAACGCTGCGCACCATCTCATTCAGGTCAACGGCCTGAATCTGCGGCGCCGGCATCTTGGAAAAATCACTGAAGCGGCCGATGATCGTCTTGAGATTGGCAATCTCCGCCAGCAATGTGCTGGTGCTCTCGCGGAAGACCTCGTCGAATTGCTCCGGCGTATTCTCCCGCGCACGCAGCAGGTTTTCCACCGTTAGCTGCAGCGGGAATAACGGATTTTTGAGCTCGTGCGCCAGGCGTCGCGCCAGCTCGCGCCACGCGGCCACACGTTCGCTCTGCACCAGACGTTCCCGCTGGCCGATGAGCTCCTGCGTCATCTGATTGAACGCCACAGCGAGCCTTCCGATCTCGTCTTTGCCTGAGGTTTCAACCCGCACATCCCAATTGCCCTGGCCGATTTCGCCCGCTGCCTCCGCCAGCTTTCTGATCGGACGGCTCACCCGCGCCGTCACCACTCCGCTGACAATCACGCCGATGAAAACGGCCACCCCGGCGATCACCAGGCTGATATTGCGTATGCGCTTCTCCAGCAGCAGTTCCTGTTCCAGAGAGTTGCCGACCAACAGCACCGCCGGAACGCGGTCCGAATATCCCGGCAGCGGGATGGCGTGAAGAATCTCCTCCTGCAAATCTGCCCCTTTGTCGATGGTAGCTGCGGCTTCGCTCCGCTGAGCCAGCACTTTCTGAATCAGCTCCATGGCTTTGGGCGACGAGAGATCTTCTTTGGCAGGACCCATCAGTTCGCCCGCTCCCTGCTCGGGCGCGCTGTAGATCGAGACACGCAGCCCCTCGGGTGGGGAGATCGCCTGCAACACAGCGTCCAGCTTGCGGCCGCCGATCAGGTAAAAGTTCAGCCCATGAATGCGCACTGCCCGCAGGCAGAGCATCGCCAGCACCGAACCCTGTTGTGTCTCCACGTGCTTAAGAAATGCCCGGTCCGGCATTGGTCCCGGGCGATCGAGAAACCAGCGCTGCTTGTAGCCGAATCGCGCCGGCCAATGCGCCGAAGAAATAATGGCGCCATCCGGCGCTATCAGGTCGAGAAAATCCAGCCGCTGCGTGGCCGCATAGGTCGCTGCCTCATTTACGTAGTTCGCATATTCGGCGCCGTTGGCCAGCTCGGATGTCGTGCGCAGCATCTGGTCCGACCCGGCAGTCGTTTCCACACCGCGTATGATTTCATCGCCTTCATGTTCAAATTCGCGGCGAAACTGGCTTACCAGAGTAGCAGTGCGTTCCTCTTCAACCTGGCGAAAAGCTTCATGCGCACGGGTTTCAATCAGCCACGCCGCCGCGCCGACACTGGCGGTGATGCTGATTGTGACCAGAAGAAGCAGCTTGGTCTTGAGTGACACCTATCGCGCTCCCTCCACCCAGAGTTGATCCAGCTGCCACTCGCCGGTCGGCAGTTGCTGCCAGTTGTGCACAGTATTGTTCAGCCAGACAGCTTGCGGCAGATGAGCCACGGGAATCACGCGATGATTCTCCAGCAACTTGCGCTCATCCTCAAACAGGTCTTCTGGACGTGTTGCACCCAGGATCGCCGGAACGTTATCGCCCAACCCCAGGTCTTCAGCGCGCTGTGCGAGCGCCACAGATGGCTCCACTGACTCCAGGGGCAAACGCAACAGCACCGCGTCCGCGTTGATGGAAGCCCTTGCGGTCTTGCTGTTGACGTGCGCTTCGCCGTACGGCTGAACAACAATGCCGGCTTCGCGGGCATCCACGGCAATCCGCTCCGCGATCTGCCTCAACAGCGGATCAGAAGCATCATAAGCCAGCATGATAGGCGCGATCACGACGTACGCCGCGGCATCAGCGCGTATGTCGCGGGCGCGTTGCAGATCGGTGGCGGCGGGAAACATGAATTCATATCCGGTCAGCCACTGCGGTAGCAGGCCGGAAGCAGGTACGCCTTTCCGCTGCAGCAGAGCGTTGCTGATGTCGGCGCGCCGTAGGGTTAAGCTCAAGGCCTCGCGGACTCGCGGATCCACCGGCTTCCGCCCCGGTCGCGAAGACGAATCGCCTTGCAGGAACGCGATTGCCAGAAGATCGGCGGGCCGGGAGACGGCCAAGGCCTGGTTGGTCTGTTCCAGCGGCCGCAGCTGATCTACCGGGACCTCCGCCGCCGCGTTAGGGCCAAGCTGACGATCCAGCAACTGCTCCCGCAATGACACTCCCATTTGAAATTCGACGGTGTCGGGAAAACCGCGGCCGTTCCGATAATCATCATTCACGCTGAACTGGGCTCGCTCGCCTGCCTGCCACTGGCTGAGCTTGTAGGGGCCAGTCCCGATCAATGTCGTGGCGCCTGCGCTATCCACCTGGCGTTTCACGATCGAATACCGGGGCATAGCCAGCAGCTCCGGCATGTGCTGTGTGGGCGTAGGCGTTTCGATGACCACGGTTTGGCGATCGGGCGCCGAATACTTCCACCCCGGATTGCTCTTAGCCAGGCTGGCCATAACGTCCGCTGCGGTGAGCAAAGTGCCATCGTGAAAATACGCGATATGCAGCTGAAATTGCCACGTTCGTTTGGTTGGATCCGGGCGCCAGAAGGAGGCAAGATTCGGCCGTACACGTCCCGCTGGGTCTGTGGTGGTTAATGTTTCAAAAGTCAGTGCGGCCAGACGGTCGCGCTCGGCGGGATGATCTTCTTCACTCAATGGGTCAATCGACATCACTCGATCATGAAGCAAAATGCGCACAGTCCCGCCGTAGCGCGGGCGCGAACTGCCGTAAGCGAGAACGCTCAGCAGCAGCACGCTACTGATTGCAGGTAACAGTGAGAGTAAACGCTTCATACTTGCCGGTCACTTGCGACTGCATCACTCCGTTCACAACCTGGTTATTGCCAGCCGTCCACAGGGCTTCGATGGCGCCGGAAAGATCCACCGGCGCGCTGACGGGCAAAGCTTCACGTCCGGCGATCTCAATGGCCTGCACGCTGTCAGGGCGAACCGTATCGGTGGGCGCTGTCGTCAGGAGCTGCCAGCCCGATCCGCAGTTCGAATGCACTGCGGCTACAGCGCTGCCCCAGCTGGTGTACAGCGCCACCGGCGTGCCCAGATCATTCTGGAACAGCCGCGCGCGGCCATCCGTGCCGGTGAAAAGCCACATACGCTGATCGCTGTTCTGCCATGCTGCGCCGGAGAAAAAAGGAACGACAGTAGCTCCGGCGCTCTGTCCGGCGAGCAGGCCGCTGAAAAAATTGCGTCGCGGGCTAAAGAACGCTACCAGCCCGGAATCCACTGGCCATGGATCGTCGCTCTCCCGGCACTCGAGCGATGGAGGAGAGATACTGCCGCTGCAACGCGTTCCCGGCAGGAAAACGTCGATATGGCCGCTGTGCACTTCAAGCTTTCCCCGTAGATCGCGCGGCCACGGCAGTTGGTGAGGAATGCCCAGCGTCTGTCGCGGACGCCACTGCCCCGAATCGTTCGCATACAGCGAAACCTGCCCTGTTTCCAACAGCAAAAGGTTTTGATTGTCCTGGAAAAAATCCAGAATCTGCAGGTCCTGCTGCCACACCGCGGTCTTGCGAATGGTAAGCGAGGGCGCTCGCGACGAAGCGACCTGCTGGCGCCGCGCTATCCTTCTGATCACGACCTGGCTGCTGGTGCCTTGCTGCACCGTCGCCAGCCATACGTAGCCCTGCCAATCTTCAGAAAAAGCAATCTGCACCTCAGCCTGCGCCTGTTCCGGCTTTACCAGCCGGACATTCGCTCCGCGAAACGCGTTGAAGATCGCATTCTGCACCGTCTCCTGGCTGTCCGCGGGCAGAGACGAGACGTTTTGGAAACTCACGGAAACTGAGGTCGGTGAGCCGCTGCGAGAAAGAATCTGCTGCACAAATTCACCGGCAACTCCCGGCAACGGCTGCTCCGTCTGTTGTGCGGTTAACGACCCAGACAAGATGCATAGAAGGATCGCGCAAAGTCCCGGACTAATGACCGTCTTCAGCATGGATGAATTGGCGACTATGGCCCTAATTTGACTGGAAATTCCAGCAAATGGCAATCGGGGAAAAACTTCTGAACCATTAGTTGCATGAACCACTGGCAGCACTGAGGCACACTGACCTTTCTCGAGCGGTGACCTTAGCGCGGCCAGCAGCCAATTTTCCCGCCGGACCGGACCGCCATCCCGGCGGAGACGGCGATCCGGTTGGATTTCCGGCGGAAACCTTTTTATCTTTCCTTCCACTGCTTGCGTCCGGCGGCCTGCTGCGCCGGCTGCTGCGCAGGTTGTGCGTCATCATTGTCTGAACCTTCCTCGTCTTCGGCTGCGGCCTGCGCTGCCTTGGCATTGTTGAAAGCCTCGGGCATAACGCCGCTTTTCATGACGTCATTGAAGAAGATCTTGGCGTCAGAAGGCACCATCATGATCTGCAGCTTGTCTGACATTCGCTCAGCCACGATCTTGTTGATCAACAATGGATTCTGTTTGAGCAGGACCGCTTCAGACTTCATGCGTTCGGCGTCGGCCTCGGCCACTTTCCGTATGCGGCCGGCCTCGGCGTCAGCCAGAAGATTGCGCCGCTCCAGTTCCGCCTTGCTGTCGATCACCTTGGCCTGAGCCTGCGCTTCCGCCCCTTTGACCGTGGCTTCCTTCTGCGCTTCTGCCTCCAACCGCGACTGTTCAATCTGTTTCTGTTTCAGCGGCAGGGTGTACTGCATGGCATCGGCTTCCGACTTCGCCTGCAGCACCCGCACCTGGCCCGCGCCTTCAGCCTGTTTCACCTGCTGCACACGCGCGGCCTCGGCCTCAAGCTCGGCGATCTTTACCTGCTTGGCTTTCATCTCGGTTTCAACGCCCAGGCCTTCGTTCTCCTGTTCTTTCAGGAGCAGTCCTTCCAGGCCTTTGGCATATTCAACGGGCAACTGCACGTCGCGCAGCATCACCTCTTTCACGATGATGCCGTCTGCCTCCAGCTTCCTGGCAATGCGATCCGATGCCGCCTGGCGAATCTCCTCGCGCTTGGTGGCAAAGACTTCGCGCACGGTATAGTTCGGCGCCAGTTCACGGAAAACGCTGGAGACGACCGGCGGAACAATTTCCTTCTCCACCGGTTGCGGCAGATTGGCATGAATGAAATCGAGCCGGCGAGCATCCAGTTTGTAGCGAACCGTAATCGCCAGCCCGATACTCAAGCCTTCTTTCGATTGCACGGCGAAGGCATCAGCCTTGTTGGCTTTCTTGGAAGCATCCTCTTCGCTGGTCGGCTCCAAACCATCCTTCGCGGAAGAGGACGTGGTCAGCACCTGGTCGCGGAGGTCATACAAGACCACCGAATCCAGAAGCGGAACAATGAAGTGGACGCCGGGATACAGCGTGCCCGGGCGCGTCCCTGCGGTCTGACTCACTCTGATGCCGCCCATCCCGCTGGGCACCACCACAATGCCGGCAGCGAGAATGAGCGGCAGCCAGGCCGCAGGAAACGCCCATTTGGCAGTGGTCCAGTCCAGCTGCGGTTTGTCCACGAGCGCGCTCCTGGTTGAGAGCGTTTCCGCGGGAGTTCCTTCCGGCCCCGATGAGATACCGGACGAGGAACCCGGAGCTATAGGACGCAGCAGGCGGTGATACTGGACGACACGGTAAAGATTCTTGAAAACGTTGACGGCGGCCGCAGCAAGCAGCCCCCAGCCGGTGAGCAACAACAGATATTTCAGTAGCAACATCCAAGTCTCTCCTTTAATTCCCAAAACCTTTCACCGCAGAGGACGCGGAGCACGCAGAGAAGCCAAACTCGCAGCGCATCGGCTTACTTTGCACTTTGTCGAACTTTTCACGTTTCCGATGATTGCTTCTTCTTATTGCTCGATCGGCTCTCTCTTCTTAATCTTTTGAGTTCGTGCTCATTCACGCGCATTCGTGGCCGGCTCTTTTCTCTCCTCTGCGTTCTCCGCGATCTCTGCGGTGCAAAGCTCGTATCACTGCTGCGCGGTCTCAACTGTTGTTACAGTTGCTGCTGCGATCTGCGTCTCCGCAGCGCCTGTCACCTGGGCCGCCAACGTCGTAGCCGGCGCGATTGGTGAGGCAAAGACCTGTGCGATCATCGCGTCGCGCTCGCGCCGAATCGCCACCACGTCACCGACCTGCACCAGGGAATAAAGCTCTTCCACGTCCTGCTTGCGCATGCGGAAGCAGCCATGCGAAGCCGCTTTGCCCACCGAACTCTGCACGTTGGTTCCGTGAATTCCGTACCCCTTCAGGCTCAGCCCCATCCAGCGCGAGCCCAGGGGATTGTCTTTTCCCGGACCGATTTCCTTGTCGCCGTGGCGATAGACCGGGTCCTTGGCGTGATTGATGATCACGAAATCTCCGTCCGGGCTGGGCGTACCTCTGGTGCCGACGGCGATCGGATAGGTCTTGAGCAAACGGCCATCTTCCAAAAGGGCCAGCTTGCGGTCGGCGATGCTGATGACGATCTCGCGCTTGTGCGTTACGGCAGCAGTAGCGAATGCAACGGCCGCACTGGCAACTGGCGCAGGGCTCGGTTGCGTTGCTCCGCTTCCTGCCTGTTCCGCCCCGACTTCACCATCATGCTTCGTGTCAGGACCCGCCGGGGTGGTGCTCTGACTGAGTGGTGACGGCACATTGTTGACTGCGCTCTCGTCCAATGCTTCCTGCTGCCGCCGGAGCGAAGCCATCCGCGCCGACGCCGCCAGGTGAAGGCTGGTGCAAGTGATGGTAAGGGCCGCCAGGGCCATCATGACTTTTGAGGTTTTGCTTGAGATCGCAACGAGCCGCCGCATGTTGTTTCTCCCTTAAATCCGTGTTACGCGGGAAGAAAGTGCAGGGCGATCACCAAAGTCTAATTGATTGAAAACAAAAGGCTTGTTATTGACCTAATCGGTTATTTTGTGGCTGGCCAGAGACAGTGTGGCCGCCACGACACATAAAAACCAAAAGGCCCGCCGACGCGGGCCTCTTGCGGCAAAAGCACTATCGCATCAAGGCAAAGGTGTAGGTGCCGGAAACGGGCGTGCTGGTATTGCGGCTTACATTGCAAAACTGGACTGCCACAGTATTTGCCGCTGAGACGCGGAAGCCACCAATCGCAATGTTTTGGCCCGGGCTGTTGGACGAAGGTTGAAGAACGCTCAGCAGTACATCGCCTGTACCAATGCCGGAGACGCTAAAGCTCTGCTCTGAGCAGTTCTGGGGGTTTACATTGGCCGGCGTAATGGAAGCGGTCAGCTTGAGCAGCTGAAGGCCTCCGTTTTGCGTGGTGCTTACCAGTGACCGCGTCGTAGAAGCGTTGTCACGATACTGCAAGACCGTACCGGTGTTCCAGACGTCGCCTGCTAACGGTGTAGCCGGAGCAGAGCCGGCCGGCATGTTGAGCGACGGGTTTACTGCAGTGGAAGCACTCAAAACCTGTTCCGCGGTGAAGGTGTTGACCGCATGCAATTGCGCGAGCGCGTTCGCAGGGATTCCGTTCAATGTGGCGGCGTTCACGTTGCTCAGGCCTGACCCGTTGCCGTTGAACAAGCTGGCGGTGAGTGTGCCGTTGACAGTCTGGCTGGCAGTGAAAGTGTTCGCCTGGTTGTTGTAAACGGTGGAGGCCGGCAATTGCGACACCGCGGCCGAACCTGAAATCTGACTGAACGAATAGTCTCCCGTTGCCGGGCTCACACTGCCGCTGCGCCCATTAAACGATGTGACACCCCCGGCTGCACCGTCGCCCACAAGGTTCCAGCCGTCTCCGGTGGCATTGCAGACAAACAACTGCTGCCCTGCTGGAGCATCGGTCTTGATCAGCAATTCTTTGCTTGCCACACAGGCGCCAGGAGTATTCGCGCTCAGGAGAGCGCGCACCGGCAAGGTTGCGCCCGCGCCACTGAAGTCCTGCGTTCCCGCGGTGAAGGTGTTGGAAGCAGCCAGCTTGGCGTCGGCCACGCTCACATTGCTGATGCTGGTTTGCAGGTTGCTCACGTCAGACTGCCGCGCTGAAGTCTCGGCAGCAACACTGGCCTGCAATGCTGCTTCGTCCGAGAGGCGTGCCGTAGTTTCAGTGTTGATACTGTTCTGCAGTGTAGTATCACCCGATTGACGGGCTGAGGTCTCGAAGTTCAATGCAGTAACAGTTGCGATATCAGCAGGACCGAGAGTACCAATCGTTGCCGCTGTCACATTGGTCAATGCCGATCCGTCACCAGAGAAGGCATGAGCAGTCGCGGTGCCGTTCAGGCTGAGATCGCCGTTGGTGCTCAGGATTGTCGTAGCCCCCGCAGGACCACCTGCCATCAGCGCCGTTGGACCGGATGATGTAAATAATGCAGGAGTGTTGTGCAGGGTGGAAACGCTCAATGCAAAACCCGTCGTGCCGTTGTCGTTTACGGCAAGCACGGAGTTTGGGGAAGTGGAAGTGCCGGAAAAGTTCGCTGAGCTTCCCGAGAATGAATTCGCTGTCAGGTTGCCGCTGGCGCTCAAATTGTTAGTGACGTTCAAATTCCCCTGGACTGACTGATCTCCGGTAAAAGTGTTGCTCTGATTGCTATAAACGGTGGTGGCTGGAAGTTGTGAAGTCGCGGCGATGCCGGCGATCTGCGCAAATGAATAATCGCCCGGCGCGGCCACCACATTGCCTGTGCGTCCGTTGAAAGAGAGTGTGCCGGCATTGCTCAAAGTGATGCTGCCGCCGAGGGGCACTGGACCGCCTCCGGACAGACCCGATCCGGGAATCACATTGATCGACGAATTCTGAAGCATGGAGTTATTTACCCCGCCCGTAGCAATGCCGATGACGCCGGAAGTGGAAATCAATCCGCCCGTGAGTCCCGCCCCGGCAGTAATGGAGGTTACAGTTCCGCCTCGCGTATCTGAGTTGAATAGAAGAACCTGGCCAATCCTAAGGCCTGTTACCACGCCTGGAGGAGGGGAAATGATTCTTCCAATGATCTGCCCGCTCGATGTGGGAATACTCTGGCCCAGATCTACGCACATACCCGCTTGGGTACGGCTAATGCCGACGTAGTCTCCTGCAACTGGAGTATTGTCGAATTGGCACATGGCGCGGCCAGAGTATGCAATCTGAACACTTCCCGTGGTACCGGCGCCTGCAACGGCAATGCCGATCGCACCGCCGCTGTCGCCTGCGCTAGTGGTCACGGCAAGCCCATTCGGCGTGAGTTTCACCAGGCTATTCAGCAACGTGCCTATGGTGCTGTTTGGATACTGCGTGGTTAGAGCTCCAAAAGAAGAGAAGTTTCCATTGGCCAGGAGATTTCCAGCAGCGTCCACGCTGAACACTTCAGTCGCCGGCGATCCGGAACGGCCGCTCAGAATCTTTCCTGTACCAGAATGTGTGAAAACGCCCGCAATCCCGGTTGCCTCGCCAAAATTGTTAGCCGTGGCAGAGAGCGCTACACCACTCCCTGTCTGCGCTTCAACACCCGTGGTGGCGCCATCACCGTGGAGCCCTGTGCCAACGCCGCCGGTGGCAAAGACACCGTACCCGAAATTGCTATTGGCGTTGATAGCATTGAAACTGCCATTGGCGACAAGAGCCGCATTCGTCACACTGCCGCCCTGAACTTGCATGGCTGTACCGGACGAATTGCTGCTACTGATGAATGAGTTCGAAAAGCCCTGAAGATTAACAAAGCCATTCACATTGATTCCCGGCATGCTCTGGGTGCCGTTGAATGAGTTGCTGCCCAGGGTTGCCGCGGTTCCGGTAATTTTGGCCGGCGAGAGTGAACCATCGGCAATGCTGGACGCTACGGCGTTCGGCGCCAGCTTCGCGGAGGTGATGCTGCCGTCAGCGACTGCAATGGTGGGAGCCGTCGCGGTGCCCCCCACGTTTATGGAAGAATCGCCTGCCGCTATCGATGTCACCCCAGCTGCTGTGCCATCGCCTACCAGCACGTACCCGTTGCCTGCGGCGTTGCAGATGAACAATTGCTGCCCAGGAAGCGCATCAGTCTTGATCAACAGTTCTTTGCTGGCCAGGCAGGATACAGGGGTGTTGGTTGACAGAACGGCTTTGATAGGCGCAGTGCTGGCTGCCGCGGTGAAGTCGGCGATGCCGGTGAGACTAAGACCACCGGCCGAGAAGCTGCCGTTACCATCACGCTGGACAATCGCCCCGGGGAAGTTAACAGATTGGGCCCCCACCGCGAGGGGAGGAACGTTGGTCAAACCGAAGCCGTTGCCGATGAAGTTGTTGGCCGAGATCTGCCCGGCGCTAAAATCGCCGTTGCCGTCGCGCTGGACAATAGCCCCGGGAAAGTTAACGGTTTGGGCGCCCACCGCGAGGGGTGGAATGTTGGCGAGGCCGAAGCCGCTGCCGACGAAGTTCTGGGCTGAGATCTGTCCGGCACTGAAGTTGCCGTTACCATCACGCTGGACAATCGCTCCGGGGAAGTTAACGGTTTGGGCGCCCACCGCGATCGGTGGAACGTTGGTGAGACCTGCGCCGTTGCCGATGAAGTTGTTGGCCGAAATCTGACCGGCGCTAAAATCGCCGTTACCGTCGCGCTGGACAATCGCCCCGGGGAAGTTAACAGTTTGGGCGCCCACCGCGCTGGGTGGAATGTTGGTAAGGCCGAAGCCGTTTCCGAAAAAAGACTGCGCGTTCACATTGCCCGCGTTCACACCATTGGCAGTAAGGTTACCTTGCGAGTCAACGCTGCCTACTTCAGCACCGTTGCTGCGCAGACTCAGGATCTTTCCACCGGCACGATTGTTGAACATTGCCGAGATGCCATCCGGGCTGGCGACCTCAGCCAGCAGACCGATACTCTGGCCACTTTGATTGCTGGCGAAGCCGCGCAGCGCGGTACCTCCAATGCTGCTATTTTCAGAGAAAATTGCTTCCGGCTGAGCCGAGCTGACAGCATGGATCGCATAGCCGGTCCCCTGCTGCGTTACCAGCAGGACCTCGCTGGCATTGCTATCGGTGAAATCCGTCGCGGGCTGTGGAGGCGTGCCAGGGGCTGCGGCCTGGTTCGGCACTCCAGTCACATTTTTGGGAGCCGGCGTTGCCGCCGTGGTCTGGCCGGCAGAAGTCTGCAGAATGGACTGCAATTGCTGCGTGGTTACGAAGTCCGAAGGCAGCAATCCACCCAGTCGCTCGGCCTCGACCGCCTTCATGGCATAAGGCACGCTGACCAGCAAGAACCGTTTTTCTGTTCCGTTCACCTGAACTCCCAGCCAATGTGCCTGGTCGGCAGAGAAAATGTCCGGCGGCAGCCCGCCGGCAGAGCTGGAACCAAGCATCACCGTGTACTTTTCTCCGGACACCTGCACGAGCTGGGTCTCAGTCCACAGCGCGGCAGAACCTTGCTGGTCGGAGTAGATTGCAAAGGTCAGCGTGAGCGCGCCATCAGGCTGTCCTGGAATGGATCCGGAGAAAGAAAGGGTACGGCTGGAAACCGTCTGGCTTGATGAGGTATCGACAATGCTTTGCGAGGCCGGCTGGGCTTGCGCGGCAAAGCTGAAGGTCAATACAAGACAAAGAAGCACAACAATACGTCTCGGGAGGGCTAGGCGTCTCATGCAGGTATCTCCTATAGGGGCCCAAGGAATCTTCCTGGGCTATCTATCGGCGATAGCAATGGTTGAGATAGCTTGCCAGGGAATGTCGTAGCAAAAGATAGTCGCTGAACTATATTTGGACAAGTTACCTTGGCGATACCATCTGGCGATTTTAGTAACAACCTAGGTACATCTATAGAAGGCAGGGAAGGAATCCCATCCCCGCACCTGGCAGTCAACCGATTGAACTAAAGACCAAAAAATGGGGTTCCGAAAGCCACCCGGAACCCCTAAGAAGCGCAGCCATGAAACCCAAGACAGAAAGCGACGGGCGGAAACCAAAGCATCGCCGTCCTGTGAGCGAAGTCAAAGCTGCTACTGAGTAAGACACAGCGGAACAGGAGCCGGAACAGAAAACTGAATGATGAAAAGGAGGGATATGGGTTCGTGAAGGCTGGCTCGTCGTCTAGCTGAGGGCTGATCGCTGACAGCTGGAAATAGTAAAGGCTGTGACATTGGTTATGCTCCAACCGCCGACTCCTGCGAGGGAGTCAACAATCCGGATGCATGTACCGTCACAGCCTTTGATGCGATCACTGCTTTCGCAGTCCCTGACCCCAACCGGTTCCTCGCAGAACCTGTCGGTTTTTTCGGGTCGTGGCGTGCCGCGAATCGCTTCGCTGCACCTGATCACCCAGTCTACTTCGGATCAATCACTGTTTAATTTGATTAACCCTTTCGACCGTCGACGTGAGCCATCCTAAACGAGGAAGGTGAAATGTCAACGCCCATGATTTGTGCAAACGGAGATTTTTTTCGGAACTCCAGAGCTCGTTAAAATACAGTAAAAATGCGGCTGCGATTGCATCCCATTTCACGCGTCCGCCTTTTCCACAGCGCTTTCCACAGAACAGCGGCGCTGAGCGGGCTTGACCCAATGTGCGTCAGAACCAAATGAATCTCTTGACGACGCAACCGCACGTGCCTCATTGTGTGTCTTAGGAAGTACATTTGGATGTCTGACCTCATCGCATACGTCGACGGTGGTTCCCACGGCAGCCCGGGACCGTCCGGCATTGGCGTGCTGATTGAGAAGCCTGATGGCGAGATGATCCGGATCGCCAAGTGGATCGGCCATCATGACAACAACGTGGCCGAATACGCTGCCCTGCTCGAAGCCCTGCAGCGGGCCCACGATCTGAATGCTACTTCTCTCAGCGTCTATACCGATTCAGAGCTGGTGGTCAAGCAGATGACGGGCCAGTACTCCTGCCGCAGCCCGCGCCTCTATTCCCTGCACTGGATGTGCCGCAAGCTCTCACGAACGTTGAAGTTCTGCATCTCCCACATTCCTCGGGAGAAGAACCAGGAAGCCAACCGGCTCGCCAACCATGCCGTGCGTTTCCGTAGAGAGCTGGCCTTAGACCTGGAATAGGGGACGGGGCGAGTCCGTCGCTACGCCTTGGTGTGCTCATAATATTTGCCGATGATCATCCCGATCTCCACGGCTGAGTGGGGATCCAGATCGACAAATTCGAAGCCGGCATACTGCTGATCAGAAAAGCGCAGCCGCGCATTCACGCGCACACGGATGTCCTCTAACGGCTCATGAATGGTAAAGCTATAAATCTTGCTGTCCTCGCTGTAGGTCTTCTCGGGCTCCATCATGAAGCCGCCGCGGGCAAGCTGGCGCAGCACGCCGGTCTTGCGGCCCTTGGCATCCAGCACCAGCACCTGCGCCTGGTGTGCAATGTCTACTCGTTCAAATCTGCGCCGCTCTTCAGGATTTTGAGAATTCTCCACTTCGTGGTTCGCCTTCATTGAATTTCCGCCCCGAACGCGCTGACGGGATCGATATCGACGGGCACATCTTTAACACTCGCTAAGGCCGATTTTAACTCAGAAGGCATGGAATCATACTTCTTAAACCATTGTTCAGCACGGTTCCTGTCTCCGGTGGCTTCGATTTCCAGCAACTCCTTGGCCAGGGTGGCAATGGCCGTCTGCATCTTTGTGAAATCAATTGCATACCTGCGGGTCTTGGGATCAAAGCTGATGGCACCCTGCTCAACAAAATAGTTGAACTCCATCATCTCGGCACGACCGTGAGCCTCAGCCACGCCAAAGCGGACGGTACGAAAAATCCCCGCGACATGCGAGGAGTAGAACTCCTGCGCCTTTTCCTTCGGCACCACGCCTTTTTCCATGAGCCAGTTCAGCGCGAAAAGGCCCACGATGTCTGCCTTAGCTTCCTCTAATCCGGCGTAAGTTGGACCAATCGATTCACGAATGTCCGCCTGGCCCGAGCTGGTGCGAGCATAAGCCGGTCCGAGCCCGTGACAGATCTCATGCATCAAGACCACCGCGAGATAGCCGTCCATGCTGGCCATTGCCGCCTGATCTTCCCGCATTAAGAGCTTGCCGATTGGAAGCACGACGTAGTTCACACGAGCATCCATGAAGTTCTTGAAGAAAATCTTCTTGGTCCCTTTTTCCTGGTGAATCCGGGGATCATTGGGCAGGTTGTCCGCCACTGCCTGGTACCCATGGCGCAGGTCGCCGGCGCGGAAAGGAGTATCCATCACCTCCATCGGCGTGCTCTTACCCTCCATCGAAGGCCGGTCTTCCGGAGCGAGGGGCAGGGCATCCTGTATCTCCGGTACGAATTTCTTGAAGGTATCCAGGCTGGCGCTCTCGGCATCATTGCGGATCATGACCGCCGCGCCGTACGAGGTTTTTACCCCCAGGAGGTCGTCGAGGTAGGTTTCATAGGGCGCAAAGATGATGTCGAACTTCGGGTTCTCAAGTTCCAGCCAGGCGATGTCGCTCTTGTAATAGTCGTCCGTGAGCAGTGCTTCCGCCCGCAGGCGCAGGAAACCGGCAAAAGCCTTGTCCGGGCTGAGCGCCGCTGCTTCCCGCAGCGCCGCTGCTGCTCCGCTAAGCCATGGCTTGTATTCCACATGGTAAGGAACAGCAATCAGCTCCGCGCCCTGGCGCTTGATCACAGTGAACGGGCTATAAATCTGGGCCTTCTTCTCCGGATGTTTGGCGACATAGGCTTCGATCTCCTGGCGCGTGATTCCCGGGGGATAGAGCGCCCGGCCGGGGTAAAACGGATCACTGCCAACGAAGGGCTTGTTGTTCTCCAGCAGGTCATAGCGGCTGCCATTGATCATGAGAAAGCGGCGGATCTTCTGATTCATCACCTGATTGCAACCCAGCAGCCGTTTATAGAGTTCCAGTCCTTTCGGATCACTCTGGTGCCAATAGATGATTTCCAGGAATTTCGAAGCTTCCACGAGCTTGTACACCATCTTCTGTTCTTGCTCGCTGAGGCCATTGACGCTGAAGGGCATGGAAACCAATTTGAACTTGGCCACCTGTGCGGCAATGTCTTCGTTGATGTTTTCGCGCAGCAGGCACTTGTCCGCCTTTTTGGGCGGAGGCGCGGCGCGCCGGCCCGCCTGGGCGTGCACGATGCCGGAAGTCGCCACGAGTAAAAGGACTAGGAACTGTTTCATGGTTTCGATTCTAACAAGATCACCCGAATCGCCCGTAATCGTTGGTAACCGGAAAGCTTAGACCCTGATTTGGTTGGAATTACAGTGATCTCCGCGCTTCCCGGCACCGTGATAGATTGTCTAAGACCAGAACAATGCCACAGCTCCATGCTCCCCAGACACTGCTGATTGATTGCGACGATACTCTCTGGGAGAACAACATCTACTTCGAACGGACCATCGCTGATTTCATTGAACGGCTGAACCACCGGCACATGAACCCACAGGAAGTGCGGCTGTTTCTGAATGAAGTCGAGCGCGAGACGATTCTGGAACGCGGCTACGGCTCGCACAGCTTTGCTCATTCGCTGGTCACATGCTTTGAGCGATTGGCGCAAGAACCCATTTCACAGGAGCTGCATGAGTTCATCTGGGGCTTTGCCCATCGCGTCTCGACTTCCGCCCTGGAGATCATTTCCGGCGTCCCGGAGACCCTGGACTATCTCAACCGCCGCGGCCATCACCTGGTCGTGATGACCAAAGGTAATATTACCGAGCAGGCCGGCAAGGTCGAGCGATCCGGATTGAAGGCTTACTTCGCTGCGGTCGAGATCGTAGCCGAGAAGAATCCTTCTGCCTACAAGGATGTCGTGTCGAAATACGTCTTTGAGCCTGAGGACACGTGGATGGTCGGCAACAGCCCTAAGTCAGATATCAATCCTGCCATGGCAGCGGGAATCAACGCCGTCTTTGTTCCCCACGACAATACCTGGGTCCTGGAGCATGAGAACGTCAATTCGGTTCCTGACGGCGTGCGCTTGATTCAAGTAGAAAAGTTTCCCGACTTGCAGCAGCACTTCTGAAGTTCAACCTTCCCGTTGCTGGGCGAGTAATTGGTGTGCGATGTTGGTTACTGTCTGATGCCCTTCAGCTGGCCAAAATCCTGTGTCTAGGCTTTTGCAGCTATGACACCCGCACCATCCGTACAGCTTACCCAGACAGTCAAACAGCGGCTGGCCAACGCACGCGCCTCTATTGTGGTGCTCTTCATGCTGGCGCTGATTTCGGCCGGGCATTTTGGTCTGGACATGTCTCAGCATCAACTACGCCACCCAGTTGCGTGCATCGGAAGAAGCATCCAACGCCGCCGCGATGCAGGCGGTTTCAATCTACAATTCCGAACAAATTAACGTGCTGAGCTACGCGCTTGACGGCGATGTGCGGAAACTGACCACACTGGAGAACCTTCGCCATTCCATGCATGAGATTCCCGCGGCCAATGACGAGCAAAGCAAAGCCATCGTGGATTTGGAGCAGCAGTGGTACACCGGCTTTGCCCAGCCGCTCATAGAGCAGCGTAAAGTCCTGGACGGCGGCCATGGCACGATCGCGCAACTCCAGGTTCGCTACCTCCAGCTCGATGCCAAATCATGGGAGGCCAAGTTAAACGATGTTACTGATGATATGGACGGACCAGGAGATACCTACATCATTCAGGGCTTGCGGAATCAAGTCAGCCACACCGTCAAAGTGCGCATCACCATTGCTTCTTTAATCTGCATCGCCAGCTTGCTGGTGCTGTTTCTTGCTTTCCGCGACTTGAAAAGGTTGAGCCGCGCAAGCGTCGCTTCACAAGCCTAACTCCGCGTGGCGGGAAAGCAGAAAAGTTGAAATGTCGCGGCAAACTTTTTCATGTTAACCACCCCGATACACCGCTCTTTCTTAGAGAGAATTAAGCTGTTACGCTAAGGTGCTCTGGAAGTTCGCGCCGCTCGAAAAATTGGCCGACTCTTTCTTTACCAGCAGGCCACCATTGCTCGCCTCCCAGGTCCTGGCCGAACTGGGTCCCGTGCTCACGGGTGAGCGAGACCTTTCCCAGACCGCCGCGGGGGCTCTGGAACTGGTGATGGCGGCCGTTCGTGCCGGCTCAGGCGCACTCTTTCGCTACCAGGAAAAACCGGCCATGCTGGCTTCTATTGCAGCATCGGGCTTTGTCGTCTTTCCCCAGACCGCGGTCTTTCCTCTTCTGCCGAAGCACATACATGCTTTGACCAATGTTCCGGGACCGCAACGCATTTCGCGCGAGCGCTGCGATACCTTCCTGAGCTCCACCGGCAACATCTCCAGCGTGTGGTTCCGCTGCATCGCTCCGCTGCGCGTGCGCGGCAAACTGATTGGAGCCCTGCTGCTCGGCGAGCGTGAAGAAGGCGCGGAGTACACGGCGGAAGTCCTCAAGCAGGTGGGCGATCTGGCGCCATTCATCGCGCTGGCAATTCACAATCACCAGCTCATGATGTCGCTGGAAGAGCGCACTTCAGAGAATCTGAAGCTGGTCGCCTCGGTGCATTCCTTCTGGGACGATGCTCTGGCAGCTTTCGCCGCCACGATTGACGTGAAATCCATCCAGATGCAGGGCCACTCCCTGCGCGTGGGCCGTTACGCCGCGGGCATGGCGGAGGCGCTGGGCATGCATGTCTCTGAGGTCACCGAGATGCGCGCGGCCGGATACCTTCATGACATCGGCAAGGTCACGGTGGATAAATACCTCTTCAGCAAGCCGGGCGCACTGGAACCCGGTGAATTCCAGGAGATGGCCGATCACACCGTTCAAGGGCACCGCATCGTTTCCACCGTGCAGTTTCCCTGGCCCAGGATTCCTGAAGTCGTGCGCTCACACCATGAGCGCGCGGATGGCTCCGGCTATCCCGACCACCTGCACGGCGACGAGATGTCAACCCCGGTGAAGATCGTAGCCGTCGCCGACACGTTTGACGCGATGCTGAGCGACCGTCCCCACCGTAAAAAGCTCTCGCTGGGCGAAGCCGCTGCGCAGTTGAGCTGGCTTGCTCCCGCCAAACTGGACGGCGATGTTGTTCACTCGTTGCTGGTTCAGTTGCGGCGCGATGCCGTAAGCCACGTTTCCCCGCCACGTCCTTGGTCGTCGCCACAGGATAAGTCGCGGAAGATGTTTCTCGACTCCAGTGTGCCCTGCAACATCTCGCCCACTGACATCGATCACATGGTTTCCGAGCTCAACCGCCGCATGACCCGAGGCAAGGTCACCCTGGCGTAATTCGGTTAGTGGGTCATTTCATTTTGAAATTGACCGATTTCTGTGTATCAGCGTCTAACGATCCCGGCTCGCGCCGAAACACGGGGTCCCCGACGCGCCCGCTTTTGGCGCGGTGGGGTGCAATCGTGTGCCGTTAGGCAGACGTCATCGCATCAGCGATGAAATCAAATGTCAGTCTGCAAGTTATTTCAGAGGAAACCCGACCGCCCGTAATCTTGAGGCGCTTTCGCGGCGTGAGCGTTAGCGGGAGCCGCGAGCCGAAATCCTGAGCGAGCGCAGCTCGAAGGACCCTCTAAGCTCAAGGACTTATTGGAATTAATGTTGGTGGCTGTATCTGGCGTAATCTAGTTTTCTGCACAACTTTTCTTTACCTTCGGGTTAATATCCTCTGATAAGAAGAGTTCCTGGAGTGTCTATGGCCGTTGCTCGTAAGCAACTGATTCTACTGGGTCTCATCCTGCTGGCATGCACCGTGATCCTCGCCGCCGGCGACAAAAAATCCAAACATAAGACTTCTGACGCCACTACCACCGCGGCCTCCATGGATGATGACAAGAGGATTATTCATGCGCTGAACCGGTTTACCTTCGGCCTTCGCCCTGGCGAGGTTGAGCGCGTACGCGCCATGGGCCTGGATCAATGGTTTGATGAACAGCTCCATCCCGACAGAATTAACGATAGCGCGGTTGAAGCGCGCCTGGATCAATTCCGCACGCTCAAGATGAGCACGCGGGATATGGTGCAGAACTTTCCACCAGACCAGGTACTGAAACAGGTCGAGAACGGACGCATGTCCATGCCCTCTGATCCGGGCAAGCGCGCCATCTATGAATCGCGAATCGCCGCCTACCAGCAGCGGCAGGAGAACAAGCAAAACAAGGGCGCTCTAGCGAACAGCCCAACCAACGACGCAGCAAGTAATTCCAACCCGGCCGCGGCGACAGGGCCAAAAGATACTCCGGCGCAGATGAAGCTTGACCCCAGCGATCCGCCGACCACTCAACCGCCGATGACTGCAGACCAACAACAACGCAAACAGCGCGAAGATGCGATGTATGCCGACATCGAAAAGACTGCTCCGGCGGGAGCCAAAGATGCAGGTCCGGCAAAAAGCTCTGATTCCGGTTCAATGCCGCCAACCCAACAGCAAGGCCGCCAGCAAGAGCGTCGTGAAGACGCAATGTACGCCGATATCGAAGGGCCCAATCTGCTGCAGATGTCGCCCGACGAGCGCTACAAGGCCATCATCAAGATGTCCCCATACGAACGTCTGGATTTGGCTCGTCGCTATCGCGGGGAAAAAGGCATGCAGTTGTTGGAGGGCATGACGCCCCAGCAGCGCGAGACGATCGAAGCCATCGTGCAACCTCAAGCCGTCGTGGGAGGAGAGCTCTCAGAAGCCAAGGTTCTGCGCGCCATCTACAGTGACCGGCAGCTTGAAGAAGTCATGGCGGATTTCTGGTTCAACCACTTCAATGTCTTCATCGGCAAGGGACCGGACCGCTACATGCTCAACGCCTATGAGCGTGACGTGATTCGTCCGCATGCGCTGGGCAAATTCAAAGATCTGCTGGCAGCCACAGCCAAGAGCCCCGCCATGCTGTTCTATCTTGACAACTGGCAGAGCGTGGGCCCGCATTCAGAGCTGGCGCTGTATGGCAACCAGCGGCGGCCCGCACGCCGGGGCCGCTTCATGCAGTTCCCGCGGCCGCAGCAGGCCAACAAGAATCGCCCCAGCGGCCTGAATGAAAACTATGCCCGCGAGATCATGGAGTTACACACGCTCGGCGTGGATGGCGGCTATACGCAGCGCGACGTGACCGAACTGGCCAAGGTTCTGACCGGCTGGAGCATCGAACAGCCGCAGTTGGGCGGCAGCTTCCGCTATAACGATCGCGCGCATGAGCCTGGAGCAAAATACATTCTGGGCCGCAAGATCGGCGAGCATGGCGAAAAGGAAGGCGAGGAGATGCTGGACATCCTGGCGCACCATCCTTCCACCGCCAAGTTCATCTCGCGCAAGCTGGCCATGCGATTTGTTTCCGATAATCCACCACAGAGCCTGGTCAACCGCATGGCAGAGACCTTCGAGAAAAAAGACGGCGATATTCGCGAAGTTCTGCGCACCATGTTCCGCTCACCTGAATTCTGGGCAGCCGATGCCTATCGCGCCAAGATGAAGACGCCATTCGAATTTGTGGTTTCGGCTGTGCGCGCTTCAGGCGCAGACGTTCAGAACGCGATGCCGCTGGTGCAAACGCTCAATCGCATGGGCATGCAGCTCTACGGCATGCAGCCGCCAACCGGCTATTCCATGAAAGCCGAGGCCTGGGTGAATTCGTCCGCGTTGCTGAATCGCATGAACTTCGCGCTGACGCTCGGCTCGGGGCACTTGCAGGGCGCAACCGTCGATCCCAAAGCACTGATTCAGGGCCCGGCGCCTGTTGACGCGGAGGCCGCGCTGGCCGCACTGGAGCAAGGCATCCTGGCGGGTGATGTATCGCAACAAACGCACTCGGTGATTGAAAAGCAGTTGAACGATCCCAAGATTTCCCGGCGCAAGCTCGACGACCCGGCGCAGCAGCCGAATTACGGTGCGATCGCCGGGCTGATCATGGGATCGCCGGAGTTCCAGCGAAGGTGAACCAAATTCTTATCACGGATAGACACGGATTGAGAGGATTGCCATCAATGCCAAAATTGCCAAAAATCGCCGGAGTGGAATTGGCGGCCGATTTTGAATTTTGGCAATCTTTGGCAATTTCGGCGATTCTGGCAGTTTTCCTGATCCGTCTTATCCGTGTTCATCCGTGGTGAGTCTTTTGAAAAGAGCGGGCTGTAACGGCCCTGCGCGGAGTTAACTTATGTCGATCACACGCAGAGTTTTTCTGAAAAACGGCGCACTGGCGATCGTCGGCACCAGCGCTATTCCCAGTTTTTTGACGCGCGCGGTATACGCCGCCGACACCGCAGCCCCCGGCAGGAAGCGCCTGGTGGTTCTCTTCCAGCGCGGCGCGGCCGACGGCCTGAACATCGTGGTTCCGCACGGCGAGCAGGCATATTACGCTATGCGCCCGAGCATCGCCATTCCGCGTCCGCGCAACGGCCAGGAGAGCGTCATCGATCTGGACGGTTTCTTTGGCCTACATCCCTCCATGACCGCCTTCAAGCCGCTGTGGGAGCAGAAACATCTGGCTATCGTGCACGCTGCCGGCTCGCCAGACAACACACGTTCGCACTTTGACGCCCAGGACTATATGGAGTCGGGTACGCCAGGCGTGAAATCAACCGAAGATGGCTGGCTGAATCGCGCTATTGCGGGCGTGAAGGAAGCTGATGCTTCGCCCTTCCGCGCCGTGGCAATGGGCGGAGCGCTGCCGCGTACATTGGCCGGCTCCGTTCCGGCGGTGGCCATGAGCGACATTCGCGGCTTTACCGTCGGCGGACGTGGTCCTAACCCCAGCGTGGCCAGCAATACCTTTGAAGCCATGTACGAGCAGTCGGTCGATACCGTTTTGCATGGCACCGGCAATGAGACATTTGAAGCTGTCAAGATGCTGCGCTCGGCCGATCCGGAAAAGTACTCGCCCGCCGCTGGAGCCGAGTATCCACGCGGACGCTTCGGCGACAGCCTTCGCCAGGTCGCTCAGCTGGTCAAAGCGAACCTCGGCGTCGAGGTTGCATTCGCCGACATCGGCGGCTGGGACCACCACGTGAACGAAGGCAGCGTGCAAGGACAGATCGCCAACCTCACGCGCGAATTCTCGCAATCGATTGCCGCCTTCTGGACCGATCTGGGCGATCTGGCGGAGAGCACTGTGATCGTCACCATGTCAGAGTTCGGCCGCACAGCGCGGGAAAACGGCAATCGCGGTACCGACCATGGCCACGCCAACGTGATGTTTGTTCTCGGCGGACCGGTCAGGGGCGGCAGGGTTTACGGCCACTGGCCCGGACTGCGTCCGGAGCAGCTCTATGAAGGCCGCGACCTGGCCGTCACCACCGACTTCCGCCAGGTGCTGAGCGAAGCCGTGGCCAACCATCTCGGCAACAAGGAACTGGCTGGGGTGTTTCCAGGTTTCGACAAGAGCGATCCACGCTATTTCCTGAGATATCTGGGATAGAAGCTGCAGCTATCAGCGATCGGCTATCGGCAAAGCGGCTACGCTCGAATTGATTTCAGCGTAGCCTTCTCCTTCTTCAAATTGCCGTTTTCTAAGCAATTTTTCCAACTAAAATAACATGCTAACCTATTAGCACTTTGGCCAGTCTTATGGTCCAATTGGCTTGCTTCGTCAGCCTCTCGGAGAAAAGACATGAATATCGCCGCCTGGACTGAGACTCTGTGGAAAGATCTGCGTTACGCCAGCCGCCAATTTGCCCGCAATCCTGTCTTTACCTTGGTTGCGGTGGCATCCCTGGCCATCGGCATCGGCGCCAATACGGCCATTTTCAGCGTATTGAACGCAGCCATGCTCAAGTCCCTGCCCGTGCACGATCCCGGCGGGCTGGTGATGCTCACCGATCCTAATGTATCCGGTGTGTCGAGCGGACTGAACACCGGCGAGCGTGGCCTTCTCACCTATTCAGAGTTCATTCAGATTCGTGACCACTCCAACACTCTGGCGGGATTGTGCGCGGCGGCATCGCAGCTAAACCGCTGGCAGGCACGCGTCGGTGGCGGGCCGCAGGCGGAAGTGAAGGCCAAGCTGGTTTCTGAAGAATATTTCTCGGTCCTTGGCGTTGACCCGGCGATTGGACGTTTTTTCAACCATGATGATGCCCGGGGACCGGGCCAGGATCCCTATGCCGTCATCAGTTACGACTACTGGCAGAATCATTTCGGAGGAAACGTCTCCGCCCTGGGTACGCAGATCAAAATACTAGGCACTTCGCTCACCGTGATCGGCGTGGCTGCTCCGGGCTTTACCGGCGAAAGCGTAGGCGACCGGCCTGACTTCTGGATGCCGATGATGATGCAGCCCATCGTGATGCCGGGACGCAACTGGTTGCACGAAGACCTCAGCCAGAACCTGGAGAAGGTGATGTGGCTGCACGTTTTTGGACGTCTCAAGCCCGGCGTCACCCCGGCCCGCGCGCAAACCGAGATGGACGTCCTCTTCCGCGGGATCATCGAAAACGGCTACCCGGCAACGCTCGATCCGCAAACCCGCAAGGAGGCAATGGATCAGCGAATCAAATTGCACGATGCCCGGACCGGCGCCTTCGGCGGCCGCCAGGACTTTGCCCAGCAACTGATGGTGCTGCTTGCAGCCTCGGTGGTGGTCCTGTTGATCGCCTGCATCAACGTCGCTAATCTCTTGCTGGCGCGAGCCGCGTCGCGGACCAAGGAAGTGGGCGTTCGCCTTTCCATTGGCGCGTCGCGCACCCGGCTGGTCCGCCAGTTTCTTACCGAAAGCCTGGTGCTTTCCACACTGGGCGGCATTGCCGGGTTGCTGCTGGCATGGGGAGCATCGCGAGCCCTGGTGCTGCTGCTCCGGCAGGATTTTGCGCTGGCGCCGGCGCTCGATTGGCGAGTGCTGTTCTTTACCGCAGCGGTCACGCTCGTCACCGGAGTCGTCTTTGGGCTGGTTCCCGCTTTGCGCGGCACTCAGATCAACCTCAATGACAGCCTGCGTGACACCGGCCGCGTCACCGCCTCGGGCAGCCGGCTCAACCTGGCCAAAGGCCTGGTGATTGCGCAGGTCGCTTTGTCATTGCTGCTGGTTGCCGGAGCCGGTCTCTTCCTGCGCACGTTGTGGAACCTGCAGTCGGTTGGACTCGGATATCCGAAGGAGCACTTGCTGATGGTGAACTCGGACGGCCTGACGGCAGGATACAAGGGCGCCCAGCTTTCAAACCTCTGGCACCAGCTCACGGAACGTCTGCGAGCGCTGCCCGGGGTGCAGGGCGTCAGCTATTCCGAGAATGGTTTATTTGGCGGCTCAGAGTCAGCCGACGAGATCGATGTGGAAGGATTTACGCCCAGCAAAGACGATGAGAAGTTCTCCCGATTTGATGTGATCGGCCCCCAGTATTTTTCTACCGTCGGAATTCCGTTGCTCCTGGGCCGCGAAACCGGGCAGCAGGATACAGCCACCTCAACGCCGGTATGCGTGATCAATGAAGCTTTCGCCAAAGTCTTTTTCAAAGACCGCAGTCCGATCGGACGTCACATCACCGAGCGTTTCGGCGACAAGAAATTGTTCATGGAAATCGTAGGCGTAGCGAAGAACGCGAGGGATCATCGCCTCCGCGGAGAGGTGCCGCCCCGTTTCTATGTACCGGGCGACCAGGCCATGGATGGCCCCAACCCATTTGCCACTTTTGAAATTCGCACTGCCGGCGACCCGGCGCGGATGATTGAGTCGGTGCGGAAAGCAATGCAGAGTGTCAATCAGGATCTGCCCATCCGAAATCTTCGTCCCCTGTTGGAATCGCTGGACCGCAATAACTCGCAGCCGCGCATGGTAGCGCGCCTGTGCTCGATTTTCGGCGTGATCGCTCTCTTGCTGGCAGCGACGGGACTTTATGGCGTCCTCTCCTATGGCGTTGCCCGCCGGACAAATGAGATTGGTATCCGCATGGCTCTGGGCGCCGGCAAAGGACGGGTGATCCAGATGATCCTGCGCGAGACCGGCGTGATGATCGCCATCGGCGTGGTGGCCGGCGTGATCTTTACCGCCATCGGTGTACAACTGGTGAAGTCAAAGCTTTATGGCCTGAGCGCGCTTGACCCCCTCGCGGTAACCGCCTCTGTCGCTATCCTTGGTGTTGTGGCGTTGATCGCCGGATACATTCCTGCAGCGCGGGCTGCCCGCGTGGATCCGACGCAGGCGTTGAGGCATGAGTAGCTTTTTCTGAAATCCCGAACGAAGTGAGGGAACCCTATTCCCGAAGAAATGTTGATCCTGTTTCTTTCCTTTGAAATTCAATCGTGGCGAAAGGGATCCCTCGCTACGCTCGGGATGTGAAAAAACCTATTCGTACGCCAGCGCGTCAATCGGATCTTTCTGGGCCGCCTTGTATGCCGGATATGTGGCTCCCAGCATCGCGCCGCCAATTGCGACCAGCGTGGCATAGACCCCCCACTTTAAGGTGATCGGCAGCACGCGCAACGTGGGGAACTGATGCACCAGCCCGATTCTTCCGATCGTGCTGATGATGAAGCCGACAATGATTCCCGCCACTGCCAGCAGCAGCGTTTCGCGCAGAATCACGCGGACCACGTAACTCTTGGACGCGCCCAGAGATTTCAGAATTCCGATTTCCCGCGTCCGCTCCATCACGGCGGTGTACATCGATTGGAATATCACGATGAAACCGATGATCACCGCAATACCGATCACGACCCGGATAAACATATTCAACCCGGGAATGTTGTCGGCTGAGGTCGCCGCCAGCCATTGGCTCATGGAAAGAATGTTGTATGTCTCCAGGCCGGGGATCTTCTTCATCTGATCGGCAACCGCATCGGCGTTGACGGGATTATCGAGCTTCACATAAAAGATTGAAGCCTTGTTTTGTGCCCCAATCAGATCCTGCATGGTGGTCATGGGAATAAAGCGTCGAGCCCCGCGCCCGTGTGGCGTGATTCCGCAGACGCGAAAATTATGGTTCAGGACGTTGACTGTATCCCCCACGTGAACCTTGTTTCCGGTGGCGTAGAGATCGTCGACGATCATGTCATCTGGACCGGTAAACGGGCCGCCTTTCAGATAACGCACAGGCCCGCCTACGGATTGAAACGATTGCAGGTCGATGCCATAAATAATTTCAATATTCGTGGTCGAGACCACCTGCATCACCACGGGGGCGACCGCGGTTACGTGCGGCTGTTTGCGCAGGACGTCGGCGATGCGGACCGGAACTGGAGCGCCGCTGAAGGCGTTCAGATTGGAAGAGCTCGGGGGTCGGACCGTGAGATCCGCACCGATGCCCACCTGGCGTGAACGATTGTCGTCCAGAATACCCAGGGCCAGGCCGACGATGAGCAGAATCAGAGTGACCTCCACCGCTACGGCAACGATGCTGATGATGGAACGGAGGGGACGATGGACCAGATTGGCCACAATCATCTTATTCATAAGTCATTCCCAGGGAAGAACAGTGTCAGGCACATCGGCTATCGCGGTTCCTTGCCTTCGTTTTCGTGCGTCGCGGCGGCGGAGGACTGCGTATCGAGATTGATGAGCTGGGAGCCCGGTGGTTGGGTCAAGACGAACTGCTCATCCGACAAGGGCACATTCACGTCCAGCTTCACCATGTTCAGCACCAGCGAGTATCCCTCAATGGGGCGCTGGATGGAAACCATACCCGGAAACATGATGCCGGCCTTATCGGAAAAGTTCTCGTAGCGCGCTATCGTGACCAGTTGGTGCTGGCGATTATAAAGATACTGTTCGTGCGGCAGCAGGTCAGTGCGGCTGAAAACAATCTTGCGCGAAAGAAAATATCCTGACTCGTCCTTATCAATCACCACTACAGCGTAAGCCGCCTGCTCGGCGTCTTTATGCGTCTTGGGGTCCTTCACGATCTCGGTTGTATCTTCCAGAACAGCAATCTCTTTTTCGGGGTCAATCGGCTTCAGCAGCAAAGCGTCTGAAATATGCTGGGGACGCATGTTGTAGAGCGGATTGGGTGATGGCTTGGCCGGCTGCCGGTTAGAACCGACAAAAAACTTGCTCTGCGGCGGTATTGCTAGCTCAAAACGGCTGCCGTTGCTCACCATGTCAAACATATGGTTGTGCACCACGGGCACCAGCCCGATCATGCGCAGCATCTCCGGCTTGCGGAGCAGAATGTAACCCGCAATCTGCGGATTGTCGGTGACTTTGCCCTTCTTCTGCTGCAGCACCGAGCTGTCTATGTCGATGGTTGCCTTCAGGCTCTTCAGCTTTTCCGCATTGCTGTTGTTGGTCTCAAGCAGCTGCTCCAGTGTGGCGTCGCGGAGCGTAGCAGTGCTGGCGCGCATCTTCACCGGATGCGACGTGCGGAATCCACAGCCGCTGACCATCAGGACCGCAAAAACCGCCAATATAAAGAGAAAAAAAGCTTTACGCCAATGAAAATCCATCACTTATTCAGAACACTCACTTATTTGGATGCATTCTTAGTATATCGAAGGAAAGGAGTTCCAGGTGGTAGGGGGTACGGCAAAGTATGACAATTTGCGCCAGTGTTGCCCGTTAGTTAACGGTTGGTAGCCTGGACAGCCCGCCGGTAGGCCTGAACATTGCTGGCATGTTCGGCATCTGTTCGCGCGAACCGGTGGTGGCCCTGATTGTCGCTGACAAAATAGAGGTAATCGGTTTGGGCCGGGTGCATAGCCGCCTGCAGCGACGCCCTGCCAGGATTGCTGATCGGCCCTGGCGGCAGGCCGGCCTTACGATACGTGTTATAAGGCGAGTCAAAATGCAGGTCAGACTGGTGAATGACCCCGCTGTAGTGGTTGTTCAGCAGGGCAGCGTAAATCACTGATGGATCGGTCGCCAGCACCATGTTTTTCTGCAGCCGGTTGTAAAAGACGCTGGCAACCTCCGGCCGCTCTTCCGGTGCTCCGGTTTCTTTCTCCACGATGCTCGCCATGGTCACCACATCGTGCACATTCTGGTTCAACCCCATGTCTTTGGCTGCCTGGCGGAAGCGCCGGACCATGGCTGCCGCCATATCGTGCACGGATTGCGTGCGGGTGAAGTGATAGGTATCGGGAAAAAGATAACCCTCCAGGCTGGGCGCCTGCGGGTCAAGATCGCGCACCAGCGCTGTCTCGGTGCGCGCGACCTTCAAAAAATCGTCGCGCTTGCCCAACCCGGCTTGTTCAATGGCTCCCGCGATATCGAACATGTTGAAGCCTTCCGGCACCACCAGGGTCTGGAAGTAGATATCGCCGTGAACGATGCGGTCATAAACCTCGCGTGTGCTGGCGCGATGATCAAAGGCGTACTCGCCGGCCTTGAGCGGCTTGCGGCCGTGCAGATAATGCCAGAGCAGAAATGCGTATTGGCTGCGAATGACGCCGGCATTGGCCAATTCAGCGGCGATATGATGCGCCGACGAGCCCGGCTTGAGCTGCACCAGTTTCTCCTGGGCCGGCCCCGTGGGCAGCAGCAGGCCATAGGCCAGCCATACGGCTCCAAGCACCAGCGCGATCGCAATCAACCTGAAAAGGAATTTCAACATGCGCTATCAATATTTTACGGCGAATCTGCAGCCTGCAGCCCTAAATGGCGTGGTTCAAGCGGTCACCAATGTTCAATGCACCTCTGGCTCGTCTGAAGAAGTTGGAAGGAAATCAGAGCGTGGGAGTTGCACAAGAATGAGCAGCCAGGCGAGCCTTTATCAAAATTCGCCATGGACCTTCAGGCTAAAGACGTTGAGAGGGCCGCGGTCTGAATTGAATGCAGGATTTACGATTCGCTGGTAGTCGCCCGACAGCCAAAACGACTTGAGGTAATTGAAGCTGTAGAAAGCATCCAATGCGGTCTCCGACGCTGGATGGATGCGCCCGTCTCCGATGAAGCCATCAATGCCCCCAAGCTGTAGATAATCCGCGTGGGCCCTGGATATCCATCCGAGGTTGACCCCGACACCGGTGATATCTCTGGGGCGGGACCACGAGGATCCCGTGGCCAGGACTCCAAACGAGAAGGAACGGTCGGTGGAGGTGTAAGCATCTACTTCTGTTTTTCCGTCGGAAATCATTGCGCGCGAGAAAACCCCAATGTCGCGGTACACATACTGCTCACCGAACACCCCGATGCCCTTTTTTACGTTCGGTTTTCGTGCCCAGCATAGGTCCGGCGCGGTCGCGTTGTTCGAGCCGTAGTTGAATCCGAGGCAAGTGGTTGCATTGTGCTCCGGATTCGCTTCGAATGCAGCGATCGCATCCTGGAAACGCCCTATGTTCTCGCGGTTGCGATATGCCAGCAGGCGGACCATTCCGTTCTGTTTGTGAATTTGGTGATCGTGCTCCAATTCAACCTGATCACCGAAGAACTTGAATAACCTGAAGTCGATCGGCAGTTGATTGGGGTCCTTAGGCGGGGCCATGTGACCGAACCGCAGCGCCCATGCATCCCAATACAGTTCTGCAACGGCGCCCCATGAGTATCCACGGGCATCAGCAGCAAAATCGTAGGCTGCATACGTCATGAAAGCCATATTGTAGAAACCCTGGCGAGGATCGATGTCGAAGGCGTTTTTATCCAGAAAATCAAGGATGCTGAACTTGCCGGCAACAATCACCAGCCTTCTGGTGTCATAGGTTTTCCCCAGTTGCTGCTGGCCCGATTCCTTTTTCACGCGCTGCCCACCAAATCCAAAGGTCTGTTTGATGTAAGCGCGCGAAAGATAAACCTCGGGCGTTTCAGCGCCGCTTTTCTGCAGCTCAAAATCCTGGATTGCTCCTCCCAAGCCCTTAAGTTGCGAGAGGGGGCGCTCTGAAAGGAGCTCCGGGACCAAGTACACTTCGGCGCCTTTCCAGGGTTGTACGCCCGCGTAAAGCGTCGCAGTCCCTGTGAAGCTCCGTTCACTACGAGGAAGTAAAGAGCTGGTGCTGCCGTTCGCATTTGTATACAGCGCCGGAAAGGCGGGCTTCCAACCTGAGATGTAAGTAAACTGTCCATAGAGATTCCATGTTTCATTTTCCAGGTCATGCTTGCCATGTTCGGCAAGAACCCTCATCAGGCTGGGTTGCTCATCGTCCGCAGAAGATGCGTCATTTTGCGCAGAAACTGGCCGCCACGCGAGCAGGATCCCGGCCAGCAGCAGAACCGCTTGCACCAAGAACCGTGTGCTTCGCGAATGGAATTTCTTTTGCGTTGCATGTTCGGCACCCATGATCGCGGGAGCTTCTCCTTGGGATGTACGCCCACGCGTCGATGCACAGAGAAATGGATTTGGATTGAACAATAGAGCAATCTAGCAGAAGCGCGCTAAAGACGGCGTAAAGATTCAGTTAATGCCGCTCATGCCGCGAGCCTGCATAAAACTTTGCAGGATCAGCACTGCCGCCATGCGATCGACAGCCTGCGCGCGCTTTTTGGTGCTTAGTTCAGCCTCGCGCAACAACCGGTTGGCCTCTGCCGAGGTAAGCCTCTCATCCCAGAGATGGACCGGAAGCTCGAAACGTTGGCGCAACTCTTCCGCGAATTCGGCTACCTTCTGCGACTGTACTCCCTCCTGGCCGCTCATGCGCAGAGGATTGCCCAGCACAATCTCTCGTACCTGGTACTCACGTATGGTGCGCTCCAGCCGGCCGAAATCCGCCCGTTTATTCTTGCGTTCGAGTGTCTCCAGCCCCTGTGCAGTAATCCCCAGAGCATCCGAAACAGCCAGCCCCATGCGGCGACTGCCGTAATCGATAGCCAGAATGCGCCCCGAGGCTTCCACCTGCCGATTATACGAGGAGACGCATCTTACGTTTAGATGGCTACGAACCGTATTATTCCGCCGGCGCCGGAACAACTCCATCCGGAAGAAGCGCCCGACAATCAGCTGGCCCAACAGGAGGTGCGCGACAAACAGCAGCGCAAGCTGAATGCGATGTTGCATGCCGGAGCGATTGCGCAGATCGTCATCGGCGCCGTGACGGTGCTGGCCGTCTGCTACGTCGCCAAGCTGGTGCTGGTCACGTTGATGGTTTCAATTCTCATCACGTTCATGCTGGAACCATTCGTGACCCTGTTGGAGCGCATACGAATTCCCCGGTCATTGGGCTCAGTGATCACGATTCTGTTGCTGCTGGCCGCAATCTACGGCGCAAGCTACTTCTTCTATAACCGCGCCATCAGTTTTGTCCGTCAATTGCCGGAATACTCTGACCGGATCCGCGGATTGCTCTCTCACGTTCGCCAGGAGACCAGCAAGCTGGAAAAGACGGCTCAGCAGGTTCTGCCCCAGGAAAAAGAAGCCCAGAAACCCATACCGGTGAAGGTTCAAAACGCGCCCACGAGCGGATTGATTACGGAGAATATCGGCACAGTCACCGAAGTGGCGGTCACTCTCTTCTTTATTCCGTTTCTTGTCTATTTCATGTTGAGCTGGCAGGAGCACGGGCGGACAAAATCCGTGCAACTCTTCCCGCCCGAACATCGCACCACCGCGTACGTCACGCTGGGGCAGATTTCGCTTATGATGAGAAGCTTCATCGACGGAAACCTGCTGATTGGGCTGCTCATGAGCATTGTGAGCCTGGCAGTATTTGGAGCGCTGGGTCTGCCCTATTTTTATTTTCTCGGCTTCATCAGCGGCTTCTTGAGCCTGATTCCTTACCTGGGCATTGCGCTGGCCATGATTCCACCTCTTGCCGCCGGCATAGGCGTTCTGAGCGGTACGGGTTTGCTGATTGTCGCGGTCACCGTGCTTGCACTGCATTTGCTGGCGCTGAACGTGCTCTATCCCAAAATTCTGGGTAAGCGCCTGCAGCTGAACCCGCTCGTGGTGACCATCTCTCTACTGATCTGGGGTTTCATCTGGGGCGCCATGGGATTGATTCTGGCAGTGCCGATCATGGGCGCCATCAAGATCATCTGTGATCACGTCAGTTCCCTGCGTCCGATAGGCGAGTGGATGGGTGAATAGCGATTTAGCCATCAGCAGTCAGCACTCAGCATTCAGCCAAAGAAACTTACCGCAACAGACGCAGAGGCCTCGCAAAGGCACTTGAACGCGATAATTCAGCCTTTATCGTTGCGTCCTTCGCGTCCTTTGCGGTGAAGATTCTCGGGTTGGCTGAATGCTGAGTGCTGAATGCTGGTTGCTAACCCGGCGGCCAACTCATCTGCCGTCCGCCCAGCAGATGCAGGTGCAGGTGAAAGACTGACTGGCCGGCATCGGGGCCAACGTTGTAGACGGTGCGATAGCCGTGCTCCAGCTTGCGCTCGCGGGCGAGTTTTGCCGCAATCAGCTGGCAGTAACCTACCAGCTCCGCGTCAGCTTCTGTTGCTTCATCAATGCCGACAATATGTTTTTTGGGGACGATGAGAACGTGCGTCGGCGCTCCCGGCTTGATGTCTTCAAAAGCAAAAACCTTCTCGTCTTCGTAAACCTTTTTTGAAGGGATTTTGCCGGCGATGATCTTGCAGAAGAGGCAATCCGTCATAGCAAGGAAATCTTAGCAAATTCTTGCCGAGGACAGAGGGCAACATCCTCGCCTCAGGATCTTGAGAAAATTCAGTCCAGCCTGACCAGGAAAACGTTAGCGTCAGTGTGTGTCTCCCGCATAACTTCCTGGGCGCGCTTTTTGTCGTCTTCGGCAACACGCACACGAATCCAATCACCGCCCACCGGACTGGTGAACTGCAGAACCTTGGCTGTACGATAGCGGCGGGCTAGCCTTTCTTTCAACTGGCGCGCCTCTTCGGCATCAGAAAACGCGCCGATCTGCACGCACCAGCGCCCGCCCTCGGTGATCGGCGCGGGCGTCTCCAGAACTTCAATCCGTACGAGCGCGGTGCCGTGCTGGTAGACGCTCAGTTTGCGCGCGGCAGCACGAGAAAGATCGATGATGCGATCGCTGACAAAGGGACCGCGGTCGGTAATGCGCAGCAGAACTGATTCGCCCGTCTTCAAGTCGGTCACGCGGGCAATGGTATTCAACGGCAAGGTACGATGCGCGGCCGTCATCGCATTCATGTCATACGGTTGTCCGTTGGCGGCGTTGCGCTTCTGGAATCCCGGGCCATACCAGCTGGCAAAACCCACTTCGCTGTAAAGCACCTTGGCGTTCTTGGGAACGTTGATCTCCGCGTCCGGACGCGGAACCGTAGGCGTGCTCGGAAACGGAAGGGGCGTCGGCATGGGTGTAGGAATACGCGACGGGATAGATGCGGACGCTGGGGGCGCCGTGGGCGGAGGCGGCATGGCCGGCGGCTGTTCATGATGCGACGCGCAGCCCGCCAGCAACAGCAGGAAACAGAAAAGTGCCGCTAGCTGGAGCGGCCTCTGTCCATGTACTCGGCCAGCTTGTTTAGCTGGTCGGCTGCGATACGAATGGCCTTGCTGGAATGATTGCGGATCGCCGGCACAACCTCGTTGTTCAGATAGGTAATCACCCTTTCTGCTTCGCGGTCGATCTTCTGCGCCGCCTCGCCGAACTCCGTATCCAGCTTGCGCCCAAACCGTTCGAATGGGGCGTTCTTGGGACCGTCTTGTTGATTCATATGTTTTTCTCACCATCAGTTTACCGGACGGTGCCGCTGGGTATAAAGGGTTTCAAAGTGCTTTTCGGGCACTCAAGGACCAGAGTAAAGATCAACTTACCCGCAAACAGCCACTCTGTCTCAGTAACTTAGATGATACCTGTCCAGCGGGAAAGAGACGGAATTTCGTACATGCCCCGCCCAGACCAGACGAAGGCAAAAGGAAGCGGGAATCAGCGCACTCAGCAGAATTTGGCGCCAAAAAAGATACGGGTTTCCGGCCAGTTGCTGAGGTTACGACGAACAACCCGGACCAAACGGGTGCCGGAATGCAGCATAGGGATATCCGGGCCTTGAAAAGTAATCTGGATTCTGGCGTCAACCTCAAGCATTTCATTCGAGGAGAACAGCAGTCCGGATTCACTCATATTGATGGCTTCACCTGGCCGCCATTCCTGGCCGCCCTCCAGCCGATAGCGCAGCGGGATATGCAGCTCGTGGCGCACCGCTCGACCATCGGTCGCAGTCTTGGCGTGAAGCCCGGGGGAATCGATCTTTTCCATGCACTCTCCGACGAAGTTTCTGACGCGCACTCCGCCTCTACGTTGCCAATTGCCATGGGCGGATAACCGAGGGAGCCGTAACACTAGTTGGCTAGAGATTCTCCATTGCTATTGCCGCAAGTGTCAAGCAGAGATTGGCTGCTTATAGCTTTATTAATTTCTTTTAGGGTGCAACGAATTGCCTACTTTTGTCACACAATTTCAGGGCGAGGTATCACTCCACCTCTAAAAATCATTCACTATCAAGAACACGCACAAAATAGCGTTGATTCCCAACGTTCAATGCTCCAAAGAGATTAGTGAATTCTAACCATCAAAGGTGAAGAGCTCCTTCCTTCTCGCCGGAGCCTTCTGTCGCTTCCATCAAGTTGCCCAAATCTTGAGGCACCCGCGGGTACAAAACTCCAAGATTCTGCGGGACTTGAGGCAGTTGATTCCATTTTTACCTGCAATTGAGACCGGGTGCATTGCCGGTTAATCGCGCTCGAGCGCAAGGTGGCGACAAGCAGTGAACGGCCGCGAGTTTCGCAGACACCGGTCATCAGCTCCTTCCCAATCCTTGTCTGCGGGCTCGCGACCGGTTGAGCACTTATCGTCAATCGGAGGTGAATGTCAAATGCAACTGCAATCAACGCAATCAAAAGATACCGTCAACTTTCGCGAAGCCAAGCGGATCCAGCAAAGCTTTCTTGCCGGCCTGGAAAAGCGGACTCTGATCTGGCTGGCTGCGCGTACACCGAAATGGATCAACTCTGACCATCTCACCCTGCTTGGGCTCGTCTCAATGGCTGGAGCGGGAGCAAGCTATTGGTGGTCGCGCTCGAACCGCCTGGGTTTGCTTCTGGCCATCCTATGCCTCGCGCTCAACTGGCTGGGCGACTCGCTCGATGGAACCTTGGCACGCTTTCGCGACCACTCGCGCCCGCGCTACGGTTTTTATGTTGACCACATCGTAGACGCTTTCAGCGCGCTCTTTCTGCTGGGCGGAATGGCGCTTTCCGGGTACATGTCGCCGGTGGTCGCCCTGGGATTGCTGGTCGCGTATCTAATGCTGTCCGTTGAGGTCTACCTTGCCAGCTACACCCTGGGTGACTTCAAGATCTCCTACTTCAAAATGGGACCAACAGAGCTGCGACTTCTGCTATCAGTTGGAAACCTGGTGCTGTATTTCTGGAAGTCGACGGTCCACATGACCGGACGTGCGCACAAATTCTTTGACGTCGCGGGGACGATCGGCATTTCCGGCATGCTGTTGATCATGGTGATCTCGGTGGTGCACAACACCATTCGACTCTATCGCCAGGAGCCAATTCCCATAGGTAAGCCGCTGCCCGGAAAACAACCGCTGGTGCTGGGGAAGACATTTGCGTTACCGGAACGCAAGGGAGCACAATAGTTCAGCTCTGGATAATTGATAGGAGGCTCCCGATGCCGAAGCTATCCAGGTTACTCAGCGTTTTCGCACTCTTCTTGTTTGCTGTGATTGCGCGGTCGCAAGGTACCGTAGTTACCTCGGTACAAGTTGGCAATAGCGCTGGATCAAACTCCGACGGCGCCCGCACCGGCTTAGGCATGGTTGCGGGCTTCGGCGGGATTTCCGGCCCCGGAATGAGCGGGGTTAAAGGCCAACCGTTTTCCGCCGATATAGTTGAGGAATCCGACCAATACCTGGTAGATGGCAACCATATTCATCACGAAACGCACGGCAGGATTTTCCGCGATTCTGAAGGGCGCTCGCGCACGGAGAATGAGCTTGGCGGCTTGATCGGAAGCGGCAAACCTATTGTTCACATACAAATCTTTGATCCTGCGGATGGTGCTGTCATCATGCTCGACCCAGAACACAAGGTTGCGAGCGTAGTTCATTTCGGAGGAAAGGTCACAGTGACTTCGACGGTCAAACCAGTGCCACGCGCGATCAAGCCCGCGCAACGCGTGCCATCCGAATCCAGGGCGGTCTCCCCGGAAGCAATGCAGCAGAATTTGCGCGACACACGCGACATGCAAGTACTAGGCGCCAAGAGGCAGTATTCGCAGGAAGACCTGGGAACAATGGAGATTGAAGGCTTTACCGTGAAAGGAACCCGTACGACTACCACGACCCCGGCCGGAGCCGCAGGCAATGACAAGCCCTTGACTTCGTATTACGAACACTGGTTTTCTGCCGATCTCCAGACAGACCTGCTTACCAAGTCCACCAGCCCGGAGTCGGGGCAGCATGTGCACAGACTGGTGAACATACGCAGCGGTGATCCTGACCCGCTCTTGTTTCAGGTACCGGCGGATTACACGGTGAAAGAGCAGCAGCAGTAAGACCATAGCTTGATATGTGGCTATTGAATCGAGGGGCCCTAGCAGATAAAAAATACATTGGAGATGAGATATGTCAACTCTACTATGGATCGTTCTTGCGTTATTTCCAACGACTGTCCCTTGGCCTCCTAATGATCCGCATCAACCCCCCATCGCCTAATGTTGATGCACATCAATGAGGACTAGTGAATAGAGTCGGCCAGTCGAAAGCGGCAATTGCTATCCACTGAGCGATAGGGTTGCCGCTTTTTTGTCTTTTGGGTCAGCCATTTTCACTGCCACCGCATTTCCGATCTGTGCTCCTCCTGTGAAATAATCGTCTGTTTTGTCCTAAGCATGAATTGATATCGCGTGACCAGGTTTTCTGGTCCGGTTAGCGCCAATGCCAGCTGGCAATCCAAGCCACATGCTTCTGCGGCAAAAAGTATGGCCTGCGTGATCCGGTTCTGAACGCAGCGACAGGAGAGCAATGGACTTCCAGCTTACCGACGAACAATTGCAGCTCAAGAAATCAATCCGCGAATTTGCCGAACGCGAGATCCTGCCCAACGTGATGAAGTGGGATGAAGCCAACCACTTTCCTCTCGAAACGATCAAGGAATTGGGGCACATGGGCGTGCTGGGCATGATCTTCCCTACGGAATACGGCGGCGCCGGCCTGGGCTACATCGAGTACGTGATCGCGATTGAAGAACTCTCGCGTGTGGATGGATCCGTTGGCATCACCGTGGCAGCGCACAATTCGCTCTGCTCCAATCATATCTATCTCGCCGGCAATGAAGAACAGCGGAAGAAATACGTCAGCAAGTTGGCCACCGGCGAGTGGCTGGGCGCCTGGGGCCTGACGGAACCCGGCTCGGGCTCTGACGCGGGCGGCGCTCGCATGAGCGCTGTTCGCAAAGGGAAAAAGGGCGGGTGGGTGCTCAACGGCACCAAGACCTTTATCACCAACGGCCACCACGCCGACGTTGCCGTTGTGATCGCCGTAACCGACAAGACAGCCCATACGCATGGGCTCTCGGCTTTCATCGTGGAGAAAGGAACCAAGGGCTTCCGTCCGGGCAAAAAGGAAAACAAGCTTGGACTGCGAGCCAGCGACACCTCGGAGCTGATTTTTGAAGACTGTCAGGTGCCGGAAGAGGCCATGGTAGGCGTCGAAGGCCAGGGCTTTGTGGATGCGATGCGCGTTTTGGATGGCGGTCGCATCTCGATCGCGGCGCTCGGGCTCGGCATGGCGCAAGGCGCTTACGAAGCGGCCCTCAAATATTCCAAACAGCGCCAGCAGTTCGGCAAGGCGATCAGCGAATTCCAGGCCATACAATGGAAGCTTGTGGACATGGCCACGGAGATCGATGCCGCGCGCCTGCTCACGATGCGGGCCGCCTCTATGAAAGATGCGGGCTTGAAGACGACGCAGGAATCTTCCATGGCCAAGCTCTACGCCGGCGAGGTAGCGGTCAAAGCAGCCAACGAGTGCGTGCAGATCCACGGCGGCTATGGCTTCATCAAGGACTATCCGGCAGAAAAGTTTTATCGCGACGTGAAGCTCTGTACCATTGGCGAGGGAACGAGCGAGATCCAGAGGCTGGTGATCGCACGGCAGCTTTTGAAAGATTGATTTAAAAAAATGCGTCATCCCGAACACCGTTAATGAGGACGCGCAGTCACCAGCGTCCGAATAGGGGTGAGGGACGTTGAATTCGCACAGCACTGGAATGGCAATTTAGGGAGCGCAAGGTCCCTCAGGCCTACTCGCAAGCTGGACGAAGCGCTTGCGCATTTGACGGCCTTCGGGATGACGGGCTTGTTTAATAAATGTCCACCACCCTCCAATCCTGGGTTGATCGCATACGCTCCGGCGACGTGCGCGCGCTGGCCCGAGCTATCAGCACCATCGAAGACAATCGCCCGGAAGCGCGTGAGCTGCTGAAAGCGCTTTTCAACTTCACGGGCAAAGCGCGCATCATCGGCATGACCGGCTCTCCAGGTGCAGGCAAAAGCACGCTGGTGGACCACTTGGCGCGCGAGTATCGCAAACAGGAAAAGACCGTCGGGGTTCTGGCTGTGGATCCCACCAGCCCATACACCGGTGGCGCAATCCTCGGCGACCGCATACGCATGCAGGCTCATCACGCCGATACCGGAATCTATATCCGCAGCATGGCCACGCGAGGCAATCTGGGTGGCCTGGCGCGAGCCACCACCGATGCTGCCACCGTTCTTGACGCTGCCGGCAAAGACCTGGTGCTGATTGAGACCGTGGGCGTCGGCCAGGATGAAATCGATATCGTGCGTCTGGCGGACGTGACCGTGGTGATCCTGGTGCCGGGCATGGGCGATGATGTGCAGACGATCAAGGCCGGCATCATGGAAATAGCCGATATTTTTGTCATCAACAAGAGCGACCGCGATGGCGCAGACCGCGTGGAGCGCGAGATTCGCTCGATGCAGTCGCTCGCGGTGCGCTCGGACAAGTGGACTCCGCCGATCGTCAGGACGGTGGCCAGCGAGGGCAAAGGCATTGCCGAGCTGGCGGCAGCCATCGTTGAGTACGAGCGCTTTTTGCAGCAAAAGGACCTGCTGCTTAAGAAGAAGATCACCAACTGGCGCGAACGGCTGGTAGAGATGCTGCGCGATTCGCTGCTGGAACGCTTGCTGAGCCAGCGGTTACCCGAAGCGCAGATCGCGCGCCTGGCCGCCGAAATCGCTGAGCACAAGCGTGATCCATACTCGCTGGTGGAGGAGATTGTGGACGGCTTCGGCCCAGCCTCTCACCACGGAGACAACCACCCCACCAAGCCAGAATCGGGCTTGGCCGGGGCCCCGGACACGGAGACACGGAGACAAGAAAAGGTGGGAAGCAAGTAATTGCTTTGGGTTTGGCCAATCGCCGATGGCCAAGGTTAAGAGCTGAGGGTTTTCATGCATACCATCGACCATCTTGGAATCGCAGTGAAATCGCTGGCGCGGGCGAAGAAGTTTTATGAGCAGCTTGGAGTGGAGGTGCTGGCGGAAGAGACCATCCCGCACGAGAAGGTCAAAGTCGCGATGGTGCCGCTGGGCGAGAGCCGCATCGAACTGCTGGAGGCGACGAGCGCTGATTCGGTGATCGCCAAATTCATCGAGAAACGAGGCGAAGGCCTTCACCACGTTGCCCTGCACGTCCCTGACCTCACCCATGCCGTCGAGCAACTCAAAGCCACAGGCACCCGCTTTGTGTCGGAAGAAATCAAGATCGGCGCCGGCGGGCATCTCTACGTCTTCGTTCATCCTTCCAGCACCGGCGGCGTGCTGCTGGAACTGGTGCAGGACGTGCCGGAAGGGGTCTGAGTGCCAGGAGCCTTGCCTGTGTCGGCAGCCGCGGGGGATAAGATGCGTCGATTGCTGAAGTTCTTCCAGTTCTTTTCAGCCGCGATCTGCGGTTTGGCGGTTTCTTCAGCCCAAAGCATCTCGCACAATAACGCTGCACCGCAGGCCGTCGATATCGAAGACCGTCAATGGCATATAGAGCACTCTGTTAATCGTGTTAATGATGCATCCCACAAGTGGCGTGGCGACGCCGGAAAAGGTAAGCCGAATATCACTTTTGCAAGCGGCGCAATTGAGGGATCACCTGGATGTGGCCGGTTTAATGGGGCGTATCGCAGGTCGGGTGAGGAGCTTACGATGGCCGTGGGATGGACCGACGGCCAGGAAAAGCCTTGCAGCGATAAAGAAAAAGAAAGTGCTACGAACATTCTCAGGGTCCTTACAGGTGTGCGACAAATTCATTATGCTGAGCCGGAATATTGGCACTTGGATGATGAAAAAGGGACAACCCAGGTTGTGCTGTCGCTGATGCAACCGGGGAGTGACCTTTCTGAACTAGAAGATACCTTCTGGCATCTCACACAACTTGAAGGTTCAAGCGCTGATTTTGCCGATTTGGTCGTCAATATCGGACCGCGGCAGGTTACGTTCAGCACGCCTTCCTACCAGACTTCCTTTCCCTTCCACTACAAAATGGCGGGTCTGGTGTTCGTTCCAGATGATCGACACGATCCGCCCGAGGATCGCAAGCTCTCACAGGATGAGCAGACCGCGAAGGTATTTGAAAAAGTCCTACGCGAAATCGGATCGTATGAAGCGGGCCCGAACAGCGTTACTTTTTTCGGCAAAGACCGGCAGCCGATTATGGTGATCAATTCCTTTCCACGAAGGACGATTGAAAACCGCAGATGGCGCATTGCCAAATATCGCGGCGACTCCAGCCCATCTGTGATGGTTCTTGGCCGTCGCCTTCCAATAACCCAGCAGGCCGACAAAGACGGCCTGGTCGATGCATATGACTACGCAGAAGTGACTTTCTTGAACGGTCACGTAACAGGCTCACCCGGATGCGGCGGTTGGTGGGGCACCTATAAACTTTTAGGCAACCAGTTGACCTTCGATGCAACCCTATCCCTCTTCGGAACGTGCCCCGATGAAGATTTCGTCCAGAACGGCCTGGTTGAGAGCGCTTTCAGAGCGGCCGTGCGGATAGAAGAAAAAGGCGATCACGTCCTACTGCGCGACAAGGACCGGAACGTGCAGATAATTCTGGTTCCGTATTGAGTTTGCTTAGGCACGAACTGGCGCAGGAGGTGCCGGCCAGTGCCTAGGAATTGCCGCATCTGCCAAAGCGGAATTTTGAGTCCCCTACTTTGCGATAGCGGGCTGTCTCTGCTCAGTCAACAATCCCAGCTGGTCCACTCCCGCTGAGCGCACATCATCCACGGCGTTGACCACGAACTGATAGCGAGCGCGGGCATCGGCGCGCAGAAATACCGCCTTGTTGCTGCTTTTGTCCAAACGCTCTTTCACTCTCTGTCCGAGCGACTCTGGGGTCACCGACTCATTGCCCAGAAAGAGCCGGCCGTCATGCATGACCGCGACAATCAGCGCGTCTGCCTTGTTGGCGTCAGGCATGTCGACCGGATTCGCGGTCTTCGCCAGTTCCGCAGGTCTCCCGGGCTGAATCATGGGCATGATCACCATGAAAATGATCAGCAGAACCAGCATCACGTCGACCATCGGGGTGACGTTGATCGCGGAGTTGATTTTTGTCTCTTCTTTGCGCGCTGATGTCGTGGCCATTATTTGCTCCTGGATTGAATCAAAGCGCTGCGCTTCAAGAAGTAATCCACCAACTCGCTGGAGGAATTGTCCATCTCCACGTCGAAGGCTTTGATCTTGCTGGTGAAATAGTTGAACATCATCACCGCAGGAATAGCGACGGTGAGGCCCAGCGCCGTGGTCACCAGGGCTTCAGAAATGCCGCCGGCAACCACGTTCATGCCGGTACCGCCGTCGCCATGAATCGCCTGGAAGGCGTCGATGATGCCGATCACCGTGCCCAGCAGGCCGACGAACGGAGCCGTCGATCCAATGGTGGCAAGCCCGCTGAGGCCACGTTCGAGTTCAGTATGGACAATAGCTTCAGCCCGATCCAGCGCCCGCTTGCTCGCCTCAATCTTTTCTCCCGAGATTTCATCGGACTCCTGATGCGCTCGAAATTCCTGCAAGCCGGCAGTGACTACCTTGGCCAGGTGGCTTTTCTTGTTGCGTTCGCCCACGCGAATCGCTTCATCCAGCTTGCCTTCGCGTAACGCGCCAGCGACCATCGGAGCAAACTGGCGTGATTGTTTGCGCGCCGCCGTAAAAGCAAGCCAGCGGTCGAGCATCACCCCGATCGACCACGCCGACATGACCAGCAGAATGAGAGCGATGGCTCGCGCCGGCCAACCCATGTGGCCCCAAAGCTCCAAAATGTTCATGCGTGAGCCGCTCGCCTGAAATAACCAGAAAGCCACAGAGTGGAACTTGAGTGAAGTGAGCGTTGCCAGGGATGTCGCCAGCATGAGTTGAGTTTCCTCCGAATGAGATTGCAGCCTGCGGACCAGCTAGCAAATCGCTAGACGCCGATACGGCAGTGGGTGAGTTTTCAAACCCAACCCACTTCCGGCCATGGCATCTTTTGACACCGGGGTTGGAGGTTTTGCTCCCAGCAAACAATGCTTTTCCAATTCCTCCCTTTTCCGGAAAACAAAATTAGAAGTGAAACACGACGCCGCCACCGGCAAAGACGTTGTGCCGGCTCAATCCGCTCTCCGGGCTGCCGGCAAGTCCGATGCCCGGCGTGGCAAAGCTGGGCTGACCGCTCAGAAAATCGCGCAGTTCAACACGAAAACCGAGATGCGGCAGCGGAGTTTTTATATCCGCACCGGTTCCGAATTGAAGGGCGAACTTGTTGCTGCGATCGTCGGGAAAAGAAAAGTGGGCCAACCCGCCACCGAGACTGATCCAGGGAGAGATGGGCGCCGCAGGAAAGAACTTTGTCTTGATCGAAGGCGTGATGTAAAGCGAAGAAAAATGCGCGATGAAAGCGTTTGGCGACTGCGTGAACGTCGCTTGCTGATGAGCGGTGCCGGCAATCGGTATTTCAAGATGGATCGACGCCAGCTTGGCGTCGATCATGCGCGAGTTGAATGTGCCCTCCCAAAAGAGGGCGTGGCCTGTCTTGACCGATTCCGGCGGTATGTTGATGCACAAGACACCCAGCGGACAATCGAAGTTCAGGTGAGTATCAGAAACGCTTGAGGCGCCAAAAGAGAGGGCCACGTCTGCTTTTTGCGCCACGGCAACATGAGGGAGCAGCAAAATAACAAAGAAAAGAAAAAAGACGGGGGCATGCTTCGTATTCATTTTTTCTCCTTGAATGTGCGGCTGCGGTTATTGTGAAAATGAGCGCACCTCGGCCAGGCCCCTCCAGACGCCTGTTGCCGGGACAAATTTCAAGTTATGTTGAATAGAAGAACGGGCCAGCTACTCTGCTTTTGCAGGAATTCTGATGTTGCCTGGCACAATTTCCGGCGCGGCCTTTACGGGAGAGCGTGATGAAGGGATGCATTGCACTCACGACGGATTTGTAAGTGTAAATGCCGGCTTCGACAATCAAGACCGCAATGGCTCAGTACCGCATAGAATGATCTCGTCGAGTGCCGCGCAAAGGGGAGGGCCCATAAGATGATCCAATTAACTCCAAGCGAAAATAAACTCGTCGACTACTCTAAAAAAGCAATCACAAAATACAATACGATGCGCCATCGTAAAGGCAATGTGGATACGCTTTATGCATTTCTTCTTGCTGTTAGTGGAAAAATTTATGACGGGGCATGTTTTGAGGCGAGCCTGGCCCATGCGGTACTCTGCGCAGAGAGGCACGCCATTGCAAATTTGATAATGAATGAGTCCTATCGATCCAAGATCAAGGCCATTGTGGTCGCCGATCCGGTGCCAAAAATTCAAAAGAGAAGCACACCACCGTGTGGAACCTGCCGCCACCTTATTTGGTATCAAGGAACTCCGAAGACCTCGGTGATCTTGATGCAGTACATTCAGACAAAGAAAGGCTGGGCGTTTCCGGTTGTAGAAAAGTATTCAATTAAACAGTTTTATCCTCATCCCTACGAACCGGCGGACCAGAGCACTTGGGATCGATTTGAGCCGCGCTAGGAATTGATATCTGAAGTGAATGTGTAGAATCATGACAAAGCCTACTCGCCGGAAGCACCCTGGGCAGGAACTGGCGTAATATCGCGATTTCACCTGTAACCCCCTTCACAACGGTGTAGTTTATTCTGGTGAGAGGGCTCCCTCGCTCCTCGCCCCAGTTCGTCCGGGTCAGAACCATGCTTATTCTCGCCATCGACACATCCGGTCCCGCCGGCGGCATAACGCTCGCCGAAGCCTACGAGAAATCATTTCGACTGATCGAGTCTGCGCCGATTGCCGGAGGAACTTTCTCCGCGCAGCTGATCCCCACCGTGGCTGCGCTGCTGGGCAAGCATGGATACCGCGCAACGGATATCGGCGGCTTTGCTGCCGCATCCGGGCCCGGTTCCTTCACCGGTCTGCGCGTCGGCTTGAGCGCAATCAAAGGCCTGGCAGAGACGCTGCACAAGCCGATCGCAACGGTCTCGGTGCTCGAAGCCCTGGCTTCCCTGACGGATGGAGCGGGGAAGATTGCAAGTGCGCTTGATGCCGGCCGAAAAGAAGTTTTCCTTGGCGTCTATGAAAGACACGATCAATTTTTGCGCGAACTGCGGGAACAGCTGCTGAGCCAGTCTGACATGGCGGCTGTGCTCGCCACGGAAGCTCCATCTCTGCTGGTCACGAGTGATGCAGCAATCGCCGGGCTTGTTTCAACGACCAATGGTTTGGTCAAAGTCGTTCCGCGTCCGGGAAGTGAGGCAGTCGCGCGAATCGGCGCACGAAAGCTTTTTTCCGGCGAAACCGTATCCGTAGAAGCTCTGGATGCCAATTACTTGCGCCGCTCTGATGCAGAGATCTTCTTCAAGAGGACACCCTGAGATGGTCCGCGTTCGTGCGGCCAAAGCCCCCGACATTCCCCGGCTTGTGGAAATCGCCGGGCATTCCGTTACGGCGGCCCGCTGGAACCAAAACGACTACCTGCGACTTCTTGCACCAGAACCACTGCAACAGCGGGTGGCTTTAGTGGTCGAAGACGATCTGGAAGTTGTTGGATTCATAGTGGGAAAGCAGATCGATCGCGAGTGCGAAATTGAGAATATTGCCGTCAGCGGGGCCGCGCGGCGCAGGGGGCTGGGAACAAGGCTGCTGGGCGAGTTTCTGGAGCTGGTTCGAAGGCGTGGAGGACAAGAGATTTGGCTCGAGGTTCGTGAGTCAAACCTTGCTGCCAGAGCGCTTTACGAGAAATGGGCCTTCGTGGAGACAGGGCGAAGAAAGACCTACTACCAGGACCCGGTCGAGGATGCTCTGATCCTAAGATTTATTTTCCCATAATGGCTTCCATTTTCCGTTGAACCGGCTCTGCCCCTATGTTAACGTTCGGTGAAAGAACTTTGCAGGAGGTTCTTCCGGATGGTAGATTCCGTTCGCGAACAGCTTCTTGCCAGCCACGAAGAGTTTCGTCGGCTGGCCCAGGAACACAGTCATCACTGCGACCGCCTCCACACTCTCATCGAAAAAAGATATCTCACCGAAGATGAAAAGCTGGAAGAGGTGCGTATCAAGAAGCTCAAACTGCATTTGAAAGATCAGATGTATGTGATTGAGCAGGAGTACAAGCGCGCGCAGACGCAGGTAGCGTAAGCGGGCCAAAAAGATCAACCTCTCCTTGTGCGGGCCAATCACCCGTCGGGAGAGGATTGTTATTTAGCGAGATTCTGTCACGGGGCAATCTGGCAAAAGATGAAGGGGCATGGCTTCCGGGTCCATGCCCCTTTTTATTATCAGCAGTTTTGACGGATGAGCTTGCCTCATAGCAAGAGAGTCGCTCCAGAGCGCAAAAATATACCCCTGGGCAGGATAGTATTTGAGGGCCTTCGGTACATGTGAGCCCGCCGCGAACTTATTCCATCGTAATGAGATATATTCCCTGCCAAGAATCAGCAGGATAGACAGTTTTCCCAAGAACTTTCACATTGCACCGGGGCGTGATAGCTATAATCGAAAGTGCATGGTTCGAGACGGAATCTACTATGCTCTGGGAATGCTGCTCGTGGCAGCCCTGATCGGCTGGCTGACGCACGCGGCCATTCTTGTGCTGCTCCCGGTCCTGCTGGCTGCTTTTTTCCTCTGGTTTTTCCGCGATCCGGAGCGGGTGATCCCCTCCGGCGAAGGGCTGATCGTCTCCCCGGCTGACGGAAAGGTGACCGATGTTTCGGTCACTCAACTGAACGGTGTTCCCTGCACCCGCATCAGCATTTTTTTGAACGTGTTTGATGTCCATGTGAACCGCTCTCCCATCAGCGGCGTGATCCAGAGCGCGGTGTATAAGAAAGGTCAATTCGGCAACGCCATGTCAGAATCCTCCGCCGTCGAGAATGAGCAGAACATCGTAACCATGGAAGGCGAGGGCATGACGGTGGTGTTCAAGCAGATTGCCGGAGTGCTGGCGCGCCGCATCGTCTTCAACCACAAACCCGGGGAAACTCTGGCTCGTGGCCAGCGGGTTGGGCTGATCAAGTTCGGCTCACGCACCGATGTCATTTTCCCTCAGCCTGCGGAAGTGAAGATCAAAGTGGGTGACCGGGTCGCAGGAGGATCGACAATTCTGGCCCACGTGCAAACACCACAAAAATCCGGACCGGCGCCAACCCACGAAAGCACAGGGGTCTTGCGATGAAGCTGCCTGGACCAATGCGCCGCTGGGAGGACCAGCTTCCGCCGACGGAAAAACGGCGCATGCGCAAAGGCATGTACATCCTGCCTTCCCTGTTTACGGCACTGAATATCGGCGCTGGGTACTATGCTCTGACCCAGACGGTGCTGGGTTCGCCGGTAGAGCCCTGGCATTTTGACAACGCTGCCCTGGCGATCGGCGCCGCCGTAGTCGCAGACGGTTTGGACGGCCGCATCGCGCGCATGACCAATACCACCAGCGACTTCGGCCGGGAGTTCGACTCGCTGGCGGATGTGATCACCTTCGGTGTTGCTCCGGCAGTCCTGGCCTGGCTGTGGGGCTTCCATCAGTTGCCGCAATCCGCGTTTCCCGGCGTGCATGATCGCACGCTACAGATCGGCATTCTTGCGACATTCCTTTTTTTGGTGGCAGGCGCCAGCCGGCTGGCCCGATTCAATATCCAGGTGAATCCGCAACCTTCGAATCCGGGAAGGCCGGGCAGAAAATACTTTGTCGGCTTGCCGATTCCCGCCGGAGCCGGAGTGTTAGCTTCGACCATCCATCTATTCAGGGGCGATCCCATTACCTATCTACCGCTGGCGCCCATCTGGATTGGCCTGCTGATTGTGGTGGCGTTCCTCATGGTGAGTACCTGGCGTTTTTACAGCTTCAAAGACCTGAATCTGCGTAACCGGCATCCCTTCCAGATTTTTGTTCTTATTTGCGGCTTCATTTATCTCTTGATTTTGTTCCACACCTACATGCTTTTCGCTATAGCCTTTACTTACATGCTTTCCGGTATTTTCACGCGTGTTTCGTACGGGTTGCGGCGCAAACCCCCGGAAGCCTCGCCCCAGGCTTACAATGAAGCTCCGGACTCTCCCCGATGAAGACTGAGACGCAGAACCTCTTTCGTGTGGCCATTGTCGGCGCGGCAACCCTCAAGGGAAAAGAGCTCAAAGATGTGCTGGAGGAGCGCAACTTCCCTGCTATCGATATCAAGCTGCTGGATGACGACGAGTCCCTGGGCCAGCTGGAGCGCGTCCAGGACGAAGTTGCCGTGGTTCAGCCGGTAGGGCGCGACGAGCTGGCCACCATGGATTTCACCTTCTTCGCTTCAGACCAGGACTTCACACGCCGCAACTGGAAGCTGGCTCGCGAAGCCGGCAGCGCCATTGTCGACATGTCTTATGCGCTGGAAAACGAGTCCAACGTTCCCGTGCGGGCGCCCTGGGTTGAGCGTGAGCTGGGCCAGCCCATGCAGGTTACGCTGGAATCGAGCGCGATCGTCACGGCGCATCCCGCCGCAGTGGCGCTGGCGTTGTTGTTGCTCCGCGCAGGCAAGGCGGGCAAGGTACACACATTTGCGGCCAGCATCTTTGAGCCGGTATCCGAGCACGGCCGGCACGGCATGGACGAACTGCACGAGCAAACCGTGAACCTGCTCTCATTCCAGCAAATGCCCACGGGCGTTTTTGATTCCCAGATAGCCTTCAACATGATTGATCGCTTCGGGCGAACCTCGCCCCACACCCTGGAGTCGACGGAACGCCGCGTTACGGATCACCTGCGCCGGCTTCTCGGCCCGAATGCGCCGTTGCCTTCCATCACTCTATTGCAGGCGCCGGTATTCCACGCGCATACGTTTTCCGTATACATCGAGATGGAGCAGAGCGTGGCCGTGGGCGATTTTACCCGCGCTCTAACCGGCGAACACGTGCAGATTGCACGCGCGTCCGAAGATTCGCCCAGCAATGTCAACGTGGCAGGCAAGGATGAGATCATGGTTGCGGTGCGCCGCGACTCCGTTCACGAAAATGCCTTCTGGTTATGGGCTGCGGTCGACAATCTTCGTCTCTCGGCTCTCACTGCCGCCGACTGCGCGACTGCCCTGGCCGCTGTCCGCCCCCATGGGAAGGTCCAGTGAAAAGCCTGCTGCGTATTCTTTTGCCGGCGCTTTTGTTCGTGAGCGGTTGCGGCTATCACACCGCGGGCAACGCCACGCGGTTGCCGGCAAGCGTCAGCACGATCGCGGTGCCGATGTTTGTGAACCAGACACAGACCTACGGAATCGAACAGAGATTCACTCGCGACGTCGTGCGCGAACTCTTGAGCCGCACGCACTATCGTATCGTGGACAACGCGGGACAATCGGCTGACCTGGTGCTTAAAGGCACGGTGGTTTCCGCTCAGACTGCGCCGCTTACCTATGACGCGCAGAGCGGCCGCATCTCCAGCGCCGTGGTTACGGTTTCCATGAAGGTCTCTCTCGCTGATCATCACGGACGCATCTTTTTTGAAAACCAGAACTACACGTTCCGACAGGAATACCAGGTGTCACGCGAAGTCTCGAGCTTTTTTGAAGAAGAGACGCCCGCGCTGCAGCGTATGTCTCAGGACTTTGCCCGCACGCTGGTCAGCGACGTTCTGGAGGCCTATTAAATGGCCACCGGCCTACCACCCCAGCACGAGAAAAGCGCTCGTACCGGAAGCCCCGGCCGGAGCTTTGCGCAGGCGGAAAAGTTTGCCTCTGAAGTAGCCGGACGCAAACTGCGTCCTGCCTATGTCCTTATCGGCGACGAAGTTTTCTTCCGCGACCAGTGCCGCCAGGCGCTGCTGGCACACCTTGTCCCTGCCGATCTGCGCGACTTCAGCCTGCACGATCTCGATCTCGCCGAGGTCAGCGTGGTCGAAGTGCTGGACCGCGCCCGCACACCCTCACTGATGGCGCCATTTCAAGTCTTTTTTGTTCGCGGCGTAAAGGAGCTGTATGGACGCGGCTCGCACGCCGACGAGTTTGCCGCCGTCGAAGCCTATGTCAAAGATCCCAATCCGGCCGCGGTGCTGATCTTTGTGGCTGACCACATCAGCATCCCTGCTGACGCCCGGCGGATGGAGCTGCAGGACAAAGACCGCTACGAGCGCATACGCGAGACCCTGGGCGAATACTGCGGCGTGGTGGAACTGGCGCGCGTGGATGAGAGTGACGGCATGCGCTGGGTCACCGAACAGGCTCAGAAGGAAGGCGTCAAGATGGACCAGGACGCGGCGCGCGAGCTGGTGGATGCGCTGGGCGCGGACATGATGCTGGTAAGCCGGGAGCTGGAAAAGCTCGTCCTCTTCACCGGCGGGAAGAAACACATTACGCTGGGCGACGTTGAAACCATGGTGCTGGCGGCCAAGCAGCGCTCGCTCTATGAACTTACCGACGCCGTCTCCGCCAAAGACAAGACGCGCGCCCTGGCCGTGCTGGACGCCTTGCTCTCCAGCGGCGACGGCGATGACGCTGCCATCGGGCATCTGTATATGCTCGCTCGCACCTTCCGCCAGATGCTGGTGATCCTGGAAAAGAACGTGCGTGACGCGCGAGCCATTTGGCAGGCCCTGTGGCAGGGCTTCCGCGTACCTCCTTTTGCCGCTGAAGATGTGATCCGCCAGGCCCGCCGTTATAAATCCCGCCGCGAACTCACGCGAGCGTTGCGGCTGATCGCTCGCGCTGATTTTGCCCTGCGCACCAATCCTCCCAGCAAGCGTATGGTGCTTGAGAACCTGGTCATCCATCTTTGCGAAGAGCCGAAGGTCGCCGCCACCGTGTGGCAGCAGGAAGAGCTGCCGGTCTGATCGGGTCACACGGCGTACTGGAGAGACCAGCAAGAGTGGTTCGGCAACAATTTTCCGGGCAATCAACAGCTGTTAACTACCTTGCTACTCCCCTCTGAACTGAATCCCGGTTATTCTGCCATTCAGTGGCGATGCGGATGACCATTCTGGCGAGCGGCAGTCGCGGCAACTCTGCCGTGCTCTCCAGTTCGAATGCAAGCATCCTGATGGATGCCGGCATCTCCTGCCGGGAAACGCTCAAACGCATGAGGGCTGTGGGCGAAGAACCGAACAAGCTCCGAGCGATTGTGATCTCGCATGAGCACAATGACCATGTTTCAGGGCTGGAGGTTCTGGCGCGCAAGCTGCGCGTGCCGGTTTACATCACTGAGCCTACATACCACACCTGGCGACGCTCCACCCGTGGCGCTGACGGCAAGCCGGTGAAACTGGAGCGCGTGGAGCACTTCCATGCCGGCCGGAGTTTTCAGATCGGCGACATTACCGTGAGTTCCTTTACCACATCGCATGACGCCGTGGATCCATGCGGCTTTACGTTTCGGGCTGAAGGCATTAAATTCGGCGTCGTTACCGATCTGGGGTACATGAGCGCCAACGTCAAGGATGCGCTGCGCGGCTGTGACGGGCTGATGATCGAGTCCAATCACGATCTGGAAATGCTCCGCACCGGCCCCTATCCATGGATGGTGAAGCAGCGCATCATGAACAAGAAAGGCCACCTTTCCAACACCGCCCTGGCGGAGTTTTTTTCGCACGACTATGACGGCCAGGCCGCCTTCCTGGTGCTGGGACATCTCTCCGAGCACAACAACCATCCTGAACTGGCGCGTGAGACCGCTTTTAAGGCGCTGGGCGGCAAGATGAACCTTTTTCAATCCTGTTCCCTGGCGCTGGCCCGGCAGGACCAGCCATTGCACCCACTCTGCCTGGGGTGAGAAGATACCTGTACGAAACCTCAATCTGGGATGAGAATAGACTCATACCGGGAGCTTGAATCTAGAGTTTTTGGCAGCGAGATGAGTACTGTTTGTACAGATAGGGTTATAGGGGACATCTTGGCTGGTTGGAGATACGATATCTCCGGCCTTGCCGTGGAAATGCGCTCCGACTACGAAACCCATCTCGCGGAGTGCGCGCGCTGCCATTCCCGCCAGGTTCTGCATCGCACCATCGATATCGGGCTCATGATCGTGGCCAGTATTTCCGCCATCATGTTCCTGGTGGCGTTTGGGGCAGTACGGCATTTTTCACCCCGGCGCGCCTTGGTCCTGGAGCTAATCGCCCTGGCCGGCTTCCTCTTCTTCAGCGTGGTATGGCTGATTGTAGCCGTGGCTACCCCTGCACCGGTGGTGGTCGCCGACGTAGCGCGTATACAGGCTCGCCGCCTGCATGACCGCCTGCCCAGCCAGGTCCGCGACAAGCTGCCCGAAATCACCCAGGACTTCCTCAAGGAAAGATGATTTCCCCTCAGAGAAGGAGGGCGCAGGGCAATCTCTGCCTTGGCGCGACGGCAGAGCGCCGGCATAAAGCCCGTGAAAAAAGGAAGCCACCTTCCACGGAGGTGGCTTTCTTTTGGTCTACGACGGATCAGCTCGACAGCCGCTTACGGTTGGCTCCAGATGTAGCCGAGTGTGCCCTGGTCTTTCCATCCTTGTCCCAGGACCTGCGCCCGTTCCACGGGTGAAGCGGTATAGAAGTGCGTGGCCCCATTGGCGCTTACCAGCTTGTAAAACGGGTCCGTTCCGCCGACCTGTGCGCTGGAAATGTAGCCAATCACCCCTTGATCGGTATACCCACGGCCCGCGAGAGATGCTTTCTCACCGACGTCAGTTGTCAGAACATTGTCGCCATTCGGATTGACAAGCCGGTACACAGGTACGGTGCCGCTGGTTTGTGAGCTCATCAGATAGCCGGCCGTGCCTTCGGGTCTCATACCCCGGGCTGATTGATCGCCGGCGTTGGTTGAGAACAGATGCGAACCGTTGGTGGAAGCGGTGTTCAGTGCGCGAAAGAGCGGCACCTTGCTCCCTGCGGCCGCTCCGGGCGCTGGAGCAGCGGCCCCAGGCGCTGCGCCTGCGTTTACATCCGGCGCTGTACCTGTGGCCGTGCCTGCGGATTGGAATTGTCCAGACGTGCGTAAATCACCGTCACGAGTCAGGATCTGCCATTCATAGGTTTTTCCCGGCTCCAGCCCAGTGAGTTGCAGGGAATGATTCGTGCCTCCACCTGGATTGAAAGCTGACTTCCACGCTCCGGTGCCGGCCACGCGATAGCGTACGTGGTTTGCCGCCGCAGAATTGGTAGTCCAGTTAATGGTGGCCGACGTTCCAGTGATGGCGGTAATGTTTGGACCTTGAGTGATCTGTACGTTCTTCTCGCTTTGCTGGTCCATTGGTTTCTGGGCGAAGGCCGCCGCCACGACCGCCAGCGACAGCCCGAGTGTCATAAGCATACGTTTCATAAATTGGTCTCCCTTTGCCAAAGGCACTTCGACGAGATACTCCCTTCCAGACGGCGAACAGCCGGTTCGGCGCGCGATGTGTTGTAAAAAGGCTTTGCCTATTTCGTCTGGAACTCGCCTTGTTTGCGCACGTCGCCGTCGCGCGTCAGGATCTGGTATTCATAGGTTTTGTGCGGCTGAAGCCCGGTCAGTTCCAGGGTGTGGCTGGTGCCGCCGCCCTGGTGGTAAGCCGACTGCCACTCGTTGCTGCTGCCCGCGATGCGGTAGCGCACATGGTTCGCGCCGTTGGTGTTCGTCGACCAGTTGATCGTTGCCGCGTTCCCGCTGATATTGTTGACGCTCGGACCCTGGGTAATGTGCACCGCCTTCTCAGACTTAGAGTCCATCGCCTCAGACTTCTGCTGGTCCGGCTTCTGCTTCTGCGCCCAGGCGCCCGCTCCCAGCAGCATCAGTGATATGCCCAATAACGTGAATATGCGTTTCATACTTGTCTCCCATGGATTGAAAATATTCAGAATCGCGTCGACCACTGGCCCCTGCCCTCGTGGTTATCGTGCCGGCCTAAGGGCGCGGCCACGCGCTGGCGCGCGCTGAACAGCCATTGCTTGATTCGAGGGAGGTAAATACGGCAGGGTTGCCACTGGAGGGAGTTGGTGATCGAGTAAATTGGTAATTTGGTAAGTTGGTAAAGTGAATGCGCAGTTTTTGCGCCTTCGCACGGGCGCGCCCTCACTTAGCAAATTACCAAGTTATCCGATTCCTTCCAGTCCGCCGATCAGATCCGTGATGCGCTTCACGCGGTTCTCAAAGCACCAGCGCTGAATCCCGTCCACGATTTTTTCCGTGGCGCAGGGATCCCAGAAGTTCGCTGTGCCCACTTGAACCGCAGCCGCACCGGCCAGCATGAACTCAACCGCGTCTTCGCCGGTGGTAATGCCGCCCATGCCGATCACCGGGATCTCGACTGTGTGTGCGGCCTCCCAGACCATGCGCAGGGCGATCGGTTTGATAGCCGGTCCGCTCAGCCCCGCCGTCACGTTGGATATGCGCGGCTTGCGCGTCTTGGCATCAATAGCCATGCCCACAAAGGTGTTGACCAGTGAGATTGCGTCGGCGCCGGCATCTTCCGCAGACTTGGCCATGGCCGGAATGCTGGTCACGTTAGGCGAGAGCTTCACAATCAGGGGTCGCTTCGCCGCGCCCTTGCAACTGGCCACCAGTTCTTCCAGCAGCACACGGTCGGTGCCAAACACCATGCCACCCTGGTGCGTGTTGGGGCAGGAGACATTCAGCTCGTAGGCGGCGATGCCCTCAGCTTCATTCAATATGCGGATCGTCTCCACATATTCTTCGCGCGTGTAGCCGAAAACGTTGGCGATCACCACCACGTTCTTCTTCGCCGCCAGCTTGGGAAGCTTTTCTTCAATGAACGCGCGCGCTCCGATGTTCTGCAGCCCGATCGAGTTGAGCATGCCCGCAGCGGTCTCAAACAACCGCGGCGGAGGATTGCCGACCATCGGTTCGCGCGAAAGCCCCTTGGTCACAAAGCCGCCCAGCTTTTCCAGCGTGACAATATCTTCGAATTCGATACCGTAGCCAAACGTGCCGCTGGCTGCGATCACCGGGTTCTTGAAGCTGATGCCGGCGAATCTCACGCTGAGGTCGGGTTTACGATGGGTCGCTGTGTCGGGTGGTACCGTGGTGGTTGCCATTGTTCCTAGTGTAAACGCTACTGCTGCGCACAAGGCAATAACGGCGGTACCAGACCTCCATCACACCCAAAGGACAAATCGAGAGAAACCAAAGGCAACCGGTCGAAATGGTGGGATCTAACCGTAAGGCGAGCGGGAGCGGTTCAGGCTGGGCGTGCAGAGACCGAAAGCAGAGACTGCACTTTGGCGGCAAGCTGCCGGAGTGAATACGGCTTCTGCAGGAAACCCATACCCTGCATGGGAATACCGTTTTGCAGGACGACGTCGTCGGCATAGCCGGAGACGTAGAGAAGCTTGGTGTTAGGGCGAATTTGCAGCAGGCGATCGGCAAACTCACGCCCGCTCATCCTGGGCATGACCACGTCGCTGATCACCAGATCAATCTGTGCGTCTTCTACCGCCATTTCGAGCGCTTCCGTTCCGCTGCCGGCACAGCTGACTTTATAGCCCAACGAGGTCAGAAACTCGGCATTCACGTTGCGCAGCTCAGCTTCATCTTCTACCAGAAGAATGTTGCCCTGGCCCTTCTTCATGACATCGTTGGAATCGTCGTTCGGCGCCGGTTCGGGAGCCCCGGTAACCGGCAGCAATATGGTGACCTGCGTGCCCTTGCGCGGGCTGGACTGAATGCTGATCTCGCCCTGGCATTGCTGCACGATGCCGTAGACGGTGGCAAGCCCCAGGCCGGTGCCGCGTCCAACGTCTTTGGTGGTGTAGAAAGGTTCGAAGGCGTGGAGTTGAGTCTCTTCGTCCATGCCGACGCCGGTATCCCGGATGCGGATGGCGACGTACTGGCCGATGGTAACGCTGCCGCTGGCGGTGAGCATTGGCCGAAGGATATCTTCGGTCTCAATGAATAGCTGCCCGCCGCCGGGCATGGCGTCGCGCGCGTTGATTACGATGTTGAAGATAATCTGTTCGAAATGGGTCTTATCGATCACGACCGTGCCCGAAGCGCGGAGGCTGACCACCAGCTCAATGTCTTCGCCGATCAGGCGCGGCAAAATCGCCGCCAGCTCCGCCAGCGCCTGCTGCGTTTGCAGCGGCGTGGGCCGGACAATTTCCTTACGGCTGAAGGTGAGCAACTGGCGTGTGAGACCGCTGGCGCGCTGCGTAGTGTCAATAATCTTGGTGCAGTAACGGCGCAGGTTCTCGCTGGTCTCCAGTTTCGATTCCAGCAGTTCGGCATAGCCGCCGATCACGCCCAGGAGATTGTTAAAGTCGTGGGCCACGCCGCCGGCCAGACGCCCCAGAGCCTCCATCTTTTGCGACTGAAGAAATTTGGCTTCCAGTTCGCGCTCTTCGGTCTGGTCCAGCAGCATGCCGAAAATGCATTCCTTGTCGCCGACGCGCACCAGCGTGGCGAAATAGAGTCCCACGTGATGGCCGCCTGCTGCATCTTTGAATTTGACCTCAAGATTTTGTATTGAGCCTTCCGCCTTGATCCTCTGGTAGAACTCATCGCGTTGCTGTTGGGTCTTCCAGAGCCCCAGTTCCAGGGCGGTCTTCCCAATTACTTTTTCCGCCGGCAGGGCCAGCACCCGTAAGAAATTATTGTTCACATTAAGAAAGACGCCATCCTGAGAAACAATGGCGCAGCCGACGGGGCTCTGGCGAAAAATGGTAGCGAAACGCTCTTCCGATTGCTTTAGCGCGATCTCGTTTTGCTTGCGCTCGGTTATGTCGATGGCCGTGCCTTCAATCACGCGGTCGCCGTTGGCGCCGGGAATAATGATGGCGCGTTCCAGAATCCAGAACAGCGTGCCCTCTTTGCGCCGCTGCGTGCATTCGTAATTCACGATCTGGCCCTGGCGGCCGAGATCCTCCAGGAACTGGTCACGCTCGGAAGGATGAGAATAAAGAGTATCCACCGGGCGCGACATAGCTTCTTCCTTGCTGTCGAAGCCGTACATGCGGAGAAACGCGCTGTTGCAATTCAGCAGCCTGCCTTCAAAAGTCGAGACATAGACTGCCGCCAGGTTGTCTTCAAACAGAACCTGATATTGGCGGGCCACGGTGTTGGCCACTTCGGTCTGGTTTTCAAACAGAGTGAAGATCATGCCGAAGGCCACAAAGAACTTGGGAATATCCCAGAAGAAGCTCGAAGGCGCAGGCCCGATGTGGCGGGAGCCAAGAAAAGTTGCGACCGGAAAAACGCAGCCCCACACAATAAAGGACGCGGAGGTGAACATCACGCCCGGCGTAATCCTGCGGAAGTGGCGGAAGTACACCAGGCCGGTAATGTAAAAGAAGCTGAAAAGATAGAAACCAAGCCCATGCATGGGATGGCCCAGCAGGGCCTGGCCCGTAGCCCAGCCGCCATAGGGCAGCAACAGGAGCATGGAGTACAGATACGGGCTGCGCCAGCTATAGGTGCGAATCGATTGAACGGAGCCGTAGATGCAGCTGATCGATAACAGGCCGGCATAGAACCAGAGAGCATGGACATGACGCCAGAGAAGCGTGAGATAGACCGCAGCTGCTCCGCTGATGAAGACGCTGAAAGCAAGCCGGGGCAGACGGTTGACAAAGACCTCGGAGACGGAGAGAAGGAAAAAGGTTCCGGCAATGATCAAAGTGAATACTTTGATCCAGTCGGTATAGTGCATCAGCCAGGGCAGAAAATCATCGACCGCGGGTGCGGTGAAGTGGACAAAGATCGCGATCCAGCCCAACATCCAGAAGCCGGCCCGTTTCTGGCGGTCACGGGTATAGATCCAGGCAAACAGCGCCACCACAATGCTGGTTACGCCGAAGACAACTAATTCCTCTAATCGCGGAGACATCGCCTGCTTGTAAATCCTTACTTCAGTTGGAGAATGTAAACCCCAGCGAACTCAACCTAGAAAATGCCGGCACACGGAATGAATGTCTGACTCAAGCGGCGGCGCCATCAGCTTACGCCACGCCGAGCACCAAAAAAGATGCAACCAAAATACCACTTTGCCCTGAGGAATGGCGATTTATTTTGTCCTATAAATTCGTATATACGATTTTTAGGCAAACGGGCGTTCAGTTTTGGAACTGGCACAAAAGTCACTTCTTTTTGTCAGGTCTTTCCGCAGGATTCTCCTGGACCCTCTCCCGGAATGCGCCGCCCATGGCTTTGGCCAGGAAGACGGCGGAATCGCCATACTTGTCGCGCAGGCGGTCGGTGGCGGAAAGCGCGCGCGCCCATTTTTGCCGGCGATCACCCTCCAGCAAGTCCATCTGCGCAGGTTGTTCCGCTGCGCCCTCAAAGTTCGAGGTATGGACCCCCAGCAGACGAATGGGCCGTCCACGCTGCCAATTCGCGTGAAAAAGTTCCATGATGGCGGCAAATACTTCGGTATCGGCCTGGGTTGGACTTGCCAGTGAGTGCGCTCGCGTGATGGTGCTGAAATCAGAATAGCGAAGCTTGAGCTGTAGGGTGCGAGCAGAAAAATTCTGCTCCCGCAAGCGGCGACAAGCTTTGGCGCAAAGATGCGCCAGCGTCGACTCCAGTTTCGTGACGTCGGCCGTGTCATGTCCAAAGGTATGTTCATGGCTGATGGATTTGGCTTGCCAGTCTTCGCCAACCTCGCCGGCAAACCATGCGCCGGCATCCTCGCCCCGGGCTTTGCCAACCAGATCCGTTCCCCATTTCCCGAAGTTTTCTTCCAGCACTTTTTCATCGACTTTTAACAGGTCGCCGATCTGCATAATGCCGATCTGGTTCAGCCGCGCCTTGGTGACCTTGCCGACCCCGGGAATCTTGCCTACATCCAGCGGCGCAAGAAAACTCTGCTCCTGTCCGGGCAGGACAAAGAGAATGCCGTTTGGCTTGGCCTTGTCCGAGCTGATCTTCGACATGAGGCGCGTGCGTCCGATCCCGATGGAGCAGTTCAGGCCCGTGCGTTCTTTCATCCGCTGGTGCAGTTTGTGGGCGGAAAGAAGCGGGGGGCCGTGGAGTCTCTCCGTTCCCGTCATATCGAGATAAGCCTCATCAATTGAAGCCATTTCCACGGCGGGAGAAAAGTTGTGCAGCACCTCGCGCGCTTTGTGCGAGTACTCGGCGTAGAGTTCCGGATGGCCGTCCACAAAAATAGCATGCGGACACTGTTTGGCCGCGGTGCGCAGCGGCATGGCAGAGTGTACGCCGAACTTGCGCGCCTCGTAAGAAGCTGCGGAAACCACCCCACGTTCGTCGCGCTGCCCTCCCACCACAACGGCTTTGCCTTTGAGCGCGGGATTAAACAATTCTTCCACCGATACAAAGAATGCATCCATATCGACGTGAAAGATAAGGCGTTCGACAGACATCTACGTCTGAAGATACCACTGGCGGGCTATCGATTTCGGCGAAACTTTACCGTCCTGGCTGCATCTCATAGGGACGCTATTTTGGGGCGCTGGCCGGGTGCATTTTGCAGGCTAAACGTTTACTATGTCTGCCCTGGTGCTTCACCCAGCGTGCCAAAAGAGTTCGCGTTGGGGGCCGGCTGCTTCGTCTTGAGGACATCTGAATGGCGCATCTCGAGTCCGTTTTGACCTTTCCTCCTGCCTCAGCCGAAGAGCGCAGCGCGGCCATGCTGGCGGGAAGCTATACCGCGGTACGGCAACAAACCGAACACCTGACGGCGCCTTTGAGCGCGGAAGACCAGATGGTGCAATCGTGTGCGGACGCGAGTCCGGCCAAGTGGCACCAGGCACATACCACCTGGTTCTTTGAAACGTTTATTCTTTCTCCGCACCTGCCCGGCTATCGGGGTTTTGATACGCGCTTCCGCGACCTCTTTAACTCCTACTACAACGCTGTGGGCCACCAGCCCGAGAAAGCTTTGCGCAACACTTTTTCCCGACCCAGCCTGGAAGATGTGCGCAAGTACCGCGCGCACGTGGATGAGCACATGCTCAAGCTGATCCAATCCGGGATTCCAGAGCCGGTGCAAAAGCTGGTCGTGCTGGGGCTCAATCACGAGCAGCAGCACCAGGAACTGCTGGTCACGGACATCAAGCATGCGTTCTGGAGCAATCCGTTGCGCCCTTCGTATCAGGCTGCGCCGGTAGCGAGTTTCGCTCCCGCCACGCCATCGCAACAAGGGCAGAGTTATCCGGAAGGGCTCCTGGAGATCGGCGTGGAAGGAGATTCCTTTTACTTCGACAACGAGGCCCCGCGGCACAAGGTTTTCATCACGCCATTCCAGCTGGCTTCGCGCCTGGTGACCTGCGGCGAGTATCTCTCATTCATCGAAGATCGCGGCTACTCGCGGCCGGAGCTGTGGTTATCCGACGGCTGGAAGGCAGTGCAGACTCACCAATGGAATGCGCCGCTCTACTGGGAGAAGATCCAGGACCAATGGTTCCAGTTCACCTGCTCAGGCCCGCGCAAAGTGGAAGAGGTGGAGCCGGTTTGTCACGTAAGCCTCTATGAAGCCGACGCTTTTTCGCGCTGGGCCGGCGCACGCCTGCCCACCGAATTCGAATGGGAAGTAGCTGCAAAGGGTTTGCCGGTGCAAGGCAATTTCGTGGAGAGTGGAAGGTTGCACCCCGCGCCTGTGTCCGCTGGCGACGGCCAGCCGGCGCAGCTGTTCGGCGACGTCTGGGAGTGGACCGCCAGCGCCTATCTTCCGTATCCGGGATACAAGCCGGTGGCGGGCGCTCTGGGTGAGTACAACGGAAAATTCATGAGCGGACAGATGGTCCTGCGCGGCGGCTCCTGCGCCACGCCACGTTCGCATATTCGCGCCACGTATCGCAATTTTTTCCCGCCGGAGACACGCTGGCAGTTTTCCGGCATAAGGCTTGCTCATGACGGCAATTAATAAAGCTGCGGTCCTGGTTAGTCCTATCGCGGAGGAGGTCATGCGCGGTCTGAGTGTGCGCCCGCGGCAGCTTCCCCCTAAGCTTTTCTACGATGCTGAGGGCTCACGCCTGTTTGACCAGATCACGGAGACGCCGGAGTACTATCCCACGCGAACCGAACGCGCCATCCTGCATCACTCCGCCGGCGATGTGGTGCAACAGGCGGGGAACAATCTCACCTTGGTGGAACTCGGCGCGGGCAGTGCCAGCAAGACGCAGGTGCTGATTCATGCTCTGCTGCGCCGGCAGCTTCGGGCGGATTTTTATCCCGTGGACGTCTCTTCTTCCGCTCTCCAGGGGGCATTGGCGACGCTGAATGGCCACTTCCCCCGGCTGCGCGTCGCTCCGATCGTAGCCGACTACACCCATCGCTTGCCCGAGCTCAGGCAGTTGCCCGGACGCAAGCTGGTCCTGTTCCTGGGCTCGACCATCGGCAACTTTGAGCCGGAAGAGGCGGAAGAATTCCTGCGCAATGTGCGCGACTCACTGGAGAAAGGTGACGCGTTGCTCATCGGCTGTGATCTGATTAAAGACGCTGGCGTGCTGGACGCTGCTTACAACGATGCCCAGGGTGTAACCGCGCGCTTCAACAAAAATATGCTGGTGCGGATCAATCGCGAACTGGGCGGCAGCTTTGACGTTGATGCGTTTGAGCACGTCGCTTTCTGGAACAAAGAGAAATCGCGGATTGAAATGCACCTGGAAAGCCAGTATGAGCAAACCGTTTGGATCGAAGACCTGGCTCGCGGCTTCCATTTTGATCAGGGCGAGCGCATCCACACGGAAAACAGCTACAAATTCAACGATCGCCTCATGCGCAGGCTGCTGCGCCGCGGCGGCTTCAGGCTGGAAAAACGCTGGACTGATCCTAAGGGTTGGTTCTGCGAAGCGCTGGCGAGAGTCTAGCCCCGGCAAAGCTTTTGGCACGAAAGCTGTACTACCAAAGCTCGCAGGCCCTTTACACTTCTTTACGCCCTCACTTCAGACGATCTTGAGAGTCATTCGTCCAAGCTGATAAAGTAAGTATTCACTTACTTCGCCGTTCCTCACATGCCTGTTCGTCTTTCAGCCCTCGACCGCCGCCGTCAGATCATTCGCACGGCCTCAGCGCTGTTTGCCCGCAGAGGCTATCGCGGGACGACCACGCGTGAGATCGCCGAGCGCGCCGGCATCAATGAGGCGCTCCTGTTCCGGCACTTTCCCAGCAAAGAAAAGCTCTACTGGACCATTATTGAAGAGCAGTGCGGGGCCCGCGGACGCCGGCACAAGATCAACGAGATTCTGGAAAGAGGCGGAAGTGAGCACGAGGTCTTTGCCGCCATCGCGCGCGAGTTCCTGACCCGCACCGCTCGCGACACCGAGCTTACGCGTTTGCTCTGGTTTACGGCGCTGGAGAACCACACGCTCTCGCGCCGCTTCTTTCGAACGTATGTAGCGGTCTATTACGAGGCGCTGGCGGATTACATCCGCAGGCGAATAAGCGAAGGAGCCTTTCGCAAGGTCGATCCGCTGCTTTCTGCTCGCGGTTTCCTCGGGATGGTCGTCTATCACTTCCTGGTGCAGGAGTTTTTTGGCGGCTCCAAATATCAGAAGTTCGATCCCGCCGCGGTAGCGGAAACTCTGGCGGAAGTCTGGCTGAACGGGATGCACGATGCCGGCATTCCGGCAACCTCAAACGGACGCAACGGACACCATGCGCCTTCCGAAAACAAGCTTGCGCAAGAAACAAGCAAGAAGATCAAATCATGAAAATCAGAAACGCAATCATTCGTATTTCGTCGTTGGCGTTGTTGCTTGTTATGGCAGGCTGCAGCAATAAAGATGCGGTCCAGGCGGCCAATCCGCAGGTGCCCGGCGCTCCCGTCAAGGTCGCCACCGTGGCGTCGCGCACCATGCCGGTTGCGTTGCAAGCCATCGGCAATGTTGAAGCCATTTCAACGGTCACCATCAAGGCGCAGATCTCAGGCCAGCTTGTGGGCGTGCATTTTAAGGAAGGCGAGTTCGTAAAAAAGGGCCAGCTGCTGTTCTCGATCGAGCGGCCGCCTTTCGAAGCCGCGCTGCGCCAGGCCGAAGGCACGTTGGCAAAAGACCAGGCGCAGGCGCTGAACGCCAATCTCGACGCCGAGCGCTACGCCGGGCTGGGCAAGCAGGGAGTGGTGTCAAAGCAGCAGGTTGACGCCGCAGCAGCCGCGTCGAGCGCGATGGCGGCGACGGTAGCGGCGGACAAGGCTGCCGTCGAGACCGCGAAAATCAATCTGGAATACACGTCGATTTATTCGCCGATCGATGGACGCACCGGCGCGATCGGAGTGAAGGAAGGCAATCTGGTAAAAGCCAATGACGTGCCGATCCTGGTCACGATCAACCAGATTGAGCCGATTTACGTCTCGTTCTCGATTCCGGAGCAGCAACTGGCTGACCTGAAGCAGTATCGGAATTTGCAGTCGTTGAAAGTCGATGCGGCGCCGCAGGGCAGCACCCAGCATTTTCAGGGCCGGCTCACGTTCGTCGACAACTCGGTCGACGTCACCACCGGAACCATCAAACTGAAGGCCACTTTTGATAACGGGGCGCGCGTGCTCTGGCCGGGACAATTCGTTGACGTGAGCCTGACGCTGAAATCGCAGCCGAACGCCCTGGTGATCCCGACGGCAGCGCTGCAAACCAGCCAGAGCGGAACCTTTGTCTACGTGGTCAATCAAGACCTGACGGCACAGCCGCAGGCGGTGAAGATTGGCTGGAATGCAGGCGATGAAACCGTGATCGCCTCCGGACTGCAGCCAGGCCAGCGCGTTGTGACCGATGGGCAGTTGCGATTGACGCCGGGCGCCAAAGTAGAAATCAAGGGCGGGTTGTAGACCATGACACAGCTTTTCATACGGCGACCCATTACCACCACGCTGATCATGGCGGCGATCCTGATCTTTGGCATCTTTGCTTACCGGCTGCTGCCGGTCAGCGATCTGCCGAACGTTGACTTCCCCACGATCCAGGTGAGCGCATCGCTGCCCGGGGCCAGTCCGGACACGATGGCCTCCGCCGTGGCTCTGCCGCTGGAAAAACAGTTCTCCACCATCGCCGGCGTTGACTCCATGACCTCATCGAGCGCGCTGGGATCCACCAGCATCACGCTGCAGTTCACGCTGGAGCGCAATATCGATGGTGCCGCACAGGACGTGCAGGCGATGATCGCCAAAACGCTCTCGCAGCTTCCACCGGAACTGCCGTCACCGCCTTCATACCAGAAAGTAAATCCTGCCGATCAGCCGGTGCTCTACCTGGCGTTGAGTTCCGCCACCATGCGCCTCTCCGATGTCGACGAGGCGGCTGAAACAACGGTAGCGGAACGCCTTTCCATGGTGAGCGGCGTGGCCCAGGTGCAGGTCTTCGGCACCCAGAAATACGCCGTGCGCGCTCAGGTCGACCCACGCAAGCTCGCGATCCATCAGATCGGCATTGACGATGTTTACAATGCCATCAATAACGCAAACGTTAACCTTCCCACGGGGACGCTCTTCGGCCACTCCACCGCCTACACGGTCCAAGCGACTGGCCAGCTGCTTGAAGCCAACGCCTACCGGCCGCTGATTGTGGCGTATCGCAACGGTTCGCCGGTGCGTCTGGATGAAGTCGGCCACGTTTTTGACAGCGTTGAAAACGACAAGACCGCGAGCTGGTACACCGGCGACCGAGCCATCGTTTTGGCCATCCAGCGGCAGCCAGGAACCAACACCGTTGAAGTCGTCGACAACATCAAGAAGCTGCTGCCACAGTTGCAGCAACAAATGCCCGCGGGAATCAAGCTGGGCACACTGTATGACCGCTCCATCTCCATCCGCGACTCGGTCAACGACGTGAAATTCACGCTCCTCCTGACCGTTGGCCTGGTGGTGATGGTGATTTTTGTTTTCCTGCGCAACGTTTCCGCCACCATCATCCCCAGCCTGGCACTGCCCATGTCGATTGTGGGCACGTTCTCTGTGATGTACCTGCTCGGCTACAGTCTGGACAACCTGTCTCTGATGGCGCTCACGCTGACGGTGGGATTTGTGGTGGATGACGCGATCGTAATGCTGGAAAATATCGTCCGCCACATGGAGATGGGCAAGCCGCCGTACCAGGCCGCCGTGGAAGGCGCAAAGGAAATCGGCTTCACCATTATTTCCATGACGATTTCTCTCGCCGCAGTTTTCATTCCGGTGCTTTTCATGGGTGGAATCGTCGGACGGTTGCTGCACGAATTTGCAGTGACCATCGGTGTATCCATTCTGGTTTCCGGCTTCGTCTCTCTCACGCTCACGCCGATGCTCTGCAGCCGCTTCCTGAAAGCCGGTTCGCATCAGCAGCACGGCTATCTTTACAAAAAGAGTGAAGCGATTTTTGACAGCATGTTGCACGGCTACCGGTGGAGTTTGAAAAAAGTGATGGCTCATCCATTCGCGGCGCTGATGCTCTCCTTCGTGATCGTCGGCCTGACAGCCGCGCTCTTCATGGCCATCCCCAAGGGCTTCCTGCCCAGCGAAGACCAGGGCAATCTGTTTGCTTTCACGGAAGGCATCCAGGGCATTTCGTTTGAAGACATGGCGCGGCACCAGCAGCAGGCGGCGGCCGTGATCGGCTCCAGCCCCTATGTGGTGAACTACATGTCGACCGTAGGAGGGGGCGGCGTGAACGCAGCGCTCAACTCCGGACGCATCTTCGCCCGCCTCACTCCGCGCAAAAACCGTCCGCACGTCGACCGGATCATTGAGGAGCTACGGCCCAAGCTGGAGCAGATTCCCGGCATCAACGTCTTTTTGCAGAACCTGCCGCCGATACGCATCGGCGGACAGCTCACCAAGAGCCAATACCAGATCACGTTGCAAAGCCCCAACACCACCGAGCTTTACCAGTACGCGCCGCAGTTGGAGCAGCGGCTGCACGGGCTGCCGCAGCTGCAGGATGTGACCAGCGATTTGCAGATCAAGAACCCGCAGGTTACCGTCAATATCGACCGAGACAAGGCCGCAGCGCTCAACGTCGATCCGCGCGCTCTCGAAGACGCGCTCTACAGCGCTTACGGCTCGCGCCAGATCTCGACCATCTACGCGCCCAACAATCAATACAAGGTCATCATGGAGCTGGAGCCACAGTACCAGCTTGATCCTTCAGCGCTGGGCATGCTTTATGTTCATTCCAAGACCGGACAGCTCGTGCCCATGAGCGCGCTGGCCAGCTTCAAGAAAGAAGTTGGACCGCTTACCGTGAACCACCTGGGCCAGTCGCCAGCGGTGACCATCAGCTTCAACCTGAGGCCGGGCATCTCGCTGGGTGACGCCATCACTGCCGTAAATCGCGAAGCCAAGCAGATCCTGCCGGCAACCATCACGCCGACGCTGCAAGGCACGGCGCAGGCATTCCAATCGTCATTCGCCGGTTTGGGATTGCTGCTGCTCATGGCCATCCTGGTCATCTATATCGTGCTGGGCATTCTCTACGAGAGCTTCATCCACCCCATCACCATTCTTTCCGGATTGCCCTCGGCCGGCGTCGGCGCGCTGGCGACGCTCATGCTCTTTCATGCCGATCTGAGCCTGTACGCTTTCGTCGGCGTGATCATGCTGGTGGGGCTGGTCAAGAAAAATGCCATCATGATGATCGACTTCGCTCTCGATGCGCAGCGCGAGGAAGGCAAGAGCGCCGCAGAAGCCATCTACCAGGGCGCGCTGGTCCGCTTCCGTCCCATCATGATGACCACAATGGCGGCCCTGATGGGCACCTTGCCGATCGCGCTCGGTTTCGGCGCCGGCGCCGAATCTCGCCGTCCGCTGGGACTGGCCGTAGTCGGCGGCCTGATTTTCTCGCAGACACTCACCCTCTACATCACACCGATCTACTACGTCTATCTCGACAAGCTTGGGCCGGGACTGAAGAAGCTGTTTGGCGGACGCAAGACGGGAGCGGTCAAGGCGGAGGAGATGGAAGCAGCTTCGATCTGAAATCCGGGCAGTCGCGCTCTCAATCAGCAGACAAAAAAGGGCCGATCAGGAATTGATCCGGATCGGCCTTTTTACTTGGCGTCAGCGGCTGGTTTTCCGCTGACACAGTTCGAATGTGAAGGTTTATGGGATGCCCAGGCTGTTTATGTACTCATGCGTATACGCAAGGGCGGGATTGGTGGTGCCGCTACTGGAACTGCCGCCGGCGCCGGGCGTGTCGCGATCGAACGCCCAGAAGCGCGAGGTCCGCAGGTGGTTGGAGATCACGAAGGCGTTCACCGTATCTATGTCGTGCAGGCTTGTGATCTCGTCCTGGGTATCGGCCTTCCCAATCATCATCGTGAGCCCAATGTTAGTAAAGGGTATGCCGGATTGCATGTTGAGCGCCTGCGCCGCGGCGATCGCAGACTGACCCATGTCGCACGCGCCGCTTACCACCACGCAGTTGCTGGGAGTCGTTGAGCCGTAGTCAAAGGTCATGAGGTTGACGACAAAGTTGCCGGTCAGCCCCAGACGCTTGATCTCGTTCACCACCGTTGTGCCGGCGCTTCCCCCTGTAATGGGATTGGCTGCTGTCGTGCCGAGCGACTGGATGGTAAAGCTGAATTGGAGGTTGGGGAATGTCTGCATCGCCGTCTTGGTCGCGTTGATCAGATCGTCGATGAGCGCTTGTGACTGGCCCAATTCGATGTCGTAATCAATGCCCACCAGGTTTGGCGAGTTGTAACGATTGATGAAGTTGATCAGCCCCTGTCCGCTGGAGCAGTCGAACGAGCCATTGGCGCCGCCGGTGCTGATGATGTATTTCTTGCCGGCGTTGACAAAGGCCTGAACGTTGGTTGCTTCCTGCGCGGGTGTAATGCCGGCCCAGCTCTCCTGATCGCAGGTACCGGTGGCAAAAGACCAGATCAGCGTCGAGTTCGGCATAGCGCTGGTCACCGGCTGGACCGTGCCCGTTACCGCCGACCGCTGCAATCCGGTATTGAAGTCGGCGTTCAGCGTCACGTCCTTATACGCAGCAAAGATCACGCTGCCTGGCGGTGGCGGAGTTGGCGTAGGAGTGGGACTGGGCGTGGGAGTGGGCTTCGGTGTGGGAGTGGGCGTTGGAGTTGGAGTCGGCGCGCCCGTGGTGCAGGCAACACCAGTAAACCACGGATCGCCTGATCCTGCGGGGCCGGCGTTTCCAGCGACCGTCGGGTCCTGACCCTGATTCCAGAATTGCGCAGTAAAGTTCAAGCCGTTCTTGCTGGCCGTGTTTCCACCATTGCAGGTGGTGGTGGACGTATTGCAATAAGCAAGGGTGGAATTCCATGCCGGAGCGCATGACCCTCCACCGCCCGGCGGAGGTGTGGGAGTAGGAGTAGGCGGCGGCGGCGTTGGAGTAGGCGTAGCTGTGGGAGTGGGAGTTGGCGTTGGCGAACCGCTCACCGGCTGCCATAGGGCCGGCACATTGGGCGGCTCCCAGCCAACCTGCGAGGTGTGTGCCTGAATACATTTGTATTCCACGTTATTGAACATGACCAATGCGCCAACCGCGTAGGCCGTATTCGGCTGCCAGTTGGGGATAGCTTGGGCGAAGGATGGAAGCGAGGCCAAGCACAGCGCAATGCCGAGGCTCAGCAGGACCAGGGATTTGCGAATCATCAGGAGTTTCTCCTTTCGTCCTTGACAGAAAGGCATTCTCCACGGGGCGCAAATCATACCATTAAAATCGTTTTAATAAAATTTAATAAGTGGACCGAGGGAAAGAATGTACGGTTGGGCGAGGGATGGAAAGAAACACCAAATACTGATACTGGTGATTCCCATTTTGGGAATCAAGGACACCCATCGATGTTCGCATTGAGGAGGATTATGCAGGAGAGCTTCTGAGCCGCCGCAGAGTACGTTGCCGGCGTTGCGGCGTGTGTGGAGGAGAGTAGCTGATCGAAGCTACCTTGCTGGGGCGTTTCGCAACGCCAGTGTCGGCACACTACGATAATCGCCGCCGCTCTTTGAGAGGCATGCAAAAAAAACAGGGCTGCGAAGTGCGCATTTTTTTATATAAGGGCTTTTCGAGCGATGTCAGCGCTCTTCGAGTACGCTTCGTGTGCTCGCGTCCACAACCTCCCGGCGCTGTCTTATAATAATGAGTTGCTCGAACCAGCCGGTTCATACCTGTGGGAAGGATTCCATGCCAACTGACGTACTGATGCCCCAGATGGGCGAATCGATTTTTGAAGGCACCATCACCAAATGGCTCAAGAAACCCGGCGAGAAAGTGCAGCGGGATGAGCCTCTGTTTGAAATCTCCACTGACAAGGTTGACGCCGAGATCCCCGCGCCCGCGGCCGGAGTTCTGAAGGAGATCAAGGTCAAGGAAGGCGCCACCGTACAGGTAAACACCGTGGTGGGCGTGATCGATGCAGATGGCGCTTCGGCAGCCAAGGCGGAGCAGCCTCCGGCGCAGAGCAAAGCCGCTCCCCAGGCGGATGGCGCACCCGCCGCCCAACAGCCTCCGGTCACGGAAAAATCCGCTCCCGTACAACAGGAAGCCCAGCAGGCCGCTCCTTCCGGAGCCAATGGCGGGACAGGTACAGATGTAGTGATGCCGCAGATGGGCGAATCGATCTTTGAGGGGACCATCACCAAGTGGCTGAAGAAGGTCGGCGACAAGGTGCAGCGGGACGAGCCCCTATTTGAAATCTCCACGGACAAGGTTGACGCCGAAATCCCCGCGCCTGCTTCCGGCTTATTGCGCGAAATCAAGGTTAAGGAAGGAACCACGGTTCAGGTAAACAGCGTGGTGGCCGTGATCGGCGGCGCTGCCGGAGCACCTGCCCAGGCAGCAGCTCCGCCCAAACCGGCTCCGGCGCAGATTGCGCCTCAGGCTCAGCCCGCGCCGCAGCAGGGGCAGCCACCGCAGCATGAAGTCATCGGGTTTCCCGGCAGCGAAAGCGGACGCGCCGCGGGCGAGCGCGTGCGCTCGTCGCCTCTGGTAAAACGCATCGCACGCGAGAACAACGTTGACCTGACGCGCGTGCCGGGTACGGGCCTGGGCGGGCGAATCAGCAAGCAGGATATCGAAGGCTTCATCTCGCAACACGGTGCAGGGCGTGCACCGCAGGCCGCGCCTCCGCAACAGCGCGCAGTCCAGATGCCGGCGCAGCAACAGACGGCAGCTCAGCCCACGCCGCGTCCTTCAGCGCCGCCCGCCGTTCAGGTAGTACCGGGCGACCTGGTGCCGATGACCCCAATGCGCAAGAAGATCGCCGAACGCATGGTTGAATCCAAGCACACGAGCGCCCATGTTCACTCCATCTTTAAGGTGGACATGACGCGCATCGCCAAGTTCCGGGAGAAGAATCGCAAGGCGTGGGAGGCGCGGAACGGAGTCAAACTGACCTTCATGCCGTTCATCGCCAAGGCCATACTGCACGGCATTCGCGTAAAGCCGGTGATCAACGCTTCCGTGATCGGCGACGCCATTCAGTACCACAAGACCGTGAATATCGGCATTGCCGTGGCGCTGGATTGGGGATTGATCGTGCCTGTGGTGAAAGGGGCGGAGAACCTTAGTTTTGTCGGGTTACAGCGCGCTATCAGCGATCTGGGCGAGCGCGCCCGCAGCAAGAAGCTGATTCCGGACGACGTGCAGGGCGGCACCATCACCATCACCAATCCCGGAATCTTCGGACCGCAGTTCGGCCTGCCGATCATCCTGCAGCCTCAGGTGGCCATTCTCGGCATGGGTGGGATCTTCAAGGAGCCGGTCGTGGTTACCGACGAAGACGGCAATGATTCCATCGCCGTCCGGCACATTATCCGGCTGAGCATCGGCTACGATCACCGCATTATTGACGGCGCTGACGCCGATCAATTCATGGTGGCCGTACGCGAGTATTTGGAGAATTTCAACGAGGACATTGGGTAGAGAGAGAGCCTTCGCGCGTTGCGCTCAGGATTTCGCCTTCCGGCTCCCGCTTCGCTCACGCCGTCAGACCGGCTCAATTTGTTAAAACCTCTAACCTTCACCGGCTAAGTGCAGGCGCTAGCGCGGCTTTATTTTACTGAGATTTTACAGGCGCTCGGCGTGGCCGGCGAACTTGCCCAATTCAATCTCATTTGAAATCAATTTCTTGCCGAACTGCGCCCATCCCGCCGTGCTCAGGCATCTAACGTTACCAGGGTAATGCCGCTCTGGATTCGCTATGCCGCCGGGCGTAAAATTCTCCTGAACAAATGAGCCGTCTACATACCCTGAAAGATATCTTCAAGAGGCTGAATCGTATGTCAAAAGTATCCGGTATTCTGCTGGGACTAGCATTGCTTGTTTGCATGGTAGGTTGCGGCGGCGGTTCCAGCACGCCAGCGCCGACTCCGACCCCAGTCAATCCGGCGTCCGTAACACCGGCGTCAGTCGCAGTGCCAATCGGCACGACGCAACAATTTAGCGCCGCCGGATTTCCCGGGACGGTTACCTGGACCATCAATCCATCAGTGGGGACGATAGACGCGAACGGCCTCTATCACGCGCCCGCAACTTTCCCCAACCCCAACAATTTTACGGTTACTGCAACGTCAGGCAGCACGACTGCAAATACCACTGCAGCCGTAGTTTTTCCTAATGACAATGCCGGCGCTCAGTCGGCGCCCGTGAAACTGGGATCGTCCGGCGGCAACGCGGCCGACGTCGGCGCCAAGGTATGTTGCATTGGAACCCTGGGCAGCCTTTGGACGAGAGCGGATCTTGCCAACCCAATCATCCTGAGCAATAACCACGTTCTGGCCAGATCGAGCCAGGGCGTTGCCGGTGAAGCAATCGATCAGCCCGGACAGCCTGCCTGCTTCGCCAGCGACATTCCGGTAGCTAACCTGACGCAGCAAGCGCCGCTAGCACCTGCCGGCACAACGCAAGGACGCACCGGACCTTCTCCCAGCAACGTGGATGCAGCCATCGCCATGATCATTAGCGGCACCGTTGATACAGCGGGCACCATTCTTGATCTCGGCGCGACTGCCGGCACCACCAGCCTTCCTGCAGCGCCACCTTCGGGCACGGTTGGCACCGCCGCGCTCAATATGAACGTGGCCAAGAGCGGACGAACCACGGGGCTTACCTGCTCCACGATTGCTTCCATCGCCCTGAACGTGCAGGTCGACTACGAAACCTCCTGCGGCAGCAATGTAAACGCATTCACCGCAACCTATACCAATCAGGTCTCAGTCAACGGGGGCAATTTCAGCGCCGGCGGTGATTCCGGCTCGCTGATCGTTGACTCAACCACGGCGCGGCCGATAGCTCTGCTGTATGGCGGCAGCACCACAGATACCGTCGCCAATCCGATTCAGGATGTAATTGCAGCTTTCAAAAACGGCGCCAACGCGCTTACGCCGGTGGGCGGAGCCGATCACGCTGTAAGCTGCGCTCCCACGGCGAGCGCCGGCGCAAACCAGGCCGGTGCGCTTTCTACTTCGGTTCCAATTTCCGCGGAAGAACGCCAGCGCGTTGTGGCGGTTCAGCCACGTGCTGCCGCGATGATGAAGGACTCAGCGATCCAGTCGTTTACGGTCGGCGCCAGCGCCGATAACCCGAAAGAAGGCGCGCTCGTGATCAAGGCTTCTCGCGCGCTCAACACGACGATTCCTCCGGCGATCGACGGTGTGCGCACTCGCGTGGTCTTTGACAGCGCGAGCGGCGTGCAGCCCCAGATCAGCCAGGTGCAGATTGATCGCGCACTGGCGGCGAAGGAAGCCCACGTCTCCAGCCTGATGGGCCAGCCGGGGATTCAGGGCGTCGGCGTCTCGGCGAGCTTAGACAATCCTTCTGAGACCGCTATCTCCATCTATGTGGTCAAAGGTGTTGAGCATCCGCCGATTCCGGCAACGATTGACGGTGTACGCACCAGGATCTTTGAAAGCGAGCGCTTCAAGGCCTATTGATCTCACCCGCGAAATCAACCCGGCCCCGGCCAAAAAGCCGGGGCTTTTTATTTGTGCCTGGGATGTGGCTTTTCCACGGAGTTTCCCGTTGCAGGGTATCTTGAGAGCAGGCTGATACATCCAAGACATCTGTACCGCCTGCATTCAGGAGAGAAGGAGAACCATGATAGAGAAGAAACTCAGCCTTGCAGAGATCCTCCTTATTGCCGGTACCCGCGTCGCTTTCGGCGTGGGGATCGGCTTGTTGCTTTCGCGGCGCCTGAGTAACGACGCAAAGAAAGCTGCCGGACTGGCGCTGACGCTGGTAGGAGGCCTGTCTTCGGTGCCTCTTGCGATTAACGTTATCGGGAAGAAAGATGAAGCGGAACGCGGGCTACGGTCGGTTGCATAATTTAGAAGCCATTTTTCCAAATCAAATCATGCGCCGCCACATCGTTTAAGTGATGCCCAGTTCGCGTGCGGCCGCTGCCGCGATCTGCGGCATCTCGGCGGTGCCGGCAACTTGAATCGCAGATTGCTCGAGGGTTTCCCGGGCGAAGGTTATCGCTTCGTCGCCGGTCGGCAAGTCATCCTCAACGATGGCGGTCAAAAAGGCCTGCTTGCCTTCGGCTTTCGCGATCCCGTCGCGTAATTGCGGGAATGTAAAAGCGAGGACCTTCGCGGCGTTCACATCAGTGGAGAGCGCAACGGCGTGAAACAGCTTGACCGTACCGTTGGGGCTGTAGCCGCAGTCGATTTTCAATGGATCGCCGCTGCGCGTGTAACGCGAAACCGGAACCGCCCGCCACATCAAGGGCCAGACACCGGCGTTCTCAAACTCCTGCTGCATCTTTTGATAAATCGCCCGGCGCGCGCTCATCTCGCGCGATTGCGGGCGTCGCGGGCGCTCCAGGTAGAGGCGGGCCAGTTCGTCGGCTTCCGCCGCAGGCGATTCCGCCAGGCAGCCCTGGAAATCCGTGGGCTGCAGCGCATTGGAAAATGAATCCTGGATGCGGCGCAAGATGAAATCATGATCGCCGTTCATTTCCCGCAGTTTCTCGCGCAGATCGCTCTCCAGAGCTTCCAGGACTTCCACATCGACCTCGGGATCAAGGCAGCGTACACGCGACCAGTCATGAGTAAAGCGCACTTCCGCGCTGCCCGCGGACGGCAGCAGCACCAGCCCGATGTTCACAAACTCGTTCTTCACCGCGTCAGGGGCGTAGCGCAACAGGAAGAAACGACACTGTTGTTTGGCCATTACTGCACCGCCGACTTCTGCGCCTTCTTCGGCGCCGGCTGTCCCCACGCCGGAAAAGGCTGCCGCGAAGAATTGCGAAAGGCCATGATCAGCTCCCGCACTTTTCCTCGGCGAGCGATGATCGCGTCCACCAGCTTCTCCAGCGCTGCCCAATCGTTACCGGTCCATTCCGGAGGGATGCTGCCGGCAATTTCATGAACCACAGCCGGATCAAAACTCTCCACCCGCGAGAGCCAGGGCTCCAGCGATTCCCAACCCCGTAGTTCCTGATAAACATAATTGCGCGCATAAACACCGCGCAGCGCCGAGTCGGGAAAGTTCCATTCTCCGGCATTGAAACAATAACCCTGATCGATGAAAGTAGCCGTGTACTTGCGCTCCTGGACTTTCTTCCAGAAGACGGCCTGGCGTCCATTGGCGTTGCCCAGCCATTTATCCACCACCAGAATACCGGCAAATGCGGCCAGGTTGCGGACCTTGCTCAACATGTTCTCCGGCAGATAATCAAAGACCTGGCCTTCAGCGGGATCACAGACATAACGCGCCCCGAACTGCAATCCGGATTTGCAGGGCCTGGCAAAGCCGGCCATGTCCGTTCGCAGCTCCGGAGTATTTTCGATGAGCCATTGTTCTACCTTTACGATCTCGGTCACCGGCACCGGCAGCCCCACGCGTTCAGCCAGGCGCGTCGCGAGCAACTCATTGGCCAGCACGCGCAAATGCTGGGGATTGCTTTGAAACTTGACCACGTAGAAGTGGCCGTCATCCGCGCGCATCAGGTGCGCCTGCGCGCCTCCACGCATTCGTCTTACATGCTGGACCGCTTCCACCGGCATGGCGAAGGATTGTACTAGGTATTGTTCAAAGCGAGTCTATCGTTTTGCCCAACGTCTTACGAGGGCCGCTCCTTCCGCTCTGTCTCACGGTCTTCGGCCTTGTGTTTCAGGGCGCACCCCTGCCCGGGTGTGGGGTCCTTGACCAGCCCGTAGGTCTTGCGGCCTTCATGGTCTTCCGGCAGGTATTCGGTGATCGGCAAACCCTGTTCATTCACGAACAACAAACAATGACAGTACTTGTAAATCTGCATGTCGTCACAGGCGCAGATCCAGGTGCGATGCTTGACTTCTTCTTTTTTGTCCGGGTAGAAACGGCAAGGGCACAAAGGCTTGCTCAGAGTATCAATGTGGTGGGCCAGGCCCAGGACCACTGCCTCCGTGACATCTTTATCGGGGTGCGTGCAGGTGCCCGATTTCGCGCAATACTTTTCCACAAACCGGCGGATTCGCTGTAGCGCTTCTTCACTCACGGTGCGATTCATCTTGTGCTCCGATGCGACTGTTCGCGCCCCAGGCTATCTCGATTTTGGACTGCCGGCCGCGCCGTCATAAACTTTCACAAAATCTTCGACGCTCTCCACGTAGACGTCGGCGAAATCCACCACGTAACGCCGCTCGAGTATCACTGACTTGGCTTCCTGCAACGGCCAACCCAGCACGCGCAGGATAGCCAGAGTCATCATCGGTGCGCGATGAACCCCGGCAGCGCAGTGAATGTAAACCTTGTTCTTCGGCTCATCCAGGGCGTCCAGGGCAAAATCGACTCCCGCTTGAAACAGCTGCGGCGGCTTGGGCATGAAGTCGTCATCCGTGGGATTGTTCAGCACCTCGACGGCGTAGCCCTCGGCGAGCGGGCGATCATCAAATTCAATCTGCATGTTGATGATATGCGTCACGCCGCGCTTGACCAGTGTGGCCATGTTCTCGTCATTCCAGATTCCGCCCCCGACTGCGATGCGATCCGTCACCCAGGTCATGTCCATAGAATCAATGTTAGCAGGAAGCGTGAGAGCACTCAGCACTGAGCAATCCGCCAGAGCAGTTGACCGCAAAGGTCGCAAAGAACGCTAAGGGATGAAAAACATTCTTGGATGACTTTGCGGCCTTCGCGTCCTTGGCGGTAAAAATTCGGGGCTGAGTGCTGGCTGCTGAGAGCTGACTGCTCTTCTTTCCCTCCGTTAAAATAGAGTTTTACGCTTCTTGGAGGAACCATGGACCCATTAGCAGGAATGATCGGCTCGCGCCGCAATGAGGATATCGCCCTGGACATGATGAAATTCATCGCTGGCACCACCAACTACGGCAAGACGGCGGTTCCCAGCGCCGGCTTCCACGGCGGCACGGAGAACAAGTCTGAAGACTATGCCACTCACCTGCTGGAGCTATATACTCGCTGCCTGAATACCGTTAATGGAAAGAAATAGCGAATGAATTCTGTTTGCGCAGAACTGAATTTCCAAGGATAATCGGGGCAGCTGAACGCTTAGCCACCCCGTTACCAAGTGAACCTGCCCAACTACATCACGCTGTCGCGGATCGCCGCCATACCGCTGATCATGTGGATTCTTACCACTCCATACTTCAGCGCGCGGAACGATACCCTGCGTGTGGTCCTGGCTTCGGCCATTTTCATTCTGGCCTCCATTACCGATGGCCTTGACGGCTACCTGGCGCGCCGGCGCGGGCAAATCACCACCATGGGCATGCTGCTCGATCCCCTGGCAGACAAGCTGATGATCGCCGCCTGTTACATCACGCTGCTCCGCCTGGTGCCGGACATCGTGAATGTATGGATCGTCGTGCTGATCATCGGCCGGGAGTTCCTGATCTCCGGTCTGCGCTCCATCGCCGCCTCCGAGGGCTTTACCATTGAAGCCAGCGAGCTGGGCAAGCTGAAGATGGTGGTGCAGATCGTCTCTGTGGTCGCAGCCATCCTCGCCATTCGCTGGGACGTGTGGAACTTCAACTTCGGCTTCTTCTCGTTTGTTCTTTCCGTCGACCTGGTGGCAAAGATGGCCATCTGGTTCATGGCGGCGGTCTCGATTATCTCCGCCGTCGACTATTTCTGGGGTTTCTGGAAGAAAATTGATAAGCGGGTGGAGCGCCGCCGCCGGCGTCCGTTCATTCTCAGCCGGCGTAAGAAAAAAGCGCTGCAACAAGCCGAAGCTAACAACCACGTCAACGTGCACTGACATCGGATACCAGAGGTTTAAGCCAGCATGCTCTTAATCGACGACCTGTTACTCGCCCCATTCTCGGGGTTCAATTTCATCATGCGCACCCTGCTCAAGGTCGCCGAGGAGCAATGGACAGACGACGCCCCTCTGAAGGAACAGCTCCTCGCTCTACAGGTTCAACTGGAAGACGGCTCACTCAGCGAAGAACAATACCTCGAGGCCGAGGCTGCCATCCTGCGCGAAATCCGAGAGGTCCAGCGGCGCAAGATTGAGCTTGCCGGCGGCGATCCTGACGCTCTGGAAGGCGGCATCACCGGGTCGGCAGTCCAGGAAGGCTCCTCCGCTTCGATCACCTGGGATCCGAACGAGAACAAAGAAGAATAAGAATCTCTCCAATATTCAAGAAGCTGATTTTGCCATCTCCAGCGTCAGTCCATTTTCTATCTTGTCGCCAATACCATCCCCTTTGTCGTCCGCCCTGGCCTCGATGCTCACCTGATAGTTTCTCGACGCGCCTGTGAATCGAATGGTCCATATGGAATCACCTTTAGAAGGCTGGAAGACCTCGGAAACAAAAAGCTTTTGTCGCCCAGCCACCAAATTGGCCGCCGCGGTTACTCGTTGTCTTACGATAATCTCTTCGAGGGGATCGGTCATTCTTGAATCTCCTTAGGCGCTGATTCCAGTCCCTCTGATCAGAGTTGTCAAGCATGCCGGCAAGACCGCCAGCGCATTTCTTTCCCAATCCAACAATTTCTGCCCTCCTTTCCACAGCTCAGTTCTTGTATAATTGATCGTGCACCCCAATAGGTTCCTTGGCCGCTGGCATAAGCCACTTTCGAGCCGGGGAATTGAACCCCCAAAAATCACTTCTACCGAATTTTCGCGGGGCAGCGCACAATTCAACTGGGCGAGGAGTTCATGGCAGCGAAATACGTTTTCGTGACCGGCGGTGTTGTGTCTTCACTGGGCAAGGGACTGGCGGCAGCTTCCATCGGCTGCCTGCTGGAGAGCCGTGGCCTCAAGGTCAACCTGATGAAGTTTGACCCGTATCTCAACGTGGATCCGGGCACCATGTCACCGTTTCAGCACGGCGAGGTCTTTGTGACCGATGACGGCGCCGAAACCGATCTTGACCTGGGTCACTATGAGCGCTTCACCCACGCCCGACTCTCGCGCGACAACAATTGGACCACCGGCCGCATTTACGAGCAGATCATCACCAAGGAGCGCCGCGGCGATTACCTGGGCAAGACCGTCCAGGTGATTCCGCACGTAACCAACGAAATCAAAGCCGCGATGAAGAAAGTGGCGCAGGATGTAGACGTGGCTCTGGTTGAAATCGGCGGCACCGTCGGTGATATCGAGTCGCTGCCGTTTCTCGAAGCCATCCGCCAGATGCGCCAGGAACTGGGGCGCGATAACACGCTCTTTATTCACGTCACGCTTGTTCCCTGGATCGGGGCCGCGGGCGAACTCAAGACCAAGCCAACGCAGCACTCGGTGAAAGAGCTGCTTAGCATCGGAATCCAGCCAGACATCCTGCTCTGCCGCACCGACCGCTTCCTCTCGCGCGATCTCAAATCCAAGATCGCTCTCTTCTGCAACGTGGAAGATGAAGCCGTGGTCACCGCCAAAGATGTTGCCTCGATCTATGAGGTGCCGCTGGTGTTCGCGCGTGAAGGCGTCGATACTCTCGTTCTGCGCTACTTGCGCGTCGATTCGAAACAGCCCGAACTGGCCCGTTGGGAAGACCTGATGCAGCGCATCTACAACCCGAAAGATGAGGTCCACATCGGCATTGTCGGCAAGTACGTGGAGTACGAGGACTCCTACAAATCGCTCAAAGAGGCGCTGGTCCACGGCGCAGTGGCGCACAACCTGAAGCTGAACCTGACCTGGGTGGAAGCCGAGGGGCTGGAGAGCAAAGACGGCAATCGCGACTACGAGATGCAGCTCGAAGGTTTTGACGGCATCCTGGTACCCGGTGGTTTCGGCAAGCGCGGGATTGAAGGCATGCTCAACGGCATCCGCTACGCGCGTGAGAAGAAGGTTCCCTACTTCGGCATTTGCCTGGGCATGCAGACCGCGTGCATTGAGTTTGCCCGCAACGTCTGCGGTCTGGACGAAGCCAATTCCAGCGAATTTGACCAGGCTACGCCGCATCGCATCATCTATAAACTGCGCGAGCTGACTGGCATCGACGAACTGGGCGGCACCATGCGCCTGGGTGCGTGGACCTGCAAGCTGGAACCCAATAGCCAGGCAGCCAAAGCGTACGGCGCCATGGAGATCAGCGAGCGGCATCGCCACCGTTACGAATTCAATCGTGAGTATGAAGCCGTGCTCACCGGCGGCGGTCTGCGCATCACGGGAGCTACGCCCGACGGAACCTACGTCGAGATCGTGGAGATCCCCGATCATCCATATTTCCTGGGCTGCCAGTTCCACCCGGAATTCAAGTCCAAGCCGCTGGAGCCGCATCCGCTCTTCTCGAGCTTCATCAAAGCCAGCTATGAAAACCGGCAGAAGCGCCGCGAGGCCCGTACCACGGAAGATGTGGAGATGTTCTTAAGACCGGAGCGGATTGTGCGGCGCTAGCAGAGTTGGTAAATGAGTAATTTGGTAAATTGGTAAAGGAAGAGCTGTGCTTTGGCTGGGGTTCTGGTTGAAGCCCTCTAATTTACCCATTTACCAAACTTATTTGTTCGGGAACTCGATGTCCTCTCAAACCACATTCACACTCGATAAACTAAATTTCGACGGGAAACTTTTCCTCATCGCGGGCCCCTGCGTGATCGAAAGCGAAGCCCACGCGCTCAAGATGGCCGAGGCCATCAGCGCGGTGGCGCGTAAGCTGCAGGTTCCGTACATCTTTAAAGCCTCCTATGACAAGGCGAATCGCACCTCGCTGCAGAGCTTTCGCGGACCGGGCCTGGAAGAAGGCTTGCGCATCCTGGAAAAGGTCAAGAAAGAAGCCGGCGTGCCCGTGCTTACCGACGTCCATGAAGCCAAGGATGTGGCGGCCGTTTCGGACGCGGTCGATGTAGTGCAGATTCCCGCGTTCTTGTGCCGCCAGACGGATTTGCTGGTCGAAGCCGCCAAACATGCCGAAGCCATCAATATCAAGAAAGGCCAGTTTGTCTCGCCATGGGACATGAAACACGCGGTGCAGAAGGTCCGCGAATCGGGCAACGACAATATCTTTCTCACCGAACGCGGCAGCTCATTCGGCTACAACAATCTTGTCGTCGACATGCGATCCCTGGCCATCATGCGGCAATTTGCACCTGTGGTGTTTGACGCCACGCATTCCGTGCAGCTGCCGTCGTCAGGGGCGGGTGGCAAAGCGGTATCAGGCGGACAGCCGGAATTTATCCCTCTGCTCTCGCGCGCGGCTGTAGCCGCCGGAGTCGACGGCGTGTTCATGGAAGTGCACGATAACCCCGCGGAAGCCAAATCTGACGGCGCGAATGCCCTGCCGCTGAAAGAACTCGAGTCGGTCCTCACCGAGCTGCTGGCGATCCGAAGCGCGCTGCGGTAGCAAGTACAGAGCGCCGGAACACACAGCTAAAAAATCTGAGGTGCCCTCCGGCGCCGCGGATAGTTTGCGGAACGTTACCGCAGGCCTGGGCCTGCTCCTTTCACTTCTGCGGGTTTGTCTTCACTCGGGGCCTTGTCGGCGGCTGCAGGTTTGTCTTTGCTGGCTGCTTCCTTGTGGGGTGAAGCGCTCTGGCGTGCCAGAAAGTCCATCAGGTTCTTTAAATCCACGTCAGCCATGCTCAGATTGGGCATTCTTACCTGTTTGTACTTCTCAAACAGCGCCATCGCGATTGGATCCTTCTCCGCCAGCACCTTATCCGGCGTTACGATGAAGCGCTCCAGCCATGCCTTGTCGCGCACGTTGGTCACGCCCTGCAGGTCCGGACCAATCTTGTCGCCGTGGCCGATCGTGTGGCACGCGGCGCACTGCGAAGCAAAGATATATCGACCCTTGTCGCTCAGGTCGATCTGCGCCGCCTTGGCATAGTCAACATTGGTCGCAGCTACCGGCTTGGAGTTTGCCCATCCATTCAGCCAGTTGCCGATCATGTTGGCCAGAAACTTGGGATTGTCGGTGGCGGCATCACGCATCCACTGCCCGCCCGGCTCATTGCCGATAAGAACGCTGGGGGTATGGCCATCGGGATTGTTCGGGTCGGGGTCATTGTTCCACAGACCGAGCTTCTTACCGATCAGTTCGATGTCGGACTTCTTGCCGGTGAGAAAAGTCCAGCCCGGGCCAATGTGATATTTCTCCTTGTAAGCCTTGAGCACCTTGGGCGTGTCATGGGCCGGATCAATGGTGATGGAATAAAAGAAAATATCTTTGCCCACGCGGTCGCCCAGAGTCTTCTGCACCTGGGCCAGGCGCGCGGTCTCCAGCGGACAGGCATATCCACAAGTGGTATAGATCATGTCAATGACTACGCTCTTGCCCTTGAGCACGTCATCATAAAAATGGACTTTCTGCCCGTCCTGCGTGGTCAGCACTACATTAGGAAAATAATTAGCGCCATAGCGATTTTGGGCCGCTATCGGCTTGGAATTTGAAATGAGGAAGAGAATGGCAGTGAGAAAAATGGCGGGGCCAGTCGCGAAGCCCGCCAGAAGCTTCCGTCGCATGATGATTACTCCTTGTAGCCCGAACAACTTGACCCGGAAATTCTTGAGCAGGTCCGGCGATCCGCATCTTGCGCTGCGGACCGCCAGCCTGGTTCTTGTTAACCCCCTGCTTAGAAAGCAGTCGGAGCAATGTCGTCCGGGGCCACGAAAGTGACACCCTGCGGGGTTGCGATCGGCGTCGGCAACGGCCGCAGGAACGGCGCGCCTCCGTTATCGATCTCCCAGCGGACCAACATCGCGTTATCCTCGTGCACCGTGTTGTGGCAGTGCTCCATGTACATCCCGCCCCAATCA
>Ga0126381_100000036_pt1 | contig 161465 bp, 138 predicted proteins | sample PanSoiMetPlot_28_FD_96465 | JGI IMG/M metagenome (GOLD analysis project Ga0126381, IMG submission 96465) | Tropical forest soil microbial communities from Panama - MetaG Plot_28 | ecosystem: Environmental > Terrestrial > Soil > Tropical forest > Bulk soil | place: Panama | collected 2016-02-17
CCCTTGCGAGTACATGGACCTGAACCATGCGCGTCTGCCAATTCCGCCACTTCGGCATTTATTGTGCGCCAGACAAATACCGGCGCTGCGACGGGAATTACATATCTATTTTAAAGGGTTTACGGGATGTGTCAAACCCGGGGGGTATCGGGACATCCGGGCTATCCGGTGATTTTCGGCCCAGTACGGCCAGAACGGGTTTTTCCACGACGTCAGGCGGAAAGTGCGCTTACCTCGGGGGCCGGGCTCTGGTGATCGGACAAAAGTCAATTGGATCATCGGAAATCCAGGAGTGAGGAATCGTAGTCGAGGAATACCAAGGGGAATAGCTAGTCTTGCGGGGCGGTCAGCATGGCAACCACTTCTTTCTCCAGCGATGCAAAGTCGGTTGTGCCTTCATGTCTGCCGTGGATACGACCATCGCGCCCGATGACGAACGTGGTAGGCAGGCCGAGGACGCCGCCGAAAGCGTCGGCACTACGGAGATCGCTGGGCACCACCGGATAATTCACCTCATGCCGGTGACAAAAGTCTCGCAGTTCGCGTGGATCGTCTTCCACTGAGAAGCCGATTACCTGCAATCCCTGGTTTCCATATTTCTTTTTGAGCGCGATGAACTGCGGGACCTCGTCGGCGCAAGGGACGCACCACGCGGCCCAGAAATTTACCAGCAAGACCTTTCCTTTGTAGTCGGCGGTGCGTACGGCGGATCCGTTGATGTCAGTGAAGGAAAGATGGGGCAGCGGCCGCAGATTTGTAGAGGCCGCGATCGCGGGCAAGGAAGTTTCCATTGCAGGATTGCGCGGGGCGAAGCGCTCGAGGCCGGCATACACGCCGATCGCGAGAGCGGCTGCTGCGATCACCAGAATGATGCGCCGTGCCATTGACCTCATTTTCCCAATCTCGGTTCTATTCTCCGCTGGCTACGGGGAACCCTTTGTCTTTCCAATCGACGCCAAGACTGGTGGCCAGGTAGAGAACCCTCACTTTGCTAAAGCCGAGTTTCTTCAGCTCGGCAAATGCCGGACGGATATTGGGGCAATGATCCCACGGGCAGCAGCCGCAATAAATCACCACCGGCATATCTTTGGACAGGCTGGCGGCCCGCGCTCTCAGCTTCTTCATGCCTTCAGGCTTCCCGGCCGGGCCAATGTTTTCCGCGCCGGGAATGTGGGCCTGAGCGTAGAACTCCTCCGGGCCCGTGTACAGGACCACGGGCTTTTGCGCGCTTTTGAGCGCCTGGGCCAGCTCCTGCGGCTGAATCACGTTGCCCGACGGAATATCGCCGGCCGGCGCTGCCGCGTAGGCGCGGATCATAATAGCCGCAGTAAAGACCGCCGCTGCAACCATCGTTACCGCTGCCGGCCCGCGCCGAACCGAGCCCAGATTGCGTAAAAATCCCATCATGGTGAGCCGCCCCTTTTCTTGAAGTAAGACAGAGAATCTTACGTGTGGGACTGAAGGAGCGTCAATCTCTGTTACGCGCTGCGCGTCAATCTTGGCTAGCCGCTTCGCGAGGTGTTCCACATCACGCTCACGATCCACCAGCGTGTGTCGTCATAGAAGAGCTGCATGCTGTTGGCGCCGTGCTCGAAAGGCGTGCCGTTCGGATCGCGCAGCGATTCGTACCTGCTCAACACGTGCGCCACGCGGCCAACGATCTCGGTCTGCCGGCTGGTTTCGCGCTCCCAGAAAGCTTCAACAGCAAAAATCGGCTCCACGCGCCGGATGTAATCCTCCAGCGTGAGCTGCCGGACGCGCGCCTTCTCGCCGGGCACGGCCACCACCGGCATCAGGCGTGCGCCCTCAGCGAACAGCGTGCGGTAGCGCTCCCAGTCGCGCGGCTGCCCTGCGGGCCCGGAAAGCACCTCATAAGCTGTATGCAGAATCGCATCGAGCGTGGAAACATCGGATTCAAGCGCGGGCTTCATCGCTGATGATTCTAATTTTCCGTAGCGAGTGAATTACAGGTTGCTGATGGGTATGGAGAGCTTGAATGGGCTAGCGCAGCGCAACCGTGCGCCCCTGTCGCAGTGTGCTGTGTTACAAAGGTCGGAGCGAGTTGCGAATCGTCCGAAGCTAGGCTTTGCCGACGCCCGTTAATGTTCGATTGGCTGAAGTTTTGGTGCGCATTATGTACTTCAGCCGATCTTCGACCGCGTACCCAATTTCTGCTGCACATTTGACGCCTACAACAACGCCTGTAGTATGTTCGCCTTTAATCCGTATGTGTCCCTTTGCGGCATCTAGTACAGAACACGTACGAGACTGTGTTCTTGCAACGGCAGAGCGAATCGACCGCAAGTCTTCCAGATTGCCGGTAAGATAAACATGTGAGATTTTCGTTTCGTTCCAATCTTCAAAGGCCTTCATCGGCTCGGCAATCTTTATGGCCCAATCATCCCATTTACTGTGTTTCGCAGTTCGGGGCTTTCTGAAGCAAACAGATAGTCCTACTTGTCCGCCTTCCATAATCGCAAGGTGCGTAACCTTTTCGCGCAAATTGACGACAGCAACAGGGCTGTTCACATTCGAAACGGAGCGTTTGACTACGGCCGCCAATCCTGCAGCTACGTCAGTTGAATCAAGATTTATGCGTCTTATATAGGCAGGTGCGCTTTTCGATGATTGCGCCTCTGTCTTGCACTCCAACACTTCGATTACTCCTCCATTTAGAATCTGAACTTGCCTGCAATAAGCGTTGTTCGCCGCATAAGGATCTACAAATTGATATACAGGCGCGTTTAGTCGAGCGTCCTCATCATAGACAGGCGCCAATTCCGCCAGGATGTCTTGCTCGCGCTCAGGCCTTACATACAGTTCCGTTTCGGGAGCGCCGACCCGCCCTGACCTCCGGATTTGGTATTCCTCAAGCCACAACCCTTTCCATTTTGTTACGAGATTCATGATATATGCCGGGGTTTCACCGACCTGATCCGCCACTTCTTTTGCAGTAAAATTCCCCAAATGAAGCATCGCGCGCAGCACTTTTGCCTGCTTTAGACTTGCCATACAAACCACTCCTGTCGTGGGGAAACGTTACAAGGAAAAATTATTGTACACGAATTACTCATCGATCAATGATTATTTCTATTCTCACTATAATACTCATTAAATGATGATTAATTTCATTAATCTTGTTGCCTACAAAGTGACAAAAGTTTTACGACGTTCAGCTTGGTCCCGGGAGCTGATTCTTGGAGATTTCTGACGAATATCTCAGTGAGCCTGAGCCGCCCCGCCACCAGGCGCTGGTCTTGATCCGATAGTGATGTTGGCGGTCCCAGCGTTACAGGTGCTTGCGACAGGTACCCTGCGATCCAAAGGACGAAGTTTCGCTTTATCCTCGCATCAATGTACAAGGCATTTAAATCAAGAGCGAGGGCCAGGAAAAGTTCGTCTGGAGGCATGGAATTTAGGCGCATCATAAGTTGCGCAACCCTTGTTTTCAGAAACCGCAAAAGCGCCCAAGCTCCTTGGTATCCCTTTCCTCGTAAGACCTTTTCATCCCCGGCGTATCGAGCAACCGCTGCAGCGCTGCAATGCTTAAAGACTTGGCCATCCATTGCAGCGTCATTGTCGGAGTTCTCGAGAACTCTTTGCAACAGTTGAAACTGGACGAAATCCATCCAACCTTCCTCCCATGAATCCAACGGGCTACACCCAGTCCAATCGACCATTCTGCCTTCCGAACCGTGGCGCCAACGACTCAGCCCGTGACACCAATACTCATGGGACAGTACATATGGAATCGCGAAGTAACTTTCGGCATTGAATTGGGCTGGGTTGAAGCGAATGACAATGTTGCGATCAGCGCTCTTGATGTCTTCTGTGTTTAACTCCGTCCTTCCGCTCACTCCCAGTTTGAGCCTTTCATCAATTTCAAAAAGCAGCCGGAGTTTGGGGAATTCGCGCTCAATCGTGGCAGGACCAAAGTAGCCTGCTGCAACCTTATTGAATTTCGCGAGCCATGATTCGACTTCTGTGCCAATCGACGAGAATTTCAGCGCCTCGTTCTTATATGTAGTAAGAAAATAATTGAGGGCGCTTTTCTGCGGGTCGAAAAAGTTCTTAAGGCTCGCACCGAGATGTTCGGCCACTTGTGCGATGAAGGCGGCCCGATCGGTATCGGGCAATCTGACCGCGTACAACGAACCAATTGCCTTAAGAACCTGTTGCCGCGCAGGAAGGTCTTCGACGCCGGGTCGGCCAGCAAAAAGCTGCACCTCGTGGTGGGCGAATGCGCGATAAGCAGCCGCCTGCGCCGTCAGCGCCAGTTCCTCTTGGGGGTTCAACTCGTATATGCGTTCGCCCATAATCTTAGACGGACGCCCGTGAGCGAAGCCTAATCTTCTTTTTGTCTGAGAGCTTTCCCTTGATTATCTCCCAGAGATCTAAAGCAATCTTCTTTGCCACTGCTGACGCATCATTGCAAAATGGTTGAACGAGTGGAACTAACTCCTTTATGAAAGGTGCCAGCGAAACAAGCAAACGGACCGACTCTGAGTCGAATCCAGCACCCTGGTCTTTGACTTCAATCCGGCTGACCGATCTAATGACGGCTTCTGGGTCAACTTTAACTTTTTGGCCATCGAGCACGTTTTGGACTTGGACTTTAATTTCAGCCCTAGTATCCGGCTGGGTAATAAGATCCTTGAGAGTGTCGGCTATTGCCTGAGAACTGTACTGAGCTTGAGATTCATAAAACAGATCGCCTGTGGCGTTCATAGCGATTGTCCTTACTTGTTAGCGCAGTGCGCGCCTTATTGAAAGGGGGTTAAGTCACAATACAGTGAGTGAAATATTTTTGCAAACAAAATTGACAACTTTTCTTGTGCAAGGTGGCACGGAACGAAGGCCCGTCAGGGCTCCCTCGGGAGTGGCTCAAAACGACAAGATGCAGCCCGCGTGGTGGACCCAAAGTGCTTGACAAAAAGGGCAAACATATGGCAAAGTTATCTTTGCTAGAAATTCGGCCTACCCGGGCGAGTTCCGGGGGAAGTCCGATGGCCGGGGAGCGGCGCCCGTGCTGCGAAGCTAAAACGCCAGCAACCTTGAGAGCATCCGCTAGAACGCCATCAGCGTAGCCTGTGCTCTCACCCTCCAAAATATAAGTGTGTCTATGGATCGCCGTGATCCGACCCCTGCAAGCCAAAACCGGGCTCGCCGGGATCGCCGAAATCGCGCGTAAGCGCCGTAATCGGAAACCCAAACCCAAAAATCTCAAGAGCCACCCATCGGGTGGCTTTTTCTTTGCAATCCCAAATCGCCAGCCACCGAGAGCGCCTTCATGTCCAAAAAACAAATCATTGCCGTCCTTCGCAAATACGCCGCAGACCTCGGCCGCACACCCCGCTCCGCCGAATTTCACCGCCACGCCCAGCTCAGCCCCCGGGAAATCCAAAGACACTTCGGGACCTTCTCTCGCCTGCTGAAAGCCGGCGGAATCGAACGTCGCGGGCCGGGCGTCCCCCTAGGCCTTCAGGAACTCTTCCTCGATTGGGCCCGCGTCGCGCGCAAGCTCGGCAAGATTCCCGCCAAGACTGACTATGCCGCCTACGGCCGTCACAGCATACGCCCGTTCCTCCGCCGATACCGAGCCTGGAGCAGCGTGCCCGGAGGCCTCCTTGAATTCGCCGTCCGCCACAAGATCGAAAAGGACTGGCAGGACGTGCTGAACATCATCGCCGGCTACCTGAAAGACCGCGCTTCCGGCCGCCTCTTCCGCAAAGGCCAGCACGCCGGCCGCCCCATTGTCGGTCGCTATCCCGGCCGCCGCATTGACGCCCGCCCGATCTATGGCCGGCCGATGTTGGGAACGCTCAGCTTTACGCCCACGAACGAGCAGGGCGTGCTGTTTGTTTTTGGCGCGGTGGCGCATGAGCTGGGTCTTTTCATCAGCAGGGTGCAAACAGAATTTCCTGACGTGGAGGCCTTGCGAGAGGTAGGGCCGAACCAGTGCCAGAAAACTCACTGGGAGCTGGAGTACGAGAGCCGGAATTTTCAGACCCACATGCACCCGGTGGATGGATGTGATGGGATCATTTGCTGGATCCATAACTGGCCGGAGTGTCCGCTGGAGGTCATTGAGCTGAAGACCGTGGTGGAGAAGCTGGCGAAAATGCAGAAGACTTAAGATCCCTTTAATTCCCCGATGTTCTCCGCCGTCCGTCTCTCCGTGGTGAGATTTCCGATCTGCGCTCATCCGCGCAGATCAGCGGGTAATAGGTGTTTTGCTAGTTGCTAATTGCCAATTGCTAGTTGCTGATTGCCAAGTGCTTCCCAACTAGAACCTGATTGTCGGTCCGAAGGTAACCCGCAGGTTATGGTGAGTACCGACGTCCCAGTAGATTTCATCGCCGGCGTCAACCCTGATGCCGAGGATTCCGGCATGGAAATTGATGCCGCCGCCGGGATAAAAGACGGCTTCGCTGAAGGCCGTGCCGCTGCTGGGCACGCTGCCTTGAATGGTCCCGATGAGGGTTGTCGTGCGAATATCGGGAAGGAAATTCAGGATGCCGCCTTTCAGGAAAATGAAATAGCTTCCTCCTTTTGTATGCAACTTGACTCCGCCATTGGCATGAATAATGCCAAGGCGCAACTGGGTGACGTTGAATCCGACGCCGTTGCTTACGATTTGCACAGTTGGATGCTTGAGGTCATAGGAGCCCTCGGCTTCCAGCGCGATGTGGTGACCCAGCCCCAGGTCGATGCGAGCGCCAAGGCCGACGGCATCATTGGGAAAGGGTGGAATATCGAAACGGCCGAAGCTGCCAAAGCCACCCAGTTCGATCAGCTGTGCGAAGCCGGGAGCGGACAGAACCGTCAAGAAGGCAAGCAAGATAAGGTACCGCGGACGCATTACGTTTCCTTTTCCATCCCAAGGCCCGAGTCAGGGCAGGGGATTGTGGTTAATACAGAATCAATTCATCGCAACGGGTCTGCATTTAGAAGAGATGAATACGCGCGAAAGCCAGGAGAGGCCTTTGAGTAGAGAAAGAGCAGCAGAATTGACCAGCAGTGAAGGCTCGAGCAGCTTCTTTTCATGCCAAACAACCCGGGTCATGGGTTCGCAGATGACGGAAAAATAAAAGCCCGCCTTGCGGCGGGCTTTAGCACGAAGTGGTTAAGGTTTATTGAAGAGCGTTTCCATCGGCGTCAATCTTGTGAATCTCGCCCAAATTGAGTTCTTCGATGCCATGCTCGACTTTGCTCATGTCGCCGACCACAACCCACACGACGTGCTGCGGCTGAATGAGTTTCTTGGCGATGGCGTTGGCAGTCTCCGGCGTAACTGCGTCCGCTTTCTGCGTGAAGGTGTTGAAATAGTCTTCCGGCAGGCCATATTGCAGGATCTGGCTGTAAGCGCCGGCAAGCTGTGCCACGGTTTCAAACTGTCCGGGCAGAGCCAGCGTTGCGTTGCTCTGCTCGTGTTCCAGTTCTTTTTCGGTGATCGGCTTGCTGCCGATGATGTCGTTGTACTCCTTCACCAGTTCTACGAGTGACTCCTTGGTTTTATCCGTCTGGACCGGAGCGACGCTGAAGTACGGTCGCTGGCCGCGCGCCGGAGGCATGGCTGCGAACGAGCCATAGGAGTAATGCTTGTCTTCGCGCAGGTTCATGTTGATGCGGGAGCTGAACGTGCCGCCGAAGACCTGGTTGACGAGCTGAATTGGAATGGAGTTGGGATCGTTGCGCGGGGGCGCCAGCAGGCCACCGAAGATGATGCTCTGGCCGGAACCCGGACGATCGATAAGATAGACTTCCGATTTCTGCGTCATCTCCACCGGTGCGACATTCTTCTTGGGCACGTCGCCAGGTTTCCAGCCGGCAAAGATCTTCTCCAATTTGGGCGTGATCTCCGCCAGCGTGGTGTCACCGACCACCAGCAGCGTTGAGTTATTGGGCTTGAACCAGGTGTTATGCCACTTGGCCAGGTCTTCGCGAGTCATTTTGGCGACGCTGGCTTCATTTCCCGTGCCGGTAAATGGCACAGCATAGGGATGTCCCTTGCCGTAGAGCAGTTGCGGGATCACGCGCAAGCCCATGGACTGAGGCTGCACTTTTTCACGCCGAATGGCCGCGACGCGGTCCGACTGTAGACGCGCGAACTCCTTCTGCGGGAAGGCAGGATGCAGGATCAGGTCAGCGTAAATGTCGAGCGACTTGTCCATGGTCTGCTTGAGCGTGTTGAGGTTGACGGTCGCCCAATCCAGGTTGGCGCCGGCGTTGAAGTTCGCGCTGAGACCCTCCAGCTCTTCGCCGATCTTCAGCGAGTCGCGGGTGGGCGTGCCTTCTTCCAGCATGCGCTGGGAGAAGCTTGCTGTGCCGGACGCATTGGCCGGATCAGCCGAGTAGCCGCTATCGACCATGAGAGTGAAGTTCACGATTGGCGCGGTGTGACGCTCCGCCAGCACAACCTTCAGCCCGTTGGAGAGAGTGGCCTTCTGCATAGGCGGCAGCTTGAGCGACGCAGCCGATCCGGTCGCCGGCTCTTTGGAGCGATCCAGTTTGCCGTCTGCCTTCAGGGTGGAAGGATATGGCTGGACTTCAAGATCATATTCGCCGTCGCTCAGCCAATCATTGGCGGCCTTCTTTACTGAAGCAACCGTGGCCGACTGGATGCGCTGGAGGTAAACCTTGTAGCAGTCAGGATTGCCGGTGTAAGTCTGGCATCGAGCCAGCAGGTCACTCTTGCCGCCGAAGCCACCGATACGTTCCACGATGCGCGCATAAGTTCCGAAAATGCTCGTCTTCGCCAGCTGGAGTTCGGCTTCTGTGGGACCGTTCTTGAGGAAGTTCTGCAACTCTTCCTGTGCGTCTTTTTCTGCCTTGTCGAAGTTGGCCTGGGACTTTTGCGGATCCTGATCAGGTTTGGCCGTGATCGTGAAATCGAACTGGCCTGCAATTTCATTGGTGTCATCATTGGAGTTGGCGCTGGTGGCAACCTGGTCCTTATAGACCAGCCGTTTGTAAAGGCGAGAAGTTTTTCCTCCGCCCATAATCAGTGATACCAGATCAAGCTGCGCTTCTTCCGGCGATCCGAATTGGGGAACGTTCCAAATTCGGTAAAGCCTCGCTTGAGGGACTCTATCTTGCACCCAGCCTCTGTGAACGCCGGTGCGTTTGGCAACCCAGGTCTCCTGTTTGGCGATCGGCGGTCCGGGAGGAATTTCCCCGTAATACTTTTCGACTTTTTGCCGCGCCTCTTCCGGCGTGATATCGCCGGCGATGACCAACGTGGTGTTGTTGGGGCCGTAGTAGGTCTTGAACCAATCCTGTACGTCAGTCATGGAGGCGGCGTCGAGATCCGACATTTCGCCGATTACCGTCCATGAGTAAGGATGGCCTACCGGATAGGTATTCTTGACGACCAGTTCTTCGGTTACGCCGTAAGGCTGGTTTTCATCCTGGCGCTTTTCGTTCTGCACCACGCCGCGCTGGAGGTCGAGCTTCTTTTGATCGAGCACCGGCAGAAGATGGCCCATGCGGTCGCTCTCAGCAAAGAGAACGTAGTCGAGCATGGAGGGCGCGACGTTTTCAAAATAGTTGGTGCGGTCATTGTTGGTGGTGCCGTTGAGATTGGTGGCGCCAATCTTTTCCATGGCATTGATATAGGTATAGTTGAAATTCTGACTGCCGCTGAACATCAGATGCTCAAACAGGTGGGCAAAGCCGGTCTTGCCGGGCTTCTCATTTTTCGAGCCCACGTGATACCAGGTGTTCACCGCCACGATAGGCGCCTTATGGTCTTCGTGCACCAGGAGCGTCAGTCCGTTGCTCAGGACAAACTTTGTGTACTTGATATCGGGGATGGGAATGTTCACAGCGTTGGCCCCTGCGGGCGCTTTTGGCTTGGCCGCGACGACGGGCTTAACCGCTGCTTTGTCCTGGGCGGTGACCGCCAACGAGCCGAAAGATACGAATGCCGCCGCAAGAGCCAGGCCGGCAATTTTTTGCGTTAGCGTGCTTCTCAAAGGTGCCTCCATTTGAAAAAAATCGAAAAGGGGGTGAGACTGGCGGTAACGAGCAGAAAAATGCGGCTCGTACGCAATTTAATGAGACTCAAATGTCCTCAAAGGGTTAGCCAGCAACTACTCACCTAAATCTACAATTTCCTTGCCTGGCGATAGGTATGGCAAGGGTTTATCCGGGGTTCGCATAATCATAGCAGGGTAACTGGCCAGCATGCCAGCGGGTTTTGGGCCTTACTACTTGGCTAGCCGGCGGGAAAACGCTCTATGAAGATGCGCTGTTCGGGCGTATCCGGCACAGACAGGCCTCTACCCTTATGAATGAGGTCCAATGCCGACACCGGGGTATGCCCGAGCCGGATTAGTGCGCAGGCAGCCAACAGCGATGAACGCCCAATTCCGGCCCGGCAATGAAGCGTCACGGCTGTGATCTGTCCCGTCGAATCTTAGAGCGATCCGTTGCGCTCATCGCTGCTCTTATTTTCACCCTTCGTTAACCCGGCAGTCATCAGTCATCAACAAAACGCAAATAGCCTTTCTCCGATCAACAAGACTGGCACAAAAAAACCTGGAGGAACGAATGGTGTTCACACCAGCTTTAAAGAAGCTGCAGCCGGGCGCGCGTCTGGCTGCCTGTTTCATGGCATTGATACTGATTGCCGGAGCCGCATTCGCTCAGGACGACCACGGACGCGATGCGAAAGAACAAAAGACCGCCACTCCGATCAAACACGTGATCGTTATCATCGGCGAGAACCGCACGTTCGACAATGTCTTTGCCACGTATGTACCCAGACACGGCAGCGTTTCCAACCTGCTTTCGCTGGGCATTATTCACGCAGACGGCTCACCCGGCCCAAACGCGGCGCTGGCCACCCAGTTCCTGCTCAACAACATCAATCCGCCCAGCTTTTTTGTAGACACGCGAAAGCTGACCAATCCCGGGAAAACGGCCTATTCGCCTTTCCTGCCGACACCCGAGGCCGGGGGCGCGCCACCGCTGGCGGTAACCCACAGCCAGTTCCTGAACGATCCAGTCGATACGGCTCCGCCGTTCGATGCCAACACGTTTTCGACGTCACAGCTGAATACGCTTTCGCCGGAGCTCGAAATCGGCGACCTCTCTCTGTTGACCACCGGTTTTACCGGTCTCCAGAACTGCGCGGCCAATGTGACGCTGCCTCCATCGGCCTGCCCGGTGCCCGACTCGCGGATCACCAACTTCAACAAGCTGCCGAATACATCGTTTCAGATTACCGGCGCCCAAGTGCCCTATGACAGCTACACCGGCGACATGGTGCACCGGTTCTTCCACATGTGGGAGCAATCTGATTGCAGCGTGCTGGATGCGACGACAAAGAATCCTTCAGGATGCAAGAGTGACCTGCTTCCGTTCGTCGGAATCGCGCGCGGTGACGACAGCGGCAGCAACTCCATGGGCTTCTACAATGTTCAGCGCGGAGATGCACCCCTGTTCAAACGCCTGGCTGATGAATTCACCATGAGCGACAACTACCACCAGCCGGTAATGGGCGGCACGGCGGTTCAGCACACGATGATCGGCACGGCCGACGCATTGCCCTGGGAAAAAGTAGGCAATTTCCCGGCGCAGCCGCCGGCTAAACAAGTGGCCAATCCCAATCCCCAGAGCGCGACGAACGACGCTTTCGTGGTCGACGGACGCTGGACGGAGTGCGGCGACCAGACCCAACCGGGAATCAAGGCCATCGTCGATTACCTCAAGACGCTGCCCTGGCGGCCCGACCTGAAGCCGACCAACTGCGCGCCCAACACGTTCTACATGATTAACAACACGCGGCCGGGTTTCCTCTCCAACGGGCAGCTCAACGTCGCAGCCATCAACGCAGGCACGGCTGTTCCGCCTTCCTCGCTGCGGACGATTGGCGATGCGCTGAACGAGAAGGGAGTCACCTGGGCGTACTACGGTGGCGGATTCAATGCGGCGCGGCGGTTCGACAACGGATCGACTGATCCGGTGGATGTGCTGATCGGCACGGGCGGCGACTGGTATTGCGACATCTGCAACCCGTTCCAATACGCCGCGTCGATCATGGGCGACCCCGTACAGCGCGCGGAGCATATCAAGGATGCAACTGACTTCTTCGACGGGCTGGAACACGGGCAGCTGAAGTCGGTTTCCTACCTGAAGCCAGACAGCTTTGGCGACGGCCACCCGGCTAGTTCCAAGCTGGATGTACTGGAGGCGATCATTGACCGCGTTCTCGACAACCTGAAGCGGCATCCTGAGCTTGCCGAAGACACTGCTTTCATCATCACCTTCGATGAAGGCGGAGGCTATTTTGATTCCGGCTTCATGCAGCCGGTGGACTTCTTCGGCGACGGCCCGCGTATTCCGCTGCTGATCGTCTCGCCGTTCACCCGGGGAGGGCACATCAGCCATACGTACGCCGATCATGCTTCGATCGTGAAGTTCATCGAGCGTAACTGGGGTCTGAAGCCGCTGACCGGCCGCAGCCGCGATAACCTGCCTAATCCGGTTGCTTCGAGCAACCCTTACGTGCCGCAAAACATGCCGGCCGTCAGCGACCTGTTCGACATGTTCCGGTTCGACAAGGACCAGGACCGGGATGAAGACGGAGACCGCGGGCAGGGCCACGACCACTAAACTGCAATTGCGGATCTGGGAACGATGCGAGGGCTGAAGGCAATAGACTTCAGCCCTTTTTTCTCTCAATCGCGCGGTTCAGCATCGGCTATTTCCAGTTCTTCTCCGCGCCGGCCAGGATTCCAGCGAATATTTCGATTCCATCCCAGAGGTTTTGCAGGCGCAGGTTTTCATTGGCGCCGTGCTGATTGTTGTCGTGGTTGACGATGGGCAAGCCGACCACGGGGGTCTTCAGCAGGTCAGTAAACAGATACATTGGCACGCTGCCTCCCAGCAGCGGCATCTTGATCACCGGCGTGCCGAGCGTCTGCTCAATGGATTTCACGACCGGGAGAACTGCAGGATCATCGAGCGAGATTCGCGCGGCTTTGTACCCTGGGCCCCAGTTTACCTGGATGATCCTGGCGTGCTGGCGGCGGGCTTCGATATCCGGGGCCTGATGCACGATGAAAAAGCCCTGCTGGCTAATGAATTTTTCCACCAGCTCATGTACGTGCTCTGGCGTCTGGTTGGGAACAAGGCGGAAATCGATGGATGCTTTGGCCGTGGTGGAGATGGCGTTCTGGGCTTTTTCGGCGACGTGCCCGGCTTCGAGACCGCGGATGTTGAGCGAGGGCTGGGTGATCGCCAGAGGCAAAGCAGCGCTATTGCTTTCGGTCCACGCCAGCGCGAGCTCCTGCTTGAGTTGGGCATCGACGGCGGGGCTTTGGGCGATAGCATCACGTTCGGCAGAAGTCAAAGCGCGTACATCGTCATAGAAGCCGGGTATCAGGATGTGCGAGCTCGAGTCGCGCATGTGAGCCAGCAAATCGACCAGAAGCGCAGCTGGATTTGGCGCCCAGTTGCCGTAGTGGCCATCATGCAGGACGCGCGCCGGACCGTAGACGGTGAGTTCGAGATCGGTGACGCCACGAGCCCCGAAGTAGAGCTGCATACGGCGCGTCTGGTGGACGGGACCGTCGCTCAGGAGCCAGAGATCGCCTCTGAGCAGGTCGGCATTCTCACGGAAGATTTTCTCCAGGTGCGGCGAGCCGGCCTCTTCTTCGCCTTCAAAAAATACTTTCAGGTTCACGCTCAGGGGAACGTTGGCGGCTTTGAGTGCGTCCAGAGCTGTGAGCAGCGCCTGGATCGGCGCTTTGTCGTCGCTGGCGGCGCGAGCGTAGATGCGCCATTCAGGGTTGAGCGGCGGCTGGAGAGAATCGAGCGCAATTGTCTTCGCATCGACTGGGCCTTCACGCAAAACGGGCTGCCAGGGATCATTGGCCCATTGGGCTTTATCCACGGGCTGGCCGTCATAGTGGGCGTACCAGAGCAGCGTGTGGGTTGCGCCGGGAGTCTTGAGTTCGCCATAGACCGCAGGCGGCGCACCGGGGACGTTGAGCGCCAGCGTGCTGAAGCCGCGCTGCTCCAGCAGGTCCATGATGAACGATGCGTTGGTGCGGATATTCGATGTGTCACTGGCGACGTTGGACAGGGAAAGAAGCTTGGCGTAGTCGCGGACGATTTGTGCTTCATTCATCTGACGGTATTCGCGGACGAGGTCGCGAACGTGCTGTGGAGAACGGGCGCTGTCCTGTGCGGAGGCCGCAGACAGACATAAGCCAAGCATCACAAGGCTGAACAATCTTCGGTTGGGCATCAGCGTAATGATAAACGCAGTGGCCGTTAGCGCGACTGTGCCGTGTTACAGCACTTCCTGCCTTCTTCCTGTACCACCTTGCGGGTCTGGCCGAGGGCGCGGTTGAGCGAGGCCTTGGGAATCGCGGTGACCAGCGGCTTGAGCAACCAGCCCAATCCTGTGGGCATATCGCGCGTCAGCGAAAGCGCTTCGCACTGCAGGTAGACGCCGCCGTCCTTTTCTTCGAACCGCCAGTAGGTATTCAGGCGCCAGAGATACCCATGGCCGGTGCCGACAGGAAGCTCTTCGCCTTCCGGCTTGTCGGGGTCTTTTACCTCGGCGATGCGGGTGCTGATGGAGTTGGAAAAGACCTTGTTGGGCGAAACCTGTCCCCAGTGCACAGCGTAGTCAGTGTTGAAGACCACGGTGGTGAATTTCTTCTGCCGCAGGCGAAGAAACATGGTGAAGTCGTCGCCATGGTGAGAAGTGGTGCGCGAGGCGATCACGTCCGGCTTGTACAGCTCGGCGCGGCGATCATAGTCTTTGACCACCGGCAGGGTTTGCGCCAGAGTTACGCCGGGAATAAAGATGATGCCAACCCAGTGATGGACCATGCCATCGGGAATATCAGAACTCATGCCGCTGGTTTCCAGCTTGTCTACCAGGATCTCCCCTTGCCGCAGCTGGGTATACGCCGCGCTTCTCTGGTCAGCGCTGAACCCGTCGATGTAAAGGAAGTTGCCGCCCGGCCGGAGTTCGCCGGTGAAGCGGGCTTCCGTGGCAGCAACGTAACGATCGAAAGCCGAGGTGGTCTTGGGCTTGAGTTCGGCTGCGGTCGCAAGATGGCAACAGCCGAGGGTTAAAAGGAGCGCCGTACAAAGGTGTAGTCGTCTCATGGGTTGGTTACCGTTTGTAGGATGCACGGTTTGAGTCCCGGCGGCAATAGAGGTTATCTCTAAATGACCCGGTTGATATGAAATTTACCTCGCTTTTCAGCAGGTTGGGGGACGCCGAGTGCCCCCAAGGTTTACCATTTTCTTTGGGAGGCCAATCATGTCGATCCGTCCGGTTAAGAAGGTGATCAAGTCGAAGCCTACGCTGGAGGGCGCGGGGGTTCATCTGAGAAGAGCGTTTGGATTTGGCAATACCGGCGACTACGATCCGTTTCTGCTGCTGGACGATTTCCGCAACGATGTGCCGGAGGATTACCTTGCAGGTTTTCCATGGCATCCGCATCGTGGGATTGAGACCATCACGTACGTGCTAGCAGGGACGGTGGAGCACGGCGACAGCATGGGCAACAAGGGCGCGATTGCCGCAGGCGACGTGCAATGGATGACCGCCGGCAGCGGCATCATCCACCAGGAGATGCCCAAGGGCGATTCCACCGGACGCATGCACGGTTTCCAGTTGTGGGCCAATCTCCCGGCGGATCTGAAGATGACGCCGCCACGCTATCAGGAAGTAAAAGCTGCCGAAATCCCGCAAATCACCGACGATGACGGTACGCATGTGCGCCTGGTCTGCGGGAGCTTCTGGGGCAAGAAAGGGCCGGTGGATGGCATTGCCGCCGATCCGATTTATATCGATGTCTCGGTTGCGCCGGGGCGGAGAAAATCCTTGCCTGTCGAGGTCACGCGGCATGCATTCGCTTACGTGTTTGGCGGATCGGGTAAATTCTGCAACGCCTCCGAGCCGCTGGCAGTGCCCACGGAACCTGTAGGCTGGCTGGATACGGCGCCACCTTCTGAAGCCGAGAACCGCTCGTTGATCCTGTTTGATCGCGGGGACGAGGTGGTAGTTCAGGGTGGGGAAAACGGGATTCGCTTTCTGTTGTGCTCGGGCAAGCCGCTGGAAGAGCCCGTGGCGTGGTATGGCCCGATCGTAATGAACACGCAGGAGCAGCTCCGCCAGGCTTTCAATGAGCTGGAGAAGGGAACATTCCTGCGGACGAAGAATGTCTAGGTCGGCCTACCTTTGCTTGATTACTTCTTCATCGAGCGAGCCGACCGGGTAAAGCCACTGCTGACAATAACTGAAAGCCCATGCAGCGGTCCCGGCCACGCGGTGTGAGGCCGGCCGTAAACCTGGCGCAGGATATAACCCCCGGTCAGGACCGAGAGACAGCAGCCAAGGATAAGATCTATGGTCAGCCGAAAGTCAGTAATGCCATGGTTCAGGCGTGAGAGCGCGTCCGGAGGACTGTGAGCCCGTATCCAAGCCAGAACCAGGCCGGTAATTCCCGCGATGAGAAAAAACAGGCCGATCGCGGTTCCCACCAGCTTGGCCGCGCGTGAAGCGAGCATGTCAAGGTGGCGCCTGGTGGCGTCGTCGAGCGGCTCCAAGTCCGCTGCGGAGGCGCGAGTGCCGACTGAGGCTGTGGCTCTGGGCGTTTCAGCTATAGACGGTAACGGCGGCAAGATTTGCACTCGCTCGGCCTGCCGTCTCCGGGCCTGAGCCAAGCGAAGATTTTTCCAGCCGAGAGTCAACACGTAAATGCCAAACAGGGCAAACGGTCCAAACAGTATGGGCCAGCTCAGGACTGCGGCAAAGCGATTGAGGCCGGCATCGGGGCCCAGAAATAAAGAATGCACCATGCTGCCGCAGACCCATATTCCCCAGATCGCGAACGCAAGACAGGGCAGGCCAATCGCAAGGCTAAGCGCGGTTTGAAGGCCGATTTCTCCCGCAGGTTTGTGCGATCGCGAAGTCATAAATCCTGGCACCGCAACTATAACAAGATCGCAGCCTCCGCCAAGGTAACAAGTGTGGGACAAAATGCTCTTGCCCGGTAACGAGAGTCGGTGTGCCGGCGTACCTTCAATGTGGATGATGACGTTAACAAGGTATGAACCAATAGATTGAGCCATAGGAAAAAGAGCCACAAATGGTTGCTGAATCTCATTCCATATCGGCACTTTCCACCCGCAGAACTCCAAGAATTTCCGCCAACCCGCATCTAAGTAGCTCAGTGGACCACTTGACGACGCTCCGTGCCTGAAGTGTGCCCTGGTGACTGTCGATCGATGCAAACGAATATGTGGCGTATTTTCGGCTCTTTGCGAACCCTGGCCATCGTGGTTGGTTTCTTGTTTGGCTGCACATCTCTTCATGCCGATGTTGGTCTGCTGTTGAGCGAGACTCCGGCCGAAGGTCTTTCGCAATGGATCAGCTCAGGCCACTCTGCCATCTATCTATCCCGGCTGTGTCCGGAGACGCCGGTAAAGCTTCGTCTTTGTACTGCGGGTGAGGCCGGCTCCGTCATCAGCATGTATAAGGGGCTTGACGAGGATCAGGATTTTGAATGGAACGCAGTGCCTCTTTCGTTGTTTCTCTATGGTGTGGAAGATGAACGCAACCGCCCGCTACTTGCCTGGCCGGCGCTGTTTCGCCTTCTTCAGGACCATGCTCGCGAAAGCTACCTGGCCGGCGTTTGCCAGACCACCCCTTGCAGCGCTAACCAGCACGGCGACTGGCGCTATTTGTTTGCCAGCACGTTCATCAGGAGCGCTTACATTTTCCAGCTAAAAACCACGCTGCAACAGGACGTGGCGTTCATGATCCATTTGAACGCCCGGCCTAACGTGAACCACTACAACGGCGTGACCAACAACTGCGCCGACTTCGCGGCCGAGGTACTCAACTTCTATTTCCCGGGTTCGGCCCGGTCCGATCATATCAACGATTTTGGCGTGACCAGCCCCAAGGCCATCTCCAAGTCTCTTACCCACTACGCCCGCCGGCATCCCGCGCTGCAGCTTCGTGTCTTTCGGTTCACACAGGTCCCCGGCACGTATAACCCGAGCCATGGCGTGCGCAAAGGCAGTGAGATGTTGTTCAGTTCCAAGAAATTCCTCTTGCCTTTGCTTCTGCGTCCGCACGAGCTGGCGTTGTTTGTCGGCAGTTACACCGTGACCGGCCGTTTTAATCCCGAGCACGAGCTGCGCCGCCAGCCGGGAGCGGATAATGTGCTCCCTCATCAAGCGAACCTGGAGCAGCTGCAGGCACAATCAAATCAAGTGCGTCCCTTGCTTCTGGCTGATTTTGCTGAACTGCCGGTGCCGCTGCCCCCGGTCCGCCCGAAAGATGAATTGCTGGGCACAGGCGCGCAGTGGAAATCGTATCGCGACGCGCTGCATGAGCTCACGAATGAGGCGATCGGCAAGCAATTGATTCCGGATGTGAAAGCGCTTCATAGACTGGTGAAGGAATTGGGTAGCCGCGGCGAGACATCACTCGATCCGGACGGGGCCGCATGGCTAGAGAGTACCGAAGATGGCATTCAGCGCCGGGTTGGCATTGCGGCCAGCAACATCAATGCTCCGGGCTCCGATCCGGAACTGGCTTACCTGATCATGCTCGCGCGTGTGAACGAGATGATGCATCGGTCTGCCAAAGACCGCGAGCTGCTGCCTTACTTCCAGCGCGATTGGGAGCTTTTGCTGGAGACCCGGCGGCGTTTGTGGCCGGCGGCCATGCGTGCTTCCGGCGAGCCTGGGGCGGTGACCGGCCCGGTTATTCCTGCACAATTCCCGGCTGCAAATAAATGACTGAGTCGACGGCCCAGCGAATGCGCTAGACTCTTTACCGCATGCATCCGCTCGATAATCCCACGTGGACGGCGCTCACCACCAAACAAGTGCAGCTGGCACACGGCTCAGCGCTGGCGCGGCGGTTTCCGCCGGAGATGGCCTTGCTGGGCGCACTTGCTGCCAATACCACGATGGCTTTTGATTCGCTGGCGCAGCTCATTCAACGTGATGCGGTAACGCTTTATTTTTCCGCGCCTCCGGCGCTGCCGGCGGGCTGGAACGTGGTGCGAGCCGTGGAGTTGCACCAGATGTTGAAAGATGACAGCGTTGCCTCAGATGAGAGCGCTCGAAGCGCGGCTGCGAAACATCAAGTGATCGAACTGACGCCGGCCGACGTACCGGAGATGAGCGTGATCTATTCGGCGACGCGGCCGAACCGGACGCTCTGTCCCAGGATCCATAAGGTGGGGACGTTTCTGGGGATTCGCAGCGAAGGCAAGTTGGTGGCGATGGGCGGTTTGCGCCTGCATATCGCCGGCTATCGCGAGATCACCGCCGTGGCTACCCAGCCTGACCATGAAGGCCGCGGATATGGCACGGCGATTGTGCTGGCGCTGATGGATCGCATACGGGCAAAAGGCGAGCGGCCATTTCTGACGGTGCGCACGGACAATGAGCGCGCCGTGGCCATCTATCGGCGACTGGGGTTCAAGGAGCGAACGCAACTTTATTCGCGGACGATAAAGCGGGCCTAGGCGTAAGATGTTGGCGAATTTAACGATTGGAGAGCTGGGATGAAATGCATGAAGACCTTGGCCCTGATTGCCATTGCTGCCGTCTGCATGAGCGTGACCGCGATGCAGAAAGATGATCCCACGAAAAAGCTCGGAGCATTCCTGGGCAAGTGGAAGACGGAGGGCGCCTTTGCCAGTGGCCAGAAGACCAGCACGACTCTCGAATGCCGGTGGTCGCCCATGGGAAGCTTCCTGGTCTGCGATCAACTGGTCAACTTTGGCGGCCCGGAACATCAGCAGTTTACGGTGTACTCCTACGACGCGAAGGCCGGAACGTATAGCTACACTACGCTGTCCGATCCGGGAGCCAAGCCGACGAGCGGGACGGTCGAGATCAAAGGCGATCTCTGGACTTACAACTCGAGCTTTGACGCACAGGGCAAGAAGACGCTGATCGTCACGACCAATGAATTTACCGATCCAAAAACGGAGATCTTCAAAGTGAAGACGTCAGACGATGGCGGCGCGACGTGGAAGACGATGCTTGAGGGGAAAGCAACGAAGGTGGGGGATTGAGGAAACGAATGCGGTACAAATCATAGAATCATGGCCGGCATCACAGAAGGAGAGCTGCTCGAATTCCTGAAGGCAATTGAAGAAGGCACGATCCCTTTGCAGCCCGAGGGGTGTATCCCCCATGACATCTATGCCGGCAATGTGCCTTACATGGCGAGCAATGGCTGGCGAATCACGATCTTCAATGACTGCAACGAATGGGATTACGTGGAGCATGTGATCACTCCGGATGGCCGTTCGCTGAGTTTTGACGAGATTGATGATCTCATGTCCGTCGCCCGGGAATATACGCCCGATGTCGAGGTGGCGTGGAGCCGATATGGCATTCCAGGATACATGCGATTTCGTTGCACCAACTGCGGTGTCGACATCGACGCAAAGGTACTCACCAAGGGAGAGTATCTGTGCGATCAATGCAGAGGTTCAGCGCCGGCTTGACAAGAGGGATGATCCTCGCATGGTCTGGCGGCGGCTCTGAGATGCCCCAAATCCAGAACTAACTACAGGAACATGCCTCCGGAAACTTCAATTCTCTGGCCGTTCACCCAGCGGTTCTCGTCCGACAGGAATGCTGCGATCATCGGTCCGATATCGTCGGGGAGTCCGACGCGGCCAAGCGCGGTCATTTCGGACACCCGCTGGTTAATTTCGGGATTGTCGCGCACCAACCCGCCGCTGAAGTCCGTTGCGATGGCGCCTGGAGCAATGGCGTTTACTGTGATCTGACGAGGCCCGAGCTCTTTGGCAAGATAACGGGTCAGGACCTCGACCGCTCCCTTGGCCGCCCCGTAAACGGGAGTGTTTGCCCCAGTGAAGCGCGCGAGGCCCGACGACAGATTGACGATGCGGCCGCCATTGTTCATGAGCGGAAGCAATTTCTGCGTCAGGAAAAACACACCCTTGAAATGAACGTTTACGATTGAGTCAAACTGCGCTTCAGTCGTATCCACGAAGTTCGCATGCAGAGAGTTGCCCGCGTTGTTGACGAGATAGTCGAAGCGCTCACGGCCCCAGCTCTGCAGCCTGCTCCGGACCTCAGTCACGAAAGCATCGAAGGCGCGAGTGTCGCCGGTATCGAGCTGAAATCCTGCGGCCTTCCTGCCCAGCGTTTCGACTTCACGAATAAGGCTCTCCGCTTCCTTTTTATTCGAATGATAGGTAAAGATCACGTCAACGCCGCGACGGGCAAGGTTGACGGCAGTGCTGCGGCCGAGGCCACGGCTGGCGCCGGTGATGATGGCGGTTTTTTGATTCATGATGTCAGTGTTTCCTTCCCGTTAATTTACTCGACCTCGCGACGGAGTGGCTCGAAACCATTCTCCCACGAGTTCCTCGCTCTTCTTCGAAGCGAGGAACTATTCGTAGCGCAAGGCTTCGATGGGATCGAGGCGGGAAGCTTTGATCGCAGGCAGCATGCCGCTGACCAGACCAACAAAAATCAGGATGATGGTCGAGACCAGCAGATGCATGGGCGCGATGCTGAGATAGATATCGCCGGCTTCAGCATTCTTGGCCATGACGCTGTAAACGGGAATGCGGCCGATGATCCAGGAGATGATGTAAGCGACCATGACGCCGAGCAGTCCGCCGGCAAAGGTGATGGCCATGGCTTCCGCCAGGAATTGCGTAAGGATGTCACGCCGGCGCGCACCCAGAGCCTTTTCCACGCCGATTTCCCGGGTGCGCTGGGTGACGGAAACCAGCATGATGTTCATTAAACCCACGCCGCCAATCCCGAGCGTAAGCGTGCCGATGAAGGTGAGAAGGACCTGCAAGGCCATGGTAATGATCTGCCAGTTGTTCAGGTTCTTCATCGTGTTCCAGATGAAAACGGCCCGCGGGTCCTTGGGATTGAAGCCGTGCGAAGTGCCAAGCACGCTGCGGATGTTGCCCTCGACTTTGTCATAGTCGATGCCTTCATAGTCGAGCCAGATGCCGTCGAGGTAGCGGGTGTCGCGGATATCGGACATGACGGAGAAGGGAATGTAGGCGATCTTGTTGACGTTGTCGTCGTCTTCCTGCATTTTGGGTTCGAGCACGCCGATCACTTCAAAGCTGATACCGCTGATGCGTACGCTCTGGCCGAGCGCCGGCTCGCCGGAAAACAGTTTGTCTTTGGCGTCTGAACCGAGCACAACGACGCGGGCACGTTGCATTTCGTCAGCTGCGTTGTAGAAGCGGCCTTCGGCCACGGCGAGCGCGCGGACGGGAACGATATCCGGTGTGAAGCCGCTGACCCCGAATTGCTGGGTCCGGTTCTCATGCTGGACGTTGGCATTGAATGAGGCCTCGGGGGTGATGTGGCGGACGATCGGCAGCTGCTCCTGCAGGTGCTGCACATCGTCGATCATGAAACGAACTTGTGTGCCCGCCTTGGAGCCACCCGCCTGCAATGAGGTGCGGCCGGGAAACACACCCATCATCTGCATTCCGAAATTCGAGAAAATCGCCGTAATGGCGCGCCCAAACCCAGCGCCGTAGGCCAGCAGGATAACCACGGTTGCAATGCCCCAGGCCATGCCCAGCATGGTCAGCGCCGTACGCCGGCGGTTGTGCTTGATGGATTGATACGCTTGCCCGAATAAATCGTGGACCATCGGCCGCTACTCCCTTCTCAGCGCTTCCACCGGCTGCAGCAGTGAAGCCTTGCGCGCCGGATACAAACCCGCAATGATGCCGGCGATCGAAAGCGACGCGATCGCCACCGCCGCCGAACCGGGCACAATGTGCGGCAGATCGAACCCTGGAGGCGTTGGTATTTTCGCCAGCAGCGCCATAATGCCCATGGTAATCGCAATGCCGATGCCGCCGCTGAGCGCGGTGAGAAATGCGCCTTCCAGGAAAAACTGCGTGAGTATGCGCCGGTTGGTCGCGCCCAGCGCCTTCATGAGGCCGATTTCCTGCGTCCGCTCCGTGACGCTCACGAGCATGATATTGATAATTCCAATGGCGCCTAAAACCAGAGTCACCAGACCAACGCCGCCCAGAAACAAATCCATCCCGTCAAAGATTTTGCCGACCATATCCTGTGTCTGCACGGAATCCCAGCCTTCAAAAGCTTCTTTGTTGTCGGGATCAAAGCCATGATTGCGCGCGATGATTTTATGCGCCTGTTCCACTGCGCCGGCATGCTCGGCGCGGCTCTTCGGGTTCATCGCCAGGTTCCCGATATCATCCGGCGTATGCGTTCCCGCCATCGGGAAAAACTCATGCATCACGCTGAAAGGAATATAAATCCTCACATTGTTCAGATTATTTTCCTGCCGTCCGATATTGGCGAGCACGCCCACCACTTCAAATCGCATGCCGCGCAGCAGTACTGTGCTGCCGATCGCCGGCCGCCCGGGAAACAGGTTCCTCATCATCTGGAAGCCCAGCACGCATACCTGGCGTTTCTGCTCTTCGTCCTCCCAGTTCAGCCAGCGACCCTCGCCCTGCGGCAGATAGCGTATCTGATTGAAGTTCGGCCACTGGCCAGAGGTCGTTCCGCTCACCGTGGCAAAATCGCTCTGTATCCGGATATCGCCCCGCCCAATCACCGGCGATACCTCTTTCACCATGGTTGCTTCGGCCTTGATGTCCTGCACATCTTTGAGCGTAAGAAAGTAGCGGCGCATCTCCTGCGTCTGGCCACTCACCGCCGGAATCTGCCCGCCCCACATGAAAATAATGTCTTCGCCGATAGTCGCCATGTTCTTCTTCTGCCCGGAGCGGAAGCCCTCGCCCACGCCAATCAGGAACAGCAGCGACCCCACACCCCAGGCAATGCCAAACATGGTCAAAAACGACCGCAGCTTGTGCGCCCACAGTATGCTCAACACCTGCCCGATCGTGTCTAAAGCCATTCTCATCGATGGATTACCGCTTGCCTTCTATTTCGACCGTCAGCTCACTCGGATGAACCCTGCGCTCTGGCGTGAATTTCCAGAATTTCCAGGATTCTCCCTTGGAGCCCGCGGTCCCAGTTTTTCCGATCCCGTGCGATTCCGGGGTCCCCGGCAAGCCCTGTTTTGGCTTGCTGGGGTGGGATTCCGGCGATTGCGGCGATCTCGCGCGATTCCTATCGCTGCTGTGTAATACGGCCCGGAACCCCTCGTGGTTCCAGAGATTTAGACGGGAGGGAAGGAAAAAAGTCCTTATTATTCCGGAGTTTGCGACCTTAAGGATTTTGGCGGCGTTTTGTAGCAAATCCGGGTTTCCCGATCCCGGCGATTCCGGCGTTTTCGCGCGATTCCGGCGATCTCTACGGCAGCGTCTCCATAAGCACCCTAACCACGTTTTCACCCATGATCTTCCGGATCTCTTCTTCCGAGAACCCTTCCTTGAGCAGCGCTTCCGTGACCAGAGGCCAGCCGCTGGCGTCGAAGGGTGCCGTTGCGCCGCCGTCGAAGTCAGAGCCCAGCGCCACATGCTCCACGCCGACAATCTTCACGGCATACCGGATCGCCCGCGCCGTCGCCATTGCATCTCTGCCGCACGTCGCGGTATCCCACACGCCAATGCCAATCACCCCGCCCGTTCGCGCTACCGCGCGCAATTCGTCATCGGTCAAATTGCGCGGATTATCGCAGGTGCCCTTCACGCCCGTGTGGGAAACCAGCAGCGGACGAGTCGCCATTGCCGTCACGTCGCGCAGCGTCGCCGGCGAGGCATGCGCCAGATCGATAATCATCTTTCGTGCCTCCATGGCCCGCACCCACTCACGGCCAAGTTCGGTCAGTCCGCCTTTGCTCATGCCAGAGGCCGAGCTACCCAACGCCGTGTCAGTAAAGTGTGTCGGCGCCATCATGCGGAATCCGGCGGCGTAAAGGTCATCAAGATTTTTGAGGTCGCCTTCCAGCGGCTGAGCTCCCTCGCTGCCCAGAAATCCCGCGACCGCCTGCCCCGAGACCATTCCTTGTATGCTGCCTGAATTGCGCGTCGTCAGGAACCTTTGCAGGTCGGCCCGCGAGCGAATCAGCACCAGCGCGCCTTTCGACTGCTTGGCAAAATTCTGTAACCGCTGTGCCTGGTACAGCGCTCTTTCCTTTGGGCTACCCCATGTCCTCGGCGGCCAGCCTTCAAACATTGCGATCAGCCTGATCTGGTCCGTGGCATCGGAATTCCGGTAAATGTTGAGCCTGCGCGGCGACGTGGTAACCACCGTAAACGCCTGAATCGCGACGTTGCCCTCGGCCAGCCGTGGCAGGTCGACGTGGCCGGCGCTGCTTCGGCGCAGCAGGTTGCGTCCCCAGAGCAGGCTGTCCGCGTGCAGATCAGCCACGATCATCCGCCGATGCAGCTCCTGCGCTTGAGATGAAACTTGATACGGCCCCGCATGCAGCGTCTTGTTAAACCACCGCTCCACGATTCCCGGCAGCATCAACCAGGCGGCGAACAGCACAACCAGGATGAGCAGCACCCAGCGCAGTCGTTTCATCGGCTGGAGGATACCATTCTGTGGCACCGGCACTCCTGCCGGTGGCCGACTGGTAGAAAACGGCCCTTCAGGATCGCGTAAGAATTCTCCTAAGATCTGCCATTCCACAGCTGTCATTCCGACCGAGTCCGAGGGACCATGAGCGGAGCGAATGGGACTAAGGGCGAGTGGAGGAACCCCGAGAATGTTTGTCCTAACCGTGCTGACCTAGGGAGTTCTTACGACTATTCCAATTTCCTTCATTCCTGCGCCTCAGCGCGGACAACCGGTAGAAGAGCGGCCCTTCAGGGACGCGTAAACCGAGGGACCATGAGCGGAGCGAATGTCATTCGAGCCCGAAGCGCGAAATTCTTGAGCCCAGGCCGTTAGGCCTGGGTATGCAGTATAGAGACGTTGCGCCGACGTAGCCCGTAGCCGCAGGCAAGGGCGGCCGGAGGCGGAAGACGACAAACAAATAGTCTTCATGCCCGCCCTTCGCAAAAACCGCGATGGATGGGGCACCCGGCTGCAGAATAACACCCTGTGGCGGCGGAACTCCTGTTGTGCCACCGGCACTCCTGCCGGTGACCCCGATCGATAGAGATCGGCCCTTCAGGGCTACGTGAGAGTCCCCCAACCATCTGTTATTCCGACCGAGTCCTCCGCTAGTTCGCCCCCGGGGCCCGCGAGACTTCATTTCGCGTCACGGAAGAGGATTGCGTCCTTCGGGTCCTGCAGCGCGGAGAGGATGTTCTCTGCGACCTTCTCAATCAGCTTGGTTCCCCAGAACGGATCGTCCTTGTCATAGTAGATGACGCGCACATGCCGTAGATCGAAGGGCACGTCCGCTTCGTTGGCTTTAGAGCAGAGAAGCACCACAGGCTTGTGCAGCGCATGGGCCAGACCGAGCTCATACAGCACGTTGGCATTGCGGCCCGTAAGGTCGGCCAGCAACACGCGGGCGGAGTTGATGCCGTTCCAAATCTGATCGATGATCTTTCCCGTGCCGTAGATGTCGGCGTCCGCACGGTTGGCTCTTAATTTGGCCTTGTCAATCGCTGGTTGGTAGATAGCTGCGTAATAGCCACCCACAGGTTCGGCAAATGGCATAACCACAAAGCAGGAGTCATCAGCCGAGACTGTGACGCCCTTCGAAAGCTTTTTGATCTGCTGCTCTCCGACTGGTGTGCTTGTGTCACCCGGCGTGGCAGCATCCAAGACACGAAACTTGCCGCCGCTCAACTCCTCCAAAAGATCCGCATCCTTCAAGGTCTGGGTAAAGATCGAGATGAACCCCTCCACTTGGTCTCTGGGAACGTTGAACGAATCCACCAGTGTGTTGACGAGGAACTCTGTGTCGGGAAGATTCTCGCCGCGATACTTCGAGCGGGAGATTGCAATCGCCGGTATTGTTCGCGATCGGCGAGATCACCGAGCGCCAACACCCTTCACCTCCCCATCCTCTTCCTCCATCCCTCCACCACCTTCCTCAACTCGATCACCTCCACCGGACACGCCTCCCAGTTATGCGTCCAGCACACGATGATCTCGCACCCACCCGCCGGATGATCGTGCGTCACATAATTGCGGCTCTGCAGTTCAAACTCGATCCGCACCCGCTGCCATACGCCGGGCTTCACCTCGCGCATGGCCTCGCAATCCGGAAACCCCGGCTGGATGCGCAACACTGCAAACCCCAGCTCCTCCGCAAGCGCGCCAAACAGAAACAGCACGCCGCCTTCGAACGTCGGCGCAAACGCCAGCGGCGAAAGCGTCAGCGGCGGCCCATATACCGGTTCGCCTTCGGCAAACCGCGGGCGTGCCTTCACCACCTCCGGTGCGGCCGGCCGCACAATCCTTCTTCTCCCTTCGATCATCTCCAGCACGTCCTCCCACTCTTCCGCCAGCCCGTTCTTCCGCGCGAACTCCCCCATCTCCGCCGGCACCGCGCTCCAGAATCCATATCGCCTTAGCAGTGGCTGAATGCTGAACTTCGCCCGCGCCTCATATTCCGCCATGCTGGGAACCTTTCCCAGGCTCCGCGCCAGCCCGGCCCAATCTAAAAACAGCGCGCGCAGGTCCGCTTGACAACCCGGCCCGCTCCGTTCCAGCCCGCACACCTCAAGCGCGCATCGATAACTGCCGAACAGCTGGTAAATCGCGCCTTTGCTCACCTGCTTGAGCCTCTTCAATTCCACGAAGCTCGGCGTGCGCCCCAGCTCGGCTGCGCACTCCCTGATCGCCTTCAGAGTCTCGGCTGTGGTTTGCTTCTCCCTTATGACGCGTTGCTTCTTCGCTTTCGCTTTCACTGTTCGCTCCATCCGGCAGAAATAAAAAAGCCACCCGATTCGGGTGGCTGTCGATCATTGAATTTGTTGTCCTTTGGGGTTTCAGATCAGCAGGTCTCGGCGATCACCGGATCACCGATGTGTGGGCGTACTTCAACTGTAAGGGGTGAAAAGCACAGGCCAACCGGCGCTCGACGATCTCAGCGCCCTGGCGGATGCTTTTCTGGTTGCAGGCCGTTTCGGGCTACCGCCCGTATCTGATTGAATTAGCAGAGGTTCTGTCGGCGCCGCTCCCGAGCCAGAACTAAATCACTATAGCGAAAATATGGCGAATTGTCAAGCGAATTCGGTGCCGATTTCGAAGAACGAATTGATTAAAAGCTTGGGTATTAGAAACTGCAATTGCCGTTGCCGCAACGGATCTTGAACCACTCGACATTCATGCCGTATTTGGTCTTCACCTGTGCGCGGACCTTTCCGAAAGCCTGCTGGATTCGCGCGGAGAGCAACCCGTTTTCCTGTTTGTGTTTCAGGTCTTCACGGCGGGAGATCAGTTCGACACGCTGCATTTCCTGATATTCCTGGGTGCTGCGGGGTTGTGCGTCGCTGGCAGGAGTGTAGCCGAGCGAACGGTCCCGTTCACGCTGCTCGATGCGGCGGTTCTCTTCGATGGCATTCAGCAGCATGGCATCGTGCTTGTCAAACCAGATGTGGACGACGGCCTCGGTTTCCTGAAGATTGTGCGTGCTGTGGTAGTCATCGATGGCTTTGAGAATCTCGTCGGTGTTGTCTACGCCACCGTAGAAAACGTCAGGGATCACCGCCTTGTGCTGCTGCTCCGTCTCGTCTGAGAGGACGATTTTGGCCGGCTCCTTTTTCTCCTTCTTGGAATCGCGCGCCACCTCGCCCAGCGACTTGGGCTGGTCAGGAGCACTCTGGGTTTGTGCCGGCAGCATGGTTGCCAGAGACACAAAGGCTAGAAAAACCAGGGCTTTCATGCTGCGATTGTAGCTTTAACCGGACCTCACCTATATGTGACGGAAGTAATGTAATCAGTAGCTAAACTGATTCTGCTTCGATTCTCGACCAATCCAGCCAGGAACACCGATCTCAATTTTGATAATTTGGTAGGTGTCATGGGCCGTCCGGCACAGCTACCCGATCGCCAGATCACTCAACTACCGGAGCTCTCTTCGCCTTCGCGCCCTCGGCAGGAGATCGTCTCTTATTACGCCGCATTGCTTTCCCGCTACGGCCCGCAGAACTGGTGGCCGGCGCAGTCACGACTGGAAGTCATCGTCGGCGCATATCTCACGCAGAACACCAACTGGAGCAACGTCGAAAAAGCGATCGCCAATCTCCGACGCGCTCGCTCTCTGACCCTGAAAGCCCTGCGCCAGATGCCGCTGCGCAAGCTCGAAAAGCTGGTGAAGCCCTCCGGCTTCTTTCGCCAGAAGGCGCGCAAGCTGAAAGCCTTCGTTGCCTTCCTTGACGACAACTATTCCGGCTCGCTCACTCGCATGTTCGCCCAACCCACGGAGAAGCTGCGCGGCCAGTTGCTGGCTCTAAACGGCGTTGGACCTGAAACCGCCGATTCCATTCTGCTCTACGCCGGCAACCATCCTGTCTTCGTTGTCGACGCCTACACCCGCCGCGTACTCGAGCGACACGGCATGATTGCCGCCAAAGCAAGTTATGAGGAGATCCGCGCACTGATCGAGAGCGCGATCCGCAACGCCAGCGCTCACGCTCTCGCAGTTGCTCATCGAGGGTCGAGTCCCCGGCACCCGGCATCGCGCATGAGCCGCGCCCGGCGCAGCGAACTGGCACGGCATTACAACGAACTGCATGCACTGATTGTGCGTGCAGGGAATCACTATTGCCGCAGCACCGCGAAGTGCGAAGGTTGTCCGCTTAAAACCTTTTTGCCCGGGCCTTCGAATGCAACGGCCTAAAGGGCACCTGAATCCCACTTGATAAGAACGTGAAATAACTTTGGGGGAGACAACAATGCTTTTGCTGATTGCGATTGTCCTGTTCATTCTATGGATTTTGGGCTTCGTAGCGTTTCACGTCGCGAGCGGCCTCATCCACCTGCTGTTAATTTTTGCCGTGATTGCCATCATCTGGCACCTCGTCGCGGGAAGACGAGCTACGGTTTAGCAAATCGATTTCTATCGCCAACCATGGTCTAAGGCCCGCCTTCCGGGCCTTATTTGTTCTTGGCAGAGTCTCACTAGGCCGGCCAGATCTCCAGCGCGGTCTTGCTTAGAATCTGCTCTTTGACCGGCTCAGGCAGCGCGAGCGCGCGGAACTGATCCAGGTTCTGCTGGATGTCGGGAATGCCGGGGCTGGGCCAGTCGGTGCCGAAGAGCGTCTTGTGCGCGATCTCCTCCAGCCGTGGAAAATATTTCAACAAGACCTTGGGGGGAATACCGCTGATATCGAGATGGACGTTCTTGTGCCGCCGCATGAGGAAGAACGCGGTCTGCATCCAGATGGGCCGGCCGCCGTGAGCCATCAGGATTTTCAACTTCGGAAAGTCCACGGCTACGTCGTCAAGGTAGATCGGATCGCCGAACTTGTTGCGCGCCGCGGGGAAAATCGATGTTCCGGTATGAATCATCACGGGAATGCCGTTGGCTTCGGCGCCGCGATAGATAGTCTCAAGCTCCTTCACGCCGTTCATGTAGTCATTGGCATAGAGCAACTGGTGCGGCGGATGAATTTTCACCAGGCGAATGCCCAGCCGGACCAGGTTGTCCATCTCCGCTTGCACGTTGAGCGTATGCCGCGGATGCACGCTGCCGCACGGGATCAGCCGCCTGGGATCTTCCTTGCAATAGCCGGCTACCCACTGGTTGACCTCATGGCTGAAGCCCATGGTCTCCGGCGCGACATAATTAATGAGCACCGCGCGCTCCACGCCGATCGAGTCCAGATACTTGAGCAGCGCCTTGGGTGAACGGCAGTATTCCAGGATGTCTTCATAATGGCCGCGGGCCTTCTTCATGACCTCTAGCGGCCCGGCCTTGAACATATCGACGGGTTGAATGTGGATGTGGCAGTCGGTAATCAACATGCAGTAGTTAGTATTCAGCAATTAGCGGTATGCGGCAATTAGCAAGGCGGATCACAATTTCTGGCCGGAGCTATTGTAGCCGAAGAAATCAATATTGACATAGCTATTTAGGATAGCTATTATGCTTCATATGAAAGTAAGCGTGGCTGACGCCAAAAACAAGCTGCCGGAGTTGATCAAAGCAGCCGAAGACGGGGAGAACGTGACGATCTGCCGTCGCGGTGTCCCAGTGGTTGATCTAGTCCCTACCAAGGCGAGCCGGGCCGAAAAACCGAAGTTCGGCACTCTTAACGGCCGGGTCGTTATTCATGATCCTGAGTGGTGGAAGCCGATGAGCGAAGACGAAGTAGAAGACTTTATTGAAGGCCGCTCTTAATGCGCCTTCTGCTCGACACCGTCACGTTCATCTGGGCGGTCGCCTCTCCTGATCAAATCTCCTCTAAAGCCATGCGTGCGATGCAGAGCAGCCAGGCGAGACTAGAGCTAAGTGCCATTTCCCTCTCTGAGATTGCGATCAAGCAAGCGTCGGGTAAATTAAACTTCAGCGAGGTTGAAGTAAGAATTGGAACAGAGGACTTGAAGTTGCGGGTTCTGCCCTACACGGCGGATCATGCGTTTCAGCTATTCACGCTTCCGCAGCACCACCGGGATCCATTTGATCGACAGATTATCTCGCAGGCGCTGGCTGAAGACATCTCCGTTGTGACGGTAGATGAAATGTTCAGGTTGTACAAGGGTTTGCAGGTGATCTGGTAACGCAGACCGCCCAGGTTATTTGAGGTCAAATCCTGTGCCCTCGTCCGCTCGGGACTATGGAAGAACCGCCGCCATCACCGCCCTCTTCGCATACACCTTCACAATCTCGCGTCGATATTCAGGAGTAAGTGCTGACGTCGTGAGCGGCTTGGCGGTTTTGGCCGCAAGTTCCGCGACGACCGTGGCTGTGTGCTCATCAATCTGCTTGCCGACTAAAGCGTTATCTACGCCCGCAACCAGCAGCGGCGCGGGATTGACCGCGGTAATAGCCACGCGCGCAGCTTCCACGGGGCCGCCGTTTTTCTTGAGCGCCACGGCCACGCCGGCCAGCGGATAGTCAATCGAGCCGCGAATGCGCAGCTTCATATAGCTTCCTCGCCAGCCTGCCGACGCTTCCGGCAGAAAGACGCGCGTCAACATCTCATTGCGCTCGAGCCGCATGCGCGCATCGCCGGACTTGGTGTAAAAGTCTTTGAGCGCGACGCGGCGCATACCGGTGGGTCCAGCGATCTCAAGTTCGGCAGCCAGGCAGAGCAGGGCCGGAGGCGTATCGCCGGAGAAGGCCGCCCAGCAGAACTTGCCGCCCGGAGCGACATGGCAGAGATCGCCATCTTTCTTGATGCAGAAACCGCAGGAACGCCGCCATTGCAACGACTGGTTGTACCAGACGCAACGCGTGTCTAGGCAGATGTTGCCGCCGAGCGTGCCCATGTTGCGCAGGATGGGCGAAGCCACCGTCATGGCGGCTTCATGCAGCACGCGATAGTTGCGGCGGATGAACTCCGAGTCTTCAATCGCCGAGAGCGGCGTGAGCGCGCCGACCTCGACGCCCGCGCCGGGTCGCACGTGTATGCCGCGAATCTCGTCGACGCCGCGAATGTCCATGACGTACGCAGGCGTAAAGAGCTTCTGCTTCATCGAGGGCAGAAGGTCGGTGCCGCCGGCCAGGATCATAAGATCGTCGCCATGGCGTGCCAGATAGTCAACGGCCTGGCGCAGCGAGCGCGGGCGAAGCAGTTTGAAAGAAGGAAGACTCATGATCCGATTTAGTAATTGGGTAAATTGGTAATTTGGTAATTGGTATATTTCGAGCCCACGATGGTCATGTCTCCTCTGATTTTCATTTACCAAATTACCAAATTACTCAATTACCAAATTTTGGCGGCTCCTCCGTGGTGGATTTTAGGTGTCAACCTGTGTGGTCCGCCGTGCCGGATCCAACTCATGCCGTTGTGGGCCTTTGCCTTTGAACCACAGCGATCCGCCGTGTTCACGGAAGGTGGTCGGAGCGGAAGGATCGGCGCCGCGCGTGATCTCCAGCGCTTTCTTCTCTGCCTTCTTCGCTTTGAGCGCGGCCAGCACGCGCTCCGGTGTGAACGGCGCTTCGCGCAGCCGGATGCCCACGGCATCATAGATCGCGTTGGCGATCGCGGGAATCGTCGCAGCCAAAGAACCCTCGCTCGCTTCCTTCGCGCCGAACGGACCTTCTGGATCAACCGACTCCACGATAATGCATTCCACTTCCGGCGATTCCGTCGCCGAAGGCGATTTGTATTCGAGCATGCCGGGATTCATCAGCAGGCCGTCCTTCCAGACCATTTCTTCCTGCATAGCCTGGCCCAGGCCCATCCATACGGAGCCGATTACCTGGCCTTCAACGGAGACGGGATTCAGTGCGCGGCCGCAATCGTGCGCAGCCCAGACCTTGTGGACCTTAACCTCGCCGGTCTCTTCGTCCACGCTGACTTCGGCGACCTGCGCGGAATAGGAATACGCGGGCGAAGGACCAACGCCGGCGCCTTTGAACTGGCCTCCACGTGCATCTTTAGGTGGAGCGTAAGAGCCGGTGCCGGTGAGTGCGCCGGTGAAGTCGATGGCCGAGACCACGGCTTCTTCAAAGCTCATCTGGTCCTTGGGACCTTCCTCCTTCCGCTTCTGCTGCAGCGATCCCCGAAGCGTCTGGCCTTCCACGCGCCCGCTGACCTCTTTCACGTTGCCGCGCGGAGCTTCGGCGGAGTCATGGTCGCGTTGCGCGCCGTTTGTGGGCGCCGTGAGTTTTGCGCCGCGCTTCCATACGCGATCGTCGCGCATGAACACGTCTTCCGGAGCGCAGTTCATCTTCTGCGCTGCTGCGGCAACGATCTTCTTTTTTACGTCTTCCGCTGCTCGCAATGAGGCGTTGCCGTTCATGAAGGTGACGCGGCTGGAGTAGGACCCGATATCGATGGGCGTGAGGTCGGTGTCGGCGGCGATCACGCGAATACGGCCCAGGCTGATGCCCAGAACCTCGGCGACGATCTGCGCCACCATGGTGTCAGAGCCTTGGCCGATGTCGGATGCGCCGGTGTAGATCACCACGCCGCCATCGCGATCGATCTTGATATTGACGGTGGAGTGCGGCATGTCCGACCGGATAATGCTGTTGGCTGCGCCGCTCACATAGTGGCTGCATGCCATGCCCAGGCCGCGGCCGGGCGGCAGCTGATTGCGGCGCTCCTGCCAGCCGGAACGGTTGATGACCTGGTCAATGCACTCAGGAAGGCCATAACTCTGCACGCGCAGATTGTTCACCGTAATGCAGGGCGGCTTAAGCAGGTTGATGCGGCGTATCTCAGCCGAGTCGATGTTCAGTTGCGCCGCCACCTCGTCCAGCTGCGACTCAAACGCAAAGCGCACGTTTACCGTACCGTGTCCGCGCATGGCGCCGCAGGCCGGCTTGTTGGTGAGAACGCGGTAGCCGTCGTAACGAATATTTGGGATGTCATAGAGCGCGCCCAGCAGCGCTCCGGAATAGAGGATGGTAACCACGCCGTACGAGCAGTAAGCGCCGCCATCCTGGATCACCCTGGCGGCGACCGAGGTGAGGTGGCCGTCTTTTTTTGCGCCGATTTTCAGATCGATGATCGTGCGCGGCCGCCCGCGATGCGCCCAGAAAACCTCTTCCCGCGTGTAGGTGATCTTGACCGGCGCCCTGGCTTTCCGCGCCGCGACCGCAGCGATGATTTCGAGTGGAATCACCTCGCTCTTGCCGCCGAAACCGCCGCCCACCAGCGGCTTGATCACGCGAATCTGCTGCATCGGCATCTCCAGCACGATGGAGAGCTTGTGCTGCAGATAATACGGCACCTGGGTTGAAGACCAGACAGTGAGACGTCCAGGCTTGCCGGTGAGCGAATCGATCTCAAACGAGGCCAGCGTGGAGTGCGGCTCCATGGCAGCGTGCGTGACCTCGCCGGCGATATAGCGGTGTTCGCTGACGGCGTCAGCTTCGGCAAAACCTTTTTCAGGATCGCCGAAGACGTGGTGATATTCCTTTTCGATGTTGTTGGGGCGCTGCGGGTGGATCCAGTCGCGCTCCGCCTTCATTGAATCTTCGGGATCAAACCACGCCGGGAGGGACTCATACTCGACCTCGATGAGATCCAGAGCTTTTTCCGCGATCGATTCCGAAACCGCAACCACGCAGGCAACGTTGTCGCCGACGTAGCGCACTTTTTCGACCGCAAGCGCCGTTTCATCGTGGCCGACAGGAAGGATGCCGTACTTGTTCGGCGCGTCCGGCCCGGTGACCACGCAGATGACGCCATCGAGCGCCTCGGCTTTCGAGGCATCGATGCGTTTGATCCTGGCGTGCGGCAAGGGCGAATGCAGAATCTTGCCCGTGAGCATGCCGGGCACAGAGAGATCATCGGCATACTTGCCCTGGCCGGTGGTCTTGCCGGCGGAGTCTACCAGCGCAACCCGTTTACCGATAATGGAGAAATCACTCATTCTCTGACAGGTTATCACCTGCCAGCCTAATTCTCATCCGGCGGGTAGTGGTTCAGTTTGAAAAACGGAACCACTAGCAGTATCAGCGTCTAGCGATTCGCAGGCGAATCGCGGGCCTTCAGCAGACGTTCATCGCGATAACGATGAATCCAGCACGACTGTACCACTACCATCCGGCGCTGCCGGCCTAATCCTTTCTCCTCCAGATGATAGGAAAAAGGGTGCCCGCCTGCTCGGCTGTCATGGAGCCTCCGGCCAGCGCGATCGCCCTTGCGAGCTGGATATCCCGGCCTGCGGCCAAATCTTGTGGAGACGGCAACAACAGCTCATCGGGCTGTACGCCTTGCCGCTCCAGGCTTTTGCCGTCGCTGAGCGGAAAGTCAGCAACAGTCACCTCTACGGCATAGGGCATGCTCGAATCCAGGCCTTGATTCATCGGAAATACCTCGGCAACCATCACTTTTCCCGAAGACCTGTCGCCTATAACCGTACCCCTTTTTTGCAGTTGAATCGCACGCGCAAAGATTTCCGCGCCGGAAGCTGATGCGCTGTCAATAAGAACTACCAAAGTGCCTGTGAACGCATGGCCTCCATGCCCTTTGATGACAATCGGTTTATGCTCGCCGCGCGATACGTGCTCGCCCAGGGTGAAGCCGTTCTCAAACAGGCTAGAGAGGACATGCTCGAGCAGGTCCTCGCGGCCGCCAAAATTTCCGCGGAGGTCCATGACCAATGCTTTATGTTTGCGGGCCCGAGATATCCAACTATCAATCTCAGATTGTTCTTCCAAAAAGGCAGGGAGCTTCCAGACGAAGACATCTCCGGGCAATTCAACGCCGCGCGATTTCAGTTCCTGGTCGTAGCTATCCTGCTGGCGCACGATATCCCAGATATCCCGCGAGAATTCCAGAACCTTTGGCTGTTGATGTACGCTGGCTGCTACCAGCAGATTGCGTGTTTGCCCGCCCGGAGTGGCCAAAACGAGATGGAAAGCCGAACGCGGAGCCAGGGAATTGAAGGCATACTGCAATTTCGAGAGAGTGTCTCTGGTCGGCGTGAACCCCTCCATAGCAAGGACCTGATCGCCGGGCTTGATTCCCTGCTGATCGGCATTCGATCCCGGCTTCACGGCTGTAATAAAGCATTTCTCGCCGGCGAATCTAGTTTCCCATCCATTCTCTATATCGAAGGGTCGCCGCGGCGGTGCGAAGTAGGTATGAGAATCATTCAAACCATCGAGGGCCCATGCTATCACTCCAAAGGCATCGCTCAATGTCTGGCTCTGGCCAATCTTTTCATCCGCTTGCTTAAGTCTTAGATCCAGATCCAATCCGTGATAGGCCTTATCATAGTAATGTTTCTTCACCGTATCCATCGTATTTTTGAGGATGGCTCTAGCAAGATCTCGCTGCTGATTGCTCATCGGCTGTACGGCTGGCTTGTCGTTTGCGAAGGCAAAAATGAAGCAAAATATAATGGCGAGGGAAAGGGCGGCTGCTTTCAGGAATGGGTGTGACATAGCGGGACATTGTGCTCTGGATTACAGGAACGATCAAGAAAATTCAGAGTTCCCGACCGGCATTTGCGCCTGAATCCTTGGCACGGAAGGTCGTGTCTTTAGGCTTTTCCCTTACGGTCAGCGACGGTGTTCTTTCTCCGCAGCAATCGCCGCCTTGATTGCCTGGTACATCTGCGTGTCCGGGGTGCACCGGCACAGGTTTCCGCAGTATTCAACATGAACGATCGTGCCGCCCGGCATTTATTGCACTTCCGGCTCCTCTGACGCCCAGCCTTCAAGAAAGCCGAGCTCGCCGCCAATTTCTTCCCGTATGCGGCCAAACTCAATCTTGTCCCCGGTTCTTTCGTAGGGAACTTCAATGACCCACGTCTGTATTGCGGGACCACTGATGGCCAGCATGATGCATTCCTGCGCACCATCTGCTTTAAGCTTTCCAGGATAGTAGCTTTCAAGAAAATCTGGAGTCGCTTGTTCGCCGATGAATGCGTCATTGCACGTAATCAGAGCGGTTGCACCATTGCGCCGGGCCGTTTCGATCAGCTGCTGGTACACCATGGCTTTCTCGTCATGATCGGAAAACACGACGGAATAGCACTGAATTTCTGCGGCCGTGATGGCGAAGGCCGTGGAAACCAGTTCCTGGTCGCGCTGCAGGTTCTCTTTGGCAATCTCGAGCACACCGGTGGCGAATTCCCTGAGTTCAAAATTCTCCGGCAGGGGTGTGCTCCACGCGGGTTTGAGGGGTTCGGTCATTCGTTGTCTGCAGCTGTCCAGGTCCCGCCTGCGCTCAGGGCAAACCAATCATCGGCTGCGTTGCTCAGCAGCAATCGCTGCCTTGATCGCCTGATACATCTGCGTGTACCCGGTGCACCGGCACAGGTTTCCGCTGAGTGCGTGGCGAATGTCGTCTTCGCTCGGGTCAGAATTGTGGTCGAGCAGCGCTTTCACGGTAATCATGAAGCCGGGCGTACAGTAGCCGCACTGTGCGCCGCCCCAGTCGCCGTAAGCTTTCTGGATCGCCGCCAGCGCTCCGTGATCGGCAATGCCTTCCACCGTCGTGATCTCCGGCGCCGACTGCTCATCCACGGCATGGCTCATGGCCAGAGCGGTGCAGCTGAGGGTAGGAACGCCATCCACCAGCACCGTACACGCGCCGCAGGAAGAGTCGTCGCAGCCGCGCTTGGAGCCGGTGAGCTGCAGTTCCTGGCGCAGGACGTCAAGCAGCAGTTCGCTGGGCTCAATCGCCAGCTCCTGCAGGCGGCCGTTCACGCGAAGTTCGATCAGTTCTTTTTTCATGCAGCAATCAGCAACTGGCAATCAGCAACTGGCCAAAACACGGACCTCGATATACCTGACGCACCGAAACACTTGGCGTTTTGTGATGCCACGGTTTTCCCGAACGGACGTTCGTTAATCTCCTCTGACCTAACAGGATACCGCGTCGGCGGCAGATAATCCACATCACTGTTGCCTAGTATCCGAAATCCGCCGGCGCAGCATACGCGTGCTGCTTCACGCCCAACTCGGCCACGCGATCCGGGCCCAGGAGCCGCTCATAGGCCGCACGATCAGCCACCCCGTGCACCCAGCGTGCAGCCCAGGCGGCGAACTCCGCGGGCGTTTTCGTCTCCGCGTGATATTGCTGGAAAAAGGCGTCATCTCGCTTGTAGTAACCCTGCACCGGCGAGGGATGCGCACCCAGCTTGCATTCCACCACCGCGGTCACCAGAAATCCGGGAATCACCGTGCGGTTGGGATCGCTGGCAATCACAGACTCAGCGACAATTTCTTCGGCGCAGACAATCACCTTCTTGGCCGCGCGGACACCTTCCAGCATCACGCCAAAATTGCCCCAGCAGTGCGCGTTGCCATGCTGGTCGGCGCGCTGCAGGTGGACGATGGCTACGTCCGGCACCAGCGCCCGCACCGCCAGCAGCGTCTCTTTGGGCTCAAAGGGCGAGATGATCTGGTAGAAAAAATGATTGCCCTTAGGCACATCGCTGCCCATCGCTGTGCGCGTCGGCAGGAACGGCACGCCCATGGCGCCGGCCTCGAGCGCCAGGGCGAGGGTGAAATTGGTCATATTAAAGACGCGCAGCTTGTCGCCAGGCGTGCCGGGGTTCTCCGTTTCGGTGGCGTGGCGAAAGTTGTAGGCCGAACCCATCATCACGTTGCCGACCCAGGCCGCTACTACATCCTTCACGCAGGCTCCGCCGATGAGCTGGTCAAAAAGAATGTCGGAGATCGGGCCGATCAAGCGCAGATCGCGTTTTTTCTGGCGCAGGATTTCATGGCCTGCTCCAAATGGGATCATCTGCTCCATCTGCAGGCCCAGGGCAACAGAGGCGCCGTCGGGCACATGCTCGGTGATGGCCTGCCGCATGGTTGTGAGTTTCGACATAATTCCATTCTACCCAGTCGAGACGGTGCAACCCGTGCACACAGCTCCGCGTTGATCGAAAGCGGGCTCTTCAGTTTAGATCGGCTGTCTTTTTTATTCTGCGGTCTTATATTGTGCCTGCAGGTCGCAGGACTCGCGGCAGGGACGGCAATAGTACTGGCCGTCTTCACAAAGGCGCACCTCGTGGAGACTCTGGCAAAGCCAGCAGTACCGGTTGCAAGTGCAGCTACGTTCCGGCATATCACAGATGGTGCAGACGAATTCCTTGGCCATATAGCCGGAGATTAACGCGAATCCGGCCCGGCGGCAACGGGACAATGGTGCAGGACCCAGGGGAACCCTCATAAATCCCCGGCGATCTTTGGCAATGTTTGGCAATTCTGGCAATCAATTGACCCCTGCAAAACGCGAGTGTTAACCTTGAGGGTTCGTCGCCGCCCAGTCACGCTGCAGTCGCACCTTGGCCGGGTTGGCGGGTTCTGTCTTCCGGCGCGAAAATTCTGAAAGGGTTAAACAGCTTGTCCTCAACCGCAGAAGGCCAGACTCTCAGGAAAACTGCGCTCAACGCGCTGCACCGGCGCACCGGCGCCAAAATGGTGGACTTTGGCGGGTGGGATATGCCTGTGGAATATCCCTCGAGCGGCGGGCTGGTCAAGGAACACATGGCCGTCCGTACCGGCGTCGGCATGTTTGACGTCTCCCACATGGGCGACATTCTGATCCGCGGCCCCCAGGCGCTCGACGCCGTGCAGTGGATCAGCATGAATGATGCCTCCAAGCTGCAGGAAGGCCAGGCGCATTACTCCGCGTTGTTGTATCCCGAAGGGACGTTCGTGGACGATGTAATCGTTCACAAGATGGGCGCGAACGACTATCTTCTCGTCATCAACGCCGGCACGCGCGAAAAGGACCACAGCTGGGTGCGCAAGAACGTCAGCCGTTTCCGCTGCCATGCCGACGACGTCGGCGATTACTACACGCAGATCGCCATCCAGGGTCCCAAGGCTGAAGCCACGCTACAAAAGCTCACCAATGTCGATCTCTCGCAGATCAAGAATTACTGGTTCAAGCATGGAACAGTCTGCGGGCTGCCCAACACGCTGATCGCCCGCACCGGTTACACCGCCGAAGATGGCTTTGAAATCTATGCTCCCTCTGACGTTCCCACCAGCGAGCGCGTATGGAATGAAGTCGTTGAGGCGGGCAGGGAATTCGGCATAGTACCTTGCGGCCTGGGCGCGCGGAACACGCTGCGGCTGGAAGGCAAGATGGCGCTCTACGGCCACGAAATCTCAGACACCATCAATGTCTGGGAAGCGGCGCTGGATCGCTTCTGCAAGATGGAAAAGCCCGATTTTGTCGGCCGCGCTGCTCTGGAAAAAGCCAAGGCCGCCGGCCTCAAGCGCATTCTGGTCGGCCTCGAAGCCGTCGATCGCGGCATCCCGCGTGACGGTTACAAGGTTTTCGACGCCGCGGGAGCGGAAATCGGCTACGTCACCAGCGGATCGCCGGCGCCATATCTCAAGAAGAACATCGCGCTGGCTTACGTGCCGCCGTCGCACTCGGAAGTCGGCCATGAGGTGTTTGTCGAGATTCGCGGTCAGAGGGTCAAGTGCAAAGTCGTGCCCACGCCGTTTTATAGGCGGGCAAAGAAATCTTGAGCAGCGAAACGTTGAGTTATTGGAAGTAAAAATAAGCGGGTGAAATGCGGAGTGAGCGCTGATCCGCGCGAAACTGCTCCAACGAGCCAACAACAGACTCGTCGGGGGCCCCAAAGGAGCATGAGGGTGCAACACCCTGAGCGAAGTCGAAGGGGTTGTTGCTCCCTGGAAAAAGAAGATGCCATATCCGAAAGATTATCGATATACGAAAGAGCACGAGTGGGTTCAGGTGAAGGGCAACACTGGACTGGTCGGCATCACGGACCACGCGCAGGAGTCGCTGGGCGACATCGTCTTCGTCGAGCTGCCGAAGAGCAGCCTGCAACTTCAAGCGGGCAAGAGCTTCGGCACCGTTGAATCCGTGAAGGCGGTTTCGGAACTATATGCGCCGGTTTCCGGCAAAGTGATCGAAATCAATGAGAGCCTGAACCAGGCGCCTGAAGCCATCAATAAGGACGCCCACAGCGCCTGGATGATCAAAATCGAACTTTCCAACCCGAAGGAAGTGGATACGCTGATGGCAGCGGATGATTACGAGAAGTACATCGCGGAAGAGAAATGAAGAAATTTGGTAATTGAGTAATTTGGTAATTGGGCAATTATGCCGGGACCCTGAACGGTGCAATTCAGTTTCGCGCGCCCAATGACCTGCTGCTCATTTGCCGCAGTGATAGCGTTACCATCGACTTGAAATTACTCAATTACCAGATTACTCAATTACTAAATCCCTATGCGCTACTTACCCAAATCCCCTGCTGATCGGGCGCAGATGCTGCGCGAGATCGGCTGTAAGTCCATCGACGATCTGTTCGCGCCGATTCCGGCGGAATATCGCCTTACCCGAGATGTGAAAGTTCCGCGGCAGATGGCCGAGTCAGAGATCATCGACTACTTCCAGGAGCAGGCTTCCGGCAGCGCCGCCGGCTACGCGATGTTTCTTGGCGCCGGCGCCTATCATCATTACCGTCCCGTGGTGATTGACGCGATGGTCTCGCGCGGCGAATTCCTCACTTCCTACACGCCGTACCAGGCGGAGATCGCGCAGGGAACCCTGCAGGCCATCTTTGAATTTCAGACCATGGTCTGCGAACTCACCGGCATGGAAGTAGCCAACGCCAGCATGTATGACGGTTCTACCGGCGCGGCCGAGGCCATGATGATGGCCGTCCGCGTCACCGGGCGCAAGGCCGGCGTGGTGGCGCGCAGCGTTCATCCCGAATACCGCGAGGTGATGCACACCTACACCCAGCATCAGGGCCTGCCCATCAGCGAATGCAACTTCCTGGAAAACGGCCGCGTCGACATGGCCGATCTCGACCGGAAGATCACCGCGGACACCGCCGGCGTGCTCATTCAATCACCGAACTTCTTCGGCACCATCGAGGACGTTGCCGCCGTTGCCGACCTGGCCCACAAAAAGGGCGCATTGCTGATCGTCTCCATTGCCGAAGCGCTTTCGCTTGGAATCGTGAGGCCGCCGGTCGAAGCGGATATCGTTTCCATGGAATCGCAGTCTTTCGGGGTGCCGCTGGGATATGGCGGGCCATACGCCGGGGTGATGGCGACCAAAGAGAAGTATGTTCGCCAGATGCCCGGCCGGCTGGTCGGCGAGACCAGGGACAGGGACGGCAAACGGGGCTTCGTGCTCACGCTTTCCACGCGCGAGCAGCATATCCGCCGTGAGAAAGCGACCTCCAACATCTGTACCAACCAGGCGCTGATCGCTACCATGGCCACCATCTATATGACCATCTACGGCCGCGAAGGCCTGAAAGAGCTTGCCGCACAAAACCTGGCCAAAGCGACCTATGCGGCCGCCGAGTTCGGCAAAAGAGGAAAGATTCTCTTTGCCGGCGCGCCGCGCTTCAACGAGTTCGTGGTCCAGACCAAGGACGATCCCATCAAGATCAATGAGCGCCTGCTGAAGCAAAAAACCATCGGTGGGTTCCCGCTGAGCTGGCACTATCCCGAACTAGGCAACGCAGCCGTATGGTGCTGCACGGAACTCAACTCCAAAGAACAGATCGATGCAGCGGCACAGGCGGTGGGCCAATGAGCGACAAATACATCAGGAAAGCTACGCGACACGTCAACCAGAATGAAGGGCTGATCTTTGAGCGCTCGTCGCCGGGCAAGAAGGCCTACCGGCTGGCGCCGCTCGACGTTCCCGCAGTGGATTACCAAAAGGCCCTTGGCTCCGCTGCGCGCGCCGATCTCGGCAGCATGCCCGAGGTGAGCGAGATGGAGATCATCCGCCACTTCACGCGGCTCTCCACCTGGAACTACGCTATCGATCTCGGCATGTACCCGCTGGGCTCCTGCACCATGAAGTACAACGCGCGTGTGAATGAAGTTGTGGCCCGTTTTCCCGGCCTGGCCAACGCGCATCCGTATCAGCCCGCCATAGCTTCCCAGGGCGCGATGCGCGTGATGAAGACGCTTTCTGACTGCCTGATCGACATCACCGGCATGGATGCCATCACGCTCCAGCCCGCGGCCGGCGCGCATGGCGAGATGACCGGCATCCTGCTGATGCATGCCTACCTGCAGTCGAAAGGGAACCCGCGCAAAAAGATCCTGATCCCGGACTCGGCCCACGGCACCAACCCGGCCACGGCGGCGATCTGCGGTTACGCGGTCGAGAACCTGAAATCCAATGCCCGCGGCATGGTCGACGTAAGCGCTCTGGCGGCTCAGATGAATGAAGACGTTGCCGGGCTCATGCTCACCAATCCCAATACGCTGGGTATCTTTGAGCAGGAAATTCACAAGATTGCCGAGATCCTCCACAGCAAGGGCGGCCTGCTTTACATGGACGGCGCCAACATGAACGCCCTGGTCGGCAAGACCCGCCCAGGAGACTTCGGCGTTGACGTGATGCACTTGAACCTGCACAAGACCTTCTCCACCCCGCACGGCGGAGGCGGTCCGGGATCTGGTCCCGTAGCGTGCAAAAAATCCCTCGAACCCTTCCTGCCCAAACCGGTAATCGTGGAACGCCCCGACGGCTCGCTGGCCTGGGACTATGACCGGCCTCAATCGGTCGGCCGGGTACGCATGTTTTACGGCAATTACGGCATGCACGTCCGGGCCCTAGCTTACATCATGGCCAATGGTCCTGACGGTCTGCGCCAGACCACGGAAGATGCCGTGCTCAACGCCAACTACATTCGTAAAAAGCTGGAAGGCGAATACCATCTGCCGTATTCCAGCCCGTCGATGCACGAGGTTGTCTTTAGTGACGAGATTCAGGAGCAAAAGGGCGTCAAGACCGGCGACATCGCTAAACGCCTGATTGACTACGGCTTCCATCCTTATACGGTGTCATTCCCGCTGGTGGTCCATGGGGCCATCATGATTGAGCCCACGGAGAGCGAATCGGTCGAAGAGCTGGACCTTCTGATTGATGCCATGAAGTCCATTGCGCGCGAAGCCGAAGAAGATCCCGAACTGGTGAAGAACGCCCCTCATACCACCCGGGTCAAGCGTTTGGACGAAACCGCCGCTGCCCGTAAGCCGGTGCTGAGATGGAAGCCCGCCGCGGCCAAAACCGCCGGGGAATGACAGACCGCACGAATGGATATCACTGCGGAGAACGCAGAGAGCGCTGAGAAACGGGAGAACCAGATCAGCGGGATCGTCCTGGATGCAGCTATTGCTGTTCACACTGCGCTTGGTCCCGGTCTTCTCGAGAGCGCATACCAGGCATGTTTAGCGTATGAATTGCGAAGCCGCGGCCTGAGGATCGAGACCCAAGTTCCTTTGCCCATCAGGTATCGCGAAGTCTTTGTGGATGCTTCGTACCGGCTGGATATCGTCGTCGAGGATCTCGTCATTATTGAAATAAAGGCAGCCGAGCGATTAATACCGGTACATGAGGCTCAGCTCCTTTCTTATCTAAAGCTCAGCGGAAAACGATTAGGTCTCCTCATCAACTTTCACGTAGTTCGCCTCAAGGAGGGTTATAGGCGAATCGTAAATGGTCTCTAGTGCTTAATTCTCAGCGTTCTCTGCGCACTCTGCGGTGAATGCCCTATTGAGGGCTACCCAGCCCGCAAGTAACATTTCTGGTGTCTAAGGGTTGAGGTACACTCTTCTATACCTATGTCATTCAAGAAGCCGCTATTTTTGTGTCTTTTCAGCTTGGTCCTGGCCGGGCCGGCACTGCTGGGGCAAACAGCCCCGGCCGGCGCTAGCAACCAGGTGTTGTTGAATACCATGCAGCAAGAGCTCGACCGCGCGATGACGTCGCTCAGCAAGGCCGATCCTGCACCGTATTTCATCAGTTATGCCGTTACCGAGGAATCCGGCGCAGTCGTGATGGCCAGCAACGGCGCCCTGGTGGCGAACGCGAACCGTCATGATCGCACTGCGGACATCTCGGTACGGGTCGGCAGCCGCGATCTGGACAACACGCACGGTGACAATCGCTACAACGCCATTACCACCGCAGCGCTGCCCCTCGACGACAAGCCGGATGCCATCGCCCGCGTGCTCTGGCTGAATACCGATCGTATGTACAAGAAGGCGGCGCAGGGCTTCATGGAAGTGAAGACTGATACCAAGGTGCGCGCCGAGGAAGAAGATTCTTCTCCGGATTTTTCTGTCGAGAAGCCGCAGGTCTTCATCGGCAAGGGCATTGCGCCGGAGAGCTTTGATCGTAAAGCGTGGGAAGACCGGATACGCCGCTACTCCTCCATCTTCTCCAAGTATCCTGATATTGAAAACTCGACCGTCGTCCTGCTGATCGAGGATTCCACGCGCTACTTTGTTTCGAGTGAAGGTTCCCGTCTGGTGGATTCGCGCCCGTTGATTCGCGTGCTGGCGCTGGGCAATACCCGGTCGAGCGACGGCATGGAGCTGGCGCGCTCAGAGACTTTTGATGCTTCGTCGTTTGACAAGCTCGATTCGGATCAGGTCATGACCGCCAAAATCGAAAAGATCGCGCAGGACCTGCAGAAGCTGAAGAAGGCGCCGATCGTCGAGCCGTTCAACGGCCCGGCATTGCTTTCCGGTCGCGCCGCCGCGGTATTTTTCCATGAGGTGGTGGGCCATCGCCTGGAAGGCCAGCGCCAGCGCGGCGAAAATGAAGGCCAGACCTTTACCAAGATGATCGGCCAGCCGGTGTTGCCGAAGTTCCTCAGCGTGGAAGACGACCCAACGCTGCCCTCGCTCGGAGGCGTGGAGTTGAGCGGCAATTACAACTATGACGAAGAAGGCGAGAAGAGCCGCCGGGTGGATCTGATCTCGAACGGGATTCTCAAACAGTTTCTGATGTCGCGCATGCCGGTGAAGGGCTTTATGCAATCCAACGGTCACGGCCGCGGACAGAGCGGTCTGATGCCGGTCGGACGCCAGGGCAATCTGATCGTGCGCTCCACCAAGACCGTGCCGGATTCGGAGCTGCGCAAAGAGTTGATCAATGAGATCAGGAAGCAGAAGAAGCCCTTCGGCCTCTACTTTGAAGACATCGCCGGCGGGTTTACGCTTACGATGCGCAACATGCCGCAGGCGTTTCAGGTGATGCCGCTGATGGTATGGAAGGTCTATCCGGACGGGCGTCCCGATGAACTGGTGCGCGGCGTCGACATTATTGGAACGCCGTTGCAGGCGCTTAACCGCATTGTCCTGACCGGGCAGAAGATCGATGTCTTCAACGGCGAGTGTGGCGCCGAATCGGGTTCGGTGCCGGTTTCTGCCGCTGCTCCGGCCATGCTGTTCTCTGAGATCGAGGTGCAAAAAGTGGCGCAGGGGCATGAGCGTCCGCCGGTGCTGCCGCCGCCGGGAGTGGAAAAACCTGAAGTAGCAAGCCAGCAGCAGAACGCCAATCCGGGAGGCCGATAATGCAGCGTTTCCTTTCCACCATCCTCCTGTTCGTCACGATGAGCGTATTTGCCCTGGCTGCCGAAAGCGCGCCGCCCTCAGCCGCTCCCACGGATGACCACGGCGATCCCGTACTCAAAGCTATGATCGCCGAGCTGAAACGCTCGCAGGAAAAGCTTCAACTGGGTCAGCTGCAGCGGCCGTACTACATCGAATATCAGGTCAGCGAACTCGAGGACCAGACCGCCGACGCAACGCTCGGCGCGCTGCGTTCGGATCAGGTCAACGCCGGCCGCCTGGTGCGGGTAGTTGTCCGCATTGGAGATTACAAGCAGGATAGCTATTTCGGCTCAGGCACGGGCGCAGTCGAAATGATGCCGACTGACGATCAGGAACTGGCGCTTCGCCGCCAGCTTTGGCTCGCCACCGACAAGGCATACAAGGCGGCGCTGACGGGCTTCACCGAGAAAGAGGCTGCACTCAAGAACGTGGAGACGGAAACCGATCTGGTGGATTTTTCCCAGGAAAAACCCAGCCAATCCGTCGGCGACCTGGCTAGGTCCAGTGTGGACATGGAAAAGTGGAAGCAGATGCTGCGCTCCACCTCGGATATCTTCCGCTCTGACGCGTCGCTTGAAAGCTCGAACGCTTTTCTGAGTTTCCGCGTGCTCAACCGCTATTACGTCAATACTGAGGGAACCATCACCCGGAGCGGCAAGGCGGTTTACTCCTATGCGTTTTCCGGCACCGGCCAGGCCGATGACGGCATGTGGATTGAACGCAGCCACGGCTGGGTGGTCACGCGTCCAGACGAATTGCCGAAGCCCAATGAGATTCAGAAAGAAGCCAAACAGCTGATCGGTACTTTCAAGGCGCTGGAGAAGGCACCCCTGGTAGAAGACGATTATCGCGGCCCGGTGCTGTTTTCGGCTGATGCTGCGACCTCAATGTTTGAGCGCCTCATTGTGCCTAACATTCTTGGCATTCGTCCTGACCTGGGGAACCCGGCGCGCACCAACGGCGAATTTGCCTCCTATTACAAGGGACGCGTCTTGCCCGACATGTTTACCGTGGTCGACGATCCCAAGGCAAAGGAGATCGACCACCAGACGCTGGCGGGAAACTACGATGTGGACGATGAAGGCGTGGAAGCGCAGAAGGTCACCGTGATCGATAAGGGCATTCTGACCAACTACCTGTTGGGCCGCGAACCGATCCGCGATTTCCCGCATTCCAATGGTCACGGCCGCACCGCGCTGGGCGGAGCGCCGCGTCCGAGCATCTCCAATCTGATCTTCAAAGCCGCCAACGGCGCCTCCTTTGAAGAATTGAAGAAGAAGCTGATCGACATGTGCAAAGACCAGGGCCGGCCTTACGGCTACTACGTCGAAACCACCGGGCCGCAGCTTTCGCCACGCCTGCTGTGGCGCGTCTACGTGAATGACGGCCATATGGAGCTGGTCCGCGGAGCCATATTCAAGCAGCTGGATACCCGCGCTCTGCGCAGCGACATCGTCGCCGCCGGCAACGATACCTACGTCTACAACCGTACGGAACCGCTGCCCAGCGCCATCGTGAGCCCATCAGTGCTGTTTGGCGAACTGGAGATCCAGCGCGCCAACCACACGCGCGAGAAGCTGCCGCAGTATCCGGCGCCGGCTCTGAGCACGGTCACGGCTTCAAACTAACGGCCTTTCCTTTACCACAGAGGGCACTGAAGAACACAGAGGTTTTCATCAGCCTCCGTGTTCCTTCGTGTCCTTTGTGGTTAAATTGTCTCTTCGCTCATGGGCCGCATTCACGTCCTTCCCGAACACGTTGCCAACAAGATCGCCGCCGGCGAAGTCGTGGAGCGTCCTGCTTCTGTCCTGAAGGAGCTCCTGGAAAACTCGCTTGATGCCGGGGCAACGCGCATCCGCGTGCAGGTGGAGGGCGGGGGCAAGAAGCTGATCCAGGTCACTGACAACGGCTCCGGCATGGTGCGCGACGACGCCCTGCTGGCCTTCGAACGCCACGCAACCTCAAAAATTCAGAACGCCGACGATCTGCTCAACATTCACACGCTCGGCTTTCGCGGTGAAGCTCTGCCGTCCATCGCGTCCGTCGCTCGCGTTCTTTTGGAAACACGTGCAGCCGACGAACCCGGCGGAACAGTGGTTGAAATTGCCGGTGGCAAGATTCTGCGCGTCGAAGAAGCCGGCCTGCCGCAGGGAACATCGTTCGCCGTGCGCGATCTCTTCTTCAACACTCCGGCGCGCAAGAAATTCCTGAAGGCAGAATCGACCGAGCTTTCGCACATCGCCTCGCTGGTAACGCACTATGCGCTGGCGCATCCGGAAAAGCATTTTGAGCTGCACTCAGCTACGGAAGCCATGCTGATTGCAGCGCCGGTAGCTTCGCACTCCGACCGCATCTACCAGATATTTGGCCGCGAAACCCTCGACCAGTTGGTTCCGCTGGCGGCGACTATGAAGCTCGATCGCGTCGGCATTCCCGAGCCGCCACCCTGGCGTCGCGACGAAGACTACTCCCCGCGCACGCCCGGCGATATTCGGCTGCACGGCTTCATCTCCAAGCCTGAGCTGCAGAAGCTGAACCGCAACTCCATCTTCGTCTTCGTGAATGGCCGTCTGATCCGCGACCGCCTGGTGCAGCACGCGCTCACCGAGGCCTATCGCAACATTCTTCCGCCTACGGTCTTTCCCGTGGTATTGCTCTTCATCGAGCTGCCGCATGAAGAGGTGGATGCCAACGTGCATCCTTCGAAGACCGAGGTGCGTTTCCGCCAGCAATCGCTGGTGCACGACTTCGTGCGCGAATCGGTGCGGGCCGCGCTGATGAAGGCCCGCCCGGTTCCGCAATTCACGCGCGAGATCACGGCCCAGCCCACCGCTTCCCCGGGATTGAGTCCCGGCGCGGCCATGAGCGCAGCGCCGATGGCCGGGTCCACGGATTTTGCTCTTCAGCCGCCGGTGCAGCCGGCTGTCAACGAGCGCCTGCAGTTCGGCGGCGAACCGATCGCGGTTGAAGGCAACGTGGCGATCAGCGGATTTGGCGCTGTGCCGGCGCCCACCATCGCGCCCGTCACGGTCAACGGCCATGCGGATGCGTGCGGCAACGTTCTGCCGGACGAGCCGCAGGAAGTGGTCGACCAGCTTGCGCTCGCCAGCCTGAAGCCGCTTGGGCAGGTGCGGGATTCGTTCATTTTGGCTGTTAATCCGGACGGCCTGTGGATCATCGACCAGCACGTGGCGCACGAGCGCGTGCTGTTCGAACGAATCCTGCGCGAGCGCGCGCAAAACAGTCCGGCGCACAATGGACAGCGGCTGCTTATGCCGCTGATCGTGGAGCTTACTCCCGGCCAGCAGGCGGTGTTTACCGAGATTTCCGAAGAACTTCAGCACAACGGCTTTGAAGTCGAGCTCTTCGGCACGCGGACCATCGCTGTGAAGACCGCACCAGGCGGCGTGCGTCCCGCTGAAGTGGAGAAGATGCTGGTTGAACTGCTGGACCAGTTTCAGCAGGAAGAACAGGTGCTCAACCTGGAGAAAATCAGGGCCAGGATTGCGGCCAGCATCGCCTGCCATGCCGCCATCAAGATCAACATGCCGCTGGAGCAGAACAAGATGGAGTGGCTGCTGCAGGAGCTGGCAAAAACCGAGTGTCCCATGACGTGCCCGCACGGCCGGCCGGTGGTGCTGCGGTATTCTGTAAAGGAGATACAGAAGGCGTTCAAGCGGATCTAACAGCCAAACTCACGCACCATGACTGAACAGGAACTCACAGAACATCGAGCCGCCAACTGGCGCACCGGCGGAAGCGCCGTGCAGACCATCGAAGAGGGGCGCGCCTTCGTGGATGCCGTCGGATTTTGTCTGCAGTATCCAGAACGCTTGTTGCCGTTGGTGCCCAGCTTTATCGGCGCTTTTGCCGGGTCAGCCACGGGACTGCCGGATGCAAAGCGCGCTTTCTCTGATCCGCGTGCGCAGCAGGCCACCGATCTGCTGGTGGGGCTGTTGCGGGAGAAGTCAGCCTTTGAAATGATCCTGCCCGGCGACTTGACCCTGATCAGCTCGGCGCCGCTGTTTCCGTTTTTCTATGCGCTCATTGGCGACCGGACACCCAAATCGCCGCCCAAGATCAAAGCCCAGGGCGCAGCGGTATCTGCTCTTGGGATGCGGGTGTTTGCGGTGCTGCAGGAGCACGGACCGCTGAGCAAAGGCCAGTTGCAGCAGCGCGTCGGCGGGGAAGCCAGCATCACCGCGCTGGAGCGCGCGCTGAGCGAGTTGTGGTCAATTCTCAAGATCACGCGGGTTGGTTACACCCCGGATGAAGGTGCGCAATGGGATGTGCTCTACCGCTGGGCGCCGCAAGCGGTGAAAGAGGGTATACAGATCTCCCAGCCTGAAGCCATCTCGGCTCTGGTCAGCAAGTACCTTGAAGCGTCGGTTGCAGCCGAGCAGGAGGAGATCGAACAATTCTTTTCCAATCTGACTTCGCGCTCCAAGATCCGCGAAGCGGTGAATGCGCTGTTGCAGGCGCGCGAGCTGAGTTTTGTGACTGTCGGCAGCCGGACACTGATTCGCATGACGCCTCCACCGGAGCAGCAGCGGAGACGCACGCATGGGTGACGCGGTCTCCACGGCAGGCGGCCGGACGAGGATTGTGATCGCGATCGACGGCCCGGCCGGATCAGGCAAAAGCACCCTGGCGGCACTGCTGGCGCGAAGATACAACTACATCAACATTGAGACGGGCGCGATGTATCGCGCGCTGGCTCTCAAAGCCATTGAACGCGACATTCCCCTGGACGATGGAGGCAAACTAGCCGGCCTGGCGGGGCAATCGCAGATCGAGCTCGTGCCGACGGCGGAAGGGAATCGGGTGCTGCTGGACCGTAAGGATGTGACTGAGCGGCTGCGCAGCCAGGATGTGACTGACGCTGCTTCCAAGGTTTCCGTACATCCGCCGGTCCGCGAATGGATGGTGGCAAGCCAACGTCAACTCGGAGCCGGCGGCGGCGTGGTGATGGAAGGACGCGACATAGGCACCAAGGTGTTTCCCGATGCCGAGGTAAAAATCTTTCTGGATGCCGCGCCGGAAGTTCGCGGCACAAGGCGCTTTCTGCAAAGCCCTGCCTCTGAAACGCCCGCAGCTGAGGTGCTGGCAGAGATGCACGCCCGTGATCAGCGCGATCGCGCCCGTGCGAATTCTCCGCTGGTGGCGGCGCCGGATGCCGTGCAGATCGATTCCACCTATCTCACCCTGGATCAGGTGCTGGCGCGTGCCGTTGAACTGGTGGACGCAAAGCTGGCAGCCATCTCTTCAAAATAGAACAGGCTCAGCCTGCGTGGGCGTTACCAATCCAACTGTTACAAAATCCAGGCAGCTTTTCATGCCTTCGAGTGGGACGACTCAACAGGATGACCAGAATCCGGGCCGTGGTTTATACGCGGGAGCCACGGCCACGGAGTTAGCTAAGGGTTGGTCAGTCCCCTCCAGGCTAACCGGGCAATATACTAGTCTGGATAGTTGGATTGCAACGTTCAGGTACGCCAAGTTTGGCCGCGCGCTTCTGATGTTTTCACGAAAACGAACTTTTTGCATTTACTGCTTGCGAATCTGAATGGTTCCGCGATCAGCCCGCAGGCGGATATCCGGACCGCCCTTGCCGACCGTTCCTCGCGCTGTGGCATCGGACCCGCTGTTGTCGACATTCACGCTGAAATCGCTGATGTCGATGTTGCCGCTGGTGCTCTTGGCATCCAGCCGGAAGTTTGCATTTTCCGGCAGATCAAGCTCAATGCCGCCATGGACATTGCTGATGTCGATGGGGCCGAGCGGCCCTTTGGCTTTCAACTCGACTACGCCGTTGCGGTTCTCCACGTCGATTTCGCCGGAGACGTCTTCCAGGTGTACCTCATTGGAGCGCGTCGTCAATTTCACGGGTCCGGAGATCGAGCTACCCTGCAGGTCGCCATGACCCATGTTGAGTTCGCCATCAAGCTTGGCCAGTTGCAGGTCAGTGCGGACTGATTTCAAGTGCAGCTGCTGCTTGATGCGCGCGAGCTGAATGTTGCCGTTGTAGCCGGCATTGAACATGAGAGTGCCGTTTACGTCGGAAATGTCACCGTCGTCCACGGAGCCCTCGATCTGGACATTGCCGGTCACGTTTTTCACCGTGACGTCACCATTCAGTCGCAGCGTTGCGTAGCCCTTCACCTGCTCCACGCTGGCGTTGCCGTGGTCGGTGGCCAGGTCGACGTTACCATCGCGCTGGCTCACGCTGAGGTTTCCCCTGCGCGTGGCAATTGAGAGCGCAGCTTGCCGGGGCAATTGCAGATCCAGGTCGAAGCGGGTGTTTTCAAAGTCGCCGCCGGTCAGGTCCAGCAGCCATATCTGCCCCTGCTGGGTAAATTTGGGTTTGGTGGATTCATTCAATCGGTCGGCGTTGCTCTGGGAATCGGTGCGCACGGTCTTGTGGACCACGGCGTGCGCCTGGTCGTCTTCACTGGCGCTGACGGTGATATCGCCCTGGTTGCAGAGAACTTTGATCTGGTTCGCGCCAGTCAGAGGCTGGGCAAAATTGTCAGTGTATTCGTAGCGATTGTTGAAGGGATCCCACCCGTGTCCCCAATTCCAGTCATCGCCCATCCCTCCCCAGTTCCAGTTGTATGTTCTGCTGAAACCGGTGGCAAACAGGATGAAGAACACGAGGAAGACAATGCTGCCTCCGCCGAGCCGCGGCGTAGGCTCGCCTCGGTGGCGGGCCCACAGATGCTCCAGCAACTTGGCTGCGCCCCAGACGATCAGCAGCAGCGGCCAATAACGAGCAAACCACAAGTGCAAACTCTGCGATTGGATCACGCCGGTGGTGCGCAGCAAAAAGAGCACACCAAGTGAGATCAGCACCAGCGGCCCGAAGATCGAGCGGGGCCTTGGCCGATAGTAAGAAGGCGGTTGCGGAGGTACCGGACTGGGTGTGCTCATGGCTTCACCTGAGGTTCATTTGGTTCGTGGGTCGGGGCCGGCGGTGCTGGAGTTCCCGTGGTCCATTGTTGCTGGGGTTGCGGCGCGGTAACCGGAGGAGCGATCACGTTGCCGTATGCTTGTGGATCTATGTGTCCTTCGGTCGATCCGCTGCGCGAGACCAGCAAAACGGCGCCGATCACCAGCAGCAATACCGGAAAGCTTTTGTCAAACGGGACGTCACTGTAGTTCTCGAGCAGGAAGAGGACGCCGAGGGTGATGAGAACGGCAGCGCCCATCATTCCATGCGCCCGGCATCGCACGCACGAGCAATTCCTGTTCCTCACATACGGATTCATTGCACCCTCCCCTGGGCCGTGCGTTTATATGCGATCCACAAACCGAAACCGATCAAAATCAACGGCCACATCCTGCCCACATGAAGGAAACCGAAATTACTCAGCAAGAAGAGGAAGCCAAGCGCGAGGAGAACAATGGCGCCGACGGGTGTGGTGTCCTGTGTGGGCGGCGGAGGAGGAGCAACCTGGAGCGGCGACGACACGGGGGCCGACGGCGGAGGATTTGGTACCCCGCCGGCTGCAGTTGCCGTCGGGACTGCATTGTGTCCGCCGTGATGCGCGGTCTCCTGGATGCCGAATAGCTTATCCAGGCCAAGCGGATCCGGGGCGGGCAGGCCGAGACGTCGCGCTTCGGCGGTCTTGTAGGCTTCGAACGCCATGTAGATGACGAAGAAGCCGATCCCGATCCCAAACATCCCGGATATGTTGCTGGACGCCAGAATCAACAACACGAAGATCACAACGTGAGCAAAGGCTTTCACGAATTGCCCGTTGTACATCGCCCCTACGCCGGGAATGAAGCCCAGGATCCCGGCCATCACCGGGTTTGGCGCTGAGGGCTGTGCCATTGCCGGTGGCTGCATTGTCGCTCCCACCGGAGGCTGTCCCTGTAGCCGCGCGGCAATGCACGGTTCACAGTAGATAGCGCCCATTACGTCGCGCTTGCAATCCTCGCAGAGCGGTTTGCCGCAAGTGCGGCAGAACGCTACTGCCTCGGTTTGATTGTGTACGGCGCAATTCATAGTTGGGCTCCTTGGTGTTTAGCAGGGAACTGGGCCATCAGGGTGCCATCCACTTCCCGGCTGTAATTTTCCTGCTGCTGCGGACGCCCGCCATCATCGGGAGCGGTGATCCGGTTTTGTTGCTTGTTTTCATTGCCCGTGCCCGATGCCGGTGCCGCGGTCTTTCTCAGCTCGCGAACCCGCGCCTGTACTTCATACACTAGGCGCATGTTTTCGTAATAGCTGGTGACTTTTGCTTCCACTTGCGTGAATCCCAATACCATGCTCTTGCGCAGCGCGCTGGGGTGCCAATCCACATTCCTGACATCGGAGATCTTTACTCCCGCCAGCGTCAGCGTGAGGCTCAGCGAGAAGAACGCCATGGCGAACGACGTGGCAAAGCGCGAATGCATCAGGCCGGCAAACGACGGCCGCCATCCTGCCCGCAGCCGGTCCAGCCACCCGCCCTTCACCGGCGCTGCCACTGACGACGCTTGTGCCTGCTTCATGCTCGTCGCCGCCAGGATGTTATGCACCAGGTTCTTCGGCGGCTCCGCTTCGCCCAGCGATCGCATCAGCTCCAGGCCTTCCAACGCCTCGCTCCACTGCGGACCGCAAACCCGGCAGCTTCGGCCATGGGCCTCAAAGCTTTCCCGGGTTTCGGCGCTCAGAGCGCCATCAAGCGCTTCTGCCAGGAGGGCTTCGAACTCGCTGCACTCCAGCCGGTTTGGATACTCGTTATTCATTGCTCGCCTGCCTTTTATTACGAGAAAGTAATCGCGCAAGTTCCATTCTTCCGCGGTTTATCCGCGATTTGACTGTCCCCTCGGGCACCCGCAGCACTACCGCGATCTCCTTGTAGTCCATATCCTGTAAGTCCCTTAGAATCACTGCTTCCCGCAGATCGGGGCTGATCCTGGCGAGCGCCTGCTGCACCATCTTCTGGGTTTCTTTGCTGGCCAACCGGTCATCCGGCGCAGGCCGCGTGTCTTCGAGGCGGCCCGCCAGCGAGAGGGAATCATCCTCTTCCCGCAAACCTGCGTCAATTGAATCGGTTATACGTTCGTGCTTGGTGCGGCGGAAATGGTCGACCAGAAGATTGCGGGCCAGGGTAGTCAACCAAGTGTTAAATGCCCCTTTTTCAATGTTATAGCTGCCCATGGTTCGATACACCCGGATGAAAACCTCCTGCGTCAGGTCCTGCGCGTCATCAGAAGAGTTCGTGAACCGATAGCACAGGTTGTAAATCCTGCGGTTGTACAGGCGCACCAGATCTTCCCAGGCGGCGCTGTCGCCGGCCAGGCATCTGCGTACAAGTGCCCCTGTTTGTTGCTCTTCCAAGCAGTCTCCCCGTCAAAGAGATACGTAGATTCCGGGCATTCGGTTCAAATTGGGTCGTATTGAGCTTTCGATCAAAGGTTTACAGGAAATGAGGGTGAGGTGCAAATTCGGACCGTCTAACTCTTTATTGAAGGTAAATAAAAATAGCGGGAGGGTTCCAGTGGCTACCGTGCAAGTCCGTTACATCGTAAATGACGTTGATGCAGCCATCGCATTCTATTGCCAGCATCTCGGATTTAAGGAAGTGATGCACCCAGCGCCGGCCTTTGCCATGCTGACGCGAGATGATCTACGACTGGTGTTGAGCGCTCCGAATCCCTCGGCCGGCGGCGGACAGCCCATGCCGGATGGCAGGCAGCAGGAACCTGGCGGATGGAACAGGTTCGCCATCGAGGTCCCGGATCTGGGAGCCACAGTCGCTGCCTTGCGCGCGGCCGGAGCCCGGTTCCGCAATGAGATCGTAACCGGCGTCGGGGGCAAACAAATCCTGGTCGAAGACCCTTCGGGCAATCCGGTCGAACTGTTCGAGCCGATTATCGCTGAGGCTCGTTTCAATTCACCGCAGTCAAAGCCATGAGACGTGCACCATCTGAACGGCTTGACTGCTTTGGCTCCCACCCGCACGAGCAAACATAGTTAAGTGTGGGCAAAACGCACGGAGCGCCTGCCGGCGCTCCGTTTTGCATCCGTTTTCCGTGCTGCCGAAGCGGCGTCTAGCGTCTACGCGTCCTGGCGATGCGCATCGCTGCTCCCGACAAGAGCAGCAGCATTCCCATCAGCGCCGTCAAAGGCAGTTCGCCAGCGGTCTGCGGTAATTCTTTTTTGGCGTGCGCAGCTTCGTTGCCAGCCGGAGCTTCTGTCTGAGCCTGTTGAGTTTCTGTCGAAGCTGCCGGAGGTTCTGTTGGCTTGGCTTCTGCAGCCTGGGTACTTTTTGCCGGGACCACCACAACCAGCACCGGCCCCTGGAACTGGTCACTTGATACTTGCGGCGGCGGCGGCGCTTCGCCTGTAACCTTGCTCGACGCAGTGGTCACGGTCACAGGTGTGGTGACGATCTGCGTAGCCGAGACCTTCATTCCTTTGCGCAGGCCCCAGGCATTCGTCTCCTTGCCATTTACGTTGAATTTCTGGCCGGATGGAATGCTGAATTTCTGGTTGGTGCCGTCTTCCAACGTCAGGACCAGCGTACTGGGCGGAGTCACATGCCACACCGTTCCGTTTACAGTCCTCACGGTCGTCACGGTCTTGGGCGTCGTGGTGGTGGTAAGAGTGCGCTGCAGCTTCATGCCCGGCTTCAGATCATGGACTGTGAGCTGCTTTCCATCCACGGTGACCGTTGCGCTGTCGGGAACATTGGAAAAATTCCGTATCTGGCCATCTTCCATCTTCACTACCAGATCGTTGCCCGAAACATAGACGACCTCGCCGCGCTCCACGGTGGTATTAACCGTTTGTTTTCCCTTCTCTGTGGATGTCTCGGTTTGTACCTGGGCGATCATCACTGCCGAAACCAGCAGGCAGAAAAGACCGATTGCAAGTTGATTGCTGAATTTTAAAGCCTTCATATGGATACCCCCTGATGTTGGCTGTGTAACAACTAGGATGTGAATGGCTGCGACGATTGTTCGCCTCCGCCCGGGAGATAGCTGAATCAGTTGCGCGGGGATTAACACGCTGCCTTGGGGCGTTAACGGAAGTTCAAGAGCGTGAGCTGCCCGTTTTGAGCGGGCGTAACACAATTTTCATCTTCTTTTCACAATGGCTTCTCAGAGCTCCTGTTTAATTCGGCGGTTGTAAAAAAGGAGACTCCCCCATGCGCTTCTCAGCACGCATCCGCGCAGCTCTGCTCTTGCTTGCCGCCGCTTTTGCATGCACGTACCTGGCCCACGCCCAGGGCGATCCGCACAAGGTCAAACACATCATCGTCATCATGCAGGAAAACCATTCCTTCGATAATTATTTTGGCGCGCTGGCTTATGCACCGGGCAGCCCATATCACTCGCCGCGCAGAGACGGCGATGGCGACGGCGATGACCGCAATGGCGGCTGTCGCCCGGAAGATCACTCCTGTGTTGACGGCCTTACCTGCCGCGTCGATGCCGCGGGCAATTTCCGCTGTTCCAACTCCAACCTGGATGACGACGGCAGCACGGTCTTCGCTTTTCACGATTCGCGCCGTTGCGTCGCGCCCGACCTGGACCACGGCTGGACCTCCACCCATCACGAAGCCAACTTCCTCGATCCCAACGGCGCGCTGGGACACACCTTGAGTGACGGCTTTGTCCGCGTGAATGACGTCACCGAGCAGGTCGACAAGGGCGTCGAAAATCCGACCGATGACCAGACCATGAATTTCTACAATCAGGACGAGCTTCCGTTCTATTACGATCTGGCGCAAAAATTCGCCATCAGCGATCGCTATTTTTGCTCCGTGCTGGGCCCGACCTTTCCCAATCGCTCCTACCTCATGGCAGCGACATCCTTCGGCCACCTCACCACCTCTGAAATCGGCCCGCCGGCCGGTACCACCGGATACAAGCCGATCACCGGAACCATTCTTGATTTGATGGAAGCAAACAAGGTCACCTGGGCCGACTACTTCCAGGACTTCCCACAAGGCGGCACTTTCCGCTCCATCGGACTGGTCGCTCCGCCTGATCCTCACTTTCTGCCCCTGAAGCTGTTCCTCGCCCAGGTTGCAGGTGTTCCCGGCGTGGGCACGCTGCCGCAGGTCTCCTTTGTTGATCCCAACTTTGGCCTGCTCGGTGGATTCAAGACCGAAAACGACGAGCATCCGCCCACCGACATTCAGCGCGGCCAGGCCTTTGTTTCGCAGGTAGTGAATGCCGTTCGCAACGGCCCGCTCTGGCAGGACAGCATCATTCTCATTACCTATGACGAGCACGGCGGCTCTTACGATCACGTAGCTCCGCCGCGGGCGCAGCGGCACCATGCCCCCAATCCAGACGGCATCAACCCCGGTCAGTGCGCTGATCTCTCCAATCCCCCGGCCAGCGAGCAGCCCGGTGGTGGTGCGCAGTGCACCATCAGCAAAGCCACGGCAGCGCAGCTTTGCCCAGGCTTTTCTCCCACTGGTCCATTCCCTGGATCCTGCGCTAACTTCGATCAGCTGGGCTTCCGCGTGCCCTTCATGGCGATCTCGCCGTTCTCGAAGCCGCACTACGTTTCGCACACCACCGGTGATCACACGTCGATTCTGGCGCTGATTGAAACCATCTTCATGACCCCGGCCAGCGTAAAGCCGCAGCACGGCGATGGCGACGATGACGACCTCGCGCCGCATCCGCATCTGACCCTACGCGATCAGTTCGCCAACCCGCTGCTCGACATGTTCGACTTCAACACCTCGCCTTCACTGAATACCAGGATTGGGCAGGCCGCTCCACCCGCCCAGGACTGTACGCCCCAGTAACCCCGGAGCACTCTCCCTGCTTGAAAAAGCCTGCCGCTATGGCAGGCTTTTTCTTTTTCTGGGCAGTTTGACAAACTGCCCCACGAACAGCATCAGCGTCGCACGCTCTGGCGGCGGGACGCACGATTTCAGGCAGATCTTCATCGCGCAAGCGGATCTATCAGATCCGCGCGCTCATTCGCGTTGATCCTTCGCGCCCCGCGTCTCCGCCGTAGATATCACTTTTTGCCCTCTGCTTTACAATGCGGAGGACATGCCTATTTCTGAACCCACTCGCTGCTCCTGGGCCACCACGCCCGCGATGATCGAATACCACGACCGCGAGTGGGGTGTGCCGCAACACGATGACCGCGTGCTTTTCGAGTTCCTGATACTTGAAGGAGCGCAAGCGGGCTTGAGCTGGTCCACCATCCTCAACAAGAGGGAAGCCTACCGTAAAGCTTTCAGCAGCTTTGATCCGGCGCGGGTCGCAAAATACGATTCCAAAAAGGTCAAAGCCCTGCTGGCGAACGACGGGATAGTCCGCAACCGGCTGAAGATCGCCGCCACCATTGCCAACGCGCAGGCCTTCCTCAAAGTGCAGAAGGAATTCGGCAGCTTCCATGCATACGTCTGGAAATTTGTCGGCGGCCGGCCGAAGATCAACCAGATCAGCTCGATGAAGGGCGTACCGGCGCAAACGGCGGAATCGGAAGCCATGAGCAAAGACCTGCTGAAGCGGGGCTTCCGCTTTGTCGGACCCACCATCTGCTACGCCTTCATGCAGGCGGTCGGCATGGTGAATGATCACCTGGTAACTTGCTTCCGATATGCGGAACTCGCCAAGGTATGAATCCTGCAAACAAGAAATATCTGCTCTGCGCGAACCAAACTGCGCTTACTGTGGCCGGTCAGGCGCGCAGCAAGTGCACAGCGCATATTGAGGAGTCAGGTTGTCCGGAACGTTTCTCCAATCTCCGTTAAAGCTGCTAAGCGGAGGTTTGCAGGCAACCGGGCAGCCCCACTGCTTGGCAATCGCGTCGCTGGCGATCGGCGTTGTGCGTACCGGACGGCACGCCTTGTTGTCCAACTCGCGAGCGTCTCCGACAAGAGTCATGTCCGGGCTTACACGGTTGGGCGGCTGCACCGGCCTTGCTCCGTGCGCTTCGAACCTATGCGGATCCAGCAGGTTCTGGCGGACCTCAAATTGGCAGCCCAGGCGAAAACTCCATTGTGCCGGCAGCGGCTTGCACCCGGTGTTGTCGTCGGGACTCGTGTTCGACCCTGACCATTCAACCAGAAGGCCAGTCGCAGGCTGAGGGATCGGCGGCGCCGAGGAACCTGACGGCTGTGCGACCCTGGCGCTGAATCCTCTGACCACAAACGGCGGTTTCTTGCAGCAGGCCAGATTGCGGTCCGGTGCCCCGGCGCATTCAGGAGAGTTATCCACTTCCGCCGCATAAACGGTGTGTACCTCGATCCACTGCCCCACCGGCGGCGGTGTCCCGTGCGGCGGAGGTACGCCCTGCTTCTCGTTGGTGCAGCCTTGAACGTTCTCCACCGGCACATGGTAATGCTGGTCACATACGTGGAGGACGCGCCCCTGGTAGTTGACCGTAGTGGGATCCGCGCCGAAGGTGACTACGGGAGCCGTGCTTTTGTAGTTGTAATCCAACCCCGGCGCCGGAGGCGCACCGATCGGCGGTTGGTACAAGACATTTCGCGGAGATTGATTGATACAGGCAGACTGGGAATAGCTGCGTGCCGGCAACCCAATCAGTGCGACCGCACTCAGCAAAATGAAGAAGAAGTTGTTCTTTATAGAATTGACATAGTGACGCATAGGGCAGAAGTCTCCTTTCTCAGGTACGAACAGGAAGCATTTCCAGGGCGCGATTCATCCGGTCCGGCTTCAATGCACGGCGATGTATCCGTGCTCCACGCCGGCATGGTCAAAGAAATCGCCCACGATCGTGCCTGAGGCATTGATTCCGTTTCCATCGGTCGACGCAGCTCCGGGAAAATCCAGCTGAGTGAAAACGCCGCGCCGGTCGAAGAATCCATGTCCGTTGCCCGCGGCATCGGTGAAGCTGCCCATCACGAATCCCTGAACGCTTATCCCGAATGCCACCGAACTGGTCGCGCCGGGAGGATCGAGCAGGTTGAAGATGCCACGGCGAAGCGTGAACGCGTGGGAGACGCCGGCAGCGTCAGTAAAACCACCGACAATCTCGTCCCGATTGTTGATGGCGAAAGCAACCGTATCGTGTCCGCCGGGAAAATCGAATTGCGTAAACGTCTGGCCGCGTTTGATGAATGCGTGCGTCTGTCCCGCGGCGTCAGCGAACGATCCCACAATGGTTCCCGCGGCATTAATCCCCAAGCCCAGTGTTGATGTGCTGCCAGGGAAATCAAAGCGGGTAAAGTCGTTGGCGCGGCCAAACAGACCGTGCTGCACTCCCGCAGCGTCAGTAAATGCGCCGGCGATGACGCCCGCGCTGTTCAGGTTGACGGTGCGCGTCGCGGTAGCGCCGGGAAAATCCAGTTGGGTGAAAGAGCCGTTTTGATCCAGGAAGCCGTGCTGCCGGCCGGCTGCGTCAAAAAAGAAACCTACAATCTCTCCCTGGGCGTTAATGCCATCCGCCTCCGTGGCCGTGCTGCCCGGAACATCGAGCTGCGTGAAGGTAAAAGCCGTCTGGGCCTCAGCCGGCATGCCTGCGAGCCCGACTTCCATCAGGGCAAGAACTAAAACAGCAAGATAAATTCTGCGTGCTCTCATTTGCAGTGGCTCCTTAGTTACAGCAGGCCATCGTAGCTGCGAAGGGGCATGCCCTGATTGAACCTAATGTAAATAAGAAAAATCTAAATCCCAAAATGGAAAGGGAGAAATTCCGTGCACATTTGCCGCTTATGGTTTCACCCCGAATTTTGTGCATCTCAGCACCCGGAATTGAATCCGGTTCTATGTTGGCTCAGCGCAAGTTTCCTCCCGCGAAAATCAGCGAGAGCCGGAGATGCGCCACCCTCGGCCATCAGCAGTGGCCTCTTCCATCCAAAAAGGAAAGGAAGGAGGCTTGTTCCCGCAGCATCTTTGAATCCGCGCAAAGGCAAGCCTCAAGGAGGAGGTATGAACATTGAATTACGGCGCTTCTCCATCGCTGCTTTATTTCTGATTGCCGGTGCCGGGCTTGCCTGGGCGCTGCAAGATACAAAAGGTACGAGCGACAGCAAGGCTCCGGGCGAGGTGTATGTCGGTGTGCTTCCGGAAGAGGCCTATATCTGGGTTGATGGGAAGCCGGCTACTCATCGCAGCAGCTTTCTTCACCTGGCTCCAGGAGAGCACACCATCACCGTCTATAACTACGGTTTTACGCCCAAGACGCAGACCGTAACAGTCGCAGGCGGAGATACACAACAATTCGATGTGCATCTGCAGCCTGTGCCCGGCAGAGTCAGCGGTCCCTGGGGACGAATTCAAATCGAGGGCGTTCCCGGCAATTCTCTGGTCTTCATGAACGGCACGACGCCTGAGTTCTTTGTCGGCCACGCGGACGAGATGAATAACAATTTCATCGCCAAGCAGCAGCTGATTGTTCCGGTGGGAACGCATCAGCTCACCATTGTGCGGCGCAAGACTGACCAGCCCATCTGGGCAGGCCAGGTCGACGTAAAAGCAAACAAGCGCCTGATTGTTTACGTGAAAGGCCACGACAACGCGCATATCGTCTATAAGGATTGGGGAAAAGGGAAGGACATCAAAGACCTGAAACGCTTTGAAGCCGGCACCGCTTCGGCGACGATCGCTGTAGCGCCGGTCACAGCCAGCCTTTCTGTAGATCACCCCGACATCAAGTGCAACGAGCCGGTCAAACTGACCTGGAGTTCGAAGGAGGGAACGGTAACCACGGTGAGCGCCAACAATGAGAAGCTGGCCGAATCCGCTTCCGGCGATCTGACGGTGCAGCCCAAGCAAACGACGAAATATCAGTTTCGCGCCGCTGGTCCCGGTGGAACCGTGGTCAAGGACGTCAATGTGAACGTCGATCCCACGGTGCAAGCATCGCTCACTTCTTCGTCGCCCGAGGTTCGCTTTGTCAAAGTGGGCGACCAGGTCCAAGAGCAAGGCAAAGCCGATCTGCAGTGGAGCGCTGCCAATGCAGATTCTGTGACCATCGATCCGGTTGGGTCTGTGAGCGGAAGCAGCGGCACACAGAGCGTGGAGGTTTCGCCGACTCAGACCAATCCCGGCCCGGTGGATGAGACCAAGACCTTCAAGCTCACAGCCACCAATGTCTGCGGCGGCTCCGATACCAAGACCGTCGCCGTCCGTGTGACCGGCTCAATTGAGCCGGAACAGGTGGCGCAAGCTGAGCCCGAGCCGACTCCGGAACCAGCACCGGAACAAAAGTTGCCCGCAACCGCCTCACCGCAACCGTTGTTAGCATTGTTTGGATTGATTTCGTTGGGATCGGGATTGTTGCTGAAATTGCTGCGGAGATAGACAATCGTTTTTGATGCGAAGCTGCTCGAACAAGCAGCTTCGCACTCATTGCCAGTTGCCATTTGCTATTCAGATGTAAAGTAGTCCGACCCGCCAGCGCGCCGACGGAAGGCTTGTAAGCCTAAACTCTGTCAGGACAAACAGAAAAATAGGCAGGCATGGAGTGCGGGCTTTCATTCAAACCGACTCAAGTAAGTGCTTCGGAATGGGCGACGAGATCAAGGTCGTTTTGGAAGCCACAACCCCGTGGAGTCATGCTCATATCGCCCCCAAGATTGCAGGTCTTGCGTCAAGGCTTCAAAATCGCGGAGTTCGATTCGCCAAAGATGATCTTTCAAATCTGCAAGCACAGATTTCTCGAAGTGTGCCGTGGTGGCTAGTACCCCTTTGTTGAGGCGGAACTTATCCATGCGTCCCTCAAGCGCCCAAACTAGATCAGCTTTAACCACACCTGTCTTTACAAATCGTTTGCATTGAATTCCAACACGAAACGTGCCTGCCAGAGTGTTCTTGCGTACAGCAATAATGTCAATTCCTCCGTCCGGCTGATTCCAAGAACCTAAGACTTCTACGTCAAATCCTTGATCTCGGAATAGCTCAGCAATAATCTGCTCAAACGTGCCAGGATGAACTTGCAGCAGATCATGGGGATGCTTCTGCAGCCATCGCATTAGCTCTCCATTTGCGGTTTGGACAACAGAGCCGATTACCTGGGTCGTAGTCGCGAATATTTGCGTATTGGGATTGACACTAAATTTAGCGGTTAGGGGCTTATATGTCTTCGAATCGCCATGAAAATAGGCGATGCTATCGGTTGCATCCCCCATAGGGTTGGTGGAAACAATCCAATAGGCCCGGTCTATCCACGTACCGTTGATTTGTTCTGGCGTAGGCGGCTTTCCAGGATATCGAGTCGAGAAAAACCCAACAAGCCTTCGGCCTTCTTCGCGAATTCTCTTGTACGCAGCCACTAGGGAAAAGTGGTGGATCTCCCAAAATTCATTTGGTGTAGGCGATGAATTCGGCATGGCCATGCCTTGAAATTGCTTAGAGGCAGGATCGTAAACGATGATCCCGGCGGCAAGGCGCGGGAATTCGCGTCTCACATGTGCTGCTACCCATGCATGTAGAGCCGGTTGCTGAATGAAATCGGAAAAGGTTTGGACTTCGTCGCCTAACCCCAAATTATCATCAAAAATGCCATCGTCGGTGTTGTTCAAAGTTATCTTCCCCGTAAGCAGCTTGAGGTGGGGAATCGTAAAGCTTTGAAGTCGGTGCAGGCAAGAAAAATTAATGCTGGCGCTGCGTGGTTGCGACGTTCAATATGCTCGCGCAGACAGCTTGTAGTCGAAGTGATACAAAGATTTATTCACTCGTGAAGTAGTCCACTGCCACCGGGCTCTCAAACAGTGAATAGTCGCGCGTCACTACCGTGATGCCGGATTCGGTGACGATATAGTTTCTCGCATCCTGTTCCGGATCAAAGCCGATGATCGTGCCTTCAGGGATATGCACGTCGCGATCGATGATGGCCCGCCGGATGCGGCAGTGGCGCCCGATATTCACGTGGGAAAAGATAATGGTCTCTTCCACTTCAGAATAGGAATTCACACGCACGTCAGGCGAGAGCACGCAGTTGCGCACCGAGCCGCCGGAAAGAATGCAACCCGGACAGACGATGGAATCAATCGCGGAGCCGGTGCGGCCAGGCTCGCCAAACACAAACTTCGCCGGCGGATACTGGCGCTGGTGCGTGCGGATGGGCCAGTGCTTGTCGTACAGGTTGAAGACCGGTGACACCGCAACCAGGTCCATGTTGGCTTCGTAATACGCTTCCAGCGTGCCTACATCGCGCCAGTACTGCGCTTCCTTCATATTCTCGTCAATGAAGTTGTAAGAATAGATTTTGTACTGGTCGAGAATCTTGGGAAGAATGTCCTTGCCGAAGTCGTGCGATGAATTCGGGTCCTCCGCGTCTTTGAGCAGGACGGGCAAAAGCACGTCAGTGTTGAAGATATAAACGCCCATGGAAGCGGAAACCATCTCCGGATTGTAGGGCGAGCGCAGATCGGTGTTCCTGGGCTTTTCCAGAAAGCCGGTGATACGGCCGCTGCGGTCGATCTCCATCACGCCGAAGTGATGGGTTTCGCTGGGTTCAACCAGGATTGTCGCCAGGGTTACGTCGGCGTCCGCAGCCATATGCTGATCCAGCATCAGCTGGTAATTCATCTTGTAGATGTGGTCGCCGGAGAGAATAATGACGCGTTTGCACTGCTCGCTGCCGACGGAATAAATGTTCTGGTACACCGCGTCGGCGGTGCCAAGATACCAGTTATCGCTCACGCGCTTCATGGGTGGGAGGATCTCCACGAACTCGCCCAACTCCCGGGCCACCACTGAGCCCCAGCCTTCGCGGATGTGGCGATTCAGGGAGAGCGCCTTGTACTGGGTAAGGATATAAACCCGGCGCAGATCGGAGTTAATGCAATTGGAAAGCGTGATATCGATGATGCGATAGTTGCCACCGAAAGTCACCGCGGGTTTAGCGCGGTCACGCGTCAAGGGATAAAGGCGCTCACCGGCGCCTCCGGCCAGAAGTACTCCAAGCGTGTCTTTCATATCGAGGCTAATCGTCTTGCTCCGGACTTTTTTAATGCTAGCAGAAAAAAGAAATCCCGGCGCAGCTCAGGCGCCGGGATCTAAAGCCAGAGGAGTTGGTTCATGCAGCGTCATCAACGCTGATGCGCAGAGACTTGAGAAAGCGCACATCGTGAGCATTAATACTGAACTCGGGATCGGCATTTTTCCGGCGTGAGCTAACCAGCTCCGGCGCAGCCTCTTCGTCGCGCCGGTTGAAGCCAATTGTGGCTTCCAGCACCAGAAATATGTCAAATCCCTCTTCTTTGATCTTTGCGATTACCTGCGCGATCTGGTCGGACTCAGCCAGGGAGCCGTTGATGGCCTCCCCCAGATCTTTCATCAGCTGTTTCAGGCGTGGATTCACGGCAAACTCCTCTGCTGTTTCATTGGATGCCTGCAGGGATACTTCCGTTTTACCCTTTCCCAAGGATACGCTGATTTTCGAGCTACAATAGGCAAAATGCCGGAAATTTCCAATGTCAAAAATGCCCTGCAAACCGTTGTAAAGAAAGACCGCATTCTGGGCGCGGTTTTCGCCGGTGGAAAATCCCTGGTAAGTTCACTGGCCCGGGTTCTGTACGCTTTCTGGCTGCAAACGACAGGGCTGCTATACGTTTTCTTTACCAGCCTAGGAATTGCCTGGCTCATTAAGCACTATCGTGCCGATCATTTCGCTAACCATACACACCTGTTGGTCGTGAGCGTCTTTACTTTGGTCTGTGCATACTTCACTGTCCAGTCATTTGTTAGGGCCAGCCAAACCATAAAAAAAAGGAAATAATTGGCAATACCTCGATTCTCCTTGCGGAAACGTCATCCCGAACTCCGTCAATGAGGGCGCGCAGTCTTCAGCGACCGGAATAGGAGTGAGGGACCTTGCGCTTGCGGGAGTATTATTTTAAGGAAGCGCAAGGTCCTTCCGGCCTACTCGCATGCTGATCCGCCCATACCCGCCAAAGTCGGGCGCGAATGGGGACCCGAATGCGCATGCTCGCTTTACGGCCGTCAGGATGACGAATTAAATTTTGTTTAAAAATGTCCAACGACCTCAAACTCGAATCCGAAATCAGCCAGCTCAGAAAGATTGATCCTCAGCCTCTCTACACGCCGGCGAACCTGGAAGGATGGGAATACGGCGCCGATGTCAGCTATCCCGGCGAATTTCCTTTCACTCGCGGGGTGCAGCCCACGATGTACCGCGGGCGCCTCTGGACCATGCGCCAGTACGCCGGCATGGGCGACGCCGAAGAATCCAACAAACGTTATCGCTACCTGCTGGCCAACGGCACCACCGGCCTTTCTGTCGCGTTCGATCTACCGACGCAGATCGGCATGGATTCTGACCATCCCATGGCCATTGGCGAAGTGGGCAAGGTCGGCGTGGCCATCGATTCCATTGAGGACATGGAGCGTCTTTTCGCCGGCATCGATCTGGAAAAAATCTCCACCTCAATGACCATCAACGCCAGCGCCGCCATCCTGCTGGGGTTGTATATCGCTGTGGCAAAGCGTGCGGGAGCTCAGGTTCGCAAGCTGAGTGGTACCGTTCAAAACGATATTCTCAAGGAATATATCGCGCGGGGAACCTATATCTACCCGCCGCGGCAGGCGCTGCGCATCATCACGGACATGTTTGCCTACGCCAATGAGCAGGTGCCCGAATGGAATCCAATTTCGATTTCCGGCTATCACATGCGCGAGGCCGGCTGCACCGCCGTGCAGGAAGTTGCCTTCACTCTGGCCAACGCCATCGCCTATGTCGATGCCGCGCTGCACGCCGGGCTAGACGTGGACAAATTCGCGCCGCGGCTTTCGTTCTTTTTCAACGCGCATAACAATTTTCTGGAAGAGGTAGCTAAATTCCGGGCGGCCCGGCGCATGTGGGCGCGAATCATGAAAGATCACTTTGGGGCCAGGAATCCACGGTCGCAGATGCTACGCTTTCATACGCAGACCGCCGGTTCCACGCTCACGGCGCAGCAGCCGGAAAATAACATCGTGCGCACGGCTCTGCAGGCGCTGGCAGCAGTGCTGGGCGGAACACAATCGCTCCACACCAACAGCTATGATGAGGCGCTCGGCCTGCCGACGGAAGAGGCGGCGCGCATTGCGCTGCGCACGCAGCAGATTGTCGGATACGAAACCGGAGTGGCTAATACCATCGATCCCCTGGCCGGCTCTTACTACATTGAATCGTTGACCAACGAGATTGAGCGTCGCGCGGAGCTGTATCTGGAGAAGATTGAAGCCATGGGCGGTACGTTGCAAGCCATCGAGCAGGGCTACATTCAGCAGGAGATTCAGAACGCCGCCTACGACTTCCAGCAGGGGGTTGATCACCTGGAAAACGTAGTTGTCGGTGTGAATCGCTTTCAGACCGAAGACGAAAAGGGCACTCCTATTCAGCGCATCGATGAAGCGCTGGAGAGCCGGCAGGTGGAGCGGCTGCGCGCGCTGCGCCAGCGCCGCGATAAAGGCGCGTGGGAACAGGCGATCAAGCAGGTGGAAGACGCCGCACGCGCCGAGGCCAACCTTATGCCGCACATCGTCCACGCCGTCGAGAACTACTGCACCGTCGGCGAAATTTCCGACGCCCTGCGCCGCGTTTTCGGCGAGTATCAGGAAACCGTGGTCATTTGAAATGTGCCGGTAATGTCACAATGGCCAAAGGCCGCCGAAAATGAAAAGAAAAGATTTATCCGTCTTCAGCGGGTCAATTCAGCGATCTTATGGCAGTTTCGGTGATTCCGGCGGTCCTGCTAGAATCCCAAGCATGATCGGCAGAGAAAATCTGGAAAAAGTTGACGCTATCATTCTGGCGTTGATGTGCAAGAAATTGTCACAAGACGATTCCCAGCCAAAGGACGTCCGCGAGACCGCGCGCAAATTCAAAGAAGAGTGGATCACGCTGCAGGACAGCGAACCGCCGCAAAAAACCAACGGAAAACAGTTCGGCGCGATTGAGAAAGAGGTTGCGGACATCAAGGCGCGGATGATCGACTTTCTGGCGCCGATCGTCTAGCAGGCGCTTGAGCTTTGCATAACTTTACAGCGATCCTGCTATTCAAAACTTCACCGAAATTTAACACTCGTGCAGGCCCACTTAGGGAAACGCCATGAAATTATGTTGGCTGCCCAGGAGGGCCAAAAATTCGTGAAGAAAAAAACTCTTGTATGTTCAGTACTTGAGGTTGCATTTGTATTGTTGTTGTCAGCAGGTCCATTCATTCCGAAAGCATCCGCGGTTGAAGACGATCACGATGGATTCAGATTCAAGAACGGGACACTGGTCGTGAGCCGCAGTGTGTATGCAGGCAACGCCGCGTCCGTGACCGTAGGGCAGACGCTGCCGCCAGGCTGCGTGGCCGGCACCGTCACGCTTCCGCTGCTGGGCGGTGGCACCACAACGGTGAAAGTGAAATGCGCCAAGGCAGTCGCGGACGGCACCTATCCCACAGTCTTCAACAATGACGGCCCCGACGGCAGCTTCGGGATCACGGCGCCGATCTTCCTTGACAACATTACGACTGAAGGAAAAACGCTTGGCACATTGGCTGTGCCGTCTGACCAGGTGGTAACCAGCTTCAGTTCGAAATCGGAGCTGGCCCTGAACCGCTCGACCGACGGCAAATCCATTACCTTCCTCGCTTATCGTGGCGGCCCAGGTTTCCCCACCGCGCCAAATCTTCTCGACATTTCCAATTCCAACACGCCAGGCGTGGTCGATCCCACAAACCCGGTAGTGACGCAGTACTTCCGCGCAGTCACGGAGGTGGATGCTCGTGGTCACTTCCAGTTCACGGAAGGGAATGCTTACAGTGGGAATAACGGACGCGCTGCAATCAAGTCCCATGGAACATATTTTCTTGCCGGGAATGACAACAACGGCGGTCTGTCGTCGGCCCAGCTAACCACCACGCAAGTTGGCGTGAACCTGATTACCTCGACGGGCGTGGAACTGCTCTTTCCCGGCCAGACCGCGCCGGTGCCGCCGAACATCAACAAGATCGGCGAGTTTGCCATCACGCAGGTTGGTTACGCCAACCCGGATAAAGCCGGCAAGGACAATAATTTCCGCAGTGTGACCATCTTTAACAACACGCTCTTTGTTACCAAGGGAAGCGGTGGCAACGGGATCAACACGGTCTATCAGGTAGGCGATGCCGGTGTTCTTCCATCCGGAACCACGGCGCAGCTTGCTGCCACGCCCATCACGATTCTGCCGGGGTTTCCAACCTCGCTGGCGAATGGAACAGACCAGAAGGGTAACCCGGCGCCGGTCTCGTTTCCGTTCGGAATCTGGTTTGCCGATGCCAACACGCTTTATGTTTGCGATGAAGGCGACGGAACTCTGGTGACGCCGGCCGTCAACGGCAACGTGGCGACGCCGGCGAGCCAGTCAACCGCAGGTGTCCAGAAATGGGTCCGCAGCAATGGTGTCTGGAGCCTGGCGTACGTTCTGCAGAACGGCCTGAACATCGGCATTCCGTACAGCGTGCCGAACTATCCGGCCGCGCTCAATCCGGCCACGGGCGGCTGCCGCAACATCACCGGCAGAGTCAATGGCGACCGCGTTGAGATTTTTGCCGTAACCTCAACCATCAGCCCCAGCGGCGATCAGGGCGCCGATCCAAACAAACTGGTGCGCGTTACCGACCGCCTGAGAGCGACTTCGCTTTCACAGCTGCACGGCGATGGGCATGGAGATGGAGACGGCTCGGCGGGCGTCTTCACCACGATTCGCTCAGCTCAATCCGGCGAGGTGTTGCGTGGCGTGACGTTCGCTCCGGAAGACCATGATGAAGACTAAATAGTTATAGAGTCAAAAAGCCCCTGCAAAGGGGCTTTTTTGTTTCATGCTCTTGATTCGGCAAAAAGCTAGATATCGTATTTCTTCAGCAAGTGGCGGAACGAGCGGTAAGAGACTTTCAGCAGCTCGGCTGCGCGGGTCTGCACGCCGCCGGATTGCTCCAGGGCGGATTCGATCAACGACCGTTCAATGTCGGCGACATATTTTTCGAAATCCATGCCGTCAGCCGGGACGTTGGGATGGTGGCCATTGCCGGAACCGTTGGCCGCCCTTGCCGGCGGATGATCGGCTTCCAGGTCCACCTTCAGCACATCGCTTGTCTCCATGGCCACGGCGCGTTCGATGGTGTTTTCCAGCTGCCGCACGTTGCCGGGCCAATCGAAACTCCTGAGCGCTTCGAGCGATTCCGGACGGATGCGCAGAATGCTCTTTTGCGCCGCGTTGGCGTATTTCTTGAGGAAATGATTGGCCAGAAGCTCCACGTCATCGCGTCGTTCGCGCAAGGGCGGCACCTGGATCGGAGTCACGCTGACGCGATAATAAAGGTCTTCGCGGAAGCTGCCGGCTGCCACCATCTGGCGCAGGTCTTTATTGGTGGCGGCGATCACGCGCACGTCGATCGGGGCTTCCTGTGTGCCGCCTACGGCGCGAATGGTGCGCTCCTGCAGGACACGCAGCAGCTTTACCTGCATGGAGACGCTCATCTCCCCGATCTCATCCAGAAAGATCGTTCCCCCGTTGGCCACTTCGAACAGCCCGCGTTTGTTCTGGCTGGCGCCGGTAAATGCGCCTTTCACGTAGCCGAAGAGCTCGCTTTCCAGAAGGGTTTCAGGAAATGCGCCGCAATTGATGGAGACAAACGGGTCAGAGGAGCGCGGCGAACAGGCGTGGACAGCCCGCGCCACCAGCTCCTTTCCCGTGCCGCTTTCGCCATAGATCAGCACCGTGCTGCCGGTGGGGGCCACGGTGCGGATCGTGCCTTTCAATTTCTCTACTGCCGGGCTGCCGCCGACGATGTTATCGAGCGAGTTGCGGCTGGCGGCATCGCGCTTGAGAGCGAAATTCTCCTGCTGTAACGCCAGGGTTTCCAGCGCGCGACCGACAGAGACCTTCAGCTCCTCGAGCAGGCCCGGGCCCTTGTGAATGTAATCGAAGGCGCCGCCCTTAACCGCCTGCACTGCCGCCTCGTAATCTTCCACGGCAGTGATGAGGATGACCGAGGTGTCCGGCGACGACTGGCGCGCGTAGCGGAGCACCTCAATGCCGTCAGTCTGCGGCATCTTGATGTCGGTGATCAGAAGCTCGTAATTGGCGGAGCTGAGTTTCTTCTTTGCGGCCTCACCGCCGTTGACGGTTTCCACGCGGTGGCCATCCTTGCGGAGCGAGATATCGAGCATCTCGCAGATCGAGCGCTGGTCATCGCATACCAGAATGCTAGCCATGCGAAACCTCCGTACTCAGCGGCGCGGGCTCGGGCTCGGCGGCGGCTTTGGCGTGCAGGATCTCCAGAATGAACTCCGCGCCCCGGCCCGGCGCTGACTGGACGAATATCTTGGCCCCGTGCGCCCGCACAATCTGATACACAATCGCCAGGCCCAGCCCGGTGCCGCCATCAAACTGCGACTGGAACGGTTCGAAGATCTTTTCCGCCAGTTGTGGTGGAATGCCGGGGCCGGTGTCGCGAACTCCGATGCGGAGAAAGTCGCCGGCCGTGCGGACAGAAACAGTGATGGTGCCTTTGCCGCCCATCGCGCGCACGGCATTTTCCAGCAGGTTCCAGAAGACCTGTTTGATGCGGTCGGCGTCAATCGCCGCAAAAGCGTCAGCTACGGCATATTCGCGGACGATGTTCAACTCGCCGCCCTGGGAACGATTGGCCAGCAACACGAGAGCGTCGTTCAGCAAGGGCAGGAGATCGGTCCGCGTGAACTTGAAACTCTTTTCCCGGGAATAGACCAGGAAGTCGGAGATGATGGAATTGAGCCGGGTTGATTCGCGCGTGATGATGTTGACCAGCGTCTTTTGTTCTTCGTTGAATGGCGTTACCTGTGAGAGCACGTTGATCGAGCCGGCAATCGAAGCCAGGGGATTGCGAATCTCGTGGGCGATGCCGGCGGCCAGGCGTCCCACGGCGGCCAGGCGGTCGCGCATGCGCACTTCCTGCTCCAACCGGCGCAGTTCAGTGCGGTCCTCAAAGGTATAAACGTATCCGATGGTGCCCTGTTCGGGAACGATCAGGGCGGTCACGTTCACGTCAAAGGTTTTTTCTTTTCCTGCGGGGGTAAGACAGCGAACTTCGCATTGGCCGGCGTCAATATTGGGAAGATGGTCAACAAACAGGTCCGAGATGTGCCGCCCGTAAACCGAGGAGGCTGTGCGTTCCAGCAGCTTCTGGCCCGGAGAATTCATCAACGTGACCCGGCCCTCCAGATCGGCGGTGATCAGGCCGCTGCGAATGGAGTGAATCACGTTCTCATGGAGCGCCTGGAGGCTGAGCAGTTCGCCGCTCTTGTCGCGCAGTTCGATGCCGGCCTGACGGAGCTTGGCGGCCAGCGCGCTGGCGAGATGAGCCACCGCCAGATAGGCGCAGAAATTGACCAGAATGACGACCTGCAGCGATTTCAGATCGCCGCGCGCCGTGACCTGGAAGGTGGGGATGCGCTCAAAGTAGCTGAGTTCGAGCACCGCACCGAAACAGATGAACGAGACTGCGGCCGTCAGGTAAGCCCAGTAACGAGGCAGCAGAATACTGGCCACGATGATGACCAGCGGATAAAGAAAGTTAAAAAAGGTATCGATGCCGCCGGTGACGTAGACCACGCCGGTGGCAAAAGCCAGGTCAGTAAAGATCTGGACGATGGCCTGGAGCTTGAATTCCTCCCACAGTGAGTGCAGGACAATAAAGAAGACAGAGGTGGTGTACCAAACGAGAACGACGGTGATAAAAAGCCGGGTATTGACGTTGTTTGGCGTGAGCTTCGCAATCATCAACTCAACAGCGAGCAGAAACGAAATAATGACGACACGGACTTTAACAAGCCATGCCAGCCATGCCCGCTCGTTGAACCGAATATCACCCATCTTTACTGGTCTCTGTTGCCGGTCTTTCGTTCATCGGTTAAAGACCCGCCCGCTTTATGGCAGGCGGGTCAGAAGTTGTAGCGCCGGATGCCTGTTTCCTAGCCGGACAGCTTGGCGATCATCGAGAACAGCGGCATGTACAACGAAATCACAATTCCGCCGACGGCGACGCCGAGAAAGCCGATCATGATCGGCTCCAGGAGCGTCAACATGTCTTTGGTCGCTGCATCGACCTCATCCTCATAGAAATCGGCGATCTTCTGGAGCATGGCATCCATGGCGCCGGTGGCTTCACCCACGCCGATCATCTGCGTCACCATGTTGGGAAAGACGCCGCACTCCTTGAGAGGATCTACAATCGTCCGGCCTTCTTCCACGGCCTTGCGGACTTTCATCAGCGCATCTTCTAGAACGGCGTTACCTGATGTTCTTGCGGTAATGGCCAGGCCTTCCAGGATCGGCACGCCCGAGGTGATCAGAGTACCCAACGTACGCGTGAAGCGCGCCACCGCAATTTTCCTTAGTACCACGCCGAGGACCGGCAGGTTCAGAAGGAATTTATCGAGCATGTAACGGCCCTTGGGGTCCTTGCGGATGTACTTGATGCCGACCACCATAAAGATGAGCATCAGGAAGCCAAGCCACCAGAACCGGCCGACGAAATTACTGAGCCCGATCACGATCTTGGTAGGCAGCGGCAGGTCGACGCCCATGCTGTTGAACATATTGGCGAAGATGGGCACCACGAACTTAAGCAGGCATCCCACCACCAGGGCGGCAATCGAAATGACGGAGACCGGGTAGATCAATGCCGATTTGACCGCGGATTTCAACTTCACCGCTTTTTCCACGTAGGTGGCCAGGCGCTGCAGAATGGTATCCAGAATACCGCCGGCTTCACCCGCCTCGATCATGTTGGTGGTGAGGTCGTCAAAGATCTTGGGATACTGGCGCATGGCGTTGGAGAGCGTCGAGCCGCTTTCCACGCTGGTGCGGACGCCAGTGAGGCATTTCTGGAAGAACAGATTTTCCTGGTTGGCGGCCAGAATCTCCAAGCACTGCACCAGCGGCAGGCCGGCGTCAATCATCACGGAGAACTGGCGGAAGAAGACGGCCAGGTCCTTGATGGGAACTTTGCCGGTGCCAATTTTAGGCAGATTGAACTCTTTGCCCTTCTCCTTGATGGCGCCCGGAGTAATGCGCTCGCGGCGCAACTGCATGGTGACCGCGGCTTTACTGTCGGCCAACCGCTCCCCGGCGATCTTCTTACCCTGGGCATCGGTGCCTGTGAATGTGAATACCGGCATACCAAATACTCCTCTCGTCCTATTTGCCTACCGACTACGGCCTAACCAACCAGGGGGAGTGTTGGAGAACACTCTAACGTTCTGTTTTTTTCATCGCTTCGCGATGAACCGTCTGCCTAAAGGCCCGCGATTCGCGAGCGAATCGCTAGACGCTGATACCAGATAGTTTGTCAGTTTTAAACTGACCAACTATCTGCGCTGCGGCGTTGCTGCAGCTGTTTTCGTTGCCTGCACGCCGCGGTTGATCATATCCTGCAATTCATCCGGCATGGATGAACGCTGCAACGCGGTCTCCAGGGTGATGGCTTTCTGGAAATAAAGGGTCGCCAGCGACTGGTTGAACGTTTGCATGCCGAACTTTTCCTGCCCGGACTGCATTGCGGAATAAATCTGGTGAATCTTGTCTTCGCGGATCAGGTTTCTCACCGCGGCATTGGGAACCAGGATTTCCATCGCCATGACGCGGCCTTGCCCGCCAACGCGCGGCAGCAGCGATTGGCAAAGAATCCCTTCCAGCACCAGCGAGAGCTGCGCGCGAATCTGCGATTGCTGGTGTGACGGAAAGACGTCAATAATACGGTTGATGGTGGACGCGGCAGAGTTGGTATGCAGCGTGCCGAAGGTCAGGTGGCCGGTTTCGGCGATGCGCAGAGCGGATTCAATCGTCTCCAGGTCGCGCATTTCGCCGATCAGCACCACGTCAGGATCTTCACGCAGCGCGGCGCGGAGTGCGTTGGTGAATGACTGCGTATCGGAATGCACCTCGCGCTGGTTCACCAGGCAACTCTTGTTCTGGTGTACAAATTCGATTGGATCCTCAATCGTAATAATGTGGTCATGCCGCTCAACGTTGATTTTGTCGAGCATGGCCGCCAATGTGGTGGACTTGCCGGAACCGGTCGGACCGGTCACCAAAATCAGCCCGCGCGGCTTATCGCACAGCCGGGAAATCACCTGCGGCAGATTCAGCTGCTGGAAGGTTTTAATCTCAAACGGAATCACGCGATAAACAGCGCCTACGGCGCCGCGCTGGTTGAAGCAGTTGCCGCGGAAGCGGGCCAGTCCCTTCAGTCCGAAAGAGAAGTCGAGCTCCATGTTTTCCTCGAAGCGGTGCTTCTGCGCGTCGGTGAGCACGCTGTACGCCAGTTGCTTAGTCTCCGACGGCGTGAGCGGCGGCATATCCAGCGGTTGCAAATGCCCGTGGACCCGCACCTGCGGCGGGGAATTTGTGGTGATATGGAGGTCTGAGCCTGCCATATCCAGCATCTTCTTCAACAGATCACTGAGTGAAATATTCATTTGTCCCCGTTCTCTCCGAATTCTTCCCGCTTGCACTTCCTGGCCATCGGCTCTTCGCTCTTGGCCTTTGGCTTTTGGTTAAGGCTTTCTGACTAAAGGCTAAGAGCCAATAGCCAAGAGCCCACCCTAGTGCAGTGTTTCACGCGCGACTTCTTCGAGCGTGGTCACGCCGTCTTTCACTTTCGTCAATCCGCTGCGCCGCAGCGTGATCATGCCCCGTTCAATCGCTTTCTTCTTCAATTCCACGGCGGATGCGCCGATCAGAATCAACTCGCGGATCTCATCGTCCACTTCCATTACTTCATAGAGGCCGGCGCGGCCCTTGTATCCGGTGCCGTTGCAGTTGGTGCAGCCGCGGCCTTTGAAAATCTTCACGGTCTTGGCTTCTTCCGCAGTGTACCCGGCTTCCACCTTCGCCTGCGGCGGCATGGGCACTTCTTCGCGGCATTCAACGCAGATCCGTCGAATCAGTCGCTGAGCGCAGATCAAGTGCACGGCCGTTGCGACCAGGAAGGGTTCGATACCCATGTTCATCAGGCGGCTGATGGTTTCCGGCGCGCCGTTGGTGTGCAGGGTAGAGAGCACCAGGTGTCCGGTGAGGGCGGCCTTGATGGCGATTTCCGCGGTTTCGAAGTCGCGGATCTCACCGACCAGGATCACGTTGGGATCCTGGCGCAGGAAAGCGCGCAGCGCCGCGGCGAAATTCAGGCCGATCGATTCCTTCATCTGCACCTGGTTTACGCCGTGCAACTGGAATTCGACTGGATCTTCGGCGGTCATGATGTTGGTGTCAGGCTTATTCAGGAGCGAGACCGAAGAGTAAAGAGTGTTGGTTTTGCCCGATCCCGTGGGTCCCGTAACCAGCACCATGCCGTAGGGCTTCAGCACGGCGCGTTGAAATTTCTCCAGAGACTCGGGCTCGAAGCCGAGCTTGGTCATGTCGAGCCGGAGGTTTTCTTTGTCCAGAAGCCGGAGAACGACCTTCTCACCCCAGAGCGTCGGCAGGCAGTTGACGCGAAAATCAAGCTGCTTTTTTTTGCCTCCGATCTGCATTTTCAACATGATACGGCCGTCCTGCGGAAGCCGTTTTTCTGATATATCCATCTTCGCCATAATTTTTATACGGCTCGTGATGGCATCCTTCAGCTTCATCGGAGGGGACATGATATTTTGCAGAACGCCGTCAATGCGGAAGCGCACGCGGTATTCTTTTTCGTACGGTTCAATATGGATGTCGCTGGCGCCGCGCTTTACGGCATCGCTCAGAACGATATTCACCAGCTTGACGATCGGGGCTTCGTCGGCCGATTTCTCCAACTCGCTGAGATCAATCTCTTCCTGGTCGGCCTGCAGCTCGACGTCGGCTTCTTCGCCCATCGACGCCAGCAGTTCGTCCACGTTCTCGTTCTGCGACGATCCGCCATACGCCTTGTCGATGGCGTCCATGATCGCCGATTCGCTCGCCACTACCGGCTCAATGTTGAAGCCGGTCATGAACTTGATATCGTCCATGGCAAAAACGTTCGTCGGATCCACCATGGCAATCGTTAGCGATGCGCCTACCCGGCTCAGCGGCAGGATCTGGTAGCGCTTGGCCGTGTCTTCCGGAACCAGCTTCACCACCGAAGCGTCGATCTCAAAATATTGCAGGTTAATGGCCGGTACGCCGTACTGGCGGGAGAGGAAGTTCGTGACCTCCTCGTCGCTTACAAAACCCAGGTGAACCAGCGTTGATCCCAGACGCGAATTCGGACCCTGCTCCCGCTGCGCCTTCAGCGCTCTATCGAGTTGGTCCGGGGTGATGATCTTCTCTTTGACCAGAAGATCGCCTAACCGTTGCGACATAGTTCTAGCAGGTCCTGGAATGAATTTGACTCAAGCGCACCTTTTCCGAAGAGGCTGGTGGGGAACAGCCGCTGATCAGGGAAAAACGTGAGTAGGCCGATTGTGTTCCGGTTGACAGAAATTGTCAATTAGCGTTTCCCCCCTAAGGTTCATGCACTTACGGGGAGGGTAACCGGCCTTCGCCAGATGCCTGGATTAGCGTTCTTGAGCGCTGTCTGCCAACGCTGACAAAAGTCGAGACTTAGCCAAAACGTCTGACACGTTCACCTTAGTTGAATCATGGATCGCCTATGGCCGAACCCGAATTGCCTTTGTGGCACAGGCACTCTTGCCTGTGCGGACCAACCGTGGCTTGCCAAAACCGCGTTGAATCATTTCTTTTTCAATCCCTGCAATCTCTCCTTATTAATCTTGACCACGATACCCGCATTCCTGTCAGCCACCTCGCTCACCTTGAACTCAGCCGACGTGCCCAGCACCTGCGCCACCTCCGAAGGCGTCAGCCCGTAGGTGTCAATCAGCCATTGCGACATGTTGCCGGTAGCTCCGCGAAAAGCGTCGTCCAGCGAGCCACCGAGTCCCATCGCCATGATGTGCGTCGCCGACTCCACCCGCGGGCCCGGAATCCTGTGCTCGCTGTGAATCACATCCACAGTGAACTCCACGTCCATCGAAGTTTCCAGCGCATTTCCGTTCAACTCGCCATCTCCCTGCAGCGCGTGTCCGTCGCCCACGTAGAGCATTGCGCCGGGCGTTGAAACCGGCAGGTAGACCGTCGCGCCTTCCACGATCTCGTTGAAGTCCATGTTGCCGCCCCAGCCTCCGGAATCGCCTGCGCCCGGCGGAGCCTGGGCCGCGCGCGGTGGCGCTGCCGCGATGCATCCCAGCATCGGCCGCACCGGAACTGAATAACTCGTGAGGTGCTCAGCCGGCTTCTCCGGCGACGCCGTACCGTGCTCGCGATCCAGATGCCAGCGCACATCCTTCCCGCCGTCTTTCATCTTGACCGCCAAATCGGGAGTCATGGCCCTGGGGACCAGCGCATCGTCGCTGATGGCATAGTCGCGGTTCAGCCGCAGCCGCGTCAGGTGGACCACCAGCGTGTCGCCGGGCAAAGCCGTCTCGATGTAGAAAGGTCCGGTCTCAGGATTTCCTCCCGCCACGCGGTCTTTGCCGTTTTCGTCCGCTCCTCCGGCATCGACCGTCGTGGCGTGAATCGTATCGCCCGGCCACACCGTGAGCGCCACCGGGTTCAACGCGGAAAACGAACGATAGAACGCGGTCGGCGTGAACTCGTGCCGCTGCGGTCCTCCCTCCGGACGCTTCGGCGTAAGCCTGCCCGCAATCGCGTGCGTGGTTGGATGTTCTTTATCATCAGCATCGGTAAACTTCACCGTGCCGTTGAAAGTGGTCGGCTGCTTGGCCGCCTGCGCGATCGTCGCCGTCACCTCTGACGTGCTGCCGTGCTCATCCTTGGCCAGAAAATGCATGCTGTTGCCGCTGATCGTGCCCTCAAACTTGTCGCCGGCAAAGTCGCCCGAGATCTTGTCGCCCTGCTGCGCCATATCCATTCGCCAGTCCAGCGGGGTTCCGTTGATGTCGACCGTGACGGTCCATCGTCCCGCAAGGCCCGGGCCGTTCTGTGCGATCGCCAACCGGAAGGTCAATAACAAGGCCAATAACAACGTTGCTGCAAACCAACACCGCGCCCATCTGCTCATACCGCCTCCTCGCCATCGCTCCATGTCGGTCGATGCCGCTATCTTCTGTGAATACCGTCGGAGCGAATCAGTGTAACCAAAGAGAATGGGGTGGGGAGGGACTTTCTTGCGGATGGATAAACGCCCCCGGCGGCGTTCGATACTGCCAGGGCAGCAAGCGCGGCTCGGGGGCCATTAGCAGGAGAAAGGGACTCAAACCCTTTCATTTTTTCCGCCTGTCGATGACGGTACGCGCACTCGGCAAATTGGGCTGTGATATAGGTCACGCCAGTTGGTCGGGACTTTGGAAGCCAAAACGCATGTTTTCGCTTGACTTTCGGGCAAAGAAGAGGCAAACTATTAGCTCCCTAAAACCGAGAGCGGCGTCGGGGGAATGGTGTCGCAGGCGAGGGCTACTTTGCCCCATCAAGCCAAAGGCGGGCTTGCCGGGGGCCTTGGGCCTGCGGTCCACGAATCCCAAAAGGCCTGCAACTTTGTTACGGTCCGCGGGGACTCCGCCTGCCGTGGCACCTTGAGAAAATCCAGCAGTTGAAGTGTGTCCGTGGCGGCCGTTTCCAGCCAAGCCTTCGAGTGCGACCGAGAGGTCGTCGATGGATGGCGCATCTTGACGCATTCAGCTACTTCCCTTTGGGCCTACTGTTGCACGAGAACACCCTACTATTCATCTCCGCAGGAGAAGCCCAGAGGCCCAATGAAGAAGCACATCCTATCGATCTCGTACGACAAGCCATTGCTGGTTACCCGGCAACTGCTTCTGGAGAGGGCGGGCTACGCTGTCATTTCTGCGTTCGGCTTTGCTGAGGCTATGGAGGCGTGTTCAGCGGATCATGACTACGATTTGATTTTGATGGGTCATTCGATGCCGCAAAAGGACAAAGTGATCCTGCTTCTCGCCCTGCGCGCCGTATGCTCTGCTCCCTTGCTTTCAATTCTCAGGCACGGCCAGGCACCCATTCCTCAAGCCAGTTTTTACGTCAACGCACAGGATGGCCCAGCTGTATTGCTGGAGGCGGTAAAGGCGGCCCTGGAGGCAGATTCACGACAACCGGTCAGAGCTGCTGGTTTCCGGTAAGGTCTTCCGTCCATCAGCAAAACCAAGAAAGCAAAACCAGGAACAAGAGCCACCTGCGGGTGGCTTTTTTATTTTACGAGGAAGCATGAGCAAAGAAGAAATCATTGCAGCGGTGAAAGCGTGTGCGGAGAGGCTGGGGCACGCCCCGAGCGTCATGGAGCTGGTGAAAAACGCGAATGTGACCAAGCACGATATACGCAAGACCTTTGGCAACCACACACGCCTGCTGGCTGCCAGCGGGCTGGAACGGCAGGGATGCGGGTACCTGGTGAAGATGGAGTCGCTGTTTGCGGACTGGGCCGCCACGGTAAGAAAACTGGGGAAGGTACCGACCATGAGCGAGTACGAACTGCATGGAAGGTACAGCGTTAGGCCTTTTGCCAGGCGGTACAAGAGCTGGAAGGACGTGGCGACAGCGATGTCGGATTATGCTCTCCAGCAGCGCCTGGAAGGCGAGTGGAAAGACGTGCTGGACGTTGTGGCGGAGCACTGCCGGGGCAGAACAGGGAGCACACGGACGTTCGCGCGGACAAGGCTGCGGCCGGCCGATGCCAGGGTGCGGCAGGATCGTCCGGTGTATGGGCAGCCGATGCACCTGCCCTTCAGCTATGCGCCGACGAACGAGCAGGGCGTGCTGTTTGTGTTTGGCGGGGTGGCGGAGAAGCTGGGATTTTCCGTCACGCGGGTTCAGACCGGGTTTCCGGACGTGGAGGCGATGCGGGAGGTGGAAGCGAATCGATGGCAGCCGGTGAGAATTGAGCTGGAGTACGAGAGCCGGAATTTCATCGCGCATATGCATCCGGTGGATGGATGTGAATTGATTGTGTGCTGGATCCATAACTGGGAAGATTGTCCGCTGGAGGTGATCGAGTTGAGGGAGGTGATTCAGGAGTTGAGCAAGTGAAGGGCGGTCAAGGGTGGAAGCGCGCCGACGAAGCCCGTGGGGAGGTCGAGAAGGATCGAGATTTGCATGCAGAAGTCTTTAGCCGTAGCGAAAGAAAGCGATTCGCCAGACTTTATGTTCCGGCATCTATGCTCTAATCGGAACGCGAACCAGGGCCTCTATGCGCTCGTGGATTGGAATGGCGGCTCCTATGACTTCGAGCGAAATGGCTACAGCGTATCGTTGGCGGAACCCTGCTTGTTGTTGCGCTCTGCTTAACCATCCGCGACGGCCTATCAATGCGAAGTAGAGTTCGTCCGGAAATTGGTCAGCAGCCGCTTCAAACCAGTCTTTTTGTGCGGTGCCACGTGTCCTTCGGCGTGTCCGGATAGTCCAATTCCAATCCCCGGGAGCCAGTTCAGGTTCTTCTTCTATTTCTTCTTCGAGTACCTCCGCCGCCGGAATTGTTTCGCATCTTCCGGCAAATTGGGCCAGTGATTCGTCCCGCTTTGAAAACCTCCACTCAAGTACAGTTCCTCGGTACTTACGATTCGTTTTTCTGACAGGGGCACGATAGCTTAAGGTGACAGAGACCCGCACCATTATTTCCGGGTTGTCTTCGAAAAGATCATGAGGAAATGGAATTTTGAAGAATTGCGCATGCCCAATTTCGATTTCGTCTTCTATGATGATGAGACTTCGCGGCCCTTGGGCATCCAAGGCTCTCTCAAGTTGGGGCACCCCATATCCCCACAGCCTAACCGTGTCGTCAATAGAATTGAGGCGTCCAGGCCAATCTGCACTATTGATAATAAGAGCGCGCACAAGGTCCGGACTTGCATTTGGAATTGCCCTTTGGATCAAGCCAGCCAAATTTGACGTTCGCGCCGCAGCGAAGCTTGTCCCTGTGACAAACTTGATCATGTGTCCTTCAGCGGCAAACCCAGAGTTGGCAACAGCAACATCCGTGTACTGAGGACGATCGATCAGGCGGTTGCCATCAGCCAAATACCAATTCCCGCCTTCCTCGACCACTTCCGGTTTGATTTCGCCAAGGAACCCAGGTCCAGTGCGCGTAAACGGCGATGGCGAACCTGTTGGTGAGACTTGGCGATATCCAAGCGCTTGGGCATTATGAAAGGGAACTGCCGCAAGAGGCACATATGAGCCCACAGTCAGCGCATTGATCGCTTGAGCGGGGTTGCGTAAGCGGCAGTGTTGTTCCAGCAAGTATTGTGGATGGCCGGGTTCGTCCAACCATGCTCTAACTTGAGGCATTAGAGGCGACACCTGACCATCAATATTGCCGGCTGAAATTATGAATAAAAATCCTTCGTTGCCTTCATCGTATGCAAGTGCATCAATTGCTTCGGCCCAGAGCGACATCCTGTTGCGATTAAGCAGTCCACGGCTCGCAATAGAATGGTTAAAGATTCTGCATGCGTTTTCAGCGAACATCAAGGGCACAACTTCTATAAGACTTCGATGAGCAACTATATTCGTTGGAATTTGAGTGTCGCCATTAAGCAGCCGTCCCAAGGCAACTCTTACGGGGGGAACAAGCGGATCAAGTGGGTGAAGCAACGCATCACGTAGACTCCCCAGTGCTACCAAGCTAATAACCGCAGTAGCATGCCCCTCTTGCCCCTCATCGAGGATAGAGTTAGAGATAAAGCTCAGATGATGTTGGTCGCGGACGGCCAACCGAATTAGAGGGTGCTCTGGAATGATTCCGCCGTCAATAACACCAACTACTGGATCATCCGGTCGAGGCGGCGGAAAGTCTGGAAGATTGGGCTCCCCGATGTTCCGTAATTCAAAGCCCTCACGCTCCACCACCGGTGGCAAGTCAACCGAAATTACCCACGGATGATAGTCGAGCATGTCCGAGATTAGGCTTCCTGATGCAGTAACCCTGTATGCTGCATAGTCAGCGCCTATAAGCGCTCCATTGCCTGCGATCTCTGCTCTGCCAGCGCGAAGGTATCCTGAAAAAGCGTCCCGGCGTCCTGCTCCTTCTGGATGTTCTCTTCCGGCAGCTATTTCCACATCGACAGAATATTGAAGATTGGGCTGTAGTTGAGCCAATGCAAGCTCATCCCCAATTCTGATCTGCCGGGTCGGAGACTGAAGCTCATCAACCCCAAAAACCGGCCGAGTACCGCGCTTTAGCCTGCCAGTTTGGGTGCGGCGGTTGTGCTGATAGTTATCTAGTGCTGTTTCAAGCCCGGCAAGATTTGGATCGGCAGACAATCCGACTAGTGTGCCGTCTCTTCTCTGCTCCACAATTTCAAGGTTCCATCCCCGGGGGACATCAGAACCATCAATTAAGGGCTTTCCAGTCGCTGTTGTCGCTGGTTTCACCAACAGCTGAATTGTTGCAGGCAACCCAGGCAGATTCGGTGACCTTCGGGCGCGCTGTTGCTCATAATCACGAATAGCAGCCCGGAGCTCTCTTCTGAGTTCTCGGCCATGGCTACCCTGGTTACGCTCGGGTAATTCGGGCCCGCCTCTACGCGGGTGACGAACTTCATCTCGAAAATGTTGCAGGCGTACGTGCGGCATCTAGCGGTGGATATTTGGCTCTGACATCCGATCTAATTTGTGTATTTCAGAAGATCTTGAGCGTTCAATTGCGTCCCTCAACATACCCCGTGAGATTACGCCTTCTCCGGTCAGAATCATCGTCTTAATGGCATCGGTCACGATCCGTTGAACAACAGCAAATGAAAATCCCAGTACCCATTTTGCTACATCCTCAGAAGCGAATCCTTCAATGCTGAAGCCTGACAACCGAAGTTTAATGTAGCGCTGCAACTCGACTTCATTCGGTAGTGGAAAAAAGACTGCATCATCGAACCGTCGCCACAACGCATAGTCCAAAATGTCTTCATGATTGGTTGCTGCAATGATAGGGCTCTTCCCTTGATAGCCGTCCAGAAGCTGTAAGAAGCTATTAACCACGCGTTTCAATTCGCCGACGTCGTTCGGGTCGTTTCGTCTCTTCGCGATGGCGTCAAACTCATCAAAAAAAAGAATTCCTAGTCCCGAGTGCGCAAATTCGAAGACTTTTCTCAAATTCGAAGCTGTTTCCCCAAGATACGATCCCACTAGTCCGTCAAATCTCACATAAAAAAGGGGAAGGCCAAGTTCACTTGCAATTACTTCAGCGGCGTATGTTTTGCCGTTTCCCGGAGGACCAAAAAAAAGCAGCTTTTGTTTCGGTAAGAGGCCATAACGATTCAGGAGTTCTTGTTTGCTATATTCCTGAAGGAAGCGACATATCTTTGCAGCGGTTTCCTCGCGTAATACAATGTCGTCTAGAGACTTTGAGCATTTCCTTACGTCAACCAATGCGCTCCCGTCTCCTTTGCTTCGAGGAACAGCGGGTGCAGTAACAGTGTCGCGAATCGTCCGCTGCGATGAATGAGGAGCGCGGAGGGACAATACTCGTTCAAGCTGGTCCGCTACGTTGTTATGCCCTTGTTTCCGTTCACGGCGGATCAGTTCCCGAACGGCAGACGAAACCGTTTTCTCATCGTTCATTCTCGACGCTCTCACGATCTTCAAAATTAATTCGTTATTCATTGTGATGCGCCAAATGTTTTTCTGCTCTTATGCGGGATTCTACACTCAGTTTAGAGCACAAAAACCCCAAAAAGAATCGGATGGAATCAAACACGTACTTAAGGCGCTTCGGCATCCGCTTGCACATGGCGGAATGACAGAAGCCATGCCGGTTGGCGGTGACCAGGCCCTTTTGTCCTATCACACTGTCGTCCCGACACCCACCTTCCAACTTAAAGTCCCTCTGCCCGTCACTTCACAATCTGCAGCGCCGTCTTCGCCACTTTCGCTTTATAAAGAACGATTACCGTCAGCGTAACAATTCTTAGCATTTGTCTCTCTGAGAGCCTTGTGCCGAGACAGAAACTTTTCGGTAGAAATCCGATCTAATTAACTAAGGAGTCAATAGGAATGAAACTGTCGAGGATAACTTCTCTAGCAAGCTTATTCCTGGCAGTGATATTGTCTGCGCCTGCATTTGCTGCACCGGACGCACGCTCTGCACTGCCTGGAACAATCAATTACGTCGAAGGCCAGGTCAACATCGGTTCAGAGACGCTCAATGCCGATTCGGTCGGCACAGCCATGCTGTCGCCCGGCCAAACCCTGGACACCGGTACCGGTAAGGCGGAAATCCTGCTTACGCCCGGCGTCTTTCTGCGCGTTGACGACAACAGCTCGGTGCGAATGATCTCGCCCGGCATCACCAATACTCAGGTCCAGGTGGATCAGGGCCGCGCCATGGTGGAAGTGGCGGAGATCCACGACCAGAACAATCTGCGCGTCAGCCAGAGCGGGGTTCAAACCCAGCTGGTCAAGAAAGGCCTTTACGAATTTGACGCTGACCAGCAGGCCATTCTGGTTTTTGACGGCAAGGCCCACGTTCAGGACGGCGACCGAACCGTCTCGGTAGGCGGCGGAAAGATGGTTGCACTAAACACCGGCGCCGAACTCAAAGCGCACAGCTTCGATAAAGACTACTACAAGCAGAGCGATCTCTATCAGTGGAGCAGCTTGCGCAATACCTATCTGGGTGAAGCCAATGTGAACGCAGCGAGCCTCTACGCGGTCAACGGCTACTATGGCCCCGGCTGGATCGGCCCGGGCTGGTACTGGTCGCCGGTCTTTGGCGGCTTTACCTTCGTGCCTGCTGACGGCGTTCTCTTCAGCCCGTTTGGCTGCGGATTCTTCTCGCCGTTCGCGGTGGTCCGCTCTCCGCTGTTCGTCAGGTTCGGAGCTCCATTCCATCCGGGCTTCGTGCACTTCCGGCCCGGCTTCGTGGGCACGGTTCCGGTACGGCCAGCCGTGGTTTCAGGCAGACCGGGCGTAGTTGCCGAGCCCCCGGCATTCCATGGCGGCGCAGTGCGTAGCGCACCGCCGGCGTTTCACAGCGGTGCTGTTCACAGTGCTCCGCCCGCTTTTCACAGCGATTCAAACGGAGGCTTTCACGGAGGATCAGGCGGAGGCTCTCACGCCAGCCATCCGATGGGCTTCCACAGGTAATGGAAAGAAGGTAATTGAAAGCTAATTGAACTGCTTTTTGAGACGGGACGCGGCATGCGTCCCGTTTTATTTTGTGATTTGATCTCATCGAGACATGATCTGAACGAGACCTCATCTGATCCACGCGAAGACCGCCCAGCGTCGTTTTGACATTTCTCTGCGTTCTCCGCGCCCTCTGCGGTGATGCGGGTTTCGCTGATAGCTGATGGCTGATCGCTGTTCGTTACGGATTCTTCGGCTTCGGTCGCGCGTAGTTGTCCATTTCAGAGGTCCATTTCAAGAAATGGCGAAGCTGCTTTCGTTCGCGAAACATGAAGCCCCAGAATTCGAGGAAACCGATCTTATCCATCTTGAGGCCGGAGTATGTTTCCATGCGCCAGCGCAGATAAGGGCTGCGCCACGGCGCGAAACGATGTCCGCGGGTTGAGTTCCAGAAAAAGCGGAGTAGCTGGCCCATGAACAATCAGTATAAACAAGAGGACATTGACTTCAGACAGACGAGGGAATCAGCCGGCAATCATCAATCCCACTTCGCTGCCTTTGTCGGCTCCAGCCACACGTGAAGCCGCAGCCTTGTTGCAGGAGATTTCGAGAAAGCCGGCGCTGCCCACGATTGCGAACAACTCGCCCTGGGCGCCTTCGGCATAACTGGAGCAGAGTTTGGTGATCTCCGCTTTGCCTACAGTGATCTTGAGTCCATTCGAGGTGCCGTCAAAAATCTGGGGAACGTCCCTTGCCGTGATGTTGGTAATAAGGTTGCCGAATTTGTCGGTCTTCAGCACAATGCCCTTCCAGGCATTGGTCCCGGCTGGCTTCGGCCTGGGTGCGGCAAAACGGACGTAGTCAGTGATCTCATCGCCGAACTTGGTGGCTTCTACTCCCTTGCTCAGGTAGGCGGCCACTGGCGCAAAAATGTCCCGGCCGTGGAATGTATTGCTGATCGGTTGATGGAAATAATGTTCTGCGGTGATGTGCCGTACTGTGACCCGCTCCTCCCGCTCATACACCAGCGATAGCACTCCATTGTCCGGTGCGACAAACAGATATTGTCCAATACTAGCAATAATGGGCCTACGTGGCCCTCCCACGCCCGGGTCGACGACCACTACATGTACTGTATCTTTGGGGAAATAACTGTATGCCTGAGCGATAGCGAGTGCTCCGTCCAGAACGTCAAATGACTGCACCGCGTTGGTGATATCCACCAGCTGTACTGACGGATGAATGCTATAAATAACCCCTTTCATTGCACCAACGTAGTGCTCCGTTAAACCAAAATCGGTGGTGAGTGTGATCATCCTCTGAAAAGGCACAATTTGCTCCCGCTGGATTCAGCGTAGGTCTTTCCGCGAAGGTATCGCGTGCCTTTACGGTAAGTCAAGCCAACTTAGTTCATTGGTTATTGCCTGAGTGTTCATTGCACCTGGGGCAGTTGTTTTTCTTAGTTCCTTCTCCTCCCGGTGTTCGGAAATCGGAAATTTTTAAGTCGTGGAGTGGAAAAGCTTCAACTGTCATTTAAGTTGCAAGTCAGATTCATTTTGTAAGGTGAACCGAGCTCACGCTGCAGAACGCTAACTTTTTTGCGAAACGCAATAATAATTTACGTTTTGTCCAAATCTGGTATCGGCCATGAACGCGGGGAGATGAATCGATTTTGAGGGTCACTCGGCCAGAGCAGCATGGCTCTTAGGACGACAGGTTCTGACCGGGACACCAAAATGTTTTACGTCCTAGAAAGCGGAGAAGAGTAGATATGTCGACAGCAGTACGGATCATGTCGCAGCAGGAAGTCACTCCTGCGGAATCGTTGTTCCTTCTCATCGTGGATGGAGATCGCTCAGTCCGTGATTTGTGCCGGGAAGTTGCAGAGAGTGTAGGCTTCAAGGTTTACGGCGCCGACAGCCCGCGCGCCGCCTTGCGCCAGATGGAAGTTCAGCCGGTTGATGTGGTCTTGCTGGATGTCCGCCAGTCAGCTCAGGATGGACTCGATTTGCTGGCCAAATTTAAAGAAATCCATCCCCAGACTGAAGTAATCATGTCGAGCGGGCAGGCCACGGTTGACTCCGTGGTAACGGCCATGAAGAGCGGCGCCTGCGACTTCATTCGCAAACCGTTCAAGGCCGACGAGCTCCGGACGCTGCTGACACGCGCCGCCGGCCGCCTGCGTAACTCGCTGGAAGAACGCATCGTCCGCGAACAACTGCAGAGCAATCCCGGCTACAAGACTCTGCTGGGCGTTTCGGCGGAAATGCAGAAGCTGTATCGCATTGTCGCCAAGGTTGCCGCCAGCAAACACCCTGTGCTGGTGCAGGGTGAAAGCGGAACAGGCAAGGAGACCGTGGCGCGCGCCATTCATGCGGATGGCCCGTACCAGGACCGTCCGTTTGTCGTGGTCGATTGCGCTTCCGCGGCCCCTGGAGTGCTCGAAGCGGAGCTTTTTGGCACGGCGAAGTCCACCAACGGCAAGACAAAAGAAGGCACGCTGGCGCTGGCCAGCGGCGGCACGCTCTTCCTGGATGAGATCGGAGAAATGCCGCTCGACATGCAAGCCAAATTGTTCCGCGCTCTGCAGGAAAAAGAATTTCATGTGCAGGGCAGCGGGAAAGCGGTTCCGGTGGATTCCCGCATTATTGCCGCCACCAGCCGCGATCTGGAAATGGCTGTGCAGCAGGGAACTTTTCGCCGCGACTTGTTTTTCCGGCTGAACGTAGTCGGCCTTCGCTTGCCGCCTCTGCGCGACCGCAAAGAAGATATTCGCCTCCTGGCCGAACATTTTCTCGATCGCATTGGCGGCGGCAAGCACGTTCAGTATTCCATCAGCACTGAAGCGATGAAGCTTCTGCTTCTGTATGACTGGCCCGGCAACGTCCGCGAACTGGAAAATTGTCTTGAGCGCGCGGCAGCCATGAGCCTTGGACCGGTCCTGCAGACAGGAGATTTTCCGCCTCACATTCGTACCGTCGCGCTGCGTACCCCTGTGCCCGGCCGTCAGGCCCAGATTCTTCCCCTGGCGGAGATGGAAAAGCAGGCGATCCTCGGCGCTCTCCAGCAGCTCAATGGAGACAAGCTGATGACCGCACGCGCCCTCGGCATTGGTAAAACCACCTTGTACCGCAAGCTGAAAGAATATGGAATCTCACATTGGGTCAACTCGCCGCCCGTAGCCAGATAGCGGGCTGCTAAGTCTAAATCCAGAAAAAAGTTGCAGACCGGCCGCGATTTCAAGCCTGTTGAATCAGGTGGATCGCGGCCATTCAATTCTTCGGAAATCCCTGCTCTCGGAGACAACTCCGGCCTAAGAAGCTGCCTCTCAAATTTTGTAGCAAGTCGATGCCTGTTTCTGATTCAAGGGGTACCTATGCTTTGGACAATTTTTGCCATCCTCATTATCCTGTGGCTTCTGGGCTGGGGATTCCATGTGGCGGGCGGTTTAATCCATCTGCTTTTAGTGATTGCCCTGGTTGTGGCTGTGATCAACCTCGTTACCGGCCGCAGGACAGTCTGACCACCGCTTTTCATGCCGCTTCATGCCGGCCATTTAAGTTGACTACAGGGAACAGGAGCTCACACTGCATTGGCTCCCGTTCCTTTTTTCTATTAATACGGAATCTCATTGAACGGCGCCGGTTTAAGACTATGCGCCGGTTTGCACCGGGATCCACCTGCAAAGGACATCCCGAGTACCATGCCTCATCTCTAATCGAGGAAAAGAGAAAACGGTCCCTGACATGGTGACAACACAAACGAGTATCACTCGGGAAGCAATAGCGGAACAGTTGAACGGTCGCCAGGAACTCACTCGCCGGATTTCCGAGATGGGTGAATGGTTCCACAATATCAACCTGCATGGCGTCCTTACCGCGCCGAATCATTTTTTGGGTGACTTCCCCAATATCAAGTGGAAGAGCCTGGCCCCGGCGATTCCCCAGGACCTCTCCGGCGCCAGCGTGCTCGATGTTGGCTGCAACGGCGGCTTCTATTCCATTGAACTCAAAAAGCGGGGCGCCAGCCGCGTGCTCGGCCTTGACGTGGATGACCGTTATCTCGAGCAGGCCCGCTTTGCCGCGCAGGTCCTTGGCCTCGACATCGAATTTCAAAAGTGCTCTGTCTATGATATTGATTCGGTTCCCGGCCAGTTTGATTACGTGCTGTTCATGGGAGTGTTTTACCACTTGCGCTATCCTTTGTTCGCGCTGGACAAGGTAATCAAGAAAGTAAGAGGCAATCTGGTTTTCCAAACGATGGTTCGCGGCTCGCTCACCAGTCCTGAGCTCTGCGATGACTATCATTTCTGGAATCTGGAAATCTTTAATAACCGGGAGTTCCCCTGCATGTACTTTATTGAAAAAAAATATGCGGGAGACCCGACGAACTGGTGGATCCCCAACCATGGCGCCATGGAAGCCATGCTGCGCAGTTCGGGGCTGGAGATTCGGGCGCATCCGGAACAGGAAACATGGATTTGCGTTCCCTCCCAGGTCACCAAAGAAGACGGCAGGTTTATCTTGGACCACGAATTAGCGGGCACCCTGTAGCCCAGCCCAGCTCTTGTGCAAAGGTGCATGCATGGTTGAAGCAGTAATGCTGTGGAATGAGCCAAATAATCTTTCCCATTGGGATTTCAAACTCGATCCTGAGTGGAAGCTGTTTGCGCAAATGGTGATCGCCGCGGGCAAAGCGATTCGTCGTGAAAATCCCGAGCTGCCGCTGGTTCTGGGCGGCATTTCTCCGATCGACCCCCATTTCATCGAACTCCTCGGCTCCTACGGCGCCCTTGACGCTGTGGATGTGGTCGCCGTGCACGGCTTTCCGCTCGACTGGAATCACTGGCAGATTCATGACTGGCCCAAAAAGATCGAGGAGATTCGTGCCGTAACTCGTAAGCCGGTGTGGGTATCGGAGGCCGGTGTTTCTTCGTTCGGCGCAGAAGAGATCCAGGTGTTTGGCCTGGAACGCACGGCGGAGCTGCTGTTGCCGCTGGTGGAGCGTGTGCACTGGTATAGCCTGCTGGATCTCCCGGCCACCTGGACCGCAACCACCCGGCACAAGGAGGCGGAAGGCAGCGCCTACTATCGTCATTATTATATGGGCCTGTTGCGCGAAGACGGCTCGCCCAAGCTGGCAGCCGGCTCCTTTCCCCTCGGCATGGGCATCTGCCAGTGGTTTCACTATGAGGATCACCGGCTGGATCTCGCCGTGGAATGGCTGAAACGGTTGCAAGTGAAATACCTGCGCACCGGCATCAGCTGGGCGGACTGGTTTCGTCCCAATGCTGAAGCCTGGTTTGATCGCCAGATGCAGGCATTGGAGCCGTTTACCACGACCCTGACCCTGTGCTTTACCCCCGAACACATGGGCCTTGCTCCGCATTACACCAGCCCGCCCCGGCGCGTGGAAGACTTTATCGAGTTTGCGGTTTGGTCGGTGCGCAAGTATGCCGCGGCGAAGAAGAGCAATGAAGTCCTTATAGGAGCCGACTAAGCATGGCAAAGAACATTCTCATCACGGGAGGCGCGGGGTTTGTGGGATCGCATCTCGCCGATGCCTTGCTGGCTGCCGGTCACAAAGTTCGCGTCTTCGATAACCTGACCGAGCAGGTTCATCACCACGATGTTCCGGGCTATTTGTCTCCCGAAGCGGAATTTGTGGCCGGCGACGTGCAGGATTCTTCCGCGGTCCGTCGCGCACTGAACCGCATTGACGTCGTATTCCATCTGGCTGCAGCCGTCGGCGTGGGCCAGTCCATGTATGAAATCGAACGCTACATGGGAGCCAACACGCAGGGCACGGCTGTGCTGCTGCAGGAACTTCTTCACCGCAGGGGCCAGGTAGAGAAGCTGGTTTTGGCTTCGTCCATGTCGATCTACGGTGAAGGGAAATATTTATGCGAGCGCTGCGGCGAGGTCGCTCCGCCTTTGCGTTCCCTTGATCAGCTCCGGACCCGGCAGTGGGAACCGCGGTGTCCTGGCTGTGAAGCCGGTCTTACCCCGGTTCCTACGGATGAATCCAAGCCGCTGCAGTGCAGCTCCATCTATTCGCTCTCCAAGAAAGACCAGGAGGAGATGTGCCTGCTTTTTGGACGCACCTACGGGCTGCCCGTAGTCGCGCTGCGATATTTCAACATTTACGGAACGCGGCAGGCGCTCTCCAACCCTTATACCGGCGTCGCTGCGATCTTTGCCGCGCGGCTGATGAACGGTAATCCTCCTATGATTTTTGAAGATGGAAGGCAGCTGCGCGATTTCGTGAGCGTGCGCGACATCGTGCACGCCAACCTGCTGGCCATGGAGCGCTCCGGCGCAGACGGAATGGCGCTCAACATCGGATCAGGTGAGCCAGTTTCCATTTGTGATGTCGCCGCGGAGCTGTCGCGCGAAATGAAGAAATCCATTCCCGCGGCGCTTACCCTGAAATACCGCGCAGGTGATGTTCGCCACTGCTTTGCCGATATTTCGGCTGCGCGCAAATGCTTGGGTTATACGCCCACGGTGCGCTTTGCCGATGGACTGAAGGATCTGGTGCAGTGGCTGTGTTCGCAACAGCCACAAGACCGAGCCGCTGAAGCGGTCGCCCGATTGGACGAATTTGGGCTGACCGCCTGAGCGCAAGATTGTGAAAGGGGGAAACCCATGCGGAAGCAAGAAGTACGCTCCGTAACAATTTTTGGTGGTGCAGGTTTCATCGGATCAAACCTGGCGTACTCCCTGCTCAGAGATACTGACGCCAGGGTGCATGTCTTTGATAATCTCTCGCGCCCCGGCGTGCACCACAATCTGGAGTGGCTGAGGAAGACCGCGGGCAACTCTGACCGTTTGCAGGTTACCGTCGGCGATGTGCGTGATGCCCGGCTGGTGGAAAGAGCCGTCGCGCGGGCCGCCGAGATTTATCAATTTGCGGCACAGGTCGCGGTTACCACCTCGGTGGCCGACCCCCGGCATGATTTTGAAGTCAACTTGGCCGGCACATTCAATGTGCTGGATGCTGCCCGGCGGAGCGGCAACAACCCGTTCATCGCATTCTCTTCCACCAACAAAGTGTATGGTGACTTGGGCCTGGGTGAGCCGGTGATTCGTGGAAATCGCTACCAGATCCCGGACCACGAAGGTATCTCCGAGTCTCAGCCTTTGGATTTTCACTCGCCCTATGGTTGCTCAAAGGGCGCGGCGGATCAGTACGTGCGCGATTTTGGCCGTGTCTATGGTTTGCCGACAGTCGTATTCCGGTTGTCGTGCGTGGCTGGCCCGCGGCAATTTGGTACCGAAGACCAGGGGTGGCTCGCGCACTTTGTTTATTCCGCTTTGCAGGGCCGGCCGGTGGTCATTTACGGCGACGGCATGCAGGTCCGCGATGTGCTCTGCGTGCACGATTTGATTCGTGCCCTCGACGCGGCGCGGCAGAATCTGAGGACCACGCGCGCTCAAGTCTATAACGTCGGCGGCGGGCTGGCGAACACTACGTCGCTTCTGGAGTTGGTCGATGAGCTTGAAACACTCACCGGGCATCGCATGGAATTGAAGCGAGGCGATCGCCGCGTCGGCGACCAGTCCGTCTACATCACTGACAACACCAGGATCACCTGCGCTACCGGCTGGAAACCGCAGATCGGCTTGAAGGAGACCATCGCTCTTCTGCAGCGGTTCTGGGAAGAGAATCATGGCGTGCTGGCGGCCCACCGTCGCGCTCCTTCGGCAGCGCCATCACCATTTGCCCTGGCAACAGAGCTTTCCGGGAGGGCGGGATGAAATTTGCCCTGCTTAATCCCAACTGGGATTTCAAGGGGTCCACTTATTTCGGATGCAAAGATCCGCACGTCCCTCTGGAGCTGATGTTCGCGGCCGGCCAGTTGCGTTTAAACGGGCACGAACCTCTCCTGATCGATGCGCAAACTGACAACCTCAACCTGCAGGAAGCCAGACGCCGCATCGATGGTTTTCACCCGGATTTCCTTGTGATTCCCACCGCGCCTTCCTATTTGTTCTGGCGTTGTCCTCCGCCTGAGCTGCGGGTGCCGATGGAGTGGCTTGCCGGTCTGGAGAGCTCCGCCATCAAAGTGGTGATCGGGCCGCATTCCTCAGCAACACCGGCCTCCACCATTCGCAAGACCGGATGTGACGTAGCTCTGCGCGGCGAACCTGACCAGGTCCTCGCCGATCTGGCGTCAAAGCCATGGAATGAGATTCCAGGTTGTTGTTTCAAGGAGGAAGGTGGATTTCATATCAGCCCGTCGTCAGCGGTCGCCGACCTGGGCGCTCTGGGCCCGCTTGACTTCCGGAACTATAACGTCGAAGCTCACTGGCATCGCCACCACGTCTTTACCCGTGACAGCGGACTGGGCGCCGAACTGGAGTTTGCCCGCGGCTGTCCCTGGGCCTGCACCTTCTGCAACAAGACGCTGTTCCGCAATAAATTTCGCGAGCGCCGCGTGGATGCCGTGCTCCGGGAAGTGGATACGCTGATCGCCCGCGGCGTCAGCTACGTTTATTTCATCGACGAAATTTTCGGAGTTGGCGCAAACGTCCGCCGCTTGCTGGAGGAGATTGCAGAACGTCCGGTAAAGATCGGTTGTCAGACCCGCATCGATCTCTGGGACGAGGAATCGTTGGAGTTGCTGGGCCGCGCCGGGTGCATCTCGATGGAGTGCGGCATTGAATCGATCACACATCAGGGCCGCAAACAGCTGAACAAAAACTGCCGCATCGATACCGCTCGTATTCGAGAGCTGTTGATTTATGCGCGCGAGCGCATTCCCTGGGTTCAGGCCAATTTGATTTTGACCGAGCATGACGATCGCGCGCTAATTCGCCGCTGGCAGGACGAATTGAAGGCGCGTGGCGTTTGGGTAAGCGAGCCGGTGCCCATGTTCCCCTATCCCGGAAGCCCGCTTTATACCGAAACCTTTGCCGCTGCTCCTGACGACGGCGCCTGGGAACGCGCGCACAGCCACTACACTTCCATGTTCGCTGCCCGAGGTTACAGCGATATTCAGGAACAGATGCCTGTCCCGATCGAGGAACTGGAGCATGCACATCTTAGTCACCGCTGATACGCTCGGCGGTGTTTGGACATATACGCGAGAGTTGGTGACCGGGCTGCTGCGCCGCGGCGAACGGGTCACACTGGTCAGCTTCGGCGATATTCCCTCCGCCGCACAAACTCGCTGGATGGAGGACCTTCAGAATTTCGACTATCGTCCAACCGCGTTCAAGCTGGAATGGATGCTGGATTCTGAAGCCGATATGATCGCCTCGGCGCAGTACCTGCAGGCCGTGATTCAGGAAAGCAAGCCTGACTTGCTGCACTTCAGCCAGTATTACTACGGAGCGCTGGACTGTGATTTGCCCCGCGTGGTGGTGGCTCATAGCGACGTCGTAAGCTGGTGGACGTCGGTTCAGAAAAAGCAGCCGCCGGAAACCAAGTGGCTGCGCTGGTATCGCGAGGTTGTTACCCGCGCGTTGAACGCCGCCACAGCCGTCGTTGCGCCCTCACGCTGGATGCTGGAACAGATGGAGCTCAACTACGGCAAGCTTCGCTCGGGCTCGGCGATTTACAACGGACGCACTCCCGGCTTGTTTAATCCGCACATGACCAAGGAAAAAAATATCGTCACCGTGGGACGGCTCTGGGACCGGGGGAAAAACGTGGCTCTGCTTTTACGGCAGGAGCTGTCTGCGCCCGTTCATATCATCGGCTCTGATCGTCATCCGGAATTGCAGAGTCATGCCTTTGCTGCGGAAGCAATCCGGCCCAATGTGCATCTTGATCCGGAGCAGGAAGAAAGACAGCTGGTGCAGATCCTCGGTCGTGCCGGCATTTATGCCGCCACGTCGCAATATGAACCCTTCGGCCTGGCTCCTCTTGAAGCGGCTCTCTCGCGCTGTGCGCTGGTAGCCAGTGACATCCCCCCGTTCCGCGAACTATGGGATGGCGTGGCTCTCTTCTTTCGCGACAATGACGCCGGGAGCCTCAGCGAAGCGATTGAACAGCTGGTGCGCGACCCTGCGTTGCGACGGGGGCACGCAAACCTTGCATATCGCCACGCACAGGAGCATTTTTCCGCCGAGCGCATGATCGAAAATTACATGAGCCTTTACCGCGCGCTGGTTCCGGCACAGGCGTTGAGCGCATGAAACAGAAGCTCAAAATCGCGCTGTTTTCGCACTCGCTGGTTTCCGACTGGAACCACGGCAACGCCCATTTCCTACGCGGCCTCATGCGTGAACTGGTGCGAATGGGGCATCGCGTGAGGTGCTATGAAGAGCTGGGTTCGTGGTCGCTTACGCATCTGATGAAGCGCGAAGGCGAGCGCGCGATTGAAGCCATTGATTCTTTTCGCCGCATTTACCCGGAGCTGGATATACGCTTTTATAAATCAGGCGATGACCAGTTCCAGCAGTTTCTCGACGAAGAGCTGAAAGAGACGCATCTGGTCCTGCTCCATGAGTGGAATGACCCGCACGTCGTGAACAGCGTGCTCGCGCTCAAACAGAAGCATGGATTTATCGCACTGTTCCATGACAGTCATCATCGCGCCTACACCAACGCCGGCGAGATTCTCAAGTTCCATCTTCACCTGGTGGATGGCGTGCTTGCTTTCGGTGAAGCGATTCGCCGGATCTATGTTGACGGCTTTGGCATCTCCCGCGCCTGGACCTTTCATGAGGCCGCCGACATCGAGCAGTTTCGTCCTCTTCGCCGGCGCAAATCCATCGATATGGTATGGATCGGCAACTGGGGTGACGATGAGCGCACGCAGGAGGTGGAGGAGTTCCTGATCGGCCCGGCCGCCGCCATTCCCGGCATCCGGGCGGTCGTTCATGGTGTGCGCTACCCAGACACTGCCGTTCAGAAACTCAAGGATGCCAACGTGGAGTACCGCGGCTACCTGCCCAATTTGCTTTCGCCGCAGGTATATGCGGAGAGCTACGTCACGCTGCATATTCCCCGCCGTCAATACGCGAATGGGCTGGCCGGCATTCCCACCATTCGTGTTTTTGAAGCGCTGGCCTGCGGAATCCCGCTGGTGTGTTCTCCGTGGCATGACGAGGAGGGGCTTTTTCGCCCGGGCCAGGACTATGCCATGGTTCGCAATGGACAGGAAATGGCCGCGGAACTGCGCCATCTTTTGGACGATGCCAAAGCGCGCCACCAGCTGGCGGAAAACGGTTTGAAGGCGGTTCGCGAGCGGCATACCTGCACCCACCGCGCGCACGAGCTGGTTTCGATTTATGAGGAGATCGCAGGATGAAGATCTTTGCTTTTGGTTCCAGCATCACGTCGTCTTACTGGAACGGCGCCGCCACATACTATCGCGGCATGTATAAGCAGCTCTCCGCACTTGGCCATGAGGTTACCTTTGCCGAACCTGATGCCTACGGGCGCCAGCAAAATCGCGATGCCGGCGATTTTTCCTACGTGCTCAGCATCGTTTACAAGACAGCAGACGACCTGCCACCACTGCTGGCACAGGCTGGCGCATGCGATCTGGTGGTCAAGCACAGCGGCGTCGGCGTGTTTGACGAACTGCTGGAGAAGGTCGTGCTCCAGTGCGGCTCAGACCAAACCAGCGTGGCTTTCTGGGACGTGGATGCTCCCGCGACTCTGGCTCGCGTCGAGGCAAATCCGCAGGATGCGTTTCGCACGCTGATTCCGGAATACGATTTTGTTTTTACGTATGGCGGTGGTCCGCCGGTGGTCGATCACTACTCGCGGCTCGGTGCGCGGAATTGTCATCCTGTTTACAACGCTCTCGATCCTGAGACTCACCATCCGGTTGCGCCGGATCCGGCTCTGGCTTGCGATCTTTTGTTTGTCGGCCATCGCCTGCCCGACCGCGAGCGCCGCGTGGAGGAGTTTTTCTTCCGTGCCGCTCAACTTGCTCCGGATTTGACGTTCGCGCTCGGTGGTGAAGGCTGGGAGGGCAAGCCAATGCCGCCCAACGTGCGCTGGATTGGCCACGTTGGCACCGGCCATCACAATCGCGTGAATGGTTCGGCCCGCATGGTGCTCAACATCAATCGCGATTCCATGGCAGGCGTCGGTTTCTCGCCGCCCACGCGAATTTTTGAAGCCGCAGGAGCGGGCGCTTGTCTGATCACCGATCGCTGGACGGGAATCGAAACATTCTTCGTGCCCGGACGCGAGATACTGGTGGCTGCCAATGCGGAGGAGATTGTCGAACATCTCAGAAACGTCTCGGAAGCCGAAGCAGGAGAGATCGGCGACAACATGCGCCGGCGGGCCTTGCGTGATCATACCTACGCTCTCCGCGCGCAGGGATTTGACACGATCATCTCAAACGCATTTGCGGAACAGGCAGCGGGCTGAAGTTGTGGTTTCAATCACGGTTTGGAATTTTGCGATAACGCTTTTGTCGAATGCTGATTGCTGACTTATGAAACTAACTATTTTTGGACTCTCGATAACTTCATCGTGGGGCAATGGGCATGCCACCACTTTCCGGGCGTTGTGCCACGCGTTGCATCGCCGCGGCCATCGCATCGTGTTTTTCGAACACAACCTGGAGTGGTATCAGAACAACCGTGATCTGCCGCATCCTCCGTATTGCGATGTGAGGGTTTTCGATAGCTGGGACGAAATCCTTCCCGCCGTCCGCCGCGAACTGGCCGATTCTGACGTGGCCATGGTCGGGTCCTATTTTCCTGACGGGATGGCCGCGCTGGAAGAAGTGCTGGCTTCCAACACGCCGGTGAAGGCCTTCTACGACATTGACACTCCGGTCACCGTCCGCCACCTCAAGGACCGCGGCAAGACCGACTACCTCAACCTGTATCATCTGCCTGAAGTCGATATCTACTTCAGCTTCACCGGCGGTCCCATGCTCGACGAGCTGGAGTTGAACCTGGGCACGCCCTTCGCCGTGCCGCTCTACTGTTCCGTGGATCCGCAAAAGCATTGTGAATTGCCGCCCAATCCGCATTTTGCCTGCGATCTGAGTTACATGGGCACTTATGCCGAGGACCGCCAGCCTAAGATTGAAGAGCTGTTGTGCACGCCCGCTCGCCGGCTGGCGCGCAAGCGGTTCATCGTCGCCGGGCCGCAATACCCCGGGAATCTTGAGTGGCCCGGCAACGTGGAACGAATGATGCATCTCGATCCGCGCCATCATGCCGAGTTCTATTGCGGATCGCGCATGACCCTGAACGTAACCCGGCGGGAAATGGTGATCGCCGGATATTCCCCCTCAGTGCGACTCTTTGAAGCCGCCGCATGCGCCACACCGATCGTCTCAGACAATTGGCCTGGCCTGGAGACATTCTTTACTCCAGGAAGGGAAATTCTCACCGCCGTCAACGCCGATGACGTGGTTCGATACATGAACGGTCTGGATTCATTCGATCTGCGGCGGATTGGTCGCGCCGCGCGCGAGCGTGTGCTCGCGTTTCACACCAGTGACGTTCGGGCGCGTGAATTTGAAGATGCTGTGGAAATCGCCATGTCGCGGAGCCGCCAGCCAAAAGTTTTGCTCGCAACATGATCCAGTGCAAGTTCCAGGCCCGATCACCAGAGTTGAATTGCGCATCTTACTAAGGTTCTGCGATGAAAATCTCCCTCATTGCGCCGCCCTTTCTCTCTGTGCCTCCACAAAAATATGGTGGAACAGAACTGTTTATCGCCGAATTGGCGCGCGGGCTGCAGCAACAGGGCATTGAGGTCACTGTTTACACGATCGGCGAGTCCAGCATTGAAGTGCCGACGCGCTGGTTTTATCCCCGCAGCCAGTGGCCCGTGCAGGGTGAATTGGAGTGCACGCTGAAAGCCTTGAATCATGCATCCTGGGCTGTCGCTGAGGCTGCGCGCGAGTCGGACATTATTCACTCCAACAGCGCGCCTGCCCTTAGTTTCTCGCGCTTTATCAGCATTCCCATCGTGCACACGGTGCATCACACGTATGACACGGCGCACACGGAGTTTTACCAGAGCGTGCCTGAGGCTTCGTACGTCACCATCAGCGATGCCCAGCGCAGCAAGCTGCCTATGCCGCAAATGCGGACAATCCACCACGGGGTTGACCCTTCTATTTACCCTGTGGGCCGTCAGAAGCGGCAATACCTGAGCTTCCTGGGAAGAATTGCGCCCCCCAAAGGCACGCATCTGGCGATAGAGATAGCGAAAAAATCCGGAATCCCGTTGAAGATTGCGGGCGAGATTCAGCCGTCATACAAGAGCTATTGGGAGACCCTGGTCAAGCCCCATGTTGACGGCAAATTCATTGAGTATGTAGGTGAAGTGGGGTTGCAGGAAAAAATCGATTTGTTGCAAAACTCGGTGGCCATGTTGTTTCCCATCCAGTGGGATGAGCCTTTTGGCCTGGTGATGATTGAGGCCATGGCTTGTGGAACGCCGGTGCTCGCAACACCCGGTGGCTCAGTCAGCGAGGTCATCCAGGAAGGCCTGAGCGGGTGCATACGCTCTACGGTTGACGATCTCGCCAGGTGCGCCGGCGGCCTCGATCTTGATCCGGAAGCCGTGCGGGCCTACATGGAAAAATCTTTTTCGGTCGAACGGATGACCCGCGATTACATCAATCTTTATACCGAAATCCTGCAGAATGGGGTCACGGAGGTAGAGCAGATCGTGGCATGAGCGCAAAACTGATTGTTCCTCCGTCTGAACTGGTGGAGATCAAGGCGCCGTATCCGGAGCCGCGCCTCATCTACCAGAATGCCGAGCCTCGCAAAGTCAACAACCTGACGTTGATTGACGGAAAGACCTTTCTCTCCACCACCATCGCCGGTGACATCATGCCGCCCGGCGCGCCCGACGTTGGCTTCTTTCACGACGACACTCGCTTTTTGAGCCGGCTGGAGCTGCGCGTGGATGGATATCGCACCGTGATGCTGTCCTCCAGCACGGAGCAGACCTTTGCCTCGCAGATTGAGCTGACCACCGGCAAAAGCACCATGCGCGAGACCTATGAGATCCCGGAGAACACCGTACATATCCGGCGCGAGCAGCTATTGGCCTCAGACGTTCTTTACGACAATTTCTCCTTCGAAAATTTCAATTTCAACGAATTGGAACTGGCCGTGGAACTGGCCTATGAATCCGACTACATGGATGTGTTCCAGGTGCGCGGAGTAGCGCGCCAGCGTCTGGGCCGCTATTTTCAGCCGGTGGTCCGCCATGACTCGATCATCTTTCATTATTGCGGCCTGGACCACGTCTCGCGCGAGACCATCATTCATCTGTCTCCGCCGCCGGAAAGCGTGCACGGAACCACCGCCCGCTGGAAACTACGGCTCCCGCCTTTCAAGCGTTTTCAACTGCACACCACCATTGTGCCGCAGGTAGAGGGCCGCCGTTCACGCGCCGGACGCCAGGATTTTTCCCAGCAATTGCGCATGCGGCGCGACGCTTTCGCCGACTGGGATTCGCGATCCACCAATCTTGACTCCGGCAACAGCATCTTCAAGCAGATGGTCGCCACCTGCAAAGGCGACTTCCATGCGCTGCGCATTCCCGAAGCCCGGGAGCACGTTGTGGCAGCGGGCATTCCCTGGTTTGCCACCATGTTCGGCCGGGACTCGATCCTTGCTTCGTATCAGTCGCTGCTGCTGAACCCTGAGCTTGCCGCCGATACCCTGCGCGTCCTGGCGATGAACCAGGGCAAGGAGAAGAACGATTGGCGCGACGAAGAGCCGGGCAAGATCCTGCATGAATATCGCGAAGGCGAGATGACCCGCGCCGGCGAGATGCCTTTTGGCCCGTATTACGGCTCGGTGGATGCGACCCCGCTGTGGCTCATCCTGCTGAGCGAGACCTTTAACTGGACCGCCGATGAACAACTGGTAAAGGAGATGCTGCCGCATGCGTACCGGGCGCTGGAATGGATTGATGCCTATGGCGACCTTGACAATGACGGTTTTGTCGAATACCTGCGCCGCTCTCCGCGCGGCCTGGTGAATCAGGGCTGGAAGGATTCATGGGACGCGATTATCCATCGCGACGGCGAGCTTGCGCGGGCCCCGGTTGCTCTGTGCGAAGTGCAGGGCTACGTGTATGAAGCCAAGTACCGTATGGCCTCACTGCTGCGCGCCTTCGGCGACACGCGCACCGCAGACAAGTTGAAACGCGACGCTGCCGACATGCAGAAGCGCTTTGAAAAAGCGTTTTGGATGCCAAAGTTCGGTTTCTACGCCATGGCGCTCGATGCCGAGAAGCGGCAAACACAGGTGATTTCCTCCAATCCCGGACATTTATTGTTTACCCGCATGTTGCCGCAGGAGAGGGCCAAGACCGTCGCGCAGCGCTTCATGCGTGAAGACCTATTCTCCGGTTGGGGCTGGCGCACCATGTCGCGCGATGAGCGGGTCTTCAATCCGTTGAGCTACCACCGCGGATCGGTGTGGCCGCATGACAATTCCATCATTGCCCACGGCATGGCGCTGTACGAATTTCGTGAACCGGCCAACCAGGTCTTTTCCACCCTGTTTGAGGCGGCGCTCCGCTTCCGCGACTATCGTCTGCCGGAGCTGTTCTGCGGCATCCATCGGCGCGAGCATGATGAACCGGTGCAGTATCCCGTCTCCTGCTCGCCGCAGGCATGGGCGTCGGGAGCGATCTTCCTGCTCGTGACTTCGGTTCTGGGCATACGTCCGAGCGCCGCGCGCAAAGAACTGAACATCGTGAATCCGGCGTTGCCGCCATTCCTGGATCAGCTGAGCATTCGCAACATGCGCGTGGGCGGCAGTCGTGTCGGTCTCGACTTCACCCGCCGCGGCGAACGCACCTTCTGCAACGTGGTGGAGATCGAAGGCGAAAAGCTGCTGGTGAATGTGGCGTTTAAGAAGCGCTGAGGAAATCGGGTGATCTGGCGATCGGGTGATCTCGAAAACCATAACGACATCACAAGGTCTTTTTCGCAACTCCTTTGACCGAAAAGAGCCCTTCGCCTCAGCACCTGCAGATTGCCGCCAATCTCAGATCACCCGATCACGCGCGATCTCCCGATCGCCCGATCCGCATGGCTGCTTCGTGCTTCCACGCTCTGTGATAGATTGTTTCAACGTAAAAATTCCTGGAGGAAGAATGGCAATCAATATCCTGATCAAGAAAACCGGCCCCTACGTGCTCAGTGGGGATCTGAGCCAGTTGGAGATCGCCGACGCCGACGGCAAGAAAGTGGACATCAGCGGAAAACAGGCGATCGCGCTGTGCCGCTGCGGCGCATCCACCAACAAACCTTTTTGTGACGGCACGCACTCCAAAATTGGCTTCCTGGCCGCCGAGGCAGCGGTGAAAAGCGAAGGCTAGCTGGCTCGCCTTGATCGATGAACAAGGGGAGCACACTGCTCCCCAGCGCGTTTCGCACCTCAAGACGTCTTATCTTCCCCATTACCAAAGCCCATACACGTCCCGCATCTCCTGAAACTCCATGAATGTGGGTACCCTTGGGTTTCTATGCTTCTGGCAACGAACGTACGTGTGCCCTTTACCACGCTGCTGGAGTATATTCCCGTGGCGGCGACGATTGTGACCACGTTTCTCAGCGTCGTACTGGCGCGGGCCACGCTGCGCTATGCCAAAGCGGCAGATCACGGGTTGGAGCTCTCTCGTGAGCAGTTTGAGCGCGAGTGGGCGCCGGAACTGCACGTCAGGTTGGAGCGCGCTTCCTCGGCCGATGCCAGAATTGTTCTTACCAACCTTGCGCGCTCTTCCGTGCTCCTGCAACTCGTCCAGCTGCGCACTATGACGCACGCGATGCCGTTTGAGCGCCAGTACCTCAACGATCCGCTCGTCGGCGGCAACACCTGGACACAACATATCGGCGACCGCATTCTCGCCATCACCGCCAATGACTTTGAAGGCACAATTGCCGCGTCTGTAAGTTTTTACGCCGCCGGCCGTCTCTACCGCAGTGACTGGTTCCGCTTTGACGTTGAAGTCAAACGCGGGCGCTTCGAGAAGATTGAGCCTGTCACTTTGCCCGCGCGTCGCGTGCGCGTGCTGGCGACTCGCCAGGCAGATCGCTTCCGCCGCGAAATGGTGAAAGACGTGGTGGATGAAACTGTCGGAGCCAGGAAAGACAGTGACGATTTTAACTAGAACGAAGCCTGGTTTTTTTCCCCGGGAGTTACGGCAAGAGCTGGTGGATAACAGCTTCAGTGGATCGTCTTCATCTTCCGTGACATGTAATCCATCAGCAGATATTGGCCCAGCGTTTGTGGGGTGGTGAAGTAGGCTTTGCCTTTGCACATCGCTGTGACTTTCTGCACGAACTGGACCAGGCCGTAGTCGGAAGCAAGCATGAAGGTGTTGATCATGATCCCCGAGCGCTTGCAGCGCGAAACTTCTTCCAGCGTCTGGCTCACGACGAGCGGGTCAAGACCGAAGGCATTCTTGTAAATCCGGCCATCTTCAAGCGTGAGCGCTGACGGCTTGCCGTCAGTGATCATCACGATCTGCTTCATGTCCTTGCGCTGGCGCTGCAGGATGCGTTGGGCGAGTCGCAGGCCTTCGCGGGTATTGGTGTAATACGGACCCACCTTCACCCGCGCCAATTGCGAGATCGGCATCTCTTCCGCCGAGTCATGGAACAAAACCAGCGACAGCGAATCACCCGGATACTGCGTGCGGATCAGGTGGGAAAGCGCCATGGCTACTTTCTTGGCCGGCGTGAAGCGGTCTTCGCCATACAGAATCATGCTGTGCGAGCAATCAAGCATCACCACCGTCGCGCACGATGACTGGTACTCACACTGGTGCACCTGCAGATCAGAGTATTCGATGTTGATAGGCAGATGCAGCCCTTCACGCTGAATGGCAGAAGAAAGAGTCTCCGTAATATCCAGGTTCAGGGTGTCGCCGAACTCGTAAGGTTTGGAAGCGCCGCTCGATTCGATGCCGGTAGCCAGGTCGCGCGTATCATGCCTGCCGAAGCTGGAACGGCCGAGCGAGCCCAGCAGGTCGCGCAGGGTTTTGAAGCCGAGAAAGTCCAGGCTCTTGTCAGTGATTTCAAAACGCGCCTGCTGCTGCGCCTCGCCGGTCTGTCCCGGCGCCGTCGAAGGCCGCGACGGATCCTGTGGCTGGTCGATAGAGATGAGCTCTTCCTGCTGCATGCGCTCGATGAGCCGCTCGATCAGCTCCTCCATCGTGCCTTCCATCTGCATCTGCTCCAGCCGTTCCCGCATCTCGTCATCGAGAAAGTCGCCCATCTCGAGCGCCTGTTCAATCGCCTGGCGCAAAGCGTCGAGCGAGTGCTCGTCCATCTGCTGGAAGTACATGGAATCGCTATGAAAGCCGGATTCGAGCAGATAGTCAGAGAGAGCGTTGAGCAGGTCTTCCATGCTCATCTCGTCGGCAAGATCGCCGACATATTTTGTGTACTTTGTATACTTCATGGCTCAAAAAATTGCCAGAATTGCCAAAATCGGGTAATTGCCAAAATTGAAAATCGCACTGGAAGAAATTTTGGCAATTATGGCAATCCCGGCGATTCTGGCAATCACATCCCCTCGCTTCGCTCGGGACAAAAGCGCTAATTGTACGGTCTCCGGTTCCGCATCACCGGCGGCTCATCATCGCCCCGTTCAAACGGACGCTCAGGGCGCTTCGGCTGCTTGTCAGCGCTGAAGACGCGCTCTTCCGTGCGTCCGATCCGCCGGTGCGCGTGCAGGCCTTCCAGTACAAACTCCGCGGCTGAAACCAGGACCTCCGGCTTTTCCTTTGCCTTCACGCCTACCGGAGCAAGTTTGTCCGTGAGTCCCTGGATGTTCTTGAGGCCTTCCAGAATTTCCTGCGCACCCGCCGTATCGGCCAGTTTGATCTCGCCGCCCAATTCGAACCACTGCACCACCTGCTGCATGTTCAGGTCTTTGAAATAAGTATCGTAGGTTTTGGCCACGGCCGTGCGGATCAGTTCGCGCGCCACGGTATCGGCGCCGCGCATCTCGCCCTCGTATTCCAGTTCGAGTTTGCCGGTGATGGAAGGGAGAGCGGCGTAGACATCGCCGATGCGGGGGACAATCGTATGCTCTCCGCTGCGTAAAGCGCGGCGCTCGGCGTTGGAGATCACATTCTCCAGTACGCTGATCGGCAGGCGCTGGCTTACACCGGAGCGTTTGTCGATTTTTTTATCTTCGCGCGCGAGAAAGGCCACGCGCTCCACTACCTCTCGCACATACTTGGGCACATGCAGTTCCAGGCCGTCGCGACGCAGCCACGCTTCCTGCTGGGTGATGCTGATGCCTTCTTCCAGCGTCGCCGGGTAGTGCGTTCGAATCTCTGAACCGATGCGGTCCTTGAGCGGCGTAACGATCTTGCCGCGTGCAGTGTAATCCTCGGGATTAGCGGTGAAAACCAGCGCTACATCGAGCGGCAGGCGCAGAGGGTAACCTTTGATCTGCACGTCGCCTTCCTGCATGATGTTGAATAGCCCAACCTGAATTTTTCCCGCGAGATCAGGCAGCTCATTGATGGCAAATAGACCGCGGTTCGCTCGCGGCAGAAGCCCATAATGCACGGTCATTTCGCTCGAAAGATCGTGGCCTCCGCGCGCGGCCTTGATGGGATCAACATCACCGATCAGATCGGCGATCGTCACGTCCGGCGTGGCCAGCTTTTCCACGTAGCGGTCTTCCGGCGTGAGGTAAGCGATCGGCGTATTGTCGCCTTCGCGCGCGATGAGCTCGCGGCAGCGTTTACAGATCGGTTCGTAGGGGTTGTCGTGAATCTCACAGCCGGCAACGAAAGGCAGCTGCGGGTCCAGCAGAGCGGTAAGGGCGCGCAGAATGCGGCTCTTGGCCTGGCCGCGCAAACCCAGAAGGATGAAGTTGTGCCGCGAAAGCACGGCGTTGACCAGCTGGGGAACAACCGTGTCGTCATAACCAATGATGCCGGGAAAAATTGACTCGCTGCCGCGCAGCCGGGCGATCAGGTTCTCGCGGAGTTCATCTTTCACTTTGCGGGTGCGGAGTCTCTGCTCAGAGAAAGAACTTTTCCTGAGCTCGCCCAGAGTACGGGGAAGATTCATGAAGGGCCTCTGCACAGCATTATACGCCCGTATGGCGTCGCTACTGCACGTGGCCGTTGCCGCTGGCGCGCTGGCGCGCGCGCAAAGTCTTCTCGACTTTGGGAATGGTAGCGCGGTAGTACTCAGTAAGCGTCTCCACCCGTTCCGCTTCCGACTTCATCTCCAGCAGGGCCTGTTTGAAGTCCAGATCGACCGGCAATTCGTTGGCCAGGTGAAACGAGAGCGAGGGAGCGTCATCCTCGATTTCAACGTCTTGCCCCAGGATCGCAAACAGCTGCTCGTGCAGCTGGATCAGGGTCTCTTGCGAGCTTTTGACGACCTGTGACGGTTCATCTTCGAAGTAAGTGACCTCTCCCTGAAGAAATGAACGTTCCTGGTTCAGGGTTTCGATTTCAAAACGCTGCCGGCCTTCGGCGGCGATATCCATCCGGCCATCATCGTATTTCTTGATCACATTGAGGATCGTGGCGGAGCAGCCGACGGAAGCCAGCGAGTTCTCTTTTACGCGCACCATGCCGAACGCCCGCTTTTGCTCCAGGCACTCGGCAATCATCTCCTGGTAGCGTGGTTCGAAGATGTGCAATGGCAGCGGCGCTCCGGGAAAGAGTACGACTTCCAGTGGAAATAGCGGTAGAAGAGCCACCAAGACATTCTATAGCAGCCTGAGAGGCGTGGCCGGGCAATGCCGGGTGAAGCTCGCACTCAGCCGTCGACTTGACTTACGTGTTCTCACACACTACAAAACTCATCATGAAACTTAAGGACAAGGTTGCCGTGGTTACAGGCGCTTCCATGGGGATCGGTGAAGCGATTGCCAAACTATTTCTTCAAGAGGGCGCCCAGGTGGTTCTGTGTGCCCGGGATCTGGCGCGGACCAAGGCGGCGGAGCAGCGCATCGGCGGCGGTGGTGGACGCACCTTGAGCGTCGCCTGCGACGTGAGTAGACGCGACCAGGTGGATGCCATGGTTCAGACCGCCGTCAGCAGGTTCGGCCGTATCGATATCCTTGTCAACAACGCCGGTTTTGGCTTGAACGATGCCGTGGCCGATATGGACATGGCGGAGCTGCGGCGCATGTTCGACACGAATTTGTTCGGCGCCATCGAATGCATGCAGGCCGTGATCCCGCTCATGCGGCGCCAGGGTGGCGGCGACATTGCCAATATCTCGTCGGTCTCGGGCCACATCTCAACGCCCTATATGTCAGGTTACGCGGCCACCAAGCACGCCATGAACGCCATCGGCAAAGCGGCGCGGATGGAGCTGCGCAGGCACAACATCAATGTGCTGACCGTTTGTCCGGGATACATCGCCACCGATTTTGTGAAGAACATGGTCAAGGGCAAGCACGCCGAGCGCGTGGGAGGGTCAGTCAAGTATGCGGTCGGTCCGGATGTCGTGGCGAAGGCGACCCTCGACGGAATTCTCAAACGCAAGAGGGAAGTGGTGACGCCGCGGATCTACTCGCTGTTCATCAGCGTGTACCACACGCTGCCAGGCGCAGTGGAGCGCAGGATCCGCAAAGCGCTGAAGCCCACCTCGCAGGTGATTGCGGATGCAGAAAAGAGCAGCTAGCAACTAGTAACTAGCAGCTAGCCAACCCGCGTTAACTGGAAAAGCCTGCGGGTTTTGTCTGGCTATTGCTAACTGCTAGTTGCTAGTTGCTAGCTGCTAATTGCTAGTTCGCAAGAATATCCATGCCGCGGCGTTCTTCTTGTCATGGGAGTAACTGAACGCTGGCTCGCATTCTGCGTGGTCATGACGCTGGCGATGGCCGCGATGGTCGTCAACAAGCTCAGCGTTTGCTCCTGGATGCGGCGCAAGAATCCAGCAGCTACGATTTCCATTCTCGGTGGATGGTTGGGAGCAGTCGCGTGTGGTCTAAGCCCATCTCCGTTGCTCAACAAGCTGTGGTGGGCGCCCGCAGCTCTCGACATCATTGGAGCGCCGTACGTGCTGATTATCGCCTGGGCGGGAATCCGCGAAATTATCAAAAGCAGGAGAGTCATCAGCGAACCAGGTAGCAAACTGCCCACAAGCAACTTTTGACCAAGGAGCCTTCTTTCGCGGAGTTACCAGGTGTTGCTGGCTTGTCAGTTGTCGTTATCTCACGATCCGGCTGAATTGAGGGGAAAGAAACGCCGGGGACCTCTCGCCAGAAGAACATGGGTGTAATTTTGGGCGTTGGTGCTCGTTCCCAGAACATTCCACCCGGCTGTTTCAAGGGAACCAAGCAGCCTGTCAATGATTGCGGTTGGCCCGTCGATAAATTTGTATTCAGCAGTAAAGCCGGAGATTGTCCGCGCCTTCCTCTTGTGCCGGCTCATTTTTATTGCTGAACGTGTTTGTTCTGTCACGGTCTTTGTTTGCCTGATGCGCTCCTTGGAAAGCGCAACAAGCTTCTTGCCACTTTGAAGAATACCTTCGAAGGGCGAATCATCTGCTTGAGCTTGGAACCGCTTTATCACTTTAAGCGTGAGATTTTCGATAACACCTCTCTAGTCCAATTTTAGTCGTTGAAAAGAAAACTGTTCCCCCTAAAACCCTGAATAACGTTGCCGGGAACCAATGTGTTCAACTTCGCCATCCAAGGCAATTACACTTTACCGGACGCATTGCCGGTTGTTAGCTGCCGAGCTCTTCCATCATTCCGGTCATCTCCGCCAGCGCATGCTTGTTTCCCGTCCGGCGAGCAGCTTCGATCCCTTTCTCCAGCATGCTTTTCGCTTCGGCGTTGCGGCCGTTGCGCTCGAGCGTCTGCGCGGCCATAAAGTAGCCATTGGTGTAGTCAGGATGGAGCTCCAGAAGCTTGCCGAATTCCGCCAGCGCCTGGTCAGTTTGACCGGCTTTAACGTACTCCATCGCCAGGCCATAGCGGGCAAAGGCGTCACCGGGGTTCTGTTGCAGGAATTCTGTAAGCATCTGCAGGCGGTTTGGCTCAGGCATGAAAAAAATCTATCACACGCAACTGCTTGCGGTGGAATGAGTTTGAAATGTCCTGAGTGATGGCGGGAGTGAACAAATCACATATTCGATGTGATTTCCACAGCCAGCTCACAAATCATCTTTACTCGGTCTTCGGCCGGCGCTACTATCGATTTTGCCGTGACTTGCCCCTACTTCTTTCCTACCGAGCGCATTGCTGCCGGTTGGGCGTTTCCTGGGCGTCTGCCCCTTGGCGCAGGTTTCACCGGTACCTGCCACGCCCACGGAGATGAAGCCATTCCCACAGAAACCGAGCTGCGGGAATTCTGCAATCTGGGCTATGCCCACAACTGTCCGCGAATGCCCAAAGACCGTTGCGCCGACGGCGTCCGCTTTGCCGTAGCCCGCGATGAAGGCTCGCGCATCATCCTCCACTACGTCAGTGAACGCGATCATGAGCCCGTGGAGTACGGCCGTTTGGAATACGACTGCACGGAACAGAAATGGCCCGCGCCTTTGCGCAATGCCTGCCTGCAACGCCAGGCCGAGTGCTACGTTGCCGTTTACCTTGAGCGCCGCCCCAGGAAGCCTTAGACGACCGCGTTACTTCCGTTCCTGCCACAATCCACGCGCAAGGCCGACAGGCAAGTAAGTCTGGTAGTCTTTATCTGTCAGCAATCACATTTTTCCTGATCTGGAACAACTGTCCAATATGAGCTCTTCGCAAACGCACGATGGTCAACACCATGGATTAGGTGGGCTTCCTCCACGCGCGGTGCGTGAGTCCCAATCCCAGATGGCTGAGGTGGTTCTGCCTAATGATGCCAACCCCCTCGGCAACCTGCTGGGCGGACGGCTGATGCATATGATCGATATTGCCGGCGCTCTGGCGGCGCACCGGCACTCCCATAGCCACGTGGTTACGGCGTCGATGGACCACATTGATTTCCGCCAGCCCGTGCACATTGGCGACCTGCTGATCCTGAAGTCGTCCGTCAACCGGGCATTCAATACGTCGATGGAGGTTGGCGTGAAGTGCTGGGTGGAAAACTACATCGCCGGCACCACGCGGCACGTGGCGTCCGCCTATCTGACGTTTGTTGCCGTCGACCAGCAGGGCCGCCACAAACCGGTACCGCACGTAATACCTGAAAGCGACGAAGAGAAACGCCGCTATGAAGATGCCGGACGCCGCCGCGATCTGCGCAAGTGGGAACTCGGAAGCCGGGCCAAGAAATCGCCGTAATCGCCGTAATCGCCGATCGGTTTATTGCGATTGAGGCATTGGAATGCCGAAATCCCCTGCCAAATGCTGCCTTAAAAGATCTTCGGTCCCTGTACGGAACGCGAAACTGAGAACATCGTGAAACAAGAGAACCTGATCTAAAGAAGAGTCTTAAGCTCTTCCGATTCCGGCGATTCCGCGCGATATCGGCGATCCCGGCGATTACCTGCCTTTCCCCGTATAATTAGAGTTTACCTATGGCTCACGGACACCCGCACGCAGCGCCGCAGCAAGGACCGTTTCCCCTTCCCGGTGTCAACAATATCGTTGCCATCGGCTCAGGCAAGGGCGGTGTCGGCAAGACCACGGTGGCAGTGAATCTGGCTGTCGCCCTGGCCAAGCTAGGCTACAGAACCGGCCTGCTCGACGCCGATATCTATGGTCCCAATGTTCCGCTGATGATGAGCACCAACCAGCAGCCGCGCGTGCTCACGCAAAACCGTATTGAGCCGCTGCAGAATTTTGGCGTAAAGGTGATCTCCGTCGGCCTGCTGAACCCCGGTGACAAGCCGCTGGTGTGGCGTGGGCCCATGCTCCACTCCATCATCCGCCAGTTCCTGCAGCAGGTGGAATGGGGCGAGTTGGATTACCTGGTCGTCGATCTGCCGCCGGGCACGGGCGATGTCGTGATCTCGTTGTTTCAGACCGTCCCGCTCACCGGCGCCGTCGTTGTTTCAACGCCCTCCGATGTCTCGCTGCAGGACGGCCGCAAAGCCATAGAGATGTTTCGCACTGCGCGCGTCGACGTCCTGGGCCTGGTGGAAAACATGAGTCACTTTGTCTGCCCGCACTGCCACCAGGAGATCGATATCTTCTCCAAAGGCGGCGTCGCCCGCACAGCGCAGGAGTTCGGTGTACCCTTCCTGGGATCGATCGAGCTTGACGCAGACATACGCAAGGGCGGCGATACCGGGAAGCCTACGGTACTCGAAGGGGAAGCTTCTCCTCATGCCAAGTCACTCTACGAGTTCGCCAAACAGGTGGTCATGCGCGTGGCCGAGGTGAAGAGCAGCAGCGGCCCGGGCGATGTAATTCAGGTGCAATAAAATCCGCTAATAGCAATTGGCCATTGGCTATTGGCTTGAATCTGCTGATACCAGCAAACTCCACCAATCACGTCACGCAAGTGTGAGGATGCAAACGCAGCAATTCCGCCCACTGCGCGAAGCGCACGACTGAGAATAGCCCGCCGTTTCAACGGCGGGTTGGCGTTCGTTTACGACAGAGTCCGGCTTCAGCCGGACGGCTGAGACCTGATTCCAAACGGTTATCACCCTTGATTGGCACTCTTCCACCCCAAGTGCCATCTTGACAATAACCGACTAACATTCCTACAATCTAAGCTGTGGAAGGTGTCGTTTATCTTACATCAAACTGTTGTAAATAAATGACTTATTTGTACTTAAGGCATGCCAAACCCAGGACCAAGCGGCCCCCGCGAACGGGAAATCCTCACCGCGATTGTTGAGACTTATATCTCGACCGGTGAGCCGGTAGGCTCGCGCACGCTTTCGCGATTGAATAAGGATGGACTGAGTCCCGCCACCATCCGCAATGTGATGGCCGATCTGGCCGATAGCGGGTTCCTGGAGCAGCCTCACACTTCTGCGGGCCGGGTGCCGACGCCCCAGGCTTACCGTTATTACGTTGACCAGATTTCCGGCCGGGCCATGATCTCGCCCGCCGATCAGACGCTGATTGCAGACACCTTACAAGGCACTGTGGATGTACAGGAGTTTCTGGAGAGGACCTCGCACGTCCTCTCGCTGGTATCCAGCGGCGTGGGCGTTGCCATTGGCAGCACCGGACCGAGGAACGCGCTGGAGCACGTTTACTTCTCGCGGCAGGGCAACAATCGCGTGCTGGCCGTGGTGGTGATGAAATCGGGCGTGGTGCATGACCGAATGATGCGCCTGGAACGGGATCTCGACCAGAGCGATTTGAACACCGCAGCCAACTACATCAACGAAAATTTTCGGGGTTGGATTCTGAGCAACGTGAAAGCGGAACTGGGCCGGCGCATTGACCAGGAACGCAGCGAGTATGACCGGCTGATGAAAAGCCTGGAAGAGCTATATAAAAGCGGAGCCCTGGCAGCCGATGAGCCTACCAAGAACATCTTTGTTGAGGGTGTGGCCAATCTGTTGGGCAATCAGCAGGACCGTGAACGCCTGCGCGAGCTGGTGAAGACCTTGGAAGAGAAAGAGCGAGTCGCTGACCTGCTCTCCGCCTATCTTGATACCCGTCAGGAAGCGGTTCGGGTGGTGATCGGGCTGGAAGAGGCCGTGCCGGAGATGCGCAACTTTGTTTTGATCGGCGCACCTGCGCGCGTAGGCGACGAGATGCGCGGATCGCTGGCCGTGATTGGTCCCACGCGGATGGATTATCAACACACAATCACGGCGGTTTCCTATATCGCGCAGCTCTTTGACAAGCTGCTGAATGAGAACGCGTGAAAATTCCAATCAAAAGACCAGGTGCTGTAATGGGCAAGACGAATGGCAAGGCCGATATCGGCCTCCAGGATCGAACGAAGGAAGATCGCTTGAAAGAAGATCGATTGAAAGAGGAACGTTTGAAAGAAGAACAAGCGACAGACGATCAGGAAAGACAGATTCCGGAAAATGAGCTTCCGCCGGCCGATCCGGCGGACGGCTTTAGCGAAAAAGCAAGAGTCGCTGAAGAGCAAAGCCCCGGCTCTGCCAAGGCGGAAGATGAAGTGCAGAAGCTGCGCCATGAGCGTGATAACCTGTTTGACCGCCTGGCGCGGCTGCAGGCCGAGTTCGATAACTATCGCAAACGCGCTGCCAAAGAGCGGGATGATTTCCGCGACTTTGCCGTCTCGGACGCAGCCCGCACCTTTCTGCCGGTTCTGGACAGCTTCAACCTGGCTCTGAAGAATGCTTCCGCCAAGCCGGAAGACCTGCGCAAGGGCGTGGAACTGATCCACAAGCAACTCCAGGATGTGCTGCAAAAACTAAACGTCCAACGCATTCCTGCGCAGGGTGAGCCATTTGATCCGCGGGTACATGAGGCGATCGAAGTGGTCGAAAGCGACGCGGTTCCGGACCATCACGTGCTGGAAGAGCTGCAGCCGGGCTATCGCATCAAGGAGAAGCTGCTTCGGCCGGCGATGGTGAGAGTCGCGAAAAGCAAATAGAGCTGGGACGGCGAACATGCCGTGATGAGTGGGTGAGCGACTCGATCAGGGACCTTTTGAGCTTTTTCAGGTAGCTCATGCATCAAAATTGGGGAGATCAAGAAGACTTTGGCGACACAGGCAAAACGAGATTACTACGAAGTTCTGAGCGTAACCCGCACGGCCACGGAGCAGGAGATCAAGAGCGCTTACCGCAAGCTGGCCATGCAGTACCATCCTGACCGCAATCCGGGAAACACTGAGGCGGAAGAGAAGTTCAAGGAATGCACTGAGGCTTATAGCGTTCTCATGGATGCCGACAAGCGCGCCCGCTATGACCAGTACGGTCACGCGGCGGTCAACGGTGGTGCTGGTTTCAGCGGATTCGATCCCGCGAACTTCGCCGACTTCAGCGATATTTTCGGCGACCTCTTCAGCGACTTTTTCGGCGTGAATGTGGGTGGAGGCGGCAGACGCAGCCGGGCGCAGCGCGGCGGCGATGCTCGCGGCGATGTGACGCTGACCTTTGAAGAAGCGGCATTCGGCAAAAAGACTGAAGTCAAGGTCCGCCGCTATGAGAGTTGCGATCAATGCCACGGCAGCGGTTCGGCTGCAGGCAAAGGCCCGGCGACCTGTCCAACGTGCGCAGGCCGCGGCCAGGTACGTTATCAGCAGGGGTTGTTCAGTATTGCGCGCACCTGTCCTTCCTGCCAGGGAATGGGGCGGGTCATCTCCGATCCGTGCAGCAAGTGCAAGGGCGAGTCGCGCACCATGCGCGAGCGCACCATTGATGTGAACGTTCCCGCAGGCGTGGAAGATGGCACTCGTATCCGCTACCAGGAGCAAGGTGATGCGGGCGTGAACGGCGGGCAGGCAGGCGACCTTTACGTGGTACTCAAAGTGAAGCCGCATTCTTTCTTTGAGCGTGAAGGCAAGGATCTGCACTGCTCGGTGCCCATCTCCTTCACACAGGCGGCACTCGGTGCAGAGATCATGGTTCCCACGCTCGAGGGCGGCGAACATAAGCTCAAAGTGCCGGAAGGAACACAGTCAGGCACAACGTTTCGGGTGCGCGGCAAGGGTGTGCCGGCGCTGCAGAGTTCCGGCAAGGGCGATATGTACGTCCACGTGAGAATTCAAACGCCGTCGAAACTCAGCAAGCATCAGCGTGAGTTGCTGGCGGAATTGGGCACGACCTTTGACATCGAGAATAAGCCGGAGCCGCGCAGCCTTCTGGAAAAGATGAAGGACATCTTTGGCTAAGTACTACATTTGGTTTGTGGTGATCGTTGCCGGTCTGGCAGGCGTGATCCGCATTCTTCTGCCACGCCGCTTCGCTGAACTGCAACTGGAACGTTTTCGCGCCGTCAATGCTCTTGGCCGCGCACGCTGGCGCAGTCTGCTCTTTGTTGTCATGGGCCTGGTTTTTGGCTCGCTGTACTTTTTACCCTGGGGCCATCAGAGCTGGATCGTCATCGGAACCATCTTCTCCCTGCTGGGAGCGGCGGAGACTTTCTTTCAGGCGCAGTTTCCCACGCTGGACGCGCTGATCTTTCAAAGCCGGCTGCTCGGGATTCTCTACCTCGGGCTGGCGGCTGCGTCCTACGTGATCCTGGCAAAAGCATGACCCGTCGCCGCTGGATTGCCGACCGCGTTGAAGGCGACCGCGCTTTTCTGATCGGACCCAATGCCACTCACCTCTTCCGCGTGCTTCGTGCCCGCGCCGGACAGCAATTTGACGTCGCTGCCAACGGCGTGCTGCGCCATGGAACCATTGTCCAGGCAGCGATGGACCAGGTGGAGTTTGAGCTTGGCGGCGAAGTCGAGAGCACTGCTCTACCGCACCTCACCGTCTATCTTTCTGTGTTCAAGTTCGATCGCCTGGAGTGGGCGCTGGAGAAGCTGACGGAGCTGGGTGTGAGCAGCATCCATCCGATGATCGCCCAACGCACGGAACATCATTTGGCCAAGGCCGCGGCCAAGCGCGTGGAGCGTTGGCGTAAGCTGGCTCGCGAGGCAGCGCAGCAGGCGAGGCGGATTGCGCCGCCGGATGTCGCAGAGCCGGTGCCGCTGAAGACGGTCATCGCGGAAGAGAAGGGAAGCCGGATTGTACTGGCTGAATCAGAGGAGCAGACCATGCTTAAAGCTGCCCTTGCCGGCAGTTGCGCTCCGCTGGCGCTGGCCTTCGGGCCTGAAGGCGGATGGTCGGATGCGGAGATGGAACTGTTCAGGTCGGCCGCCTGGAAGCCTGCCTCGCTTGGCCATACCATTTTGCGGGCAGAAACGGCAGCAATCGCTGCTGCAGCGGTGGCGATGGCAGAGCTGATTTAGCGCTCTGCCACCTCCAACTGACACAGACTAATCGACATTCCTGCTAAACAGGGTTTGCATTGCGTCGGGAGCCGTCGATAGCTGGAACGGCGACCCGGAGATCGGCGTCAGCGCTCCAGTGGTGGCATCCGCGGTAAAGGCACTGACATTACTGCTGTCAAGGTTGGCTACATACAGTTGATTGGCGCGCGTGAAGCCGAGCGCTACCGGGTGGATGCCCACGGAAAACGGAGAGCCTGCGACCGGCGTGAGCGTGGATGCGGCAAAATCAAATTTGTAAACGGAAACGTTGTTGCTGCCCTGGTTCACGACATAGACGAAGTCACTGGATCCAAGAACCAGCCTGCCTGGCTGTGTACCCGCGGCGACGCCGGTGAAGGATGTAAGCATTCCCGAGTCCTGGAACTTGAAGCCCAGCACCTTGTTGGCGCCCGCATCCGAGGCAAGCAGGATGCCCCCAGCGGGACGGAGCGTTAGAGCAGATATGTTCGTGCCTGCGGCGAACGGCGAGCCGGCCAATTCTGTGAGAGAACCGTCGGCATTGATTTTGAATCCGGAAATAGTGCCGAGCGTGCCGTTCGCAACGTAGAGGAAGTTGGTGATGTTCGTCACAGACGGACCAAATGACGCTACGACTAATGCCTGCGGGTTGGCCTGGGTTGCGAAGGGAGAGCCCGGGACCTCGACCAGATGCCCGGCAGCATCAGCGATGCGAAAGCCGGAGATGCTGTTCGAGCCGCGATTCAAAACATAGATCGCGCCGAAATCAGTGCCATTGAATAACGGCTCACGCAGCGCGATGTCCATGGGATTGGTGCCAACATTGGCGGTGATCCCTGCAGGGTTGGCTACTCCGGTTGTAGGATCCAGGTTCAGAACACTTACCGTGTTGCTGCCCGAGTTGGTCACGAAAAGGTTTATCTGAGTTGTGCTGAGGCTAAGCAGTGTTACGGCGGAAGGCGCATGGCCCGTGGATGCAATCGTACTGGGAGCAATAGCTCCGCTATCAGAGCCTTTGAGTGTAAGAACATTGTCGGAGTTTTCTCCGACCATGAATATGAAAGGACCAATAGGACTGCCGACACGAATGTTGTGGCTGCTGCCACAGCCGGCCGTCATTACCAAGAGGGCGATTAAGGCTGAGACAAAAATAGCTTTCATGGGAAGCTCCTGCTACTTGCAATAGGATATATCGAGCAGTAGCTCAGGTTGTAGCTCCAATATGTATATATATGAAGGTGAGCTATCGTTTGGATAGTACCCCGATAGGTTGGCTCTTAGTCATGGCCGCCGCCAGGTGCGACCCACAGTTTTTATTCCTATGAAAGAATAATGATGATCTTTGGGAAAGGGGCCAGGCGTGGCAATCGAAAGCGGCCAAACAGATCGAACCGCCCTCGCGGACGATCTCAGGGCGATCCTGGATGAGATGGACCGCACGGACAAACAGGCGCGCGCGCTTGTAACTGGTTTCAGCGAAGCGCAGCTCAACTGGCAGCCCGGCGGAGGCACCGGATGGAGCGTGGCTCAATGCCTCGACCATCTGGCGCAATCGACTGCTCTGTACGCGCCCGCCCTGCTGGAAGCCGTGCGTAGAGCGAAGGCCAAAGCTTCTTCCCCGCACATCCGGAAGCCGATTCAACCTCCGTGGTTGGGGCGATGGTTTATTCGGGACTTGGAACCCCCACCAAAAAGGAAGTCCAAGGCGCCGAAGAAGGTTATCCCGCCGGCGCAACTCAAGAGTGCAGAGGTGCTCAAGGCATTCCTTGCCGCGCATGATCAGGTGCGGGCGCTGGTACAGGAGGCGCGCGAGCTTGATCTCAATCGCATCCGCTTCAGAAACCCATTGCTCCGCATCTTTCCCTGGACCGTGGGCACGGGACTCTTCATCCTTGGAGCGCATGATCGCCGTCATTTGTGGCAGGCGCAACAAGTCCTGAAGGTCATGGAGCAGGAGACGCCGGCAACGAAACCGCGCTGATCCGTTGGAATACGAAATCGGGATTGGTAAATCGGTGGGTTGGAGCCCAATCCTCTAGAACCTCAAAAGCTGCCAAAGTCACCCCAACCCAGTTTTCCTCAACTTAAGCCAATTTAGCCATTGCTCCCTTCGCCTTCGATTCGCATAATAGAGAGCAACTCTCTTTACGGTGACGAGCTTTACGCCCAATCCGAAGCAGAAGCAGGCCATCGAGCACGTACGCGGGCCCATGCTGGTGCTGGCCGGTGCCGGAACCGGCAAAACCACGGTGCTGGTGGAGCGCATCGCCTGGCTGATCGAACAAGGACACGCCAGGCCGGAAGAGATTCTTGCGGTTACTTTCACCGAGAACTCTGCCGCTGAACTGAAGGAGCGCGTAGAGAGACGCCTGCGCCGGAAGGCGCCTATCTTTTCCGGCAACTTTCATTCTTACTGCTACGGCCTGTTGCAACGCAGTCGGCAGAATTTCAAACTGCTGCTCCCGGAAGACGTGTTTGTCTTTCTACGCCAGCGGATCGATCAGCTCGGTCTGGAACGCTTCATACGGCCCGCGGACCTGGGTCAATTCCTTGAGGACCTCAAAAATTTTTTTGATCGCTGCCATGAAGAGCTGGTGGGGCCGGAGCGGTTTCAGCAATACGTCGACTCGCTGTGCCCCGGCGGAGACGTGCCCCGCAACTGCCGGTCAAAAGACGTGATGGAGATGGGTGACGCGGAAATCATCGCGCGCTGGCAGGAGATTGCGCGGGTCTATACGAATTCCATGCGCCTGCTGGAACGCGAGAGCATGGGCACCTTTGGGATGATGATCCGCAACGCGGTTAACCTGTTGCAGTCTGACGTGGAGCTGCTGCAGCGCGAGCGGCAGAAAGCCCGGTTCATCCTCATCGATGAATTTCAGGACTGCAACTCCAGCAACATCATTCTGGCGGAGCTGCTGGCAGGACAGGAGAAGAATATCTTCGCCGTGGGCGACCCGGACCAGGCGATTTACCGCTTTCGCGGAGCATCCAGCGCGGCCTTTGAAGAATTCCAGAAACGCTTTCCTGAGACCGAGGGCGTGGTCCTGGACGAAAATCAGCGTTCACGGGGGAACATCCTGCGCGTGGCTTTCGCCGCCATTAATGAGAATCCGCCGGTGCAATCGCTGGGCGACCGCGTGAAGTTTCAGCGCGCTCCGCTGCAATCGGGCCGCGACCGCCGCGACCAGATGGAAGGCCGCTTTGCCTTCGATGAGCCGGTCGACGTCGTGATCAGCCCGACCCACGAAGGCGAGGCAGCCCTGATCGGCGAGGAGATTGCCCAGCTGCGCCGGCAACGCGGTACAGCGGAATGGCACCCCAACGCGCCAAAGGCGGGTGCGTCAGGGACCCCGCAACTACACTCACTGGCTGTCCTCTATCGCCAGCACTTGCAGCGTGAGGAAGTCATGGCCGAGCTGGCGGCGCGCGAGATTCCGTTCATCGTAACCGGTCTGAATGTTCTGGAGACGGCCATGGCGCGCGACCTGCTTTCGCTCGCCGGCGCTGCGCTGAATGACAATGACGCTGACAGCCTTTTCCGCGTCTGCGCTCTGCCGCGGTTCAAGGTTTCGGCCGACGAGTTGAGAGCCAGGCTGACTGCCGCGAAAGGACAGAAGAGCTTCAAGGCCGTCCTGCAGACCATGGAATCCGGCGCGCTGGTCCTGAGCGAGTTGAAGGAGGCGCGTTTATCCATCGCCGATTCGGCGGCAGGCGCAAAAGCAAAGCTCAACGCCGCTGGAGCGCTTACCTATCTGGTGCGAAAGTTCGGCTTGCCGGAAGACGACCCCGTAGTCCGGGCCGTTCTGCGTTTCGCCGCCGAGTGGGAAGAGAAACCCCTGGTGCGCGACGGCTCATTGACGGAGTTCCTCGAATACCTGGAGTTCTACCAGGCCGGTCGCGGCATCCTTCCGCTGTTCACGGAAGCGCAGATGGCCGAATTAGAGCGCAGCCATCCTGACGCCGTGCAGCTGATGAGCGTGCACGCAGCCAAGGGCCTGGAGTTCACGCACGTTTGGCTGTTGCGCGTGAGCTCAGGGGCTTTTCCCACGTACTTCAAGGAGAATCTGTTTGAATTTCCACCGGCATTGCGCAGCTCCATTGCCGTGGGCGACAGCAAAGTAGTGCATGAGCAGGAAGAGCGCCGCCTTTTCTACGTGGCGATTACCCGTGCGCGTGACCGGCTGAGCCTGTCCTCGCGTCCGGGCAAAGGAAAAAAAGACCCCACGCCGCCCGGCTACCTGCGCACGCTCATGGGCGACCGCCGGCTGCAGGGCGCGCTGGTGACCACTGACAGCAACGGAGCCGGCTCGGCCAGGCTCCCGCTCGAGCCCTCACCCGTAGGCCGATGGATGCTTCTGCCCCCGCTCTTCGACCAGAACGGTATGGCGCTGAGCGCCAACGCGGTGCAGAGCTACTCTACGTGTCCCATGCGCTTCAAGCTCGAGCGTGACTGGAAAATTCCCGGCGAGGCCGCGGCGGCCATGCAGTACGGCTATGCGATCCATACCGTGCTCAAGAACTATTACGACCCGGCCCCGCACGCTCACCAGATGTCCGTTGAAGACGCGATTACGGCATTCAAAGCCGAATTCGCCAAGGGCTACATTGATGATCCCGTACAGCGGCAGATCTACGAGCAGCGCGGCGAGTACCAGGTGCGCACGCTGCTCGAGTCGGCGCCGCGCGGCTCGGCTGAAGTGCTGGCAACCGAGCACTCCTTCAAGTTCATGCTCAACGGAAGAGAGATCAAGGGCCGCATTGACCGCATTGATCGCCTGGAAGGCGGCGCGGTGCGCGTGATCGACTACAAAACCGGTACGCCGAAAGATCAGAAGGCGGCCGACCAGAGCCTGCAGCTTTCCATCTACGCGATGGCCGTCGCCCAGATGAACCTCTCAGCACGGGAGCTGGTTCTGGTAAACGTGCAGGACAACAGCCAGGCAGCTTCATTCCGGACGGCGAAGCAACTGGAATCGGCGCGCGTGGAGATTGAGGAGGCAGCGGAAGGAATCGCCCGGGGCGAATTCGATCCCAGCCCGGGACAGCATTGCCGCTGGTGCGACTATCGCAGGCTATGTCCGGCAACCGAGCAGCGCGTGTTCATGCCGGTGCAGCCGCTGGACCAGCAAAGCGGCAAAAAGGCTGCAGGAGTGAATGGATAAGATGCTGGGGAAAGTCTCACGGTTGAGAGAGTTTTTCAAGATCGGAGTGGTCTAATGACGGTGTTGATCAATATTTTTCTGGTCGCGCTCGGCGCGGCCCTGGGCAGTCTGATCGCCTGGCTGGTATTGCGTTCGAACACAGCGGTAGTGAACACTCGCCTCTCGATGGTCCAGCAGGAGCTGATTGCCGCGCGCGGTGAAGCGGCGAAGTTCACCCAGCTGAACATGCAGTTGAAGTCGGCCATGGACAAGCTGGAAACCACCGTCACGCTGGAACGCAAAGCCAGCGAGGATAAGATCGCCCTGCTGAACCAGATGACCGATGAACTGCGCGAGAGCTTTCAGGCTCTCTCCGCCGAGGCGCTCAAAAGCAACAACCAGGCGTTTCTGCATCTGGCGCATGAAACCCTGGATAAATTCCAGAGCGAAGCCAAAGGCGACCTGGAACTGCGGCAGCAGGCCGTGGAGAATCTGGTGGCTCCGATCGGTGAGTCGCTCAAGAAGGTGGATGAGCAGATCCGCGAGATGGAAAGTGTGCGCGATCGCGCTTACGGTGATCTGACGGCACAGGTGCGGTCGATGGCAGTGACCCAGGAGAAGCTGCAGAGCGAGACCGGCAACCTGGTGCGCGCGCTGCGTACCCCGCACGTCCGCGGGCGCTGGGGAGAAATGCAATTGAGGAATGTAGTCGAAATCGCCGGCATGGCGTCTTATTGTGACTTCGTGGAACAGGAGACGGTTACGACAGAGACGGGCCGGCTTCGCCCTGACCTGATCGTCCGGCTGCCCGGGGGAAAAAATGTTGTAGTCGATTCCAAGGCGCCGTCAGAAGCCTACTTCGACGCGATGGAGACGGCGGACGAGAATGTGCGCAAGAAGCGGCTGAAAGACCACGGAGTCCAGGTGCGGCAGCATATGGCGCAACTGAGTTCGAAGGCCTACCAGGAGCAGTTCGATCCCACGCCGGAGTTTGTGGTGATGTTCCTTCCCGGCGAAACATTCTTCAGCGCCGCCCTGGAACAGGAGCCGGGATTGATTGAACATGGCGTGGCCAAGAAGGTCATTCCCGCATCGCCCACCACGTTGATCGCACTGCTCAAGGCCGTGGCATACGGATGGAACCAGGAGAAGCTGGCGCGCAACGCCCGGGAGATCAGCGCTCTCGGCAAAGAGCTGCATGAGCGCCTGCGCAAGCTGGGATCGCATTTTCAAGAGATAGGCGGAGCATTGGACGACGCGGTGGACGCCTATAACCGGTCGGTGGGATCGCTGGAAAGCCGCGTGATGGTATCCGCGCGGAAGTTTGCCGAACTCGGAGCTCCTATGACCGACCAGATTCCGGCATTGAGCCCGATCGAGACAACCACGCGCAACCTCACGCTCGATTTCGATGACCTGGAGCCGGGCACAGAGCCGCCAGCGGCGGACGAACTGCCATTCAAGACGTTCTCGAGCAAGGCGTCAGATTGATTTTTTGTTGTGTCACCCTGGCGGCGAGGCCGGCTGGCGCGCCGAGCCGCGTGCATCAGGAGCAGACGGACGCTCGAGATGAGAAAGCAGGGCGGCGGTTCGGAGCGAAGCGACAAAAACCCCATGTCGCGAGGCGGGTTCGGGCGCCGAGCCGCGCGCTCAGCAGCAAAAGGGGTTCGAAAAATGAGTTGCGGGCCGGCGGTTTGGAGCGAAGCGACAAAACTAAAGGGGACGCTTGCGCGTCCCCTGAAGTTTTTCCTGTGAAGGACCAGTTATTTCTTCTTGGCCTTCTTCTTTGCCTTTTTCTTGGTTGCCATGTTTCTATTCTCCCTTTCCATTTTTCATGGATGTGCGGTCCTAAGTAAAAAACCGCAATTGATGAATGTATAGAGGGGTTGAAAATCGAAGTCAAGAGAAAAATTGATGTCAATTTTGGTTGCCGGGTCTGTTCGCGGATGCGGAAAGCGACTTTCGGGTTCGCATGCCATGAGAATTTCCACGAATCGTTTTTTGAGATGCGTCAAAAATGCAGAGGCCATGCGGGTTTTATAAGATTCGTGTGGCCAGAGCGTCACCGGTGATCACACGCGCTGTGAGTACACGCGCGAATCTGAGGATCACATCGCGAGTACCTTGGTAACAAAAAAAATTTGCAAACGCCGGGTGTTGCGAGTGCGTCACATGCGCACGAGACCCTTCTTCAACGCGTAAAGGCCGATGCCCTGCAGCGAGTCGAACATCGCGTGAGCCATCATTCCGGGACGCAGGCTCTTGCGCAGCAAGGCGAGCATGCCGAAGACGCATCCGAGGCAGAAGATCGCGATCATGCGCTGCCAGCCTTCATAGCCGTGGCCGCTTCCGAAGATTACCGCCTGGATGATCATGCCTACAAAGACATTGCCGGTAAGAGCGCTGAACTGTTTTTGGAGATAGCCGCGAAAGATGATCTCTTCGACAAAACCCGCAACGGTGCTGAGCACGAAGAAAAGCGCCAGCAGTTTCAGGCTGTCGGGCGCGAGCATCTCGGCAAGTTTTTTGGCTTCGGCAACGCGCTCGGGCTTCGCCAGGCCGAGAAAGTAGCTTGCCAATCCCACGACGATGTAGGCGCTAAAGACGGCTGCGCCCGCGAAAGCAACATCAATGAAGAAATCTTCAATGCGATTCCAGCGGCCGCCGATGAGTTCCCTGAGAGTCACACCGCGCAGGCGGATGCCCAACCAAACGATCAGGAGCAACACGAATTCCCATCCGATCGTGAAGAAATATTCCAATGCTCTGACTTTCGCGGAACTCCCGCTGGCGACTTTGGGCAGCGAGATAGCGGTCAAGTAAGAGTTACCGACCAGGATGATGACGAACACGACCGTGTGCCACCACGGAGCCACCAGGCCAGGCTTTGGCGGGGTGGATTCTGAGTCAGATGGAGTGGAAACAGGGAAAGGCGCTTGAGAGGTCGGCTGCTGATCAAAGGACATGGTTTTTGGAAGCGCAACGGCGCTGTGCTTCATCTTATAATGAAGGGTTTGGATTTCCTAAGGAGATGTTTATGGAAGACGTGGTCATCATCAGCGGAGTGCGCACGCCGATCGGAAAATTTCAGGGAGCACTGGAACCGTTTTCCGCGCCGCAGCTCGGCGCCATCGCCGTCCGCGAAGCTGTGAAGCGGGCCAATGTTGATCCGGCGCAGGTGGATGAGTGCATTATGGGACTGGTGGTCGCGGCTGGGTTGGGACAGAACCCGGCACGCCAGGCCGCGCTGAACGGCGGCCTTCCCAATACCGTCGCCGCGATGACCATCAACAAGGTTTGCGGCTCAGGATTGAAAGCCGTAGCCCTGGCAACCCAGGCGATCCAGACCGGAAATGCCGAGATCCTGGTTGCGGGCGGCATGGAGTCAATGACCAATGCGCCGTATCTTTTGCCCCAGGCGCGCAAAGGCTACCGGCTGGGCAATTCGCAGATCATCGATTCCGTGGTGAATGACGGCCTTTGGGATGTCTACAACAATTACCACATGGGCATGACCGGCGAGAACGTGGCGGACAAGTATGGCGTCACGCGCGAACAGCAGGATGAGTACGCTGTCGGATCGCACCAGAAGGCGGTGCAGGCCTGGAAAGAGTGCCGATTCAAGAGCCAGATTGTCCCGGTGGAACTGCCGGCCAAGAAGAAAGGCGAGGCCCCCACACTTTTTGACAAAGACGAAGGCCCGCGAGAAGACACCTCCGCCATCAGCCTGGCGAAGCTGAAGCCGGTTTTCAAGAAAGATGGAACCGTCACCGCAGGCAACGCTTCCACCATGAATGACGGATCGGCTGCCGTGGTTGTGACTTCCGCTTCACGCGCCAAACAACTGGGCGCACAGCCGATGGTTCGCGTAGTGGCCCAGGCCACCAGCGGCATCGCGCCGGAGTGGGTGATGATGGCGCCGGTGGACGGCATCAGAAAAATCTGGGCCAAGACCGGATGGAAGCCTGAAGACGTGGACCTGTATGAGATCAATGAGGCGTTCTCGGTGCAGTCTGTCGCGGTGATCAAGGAACTCGGGATTGATCCTGCGCGAGTGAACGTCAATGGCGGTGCAGTGGCCCTTGGACATCCGATCGGCGCCAGCGGAACGCGCGTGCTGGTCACGCTGATTTATGAGCTGATCCGGCGCAATGGCAAGCGCGGGATCGCGGCGCTCTGCCTCGGTGGCGGGAATTCCGTGGCCATGGCGGTGGAACGGGTTTAATGGCGTAGTCCCGAGCGTAGCGAGGGAACCCGATAGCCGCGACAAGGCGAAGGACAAAGAAAATCGGCCGTGAGATTACGCGGGTGAAATAAGAAGCATCATTCGCACCTATCCGCGGCCGTTTGATTTTTCGTGGTGCTATGGATCCCTCACCCGCAAAATCGGCGGGTTGGGGATTTCAGAAAGAGCTACTTCTCTTCCGCTGAATCAATCACAATCTTCCGCAGCCCGCGATACAGGGCATGAACCACTTCGTAGACGTCGGAGACTCCCTCCGTATAGCGGGTAATGCTGCCGGAGTCGAGATCGGCAGTGACGTTGTGCGCCAGTTTGCGCAGCATGTGCATGCGTTCGGCTTCCAGTTGCGGGAGCACTTCAAACGGATCGTTACCGTTTGCGTTGTGCTGCACCCACTGTACGGCGGACCACCCGGTCTGGCGAATGTGCTCCACGGCGTCATGAAATTGCGCGATGATGCGCGGATCAACCTGCTCAACCACCAGGGTCTGTTCCATCTGGTTGAGCTCCGAGATAGTACGCGTGATGTGATCCGACATTTGACTGGTATTTCCTTTGCTCGCGGCTCGGGCGCTGCCGGAAAATGGCTGCGGTCGGCGGAGCGGCTCCTCGGGTACGATTTGCCGCTGGTCCTCCGGGCGCAACTGCTGTGAGCCTTCGAGCGTACCGACCAGGAATTCAAGTTTTCGCCGGTCCTCGGGGCTCATCTCCAGGAATTCCAGGCCCACACCAACGGCGTGGTGCGATGTCTTAACCACCGACCGGCCGCGCAAAACGGTGTCGCGAGCGCGAATCATATAGACCAGTTCCGTGCCGACGGGCAGGCTCAAGACGGTTTCAACGTAGCAGCCGGTGAGGCTGATATCGCTCAAACTGGCGAAGAAAGGCGGAGCGCTCTCCGTGTGGCGCAACTCCACGCCGCCGCTGCAATGAAAACGCTGCTGGCTTCTCCGGGTTCCTGGTGCTTCTTGCATAGTGCTCCTTGCAGTTCGCGGCTGCCCGGCCGCGCCGGCTCTTCCGGCAAATATCGAGGGGGAAACTGAGTTCTTTCCGGGGGCGCGAAGGCTCGATCCAAAGAGGTTGTTGCGCTCATCCAGCGTCTGGATTCCAATCTGCCTGGCTTTGGCGGCGTCGCGTCCGACCCAGACCACCCTGCAGCGCGATTGTTGCGCGCCGTGTTGCAGAGAGATCACCTCTCCTTCACGAACACAGTCTATGCCGATAAGTCGCGCGCCTCGGGTGGAGGCGTTGACGGTTCGCGCGTGTTGCACGAACGGCTTTCCATACAGGTCCGTGCCCCACACCTTAACTTCGAGGCTGATCTGTATGCGTGGCTCGGGTGGTTGCGGGATCATAATGCACCGGAGAAGTAACCAGATGGTACTTGCAAACGCCCTCAAGTTTCAACGAAACATGCACTTCGGTAACGTGGAGAGGCAAATTGCCAGAATCGCCGGAATTGCCAAACAGTTGGCATTTGGGAAGCCAGAGAAACATAGTCCAGCCAACCTGATTGCGGGCAACAGTCCGTGCTCGAAGCCGCTCAGAAAGACCCATGACGAGGCCTTCAATTTTCAATTTTGGCAATTGCGGCGATTTTGGCAATCGTTACGCACGAATGCCGCTTGAGGGTTTAGTAGCATTTCGCTGTTACAATCTAGCTCTTTCCCCATGCTCTTCAAGACCCAGAGCGCCGCAGTCTTTGGCATAGACGCCAACATCATCGAAGTGGAAGTTGACGTAAGCCCGTCACGAGATCCCAAGGAAAACTTCCAGACCGTCGGGTTGCCCGATGCCGCTGTGCGCGAGAGCCGGCAGCGAATCCGCGCGGCGTTACGAAACTGCGGCTATGAGGTCCCGCTCACGCAAATCACCATCAACCTGGCGCCGGCCGACATCAAGAAAGAAGGCTCGGGTTTTGACTTGCCCATGGCGCTGGGGATCCTGGGCGCCTACGGCGGGCTGATCAAGAAAGAGCTGCCAGAATACGTCATGGTGGGCGAACTATCGCTCGACGGCGGCATCCGCGGCGTGCGTGGCGCCCTGCCGATCGCGATTGCCGCGCGGGCAAAAAAAATTCCCAACCTGATTGTGCCTGAAGTGAATGCTCGCGAGGCTGCGGTAGTCAGCGGTGTGAACGTCTATCCGGTGAAGTCGCTGATCGATGTGGTCAACCTGCTGAACAGCGGCAATGGGGTTTCACCGGTCAAAGTTGATCCTTCGCAGATGCTCGGTCCGACCGAGCAGACCGGCGTGGCCGACTTCAAGGAGGTGCGCGGGCAGTTCACCGCCAAGCGCGCCCTGGAGATTGCCAGCGCCGGCGGGCACAACATTCTGATGATCGGGCCGCCGGGATCGGGCAAGACCATGCTGGCCAAGCGTATCTCCGGCATTTTGCCCCCGCTTACATTTGAAGAAGCTCTGGAGACGACCAAGATTCACAGCGTTGCCGGGGTGTTGGATGCCAATGCCGGTCTGGTGAACGCACGACCGTTTCGCGCGCCGCATCACACCATCTCCGATGCCGGGCTGATCGGCGGCGGAATCATTCCGCGTCCGGGAGAGGTATCGCTCGCGCACAACGGTGTGCTTTTTCTCGACGAGCTGCCGGAGTTTCCCCGCAACGTGCTGGAGGTGATGCGCCAGCCTCTGGAAGACGGCCACGTCACCATTGCCCGCGCGGCGATGTCGCTCACCTTTCCGGCGCGCTTCATGCTCGCGGCGGCCATGAATCCCTGTCCCTGCGGCTACCACGGATCAGGACAGCGCGAGTGCCATTGCACCAAGCCTATGATCGAACGCTACGTCTCAAAGATCTCCGGGCCGCTGATGGACCGCATCGACATTCATATCGACGTGCCTGCGGTGAACTACAAAGAGCTGCGCGGCAGTGACAGCAAGAGCGAGAGCTCGGCTCAGATTCGCGAGCGCGTGGTCCGCGCCCGCGAGGTACAGCTCAACCGCTTTGCTGCAGCCGGAGAGCGCAACTATGCCAACGCGCAAATGAGTTCGCGCCAGATCAGAACCTATTGCGATCTGGGCAGCGACAGCGAGCGCATGCTGGAGCGCGCCATGCAACAGCAAGGCTTGAGCGCGCGGGCTCACGACCGCATACTCAAGGTCGCGCGCACGGTTGCAGACATGGAGGGGAATCCGCAGATCGAAGGCAAGCACATTGCCGAGGCAATCCAGTACCGAACGCTGGACAGGACGTATTGGGTGTAGGCTGAAATCGCCGTGATCGCGCGGGATCGCCGTAATCGCGCCGGATCGGAAATCGGGTGTTTCACCACGGAGCCACGGAGGCACGGAGAAGAGCAGGGCAAGCCACAGATTGGCTGGCGCAAGAGTCCCAACCGCATCAGGTCGACGGTCGAGCTGGTACGGTTTTTTAAGGAGCATTTGGGAGCATAAGGGACTCCGAGGTCGCGCTAAGTATCCGGAAAAGCACGAGCTTGGGCGGAAATCCGGGAGGTATTAATCAGCCAGGTTACCTTGGGACAATGCTCTTTTGGTTTTTGCCGGACCGTACCCCGGTTGCAGTAAGATAGCCGTCACTGGCCGGAAGTTCATTATTTCCATAAATCCAAGCGTGTCGTGAAAGACATATGGCGCAGATGATCGCAACTGAACGCGGTCGTAGAAGCTCCCGTGTCCTGGTTTCACTGGCATTGGCAGTCTCTGGCCAGAAGAGCGATGGGTCACACGTAAGCGGGGCCGCGGAAACAATCCTGGTCAATCGGCATGGAGCCAAAATCCGCTCGACCGTGCCGCTGGAACCCAAGATGGAAGTGCGCGTAGCCATGCTGGCGCCGTACAAATGGCGCGTGGGCCAGGTAGTGTGGGCTGACTCCGGCGAACGCGAATATGGAATCGAGCTATACCGGCCGGAGAATTTCTGGGGCATCTATTTTCCGCCGGAAGACTGGGAACTGGGGGTGCCCGCGGTCGTGGTGAATCCCAGCCCTGTAAGCGGCGCAACCCAGCCTAAAGTCGAGGTGAAGCCGGAAGGAGAGACTGTAGCCGGACCGGAGCCTCTGCATATGCCCGAAGGCGGAACCATCGCGATACTGCGCGGAATTGCCAGCAACGGTATTCCTTTCCAGGAGCGAGACCTGATCCTGCCCGTCGGAGACCGCGATGCCACCATGCTGATTGGCCCCATGGTGAACCTGGGGTCGAAGCTGCAAGTAATTTTTAGCAAAAACTGTGTCGAAGATGCGATCGTCACCGCGACTTCGCACAGCCGGGAATATGATCGCTGGAGAATCTGGCTGAATTTCTCTCGTGTACTTTTGGTTGCCAGACGGTAAGACCCCGAAGCGTGTCCTTCGTCTCTGTCGCTAGGCTCCAAACCGCTGGGAGAGCGTAGCTTTGATGGCCTTCTAGAGCCCTGCGGCAGGCGGCTCGGCCGATGATGGGCCTTGCCGCTTTCTCATCACTCGATTTTTGTCGCTGGGCTCCAAACCGCTGGAGAGCGTAGCTTTGATGGCCTTCTAGAGCCCTGCGGCGGGCGGCTTGGCCGGTGATGGGCCTCGCCACTTTCTCGTCATTCGATTTCTGCCCAACCGTTTTGAGAGCGTAGCCGCTGGTTGCAGCATTCAGTCATGACCCCTGGTCGTGCCGGCACAATCTTCATATATACTCTCCGGTACTTTTTTTCAGGAGCCCGGATGAGACGCTTTCTTTTTCCCCTATTTTTCTTGATGACGTTTGTGGCTGCTCTTGCGCAACCCGCGCAGACGCCCGCGCCGGCAAACACTGTCTACATTCGCGCCGGACGGCTGTTCGATGCGACCTCCGACAACGTGCGCGAGAACATGGCAATCGTGATTGTGGGCGAGAGGATCCAGAAGGTTGGTCCGGCGGCGACGTTGCCGGTCCCCGCCGGTGCGACGGTGATCGATCTTTCGCATGCCACGGTTTTACCCGGTCTGATTGACTGCCACACGCATCTGGGTTCCCGCGCCGATCGCTATGACGAAATCTATAACTTCAAGGACACGCCATTCCAAAGCGCCTTTGCCGGTGTTGTGCATGCGCGCAAGACGTTGGAAGCCGGCTTTACCAGCGTACGCGATGTGGGGTCGCTTCCGTTTCTCGCTGTCGATCTGCGCAATTCGATCAATGAAGGATTCATTCCCGGGCCCCGCATTGTGGCCAGCGGTCCGGCAATCTCCATTACCGGCGGGCACGGCGATCTAAACAATTTTTCGCCACAAACCAGAGTCTCCATGTTTCCGGCAGAGCGTGATTTTCAGATCGCAGATGGCGTTGACCAGGTACGTCACGTGGTGCGGGCGCAGGTGAAATACGGTGTGGATGTAATCAAGATCCTTGCAACCGGCGGAGTGCTCTCCAAGGGCGACAGTCCGGGCGCACCGCAATTTACCTTGGAAGAGTTGAAGGCGGCGGCGGAAGAAGCACACATGGCAGGACGCAAAATCGCGGCGCATGCCCACGGTACCCAGGGGATCAAGAATGCCATTTTGGCCGGCATCGATTCCATTGAACACGCCAGCCTGATTGACGATGAAGGCATTCGCCTGGCCAAGGAACACGGGACCTATCTGGTGATGGACATCTACAACGATGATTACATTCTGGGCAAGGCCGTCGAGTTCGGCCTGCCGAAGGAGAACGTGGAGAAGGAGAAGATGGTGGGACGCCTGCAGCGGGAAAACTTCGCGCGCGCCGTCAAAGCCGGAGCCAAGATGGCTTTCGGCACCGACGCCGGCGTCTACCCGCATGGCGACAACGCCAAACAGTTTTTCTACATGGTGAAGTTCGGCATGACGCCGGCACAAGCCATCCGCGCTGCCACCAGCAGCGCCGCTGACCTGATCGGCCGGGCCAAAGACGTAGGCACGCTGGAGCCCGGCAAATTTGCCGACATCATTGCCGTCACTGCCGATCCTTTGCAGGACGTGCGCGCGCTGGAAAACGTAGCCTTCGTGATGAAAGGCGGAACAATCGTGAAGGACGCAATCATCACCAAGCCGCGGTAGTCACGCGCGAATTGCACACTGCCTCACGGCTGTTTACGATTAAGGCGTATGCAGTCAGACAGGAGGCAGCATGTCATCCCGGACAGCAGTCATCTTTCTCATTCTTTTGTGCGCATTTCTGCTTGGTGCGACGCAGCAAACCCCCAGCGGCGCTTCGCAGGCAGCAACTTCCCAGGCCAACACAGCGAACGCGGCCGAGCGTTCACAACTCAGAAGCTTCAGCCCCAGCGACGAAGCCAAAGCCCTGGAGAATGACATCAGGAGAATGCGTGCGCTGGTGGACCAGATGCAGTCGAATCTTGCCTTTGTCGACAATACGCAGTCACCGTTGAAGCACCAGTTCCAACTTGAAATCGATACTTGGAGAACTCTAATCAGCCAGATGGAACGGCGGGCGCAAGCAAATTCGCATTGAGCCGTTGATGTTACCGGAAAGACAGCCAGGCCGGCCCTCGCTTACCAAATTGGTATTATCCGATCTCGGCGATTTCGCGCGATGACGGGGTCCCCGGCAAGCGCGGTTTTGGCTTGCTGGGGTGTGATGACGGCGATCCCGGCGATTCCTACGCAGGTACAACGCCCCAAGTACCGTTGAAACTTTTTGTTTGAGCCCTGAGAATCAACGCCAGTCGACGGAAGAAGGGAAAACCTCGCATGGAGTCCTCCCCGATCCAGCAGGAGTTTGGTCAGGCGTTGCGTCGCTGGACGCGCTATAAGATCGACGTTCGCCTCAAGGTTTCATTCCCGAACGACAGTAAACAAGGTACCGCGTTCGGGCGGGCCAACAGCCTGAGCCGCGGGGGGATCGGTGCCTACATTCCCGTCTCCATTCCGGTCGGGACAACCGTCGGCCTCGAGATGACCTTGCCTTACGCTTCGACCGAAGCCAAACTTCAAGCCGTGATCCGAACCTGTGAAGGGTTCCGTTATGGCCTGGAGTTTACCCGCGTGCCGGATGATATCCAGGCTTTGCTGGTGAAGAACTGCGCCGCCGAAGGCATGGTGCAGTAGACGCATCCCCTGTGTAGAATCTGTGCGGAGATTCCCGCACATGCCTCAGCGAATCACAACCCTGTTTCTCTTCTTATTGTTTGTATCCGCCCTCGGCCAGACGCAAAAGCCCGGGACAGGCACAGCGGCCAAGCCCAAGGTTCGTGCGGTAACGGCATTCATCCGGCTGGATCGCGTGACGTATCGGGCGCAGGTGGCTGAGGCTTTGAAGCTGCTGCATGCAGCAAAAGATGCGTTCAACAAGGCGGGCTTTGAAGTCGAAACCATCCGCATCACCACCCAGCCGTTTCCGGAATACATCAAGGGGATCAGCGCGGAGCAGGCGCTACAGTTTTTCAAAGAGTTCGACAAACTCTCCGAGCAGGAAGGGTTCACGCCGGATATTGGCGCGGCGATGAGCAAAGATTCTGACGACCCAGCGCAAGCCGACTTGCTGGCCCGAATCCTGGCAGAGACGGGGAACATCAACGGCTTTGTTGCCGTGGCTGACGATAACGGTGTTCATTGGAATGCAGTTCGCGCGGCAGCCCGTGTGATGAAGCATCTCGAAGAACATACGCCGCACAGTGAAGGGAACTTCCATTTTGCGGCCGGCGCTTTTCCGCCGGCGATTGCGCCCTTCTTTCCTGTTTCGCACACTACTGATGCCGGGCATGGGTTTGCCATTGGGCTTGAGTCAGCGAACATCGTGCAGCAGGTTTTTGCCGGCGCCGAAGGCGATCTGAACTCCGCCGGCGCTCAACTCACTACCGCGCTTGGGGAGCAGGCCAGGCAGGTGGAGGCAATTGCCCGCGAGGTAGGAGCAAGCACCGGATGGAAGTATCAGGGGATCGATATGACGCCGGTGCCGCTCAAAGACATTTCCATTGGCGGCGCTTTTGAGTCGCTGTTGCACGGCCAGATCGGTGCTCCGGGCAGCCTGAGCGCGGCGTATACGATTACCTCGGCTGTGAAGCGCGTGCCCGTTCAGCAGGTGGGATACAGCGGCCTGATGCTCCCGGTTTTGGAAGATTCGGTCCTGGCCAAGCGCTGGGAATCGGGCGCCATCAGCCGCGATTCGCTAATGTCTTACTCCTCCGTTTGCAGCACCGGGCTGGATGCGGTTCCGTTGCCAGGTGATATAACCCAGCAGGAGTTGGAAAATATCATTGCGGATATGGCCAGCCTGGCCGTGAAGTGGCACAAGCCTTTATCGGCGCGACTCTTGCCGGTCGCGGGTAAAAAAGCGGGCGATATGACGGAATTCAGCAGTCCTTATCTCGTGAACATCCATATCCGCTAGAGGAGATCTATGGCATTACAGATGAAGAGCGAGTGTGAGAAATGCCATCAAGCTTTGCCGGCCGACGGCATGGCCATGATCTGTTCTTACGAATGTACCTTCTGTGAAGCTTGCTCGGCCGCGATGCACAATCGATGTCCGAACTGTAGTGGCGAACTGGTAATCCGGCCTCGCCGCAAAGTATAGAAAGAACTATTGCTTCAATGATCAATAACTAGTTAATACATATGGCTTAGTCAACGACCTGTGGCGGCGTAACGGATCATCCATAGAATTCATGATTGTCGGCCATTGACAAGCCTTTTCTGAAGGTCTATCGTTTCGAGCGCCCCTTATGCAACTCCCCCTGGAGGTTTCCAACCGCCATGCATACGACCCTCAATGAAAAATATTCATCCGCCAGCCGCACCATAGTTTTTTTGGCTGCGGTAGTTCTATTGATGCCCGCGCTGGCCGCGGCCGCCACGCATCCTCTTTTTAACCTGCAATCCACGGCGCAGTCGCCTTTTCCCAGCGACCGATTCACCGTTCTGGACTTCCAGCAGAGAACAGGTTTGCGCGTCAATCTGCCGCTACCTAACTGTGCAACCAACCCGTCCGATTGCGCCGATCTCACGCTGCTGAATCAACTGGACGGATTCAATCTGCAGCCAAGATTGTCGATTCCGTTTGATGGCGCCATTGACGTGAACTCGGTAAGCAGCAAGAACGTCTTCCTGGTCCAGTTGCCGAGAGGCTTCTTCCTCGGCCACGATTTTGACGATGACGACCATCTGCGTGCTGCCGGCGCTGTGATCGGCATCAACCAGATCGTTTGGGATCCCGCCTCGCTTACGCTCTTTGCCGAGTCGGACGATCATCTGGATCAACGCTCCACCTACCTGCTGATCGTGACCAACGGCGTACGCGACGCCGGCGGCAATCCTATTCGGGCTGCAAAAGGCTTCCATGATCTTGATGAAGGGCATATCAGCGACCCGCAACAGAGGCTCTACATCCGCGCCTTGAAGCACCTGCTGGACAACGACACTCTGCATCGTCTGGTGCCCGGTCTGGATCACAATGATGTTGCGGCAGCCAGCATCTTTACCACGGAGAGTGCGACTGCGACGCTGGAGAGCATCCGCGAGCAGGTCAAAGCGGCTCCAGCCCCCACGGTCAATTTCAACCTGGGCACGCATGGCGAGAAGACCGTGTTTCCCGTGAGCTCAATCATCGGGATCCTCTGGGGCCAGCAGACACTGACGGTGGGTCCTCTGAACACTGTTCCTGTCCCCACTCCTGCTCTGCAGGTCTTTCCTGGCTCCGTGGCTACTCTGGCTTTCGGGAAATTCACCGGCCAGCACTGGCAGAACGGAAATGTCTTTATTCCCCAGGTGCCGACTCGCCAGAGCGTCCCTTCACAGGGCACGGAAGATATCTTCTTCAACCTGTTCATCCCTTCCGGGCCCCGGCCGACCAACGGCTGGCCGGTAGTGATTTTCGGCCACGGATTTACTGACAGCAAGCAGGGCGCGCCGTTCGCGGTTGCGTCAACGCTGGCGCATAACGGCATTGCCTCGATCGCGATCAACGTCGTCGGCCATGGCTTCGGCCCGAACAGTACTCTCACAGTTATCCAGGGAACCGGCGCAACGGTACTCCCTGAAGGCGGCCGCGGTTTTGATCAGGATGGCAACGGCCAGATCACCAGCGCGGAAGGTTCGTCAACGTTTGTGCTGAGCCCGCAAGGGATCATCGGTTCGCGCGACGCTCTGCAACAGACGACGGCTGATCTCATGCAGTTGGTGCGCGCGATCCAGGGCGGCATTGATGCTGATGGCGATGGCCTGCCCGATCTGGACGCGAACCGCATCTACTACAGCGGCCAGTCGTTCGGCGGAATCTACGGCACGATCTTCATGGGAATTGAAAATGATATCCGCGCCGGCGTGCCCAACGTTCCCGGTGGCTCCATTATCGATATCGTTCGCCTGAGCCCCAGCTTCCAGCTGTTGCTCACTCAGGCGCTCTCCGTGCGCATACCGGTTTTGCTGAATGCCGGGCCGCCCATTTTCTTCAATGACAACAGCCCGCTGCGCGATTTGCCACCGGTAACCAACACTGTGCCGGGCGCCATCGCGATTCAGACCGTCGAAGACACCAGCCGGTGGCTTGGACAGTCTGGTGATCCTGTGGCATGGGCGCCGTTCATCCGGAAAGACCCGTTGCCTGGAGATCTGGCCAAGAGCGTGATCATCCAGTTTGCCCGTGGCGATGAGACCGTGCCCAATCCAACGGCAACGGCGCTGATCCGCTCCGGGGATCTGAAGGATCGCGCAACGTTCTTCCGCAACGATCTGGCATTCGCCCTCGGTGTCGGCTTCGGCAAGAATCCGCACACCTTCCTGACCAATATCGGCGGGACAATACCGGTGGCGACAGTTGCAGTGGGAGCGCAAACGCAGATCGCCATCTTCCTGGCAAGCGACGGAGCTTTGACCATCGATCCGGATGGTCCGGGCCCGTTGTTTGAAGTGCCGATCGCGGGCGCGCTGCCGGAAGATTTGGGATTCATTCCGTAGGTTTTCTGAAACCCCGAAGCGAGGGGGCCCTATTCATACCTGGGTCCCCTTGGAAAACCATAATTCAACGCGTCGTTCTCATTCTGAGCTTTTGCAGATAAGAGATAGGACGCGTTCTTTTTTTGCTGAACCTGCAATGCATCGAGAAGATAGGGCCCCCTCGCTCCGCTCGGGGCTTCGGAAAAAACTACCAGCCCATTCGCTCCCGCAGGCTGGTAATGTGCGCCAGATGATGATCGCCGTGCCACGAATACAAGCTGAGCAGCCAATCGACATCGTGCGGGCCGGAATCCGGATGAACAAATCTGCGCCCGAAGTCTTCCGCCTGCATCGATCGCAGCAGCACTGACCAGCGAGAGTGTAAGGATTCCAGCAGGTCGAGCGAAACATCGACCGGTGTCAATTGGGAATCTTTGAGCTCGGCCCAGGCGGTTTCGTCATAGGCCTTGATCGTGGGTCCGTCTTCCGTCATCGCCCATTTGAAGCGGATATAGGCATTGAGGTGGCTGTCGGGTACGTGATGAATTACCTTTCGTACCGTCCATCCACCTTCGCGATAGGGTGTATCAAGTTGGTTATCGTTCAACCCAGCCACGGCTTGGCGCATCCGCTGGGGCAGGCCGGCGATGGCGTCAATGTGCCGGGCCCGGGTTGCTGGTGTGGGCTGTGCATCAGGAGAGAAGCGGCCTATCGGGTATCGGGGATCACTCATAATTGAATCCTTATTCAGTTTGTTCTCTGGAGTTGAGTAATAATCAAACTTTGGCTTTTTAAGTAAACTGCAAGAAAAAAAGGACTTAGTTAAGGCCTGAACACGCAGAAATTGCTTGACGTTTGCTGAATTGCCAGTTACCGTATAACGTCCTAACGGACAGATGGGCTTGTCGGACCGGGCTTTGTTCCGAATTATCGCCACTTCAAAACAAAGCCTAAAAAAATGGCAACTCAGATACTACCTTGTGCGTCTAATATTCGCACAAGGGTCTCTGGTTACTCTCCACTGACATCAGATGTTTTTGCCTCGGGCAACGAGGCAATAAAGTTTGGCGTTGTACTGTGTCCAGCCAGGCCAGCTGTAAAGTTTTGAATTTTATTCGTATTTGCAAGAATCCAATTTCATATAACTACCGAACTTAATATAAGGAGAAAAAAGACAGTCATGCGCTCTGACTTGATTTATGACGCACTCGATACGGTGCGGAATCGTTATCTTTTGTGCCAGCTGATTTCCAAGGCGACGCGGAAGTTTCACAAGCCGAATACCCGTGTCCAGGAAACCATGAATGACGTGCTGGTGCGTGTAGGCAATGCCGGCGAAGCGACCAGCGTGATCGAAGTGGCAGCCATGCAGGTTGCCGAACCGCAGCGCCGCGCTGCATAATAGACTTTCCTGAAAAATCCCGCTGGGCCAGGCGGCCTGGCGGGCCCTCAGGTTGATTCTCCTGAGGGAAGCAATTCTCGCCCCTGAACCACCGGCGCAATCCTCCCTTATTAATCAAGAAAACTCCCGTAGGTGACAAGAAATGACAATCGCAGAACTCAAAGAAAAAAACATCACTGAGCTTACCAAGATCGCGCGTACCCTCGACCTTCCTGGCGCCAGCGGTCTGCGCAAGCAGGACCTCATCTTCAAAATCCTGCAGGCTCAGAGTGAAAAAGAAGGACATATTTTTGCCGAAGGCGTGCTGGAAATCCTGCCTGACGGCTATGGCTTCCTTCGCTCCCCCGACTACAACTATCTTCCCGGCCCGGACGACATTTATGTTTCGCCCTCGCAGATCCGCAAATTCGATCTGAAGACCGGCGACACCATCAGCGGCCAGGTGCGTCCACCGCATGAAGGCGAAAAATACTTTGCGCTGGTCAAGATCGAAGCGGTCAATTTTGAATCGCCGGAAGAGGCGCGCAACAAGATCCTGTTTGACAACCTCACCCCGCTGTATCCGCAGGAGCGCCTGAAACTGGAAACGGTGCGGGAAAACGTAAGCGCCCGCGTGATGGACCTGCTCATGCCGATCGGCAAAGGGCAGCGCGGTTTGATTGTGTCTCCTCCGCGCGCCGGCAAGACCATGATCCTGCAGAATATCGCCAACTCCATTACTACGAACCACCCGGAGGTTGTGCTGATCGTTCTGTTGATCGACGAGCGTCCGGAAGAAGTCACGGACATGCAGCGCTCGGTCAAAGGCGAAGTGATCTCCTCGACCTTCGATGAGCCCGCGGCCCGCCACGTTCAGGTCGCGGAGATGGTGATCGAGAAAGCCAAGCGCCTGGTCGAGCACAAGCGCGACGTCGTGATCCTGCTCGATTCCATTACCCGCCTGGCCCGCGCTTACAACACGATTGTTCCGCCTTCCGGCAAAGTGCTCTCCGGCGGCGTGGATTCGAACGCGTTGCAGCGTCCAAAGCGCTTCTTCGGCGCAGCCCGCAACATTGAAGAAGGCGGCTCGCTCACCATCGTGGCGACGGCCTTGATCGAAACCGGTTCGCGCATGGATGACGTGATCTTTGAAGAATTCAAAGGCACCGGTAACATGGAAGTCATCCTGGACCGCAAACTGTCCGACAAGCGTGTCTTCCCGGCCATCGACATTCAGCGTTCCGGAACGCGTAAGGAAGAGCTGCTGATCCCGAAGGACGATCTGGCGCGCACCTGGGTGCTGCGTCGCGTGCTTAACCCGCTCTCACCGGTGGAAGCCATGGAATTGCTGACGGAAAGAATGGCCAAGACGCGGACGAATGCGGAGTTCCTGGCGAACATGAGTTCGATTTAAAAGAAGTAGTTGGTATTTAGTCATTAGTGCTTAGCAAAAACAAAATCAGCCGCGAATCAACGCGAAACCCGAATCAGTTTTTCTGATTCGTGCGCATTCGCACACTTCGCGGCTAAGTTTTTGAAAGCTGCATTCCAGCCCATTTGTTGCTATAGGGATCTCTCGCTGCGTTCGATTTAGAAAAAGCAGGGTTGGCTAATTACCAACTACTAATTACTAATGACCGCTCCTTAGCAATGCACTATTTTTTCTGACTTGATTCCCCTGGTCGCATTCCGCGTATCCACCACCAGCTGCGCTTCCTGCGCGATTTTCTTGTAGTCGTAGTCGGAGTGGTCGGTCACGATCAGCACGCAATCGTACTGCTCCAGTTTTTCCAGCGGAGTGCTGGTCATCTGCAGATTGTATTTTCGTCCGCGGCCGACTTTGGGGAAGTATGGATCGTTGTAGGAAACTTCCGCTCCACGGCGCTGCAGCTCTTCAATAATGGTGAGCGTCGGCGATTCGCGCAGGTCATCGATATCGCGCTTATAGGCCACCCCAAGGACCAGAACCTTGGCGCCATTCAGCGCTTTCTTGTGCCGGTTGAGCGCCGCGGCTACGGCGTCCACAACGTTATAAGGCATGGCAGAATTGATTTCACCAGCCAACTCGATGAATCGGGTATGAAAGTCCCACTCCTTGGCTTTCCAGGAAAGGTAAAACGGATCGACGGGAATGCAGTGGCCACCGAGACCTGGCCCCGGATAAAACGGCTGGAAGCCAAAGGGCTTGGTGGAAGCCGCGCGGATGACCTCCCAGATATCGATGCCCATGCGCAGACAGAGCATCTTTAATTCATTGACCAGGGCAATATTCACGCAGCGATAGATATTTTCCAGTAGCTTCGTCATCTCCGCCGCGGCCGGACTTGAAACCGGCACCACACGGTTGAAGATAGCGTTGTAAACCGCACCGGCAATGTCCGACGCCGCGGGATTCAATCCGCCGATGACTTTAGGAATGTCTTTTCGCGCTACGGTGTCATTGCCGGGATCCTCGCGCTCGGGAGAGAAGGCCACGAGAAAAGTGTTTGCCGGATCGTTCTGTGCTTCACGCGCCGCCTTGAGTCCGCCCTTGTTGCCGCTTTCAAGGATCGGCACCAGCACTTCTTCGGTGGTGCCGGGGTAGGTGGTGCTCTCAAGGACAATCAGCTGTCCGGCACGGAGGTGCGGCGCAATGGCCTTCGCAGTGTCACGGATATAACTCAAATCGGGTTCATGGTATTCGTTGAGCGGCGTGGGCACGCAGATGATGATCGCGTCCATTTCTTTGGCGTGGGCGTACTCATCGGTTGCCCAGAAGCCTTTGCCGGCAGCTGCGGCGATCTCGGTTTGGGGAATCCGGTAGATGTAAGATCTGCCGTTGTTCAGCGCTTTCACTTTTTCCGGATCAATATCGAACCCGGTCACCGGAAAGCCCGCTTCATTGAACAGGAGAGCCAGCGGCAAGCCGACATAGCCAAGGCCGATGATCCCGACTTTCGCGCTGCGCGCTTGAATACGGCTGAGCAATGGATCTAATGCTTGTGATTGCGAAGACATGGTGTGATTGTAGCGGAAGCGGTTAAATCGCTGGAATCGCCGTAATCGCACGAAATCGCCGGGATCGCGCGTAATCGGACAAAGACAAATCTCACCGCTGATCAACACTGATGAAACTGATCAGGAAAAGCGTTTCGCCTCTTTCAGTGTTATCTGTGTTGATCAGTGGTAAGGTCTTGATCCCCGATGGCGGCGATCCCGTGCGATCACGGCGATTCCGGCGATTCGGTTACCTGGTGCATGCACTTGTGTTTCGGGTGGAATCAACATGGCTACTGCCATGAGTCCCGCTTTCTGCTTAAATACGGATTAAACAAAGGGGTTTTGACCGCCGGCAGTCTACTCGAAACACCTTAGTCAGGGGCGATTGGGGCATGCCTAGCGGCTGCAATATTTGTGGTACTCTGTAGCCACTGGTAGCTCCCCAACAAGTTCAAACGCAGTGGCGCAAAAGCGAAAATCCGCCTTTCAGATTTCTTACGTCACCATCACCTACCGCAGTGTCCTCATGGGGGTGTTGGCCGTACTGTTGCTCGCTGCGGTGGTGCTGTACTTCGCTTTCCCTGAAACGGCAAACAAACTGATCCTTTCCAGCCAGATGGGGATCGGCAAAATTCTGGCCAAGATGGGCATCGGCAACGGAACGGTCAACCCGAACCAGCCTGAGCCCGGGCCGCAGCAGGCCCACTTCACCAATATCGACGGCACAGTGCGCGTGCGGAAGGCCAGCACCAACACCTGGGTGGTGGCTGACTATAGTTTGGTGCTCGATAAGGGCGATTACGTCCAGACCTCGAGCGAGGGAATCGCCAAGGTGGTGTTCACGGACGGCACCAACTACACCATCAAACCGGATTCGCTGATTGCCATTCAGGAAAACTCAGTGAACTCGCAGCAACAGACCAAGGTCGCCGTTCAGGTAACCACCGGTACGGTTGATCTGGCCACTTCCCAGCTGGTCGGCGGCTCCAAATCGCAGGTAATCGTGGCTGGTGCCACTGCCAACATCAACTCTGAGAGCCAGGCTGAGGTGGTGAACGATCCCCGGGCGGAGCAGAGCTCCGTGATGGTGAAAAAGGGTTCCGGCGATGTCAACCGCGATGGCAAGACGGTGCCGCTCGAGGACTATACCAAGGTTTCGTTTCACCAGGGCACAGGGGAGATGGTCAAGACCAAAGAGCTTCGGCCGCCTATCCTGATGTCCCCGGCGCCGTTGCAGAATGTATTCATCGATCCCGCGAGCAAGGGCGTGAATTTTTCGTGGGCCCCTGTAGACAACGTCCACGAATACCACCTGAAGATCAGCAAGAATGCTTCGTTCTCAGGCGAACTCATCGTGGATCCCAAGGTGGCTGCTACGCAGGTGGTGGTTACCAACCTTCCGGAAGGCGTCTACTACTGGCAGGTATTGTCGATTGGGGCGGACGGCAAGGAGTCGAGCGAGAGCGAGACCTCCAAATTCAGCGTGGTGCCTAAGGGAACCGGCTCGCTGGCCCTGGATCTGGATTATGTCCAGTTAGGGCACGTCATCGAGGTGAAGGGGCAGACCGAGCCCAATGCGCATGTGCTGGTAAACGGGCAGGAGGCTGTGGTTGACGGTAGCGGGTCCTTTCACCATTTCACCAATCCGCTGCCTACGGGCGAAAACGTGATTACTGTTACGGCACAGAACGCGAAAGGTGATGTGAATACGGCAACCAAGCACATCGTAATACAGTAGAATCGCTTATTGTTCCATTTTGCTTTTTGATTCAGAGTAGATGGTTCCCAGCACAGGTAGAGTGGAAAAACGCAGGCTGCAGGGCGCGGCCGCAGTGAGAATCAGCGGTCGCCGAAATAAAACGGAAAAGGTAGAAAGAAGTCGGTATGTCGTCAAACGGTTTCAAGTCAGAAAATTCGCGCATCCATAACCTGCGCTCACTCTTCAGCATGTTTTCCAGCGATCTTGCCATTGATCTGGGAACCGCCAACACGCTGGTGTATGCCAAAGGCAAGGGCATCGTGGTCAACGAGCCTTCCATTGTGGCCATCAACAAGAACACCGGCGAAGTGGAGGCTGTAGGCAAGGAAGCCAAGGAAATGCTGGGCCGCACGCCGGGAAATATAGTGGCCATCAAGCCGATGAAGGACGGCGTGATTGCCGACTTCAAGGTCACGGAAAAGATGTTGAACTACTTCATCCAGAAGGCGCACAACCGCAAGATGCTGGTCCATCCCCGGATCGTGATCGGCGTTCCTTCTGAGATCACGCAGGTGGAAAAACGCGCGGTCATGGATTCGGCCTATCGCGCCAAAGCCAGCGAGGTTCACCTGGTGGAGCAGGCCATGGTGGCGGCGATCGGCGCCGGACTTCCCATCACCGAGCCCAGCGGCAACATGGTGGTGGATATCGGCGGGGGCACTACCGACATCGCTGTCATCTCGCTCAGCGGCATTGTTTATTCCCGTTCCGTCCGCATGGCAGGTAATCAGATGGATGAAGCCATCATGAATTACCTCAAGCGCAAATACAATTTGCTGATCGGCGAGCGCACCGCGGAGACGATTAAAATTGAAATCGGTTCGGCTTACCCGCTGGACAAGCCTCTGACCATGGAAATCAAGGGCCGTAACCTGATTGAGGGCGTGCCCAAGACGATAACGATTGACGACAGTGAAATCCGCGAAGCTTTGAGCGAGTGCATCAGCACGATCATGAACGCGATCCGCGTCGCGCTGGAGCGTACACCGCCCGAGTTGAGCGCCGACATCAGCGATCGCGGCATCGTTCTCACCGGCGGCGGCGCGCTGCTCAAGAACCTGGATAAACGCATCCGCGAAGAAACCGGCTTGCCGGTTTCCATTGCTGACGATCCGCTGGCCAGCGTGGTTCTGGGCACGGGAAAGATGCTCAGCGATTTCAAACTCTTGAGGAAAATCTCTATCGAGTAACAAACAGGGCGGGTCTCGGCCAGATCCGCCCCTCTGGCCCTCCTTAGCGCAGCATCATGGAAAACTTCTTTGCCCGGTATAAGAACCCGCTCGTGCTGATGGCGGTCCTGTTCATCCAGGTGGTCGCTCTGGCCACCCAGGTCAAACGCCAGGAAGATGGCAAGGGCGCCGGCGGCGGGACACGCTTGATTCGCGTGTGGACGGTTACCGCCTTCACGCCGGTGGAGAAAATGTTTGTTTCCACCGGACGATTCTTTCGCGATAGCTGGCACAATTACGTTGATCTGCGCAACGTGCGGAAACAAAATCGTGAACTCCAGGATCAAATATCGCGCCTGCAGATGGAACAGGCCCGGGACAAACAGGATGCGGACCAGGCCAAACGGCTGCAGGTCCTGCTCGATTTCAAGGAAAAATTTGTCGCCAAGACCGTGGCTGCACAGGTGATTGCCACCAGCGGAACAGAGCAATCACGCGTCATGACGATCGATAAAGGTTCCAATTACCACATTAAACCTGACATGGCGGTGATTACGCCCGATGGAATCGTGGGCAAAGTCAAAGAGGTTTTCCCGCTGAGCTCACAGGTTTTGCTGATCAACGACCGTGACAGCGGCGCGGGTGTCATTCTGGAGTCCACGCGCCTGCAGGGAATCGTGAAGGGCACCAGCACGGGCGAGTTGCAGGTCACGGATGTAATGTCCGACGAAAAAGTGGAAGCGGGTGAGCATGTCATCACCAGCGGAGGAGACCGCATTTTTCCCAAGGGTCTTTCCGTGGGTACGGTGATCAGCGCCAGCCCGGATCGCGACAATGACCCCTTTCTCAACATACGAATCAAGCCGGCGGCGGACCTGAGTCGCCTGGAGGAAGTCCTGATCGTCACCATCATGACTGAGGCCGCGCCGAGTACCGGTACTACGTCATTGCGAGCGGCGGATATTCTTTCGGAACGCTTGCCCAGCATTCCCAAGCAGGATCCGAATGCGCCCAAGACTCCCGGTGCCGCCGCCACCGCCACTCCTGGTGCAGGATCCAATCAGCCTGGGTCCAGTCGGCCCAAGACGCCGGCTGGCACAACGCCGGATCAGAAGAAGGAAGGATCTGGAGCAACAGCGGCCGTGAAGACGCCGCCCACAGGAAACGCGACCACGAACCCATCGGCGCCGGCAGCCAAGCCTCTCGCTGGTCCATCGGCAAATGGAACAACGTCTGACGCGAAGCCGGCGGGAGCAACAGCAGCGCCTGGCGCTAACGGAACGATGCCTTCTTCGCCAGCGACCACGGCCAGGCAACCGGTAAATGCCGGTCAGCCGGTGTCAGGCGGGACCAATACCAGCACGGCATCCGCTACGCCTACGCCAAAGCCAAAAGCAACGCCGGCCAAGCCCAAGGTTCCAGCGGGTACAGCAGGCTCGTCGGGTACTCCTGACAGCAACAGGCAACCAGCGAAACTGCCCGCGCCAACGCCAACCGCCACCCCGGAGAACCCGCCGCGATGAACGCCAGCGTTTCTCTTACATCCCGGGAAGAGATCGAGGTACATCGGTTTAGTTGGCCGGCATCGATCGGAATTCCGCTGATAGCAGTGTTTCTCCAGGTTTACCTGAGAATAGGCCTCTTGACGGTTCTCGATCTGCCTTTGCTGGTCACGATCTTTTTTGCCGTAGCCCGTCGCCGCCCCGTCCCCGGTCTGATCACCGGCGCGATCATTGGAACACTGCAGGACGCCTGGACCGGACACCCTATCGGGCTCTTTGGGATTGCCAAGACCATCGTCGGATACCTGGGATCGTCGCTCGGGGTCAAGCTGGACGTGGATAACCCCGGCTCCCGCTTTCTCATGACCTTTGCCTTTGTCCTGATTCACCGGTTTATCTACATGGCAATCAACCTGTTACTCGTGGGTGGCAGCGAGTCCTGGAACTGGGCCCACACCATGATCTCCGCCCTGGCCAACGGGCTGGCCGCCGTGGTGCTGTTTCTGTTTCTGGACAAGTTGAAGCAGAGGAATTAAAGCAGGGACTGATTGAGCCTGGTTCACCGGCAGCGAAGCCGATATCAGTTCCTTCCCCTTCGCAAGCTCAGGTTAGGATTTCGCCTGCGGACTCAGACCGCCGCAAACCGGCTCAAGGTAGGTCCTTCAGTAACTAGTTCAGTACTTTGTCTTACAGCGTCGCCGGGAAAAATGCTGTACTCTAAATAGGGCGCTCGATAAAGGAACCGCACCCACGGTTCTGTTGTCTCAACACAGACCGCAACAAGGTATGCTCGGTCGCGACGAAAAAATACCGCAAACAAAATTTACCGCTGTCCAGTACGCCATTCTGGCGGTCTTTCTCCTGCTTGCGTACGGTTTATGGAGCTTGCAGGTACGCAAGAGTGACGAGTATGTAACCCGTTCGGAGCAAAACCGCATCCGGCAGGTTCCCATGCTGGCCCCGCGGGGAAAAATTTACGACCGCAATGATCAGCTGATCGTCGATAACTACCCGTCATTTTCCGCGCTGCTGCTGCGCGATCAGATGCGCGACCTCAACGCCGACGCGCAAAAAATTGCCGACGGCCTGCACGTTCCGGTGGAGGACGTGCTCGACAAAATCCGCCGCTCCCAGCTTGCGCGCAAAGCATCCTACGAGCCGATCATCATCAAGGACGATATAACTCCCGATGAGCGCGCTTTCATCGAATCGCACCGCGACGAATTTCCCGAGCTGGAAACTCTGATGATCCACCGCCGCCTGTATCCGAAAAACGGATTCATGGCGCATGCCATCGGTTATGTGGGTGAAGTCAGCGAAGACATGCTCAATTCGCCGCAGTTTGAGCTCTATGAGCGCGGCGACATCGTTGGCCAGTCCGGAGTGGAGCTCGAGTACAACGACATCCTGATGGGTAAGGACGGTTCGCGGCGCGTGCTGGTCAACAGCAAAGGAAAAGAAGTAGGACGTCCTCCCAACGCAAATATTCCCGCCATACCCGGACAGAAGCTCAAGCTCACGATCGATCTTGATATCCAAAAAGCGGCCGAAGAGGCGCTGGATGGAAAGAACGGCGCGGTTGTGGCCATGGATCCGCGCAACGGTGAAATTCTGGCCATGGTGAGCCGGCCGACGTTCGATCCTAATGATTTTGCGGTACGAATTTCGGCCAAGGAGTGGAACCAGCTCTCGACCGATCCGGATCATCCGCTGCTGAATAAGGCGATCCAGGCCCAGCTGGCGCCGGGCTCCGTGTTCAAGATCGTGATGTCAGTGGCGGGTCTGCAGGAAGGCGTCGCCCAGAACATGCATGTCAACTGTGCCGGCGGCGCCGTTTTTTATGGTCGCTATTTCAATTGCTGGGTCAAGGGCGCGCATCGTGTTCACGGCTCGGTTGACATTACCAAGGGGATTTACCAGTCCTGCGACGTCTTCTTCTACACGCTTGCGGAGCGGCTGGGAATCGAGAAGATCGCAAAATGGGCGACCGCCATGGGATTGGGGCGGAAGACGGGAATCGATCTACCCAACGAGGTGAGCGGGCTCATGCCTTCGGAAGAGTGGAAGATGAGAACCTTCCATCAGAAGTGGTACGCAGGCGAGGTGATCTCCGTGGGCATTGGACAGGGCGCGGTGGTCGTGAGCCCGATCCAGCTGGCGCGCACGATCGGCGGGATCACCATGGGCGGGACTTTCTATCGTCCGCACATCGTCAATCCTGACCAGATGCCGCCAGAATTCAAGCACGCGAGCTTTTCGTCTTCGTCCATGCCGGATGTGGTTCACGTACGGATCGATCCGCAGAACTGGATCACCATCACGAACGCGATGGCAGGCGTGGTGAATCCTGCATCGTCAAGCCAGCCCGATCCAGGCACAGCCCCCAGCGCACATATTCAGGGTGTGGACTTCGCCGGCAAAACCGGCAGCGCCCAGGTTGTGAGCAATGCGTTCCGCAAGAGCAAGGGCGGCACTGGAAAACAGTTCAATGACAATAGCTGGTTCGTGGGAGTTACGCCGCGGCGCAATCCGGAAATCGTGGTCGCCGTATTGTTTGAGGGCGGCGAGCACGGCAAGCTGGCCGCGCGTCTGGCGGCACAGATCATCAAGGCCTATGTCGAGAAACAGCGCCGCCTGCGCAACGACCCCATGTTGTTCAGTGACAAGGCGGATCCGGGGTCAGTGCCAATCGCGGGAGTCTGGAACCAGGCTGAACCCATGGATGAACATAGCGATCGCCATGACGCTGTTGAGGCGCAAGCAACCGGTCAAGACGATCAGCAACAAGAAGGTCGTTTGCAGGGCGGTACTCTTCTGGTCCCGATCAAACCAACCGGATGGCGGAAACCCGTACGGCCGCTGGCAATAGGGTCGGCGGGAGAAAACTGATGCGCCGTCTGATCTCTTTCCGCGATTTTGATTGGGTTTTGCTGGCCTTTGTTCTGCTCATCTGCTCGCTTGGCGTGCTCGAAATCTACAGCACAACCTACGGCACAAAATTCGCCGGAGCGCACGTGCGCCAGATCTACTGGATCATGGCCGGACTGGCTTTGATGCTGACGATTAGCCTCATCAATTACCAGGTGCTGCTGGAAAACTCGCACTGGCTGTACATTGCGTCCATACTGTCATTGCTGGCAGTGGCCGTGGTGGGGAAGAAATATCTGGGCGCCAGGCGCTGGATTCAGCTGCCCGGCGGCCAGCACTTTCAGCCTTCCGAGTGGGTCAAGCTGGTATTGATCCTGATGCTGGCCAAGTATTTCAGCGGAGAAGGCGAACGCGAGGCATCCCTGTCAGATATAGCCAAGGCAGGGCTGATTGTGGCGGTGCCGATGTTGCTGGTGCTCAAGCAGCCAGATCTCGGCACGGCGCTGACGTATTTCCCTGTGGCTGTGATGGGGCTGTTTTTGGGTGGAATCCAGTTCCGCCATGCGGCCATCATCATGGTGATTGCCGGAATATTGATGCCGACGCTCTGGATCTATGGCCCGCGCATCCATCTGGTCAAGCAGTATCAGAAAGACAGGCTGACCAGCTTCCTGCACCCTGAGGCCGATTCCCAGAAGACGGGGTATCAAATTGAGCAATCCAAGATCGCGGTCGGTTCGGGCGGAATTTGGGGCAAAGGTGTGCGTAAAGGCTCACAAACACAGGGGTCTTTCCTTCCTGAGCCGCACACCGACTTCATCTTTGCCGCCTGGTCAGAGGAGCACGGCTTTGTAGGCGCGGTAGCCTTGCTGCTGTTATACTTCATGGTGTTGATGCGTTTGATCCATAATGCCCAGACCGCGCCAGAGAGCGCGGGCGGCTTTGTGGTGATGGGTGTGGTGGCCGTTTTGCTCTTCCATATCCTGGTAAACGCCGGCATGGTGGTAGGGTTTATGCCCGTCACCGGAATTCCTTTACCGCTGATGAGCTATGGTGGTTCGTCAGTGTTGTTCATGTTCCTGGCGTTGGGGATTGTGATGAATATCCGAATGCGCCGCTTCGTGAACTAAAAAAGGAACTTTTTGACTGCGCCTGCGGGCGCGAATGAAACAAGATCTGTTTTAAAAGAAAGAATTGAACGTAACGCCCTTACGTTAAAGAGGGCGCCGGCGCTGGAGAAGAGCCGGGAGAGTATCAGAAAGCACGAACCGGGCAGGTAACGGCCCCGCGGGAAGCTGGCCGAAAGCAGCGCGATTTGAGCGCTCGTTCGGAACCCCGCTGGGTGGCCACAACCCCGGAGTGCAAAGGTGCACAGATTTTTCAAACAAGTCATAGGCAGATTGCAGAGGCTGGGCGGAGAGCTTTACTCGCCGCAGCCGAAGTGTATTTTCTGCATAGGATCAGATTGAATTCCGAGCACTTGATCCCTGCCAGTCGGTCGCTGTGAACGCCGCGACACCCTGGCCTTCTGAACCTCCCTCTTCTTTCCGCCGGTAGAACCGGAGAACAATCCATGGCGAAAGAATTATTTGTCTCTTCCACGCCGCATGAAACCAAAGTGGCGATTGTGGAAGATGACCAGTTATCAGAAATTTATTACGAGCGGGAAAACGAATACACGCTGGCCGGCTCGATCTACAAGGGCCGCGTCACGCGTGTGCTGCCGGGAATGCAATCGGCATTTGTCAACATTGGACTGGAACGCGACGCGTTTCTCTATGTTTCCGATTTCCTGATGGAAGAGGATGAAGACGCTGATGCTATCGGCGAAGCGGTTTCACGCGCACGCAACGAACCGGCGGTAATCGAAGTCCCCAGCTCGGAGAGTGCGCACGAACCCATTGAAGCTGAGCAGGTGATCCCGGCGGCTGAGACCGGCGAGGAAACTTCGTCAGCGCGAGAAGAGACGTCGGAAGAGAGCAGCCGCCAGGAACCGGAGCGCGAAGGCGCACGCAGGTGGCGCGGACGCCGCCGCCGTGGCCGTGGCGGCCGGGATCGTTTCACCGAGCGCGCGTCCGGCGATCGTGGTGGAGACCGCCCTGAACACGAGCATTCTGAAACAGACGCGGCAGCTGAAGAGCATGGCGAATCCCAACCGGTAGCGCACGTGGAGCGCCAGCCTGAGAGCCACCCCGAACCCAGAGTAGAGCATTCCCGCGCGGAACATCGCTCCGAGCAGCAGCGCTCCGACTACCAGCGGCCCGAGCCGGTGCTCCTGCCGGGCGAATCGATTTCCAAGTATCAACCCCAAGCGTCACCGACGGCGACGAGTACGCCGGCTGCCGCCAAGACGAAATCGGCACCGCGTCCGCGCCCTTCGACCGAATATTCAATTGATCCTTCGGCGTTCTCCGCGGATTCCATGGTGCTGCCGGGCGAGTCGCTGGCGAAGTACGGCAAGCAAAGCCAGCCCACGCGCGCGGCGACCGAAACCATCGAGCCTGAAACTGAGAAGCCGGAACACCAGGAGCATGGCTTCCTGCAAAACCCCGAATCAGCCGGGCCCATTCCGCGTCAATTCGAAGAAGAAGACGCGGAGGCAAGGATTGAAGCGCCTGCGGTTTTTAATCGCGTTGAGCCGGCCCCAGAAGCTGAAGCTGCTGAAGCTGCCGAAGGTCAGGTTGAGCACCACCCGCACCATGCTTTTGGCGAAGCTGAACACTCCCTCAGCGCTAAGGACGAACAACGCTACGAGAGCATGAACGTTGCCAGCGTGTTTGGCGGCGAGGCCTCTGAAGTGGAAGAACTCGAAGAAGAGAGATCGCTGGAGCGCATGGAAGATGCTCCATTTGCGGCTTCAGGCCAGAGCGCTGTTGAGGAACCGCCGGCGCGTGAGCAGCAGCCATGGCAAGCGCCTCAGGGCGTGGTGGAAGAAGAGGAGATCGAAGAAGAAGAGAGCGAGATGCCCCGCTTTGAAGAAGACGTGGACATGGCCGAGTACGAGGAGCTGGAAGAAGAGGTTCTTGGCAAATCCGGCGAGCAGATGGTTCCCATGGGCAATGAGCTGATGGAGGCCGTCCGCGATGCTCACGTGAACGAACAGGCAACGGGCAAGTACGAAGCTGAAGGGCTCGATCAGGACGAACTGGACCAGGTTGAAGAAGCTCTTGGTCTGGCCGAAGAGGCAGGAGACGACGAAAACGGCGAGGAACTCGAAGAAGAAACGGAAGACCTGGAGGGCGCCAGCGCCGAACAGCGCGCGCCTGCCGCAGCAGGCTATCAGCAGCGTGCGGAGCGCCGCTCGCCGGAACGCCGTGGTGGACGTCGTGGCCAGGGTGGGCGCCGCATGCGCGGACGCCCGCGCCATCAATCGTCACGGCAGATGCCCGCGATCAGTGACCTGCTCAAGGAAGGCCAGGAAATCCTGGTGCAGATTGCCAAGGAGCCTATCGCCAAAAAGGGCGCGCGCATCACCAGCCATATTGCATTACCCGGCCGTTACCTGGTTTACATGCCGACGGTGCATCACACCGGCGTTTCGCGCAAGATCGGATCAGAAGAAGAAAGGCATCGTTTGAAGCGCATCGCGCTGAGCGAACGTGGCGATGCACAGGGCGGCTTTATTGTTCGCACGGCCGCTGCTGGAGCGGAAGAGCAGGATTTGCGCAACGATATCCGCTTCCTGATCAACCTGTGGAATGAAATCAAGGGCCGCGCCGAAGGATCGAAGGCTCCGGCACTGATCTACCATGACCTCAACCTGGTGGAACGTATTCTTCGCGACCAGGTGAGCGGAAGCTTTTCCGCCATCTGGGCCGACACTGAGCAGGAATATGAGCGCGTTCTGCGCTTCGTCAGCCGCTTCCAGCCGTCGCTGGTAAAGCGGGTGAAGCTCTACAGCAAAGACACGCCGTTGTTTGAGCAGTTCAACATCACTGAGGAAATCAACAAGGCGTTGAAGTCGAAAGTGTGGCTGCGCAGCGGCGGTTACATTGTCATCAACCAGACGGAAGCGCTGGTCGCGATCGACATCAATACCGGCAAGTACGTAGGCAAAACCGCGCGGCTGGAAGACACGATCGTCAAGACGAACATTGACGCCATCAAAGAGATCGTGCGGCAGATTCGGCTGCGCGATCTGGGCGGCATCATCGTGATCGACTTCATCGACATGGATGAGCGCCGCAACCGCCAGAAGGTGATGCAGGCGCTGGAGGAAGCGCTCAAAGCGGACCGCGCGCCCTCCAAGGTTCTTCAGTTTAACGACTTTGGCCTGGTGGCGATCACGCGCAAGCGCGTCAAGCAATCGCTCGAACGCACTCTGGGCCAGCCCTGTCCCACGTGCCAGGCGACCGGAATGATCAAGTCCGTCACCACGGTTTGCAATGAAATCTACGTGGAGCTGCGCAAGATGTCGCGGCACTTTGAACGGGATGTGATGGTTCGGGTGAATCCCGAGGTGGCCAAAGCGCTGAAGGCCAACAACGCGCGCTGGCTCCAGGAGATGGAAGAACTGGTCAAGCGCACCGTGATTGTAAAATCGGATCCGCTGCTTCATCCGGAACAGTTCGATATTCAGTAGGATCGTTTACCGCTAAAGATTTAAGGGCAGAGAACGCAGAGAGCGCAGGGAAAAGAAGCCAGGATTCAGGAAGAAACGGCCTTTTTCTGCGCGCCTTCTGCGTGTTCTTTTGCTTTTCTGTTTGCATCCGGCGGCTGCTTGTGAGTACACTCCCGTAGCTCCTATGCGATGGGTGCATGATTCCCATACAAAGATCTCCACAACTTCATAACTTGCGGCAACTCCGGCCTTATACCCTCGAATTTACGGCTTAGGAGATCATGAATGTTTAAGCGTACGCGTCACCCCGCGTGGATATTTCTGTGTCTGGCAAGTTTGTTGCTTTTGAGCGCCCTGCCCGCCCTGGCGCAGGTTTCACCCGCTGATTCATCTGGCGGTGCGCAACAACACACCGCAACCGCCGCTTCGGCTTCGCAGGCGCTGCCCATCGTACCGGTGCAACGGTTGCACATGGTTCCCGTGCGCGATCCCAACACGGCGGCCATAGCCCCTGCGGCACCTGCGGGCGCGCACCTGAGCTACTTTGGCGGACCAGTGATTTCGAACGTCCACGTTGTGCAGGTGCTGTACGGAAGCGGCTCCTATAACGCACAGGTGGCAGGCACTACCAGCCCCACCATGGGCCAGTTCTATGGCGACCTGACCGGTGCCAACAGCGGCTACACCTCGCTGCTGACCCAGTACAACACGCCGGCTTCAGGCGGCACTAATCAGACGATTGGCAATGGCACGTTTGACGGACTGTTCCAGATTGTTCCTTCGGCCGGCAACAACGGCTCAACCATCAGCGATGCGCAGATCCAGTCAGAACTCCTGGCCCAGATCACGGCCGGGCACTTGCCGGCTCCTGTGCTTGACGGTGCGGGAAACGTAAACACCCTTTACATGATCTTCTTCCCGCCGGGAAAGACCATCACGCAAGGCGGATCGTCAAGCTGCGTGGCAGGCGGTTTCTGCGCTTATCATGGCACCACATCGAGCCTCCTCAATGGAAAGAATGTTCTGTACGGTGTGATGCCTGATATGCAGAGCGGCCTCTGCTCCACCGGCGGATGCGGTAGCGCCGGAGTGTTCGGCAATTACACGTCGGTCACCAGCCACGAATTGACCGAAGCGATTACGGACGCGGACGTTGGCATTGCCACCACCTTCGCGCCTCCGCTGGCCTGGTATGACATGACCAACGGTGAAATTGGCGACATCTGCAACGGCCAGCAAGGAACCTATACTGCCAACGGGACCGCGTATACCATCCAGCTGGAATTCTCGAATGCCGCGAATAACTGCGTCCTGCCTCCGACGGGACCGCCGGCTCCGAACTTCACCATCGCGGCAACACCGGCCTCGCAGACAGTTACGGCGGGCGTGGGTACGTCCTACACGGCCACCGTGACTCCCTCCAATGGGTTTACAGGAACCGTCAACTTCAGCGTCAGCGGCCTGCCCAGCGGAGCCAGCGCAAGCTTTAACCCAACTTCAGTGACCGGCTCGGGCTCTTCCAGCATGTCGGTGAGCACCAGCACAACTACGCCTAACGGCACTTACACCCTGACGATAACCGGAACCAGCGGCACCCTGGTGCACTCCACTACGATTACGCTGATCGTTACCGGAGGTGTAAACCCCGACTTTACGATTTCCGTTTCGCCCGCCAGTCTCAACGTGACCCGTGGAAGGTCGGGGAGTTACACGGTGACGATCGGCGCGGTGAATGGATTTTCCGGCACGGTGAGCATGAGCGTCACCGGACTGGGCTCGCGCGTCACGGGGACCTTTAGCCCCGCGTCCGTCACCGGATCGGGAACCTCGACACTCACCGTAACCGTGAACAGACGGGCAACCACCGGCACACGAACATTAACCATCACCGGTGTCAGCGGCAGTCTGAGCCACTCAACAACCGCGAACCTGGTCATCCAGTAGAGCTGACAACACTGTTTTTGATTTTGGATCCGGCCCGGACATTCACCGGGCCGGAATTATTATGGGTGGCGGTCTTACGTGCCTTTGCGTCCGTCGCGCCTTTGGGGTAAATTTCCCATCTGGTTTTCAGAAAGCAAATGTCTAACAAATTCAAAGGCACGCCGGCACAAGACCGCGCCCTGAGCGCCTACGTGAAACTGGAACGCGCCGCCAGCGCGGCATTCGCATACGCCCGGGGCGGCCTGGAAGAAGAAGGGCTCACGCTGAGCCAGTTTGCAGTTCTGGAAGCTCTGTATCACGTGGGGCCACAGTGCCTCGGTGACCTGGCGCGCCGCATTCTGACCAGCAGCGGCAATCTAACCCTGGTCATCGACAACCTGCAAAAGCGCGGCTTGGTCAAGCGCGAGCAACAGGGGAAGGACAAGCGCTTTGTTCTGGCGACGATTACCCCGTCCGGAGCCAAGCTGATCGAAAGGATTTTTCCTGACCATGCCCGTCGCATTACGGAAATCATGGGCCGTCTTTTGCCGGAAGAGCAGGAGAGCCTGGGCGATCTGTGCAGGAAACTGGGAAAAGGCGAGTGAATCCGATTGCCAGAATCGCCGAAATTGCCAAAGATTGCCAGGATTGAAAAATCATTTAAAAATCTGAATGGTGTCCCAACTTTCGGCGATTTTTGGCAGTTTTGGCATTTCCGGCAATCGTCTCGCCCCGTGTTATCTTGTTTCATCCCATGCGCCCACGAGCCCTTCTTTATGCTGCAGCCATTTTTCTGAGCAGCAGCCTTCTTTTTCTGGTTGAACCCATGGCGGGCAAGCGCCTGCTCCCGCTCCTGGGCGGATCTTCAGCGGTCTGGATCACCTGCCTGGTCTTCTTTCAGACCGCGCTGCTCCTGGGCTATCTGTGTGCCCACGGGATTGCAACGACGTTGCGGCCGCGAGCGCAGGCACTCGTTTATGCATTGCTTCTGGTTGTGAGCCTGGGACAGGTCGCAACCAATCTCAATCCGCAGCTGCATGCCTCTACCGTGCGCCCGATCTTTAGCGTGCTGTGGTTATTGAGCGCGCTGATTGGCCTGCCGTTTCTGGTGCTCTCGGCTACCAATCCGTTGTTGCAGGCGTGGTACTCGCGCGCCGGGAGAAGCCGGGATGCCGCGGGAAATCCTGTTGCGCCCACCCCGCCCTATCGGTTGTTCGCGCTTTCCAATTTTGGCTCGTTGCTCGCTCTGATCATCTATCCAGCCTTGATCGAACCGTATTTCAGCCTGAGAGTGCAGACGCTGGTGTGGTCAGCCGGGTTTTTGATTTTCGTGGTTGTATGCGGCGCTATCAGCTTCAGGGGAACCAAGCTAACGGACGATTCAGCAACGACTCCCGCTGCCGAGCCCCCGGCAGATATTCCGCCTGCACCTCCTGCGGTTGAGTCCGATCGGATTCCTACCCTTCGTGATCGAATTTTATGGCTGCTCCTGGCGGCTTGCGGTTCACTTCTGCTTTCGGCTGTCACCAGCCATCTGAGCCAGAACATCGCCGCCATTCCATTGTTGTGGATCGTTCCGCTCACCATCTACCTATTGACCTTCGTCATCGCGTTTAACGGAGCCAAGCTGTATTGGCGCTTTGGGATGGTGCGCATGTACCCGGTGGCCTTGCTGCTTCCGGTGGCGCTGGGATCGCTTGCGTACATGATCGCCGATCCAGATAAAGACGTTCCCATTGCGATTTCCGTGCCACTTTTCTGCGTTGCATTGTTCATCGCCTGCCTGTTTTGCCACGGAGAGCTCTATCGCTTGCGGCCGCCGCCCCGCTACACCACGAAGTATTACCTGCTGATTGCCGCTGGCGGAGCGCTGGGGTCCATTTTTGTCGGGGTATGGGTGCCGTTTGTGCTTCGCGGCCCTTACGAATTGGCCTGGAGCCTGGTGTACACGGGAGTTCTGGCCGGCGTGGTGATGTGGAAGGAGCATTGGGGCTGGGGGGTGTTCTGGGCGGCTGCGAGCGTGGCCCTGCTGGTGGCCGTGGTAAAGCAGGTGAACGCTTACAGTGAGAACACCATCGTCCAGGTTCGCAGTTTTTACGGTACGCTGCGGGTACTGCAGGGAACCACCGAGGAAGGGGAATTGTACCGCTCGCTGATTCATGGGACCATCGAGCACGGCACGCAGTACTACGGCAGCGATGAAGATCGGACGACTCCAACAACATACTATGCGCACAATTCCGGAGTTGGGCTGGCCCTGGACCTCTGCTGCAAAGGCAGGCCTCGCCGGGCGGGCATGATTGGCCTGGGTGCAGGAACTCTGGCCGCCTACGGCAAACCTGGCGATGTCTTTCGCTTTTATGAGATCGATCGCAGGGTGGAACCGATTGCCCGGAATGCCTTCAGCTACCTGCGGGAATCCAAGGCGAAGATTGAGATCGTGGAGGGCGATGCGCGGCTCTCCATGGAAGCGGAACATCCGCAGCAATACGATGTGATCGCCGTGGACGCATTTTCCGGCGATGCAATTCCTGTGCATCTCCTGACGGCCGAAGCATTGCAACTCTACCTGCGCCATCTTCGCCCTGACGGCATCCTGGCTTTCCACGTATCGAACAACTATCTGGACCTGGTGCCCGTGGTTGCAGACGAAGCTGAGCACGCCGGAATGTCATCAGTGTTGATCTCTTCTCCGAGTGATGAATACACGGGTGCCTACGTCGCGGACTGGGTGCTGGTTACGACGAACAAAGAGTTCCTGTCTTTGCCCGCGGTGACGGAAGCGGCAAGTGAAATCGATCCCCGCCCCGGACTGCGTCTGTGGACGGACGACTACAGCAGTCTTCTGCCAATCCTGAAGCTTAAGCTCCCGCCCAAGAAAGACTAGCGTGCAGCTCGCCTTCTATTGCTCACGCGGAAAAAGATGGCTTATTTCTTTTTCCTCTGTGAAACCGTAGCGGCAGCCTGAGTTTCCGGGGAAGCTTACGCCAAAGCAGCGGCAAACGGCCTATGGCGGGGCATTTGAAACTATTTTGACATCAAAGCATCTAATCCTCCGGTTAGCAAAAATGGGGGAACAATGATTCAGGTAAGACGGGCGAAGGAGCGCGGCCACGCCGATCACGGCTGGCTGAACACATATCACACATTTTCATTCAGCGACTATTACGATCCCCGGTTCATGGGGTTTCGCAGTCTGCGGGTGATCAACGAGGACTGGGTGCAGCCGGGCTACGGTTTTCCGCCCCATCCTCATCGAGACATGGAGATCATCACCTATGTGCTGGAAGGATCCCTGGAACATAAAGACAGCATGGGCACCGGATCGGTGATTCGTCCAGGCGAGGTGCAGAAGATGAGCGCAGGAACAGGGGTTCGTCACAGCGAGTTCAACCACTCCAAGAGCGAGCCGGTCCATCTCTATCAGATATGGATTCTGCCGGAGAAAGACGGCATCAAGCCGATGTACGAGCAGAAAGCCATTCCCGTGGAAGAAAAACAGGGCAAGTTGCGGTTGGTGGCGTCGCCGGCCGGAGGCAATGGCAGCGGAGCGGTGAAACTGTATCAGGACGCGGCGCTTTACGCGGCCGAACTGGGCAAGGCTGAGCAAGTGGAGCATGAGCTACGCGACGGCCGCTATGCCTGGGTTCAGGTAGCCCGCGGCGCAGTGACGGTCAATGGCCAGGAGTTGAAAGCAGGCGACGGGGCGGCTGTAGCGCAGGAGACAAGGCTGCAAATCAGCGGCAGCGCGGATAAGAGCGAGGTGCTGTTGTTCGATCTGGCGTGACGAGGAGCAATTAGCAGATGGCAAATAGCAATTAGCCAAACAGAGCCAGCGGAAAACCAAGCCGCGAATGTATGAGACTGGCGAATCGCTTGATTCTTGATTGGTCCTGCTCACAACATTCGCGGCTTCTCTTTTTAGATCAGCCGCAAGCTAACCTTTTCCCGCCCCAACCAGTCTCAATGACGTGATACCTTGACCATCTACAATCCGATTGTAGATAATCATACTATGGGCAAACCAAACGATCTGGTACAGGGAACTCTGGACTTGCTGATCCTGAAGACGCTCTCGCTCGAACCCAAGCATGGCTGGGCGATCGCCAAGCGCATCCAGCAGATTTCGAACGAGGTGTTGCAGGTGCAGCAGGGATCGCTTTATCCCGCCTTGCACCGGCTGGAGCAGCAGGGCTGGATTCGCGCCAAATGGAGTGAGAGTGAGACCGGCCGTTCGGCCAAGTTCTACTCGCTCACCGCCGCAGGCCGGGCACGGCTGGAAAAGGAGAAAGAAAGCTGGAAACGGCTTTCCAACGCCATCGATCTGGTGATCGATAGCGTGTAACCCGAGGGAGCAACGTTGTGCGCTGGGTGCAAGAATTGCGAATGTCGATGATGGCGCTGTTCCGCCGCAAGAGCGAAAAAGCCCGGCTGCAGGCAGAGTTGAGCTTCCATCTGGAGCAACAGGTGGCGGAGAACCTCGCCGCCGGTATGGAGCGGGAAGAGGCGCGGCTGGCGGCGTTGCGCCTGTTCGGCAACCCGACCCTGCTCGATGAAGAAGCTCGCTCCAACTGGAGCTGGAACTGGCTGGAATCGATCTGGCGCGAC